>Ga0055584_100001301_pt1 | contig 24495 bp, 25 predicted proteins | sample OSDHelmetaG_FD_58716 | JGI IMG/M metagenome (GOLD analysis project Ga0055584, IMG submission 58716) | Pelagic marine sediment microbial communities from the LTER site Helgoland, North Sea, for post-phytoplankton bloom and carbon turnover... | ecosystem: Environmental > Aquatic > Marine >...
GATGCGGCCGAAGTCCGAGACGTGCTGTTGCGCCTCTGGGATCGGACAGCGAATCCACCGCGCCCGCACGTCTCGGATCTTCATGGTCGGCTCAGATCAACGGAAGCAGGGTCGTGGCGCACTTCTCGACGAGCATGTCGTAGAACTCCTCCGAGAGGAGGCTGCTGCCGTGGTCGATGATGAACTGCAACTCCTCCGGGGAGATGTCGACCGGGTTCGTCTCGACGGCGTTCGGGTACTGGTTCGCCGGTGTGCGGTCGACCGGAGCCACGAACTCGACGGTGAGGGCACCGTCGTAGCCGACGTCGTGCAGCGTGCCGACGATCTTGGCCCAGTCGAGCGCACCCATACCGCACGCCATGCGGTTGTTGTCGGCAACGTGGAAGTCGACGAGCCGGTCACCGACGTCGCGAATCGCCTGATGGAAGTCGACCTCCTCGATGTTCATGTGGAACGCGTCGAGGCAGACCCCGACATCGGGCGCCACGGCGTCGGCGAGCGCCAGGGCCTGATCTCCGCGATTGACGAAGTACGTCTCGAACCGGTTGAGCGGCTCGATCGCCATCCGGATCCCCGCCGCCGTCGCGTGCTCGTGAATCTCCTTGAGCCCGTCGACCACCCACCCCCACTCCTCCTCGGGGGTGGCATCGGGTGCGACCTTGCCGACCGTGGCGGGCACGATCGAGATCTCCTGGCCGTTGAGCTCCTTGGAGAACGTGACGCAGTCCTTCATGTACTGCACCGAGGCGGCCCGCTGTGCCTCGTCCTTGGCGGCGAGGTTGCGTTCACCCAACGTCAACGTGATGACCCCCCAGCAGTCGAGTTCATACTTGGCGAGCAGGTCGCGGACCTCGGACGAGTCGTATTGATCCGGCTCCCCCTTGATCTCGATGCTGCCGTAGCCGCATCGCTTCAGTCGAGCCAAGGTGACCTCGAGCGGCTCGGAGCGCATCCAGTTGTGCATTGACAGGTGCATGATCGTTACCTCGTGTCGTGTTCGTGATTGGTTGTGGAATTGCAGAGCGACGGCCGGTGGGGTTCGGTTGGCATGAGAGGGACACCGACTTGCACTAGATCACCCGGTCGTTGCCACCGTCGACGGGGATCTGCGCGCCCGTCGTCTTCGACAGTGTTCCGTCGACGAGTGCCACCGTTGCCCGGGCAACGTCGGCCGACGTGACTTCGGCGGAGAGAACATTGCGAGTCTTGTACTCGTCGACGGTCAAGCCGTAGCGACGTGCCGAGGTCTCGAGCGCTTCGTCGGTCCACAGGCCCGTATCGAACACCGCATCGGGATGCACCGCATTGACCCGAACTCCGTCGGATGCCAGTTCCAGCGACAACACCCTCATGAGCTGTGTCAGACCCGCCTTCGAAACCGAGTACGCCGCGGCGCCGGCGCCCGGAGCTGCGACATTTCGCGACCCGACGAACACGACCGACGGATCGACACCCTGTCGAAGGAACGGAATGGCGTGCTTGACCAACGTCCGATGAGAGGTCAGATTCACGGCGAGCGAGAGATCCCACGTGTGGTCATCGAGGGTCTCGACGTTGACGCCCGTCTTGAACAACCCCACGGTCGACACCACGATGTCGAGCCCGCCGTACGTGCCGACGATCCGATCGAGGGCCGCTGCCGTGGCGGCTTCGTCGGTCGCGTCGAGTTCGATCCCCTCGTATCCGGGCCGATTCATCGTCTCCGTGACCGAGGCGGCGATGTCGAGCCCGACGACGATCGCGCCGCCCTCGGCCAACAGCTCAGCGCAGGCACGTCCGATCCCCGACGCGGCGCCCGTGACCACGGCGACCTTGCCGGTCAGGGACTTGGGTGGCGGTTGCCGTCGGAGCTTCGCCTGTTCGAGGTCCCAGTACTCGAGATCGCGCAGGCGACGCTCGTCGAGCCCGGTCCACCCTCCCGCTTCCTGGGCATGGTGCATCGCCCGAATGGTCGACGCCGCGACGTCGGCGGAGACCTGGGCCCGCTTCAGATTGGATCCGTACGATCGAACGTGGCCGGTTTCGAACATCACCCAGTGCGGGAACGGCGCCAACATCGTCAGGCCCGGATCCTGCGCCCGCTCGAAGTACGCGCGGTAGCGCTCGGCGAACTCGGCGAAGCCCTCGTCACCGGCTTCATCGACGAGGGCGGGAAACGGCTTGTTGTGGATCACGTGCTCGGGAGTGAGCGGGCCACCCTCGAGCAGCGAGTTGATCGGTTGCACGCGCTCGGGTGCAATGTCACCGACCGCAAGCGACACCACGGCGTGGCCGGCCAGATCGCTGGCCAGTCGTCGGCTCCGAGTGATCGAGATCGGGTCCTGCTCCGTCGACGCGCGTGGCATCGCTGCACCGAACTGCTCGCGCAGGTAGGTCTCTGCTTCGTCGACGAGAGCAATCGTCGCCTCGTAGCTGGAGCGAGCATCGTCGCAGTACGTGAACAATCCGTGGTGTTCGAGGACGACGCCTTCGTACTCCCCGAGTGACTCACGAACCTCGCGAAACTGTCGTGCGAGGACGAAGCCCGGCTTGACGTACGGGAGCACCAGGACACGCTCACCGAAGACTTCACCCAGGCGTTCTCGGCCGCCCGGCAGGTTGGACAGAGTGACGATCGCATCGGCGTGTGTGTGATCGACGAACCGAAACGGGATCAGGGCGTGCACGATCGCCTCGATCGACGGGTTGGCGGCGCTGGGGTCGGCCCGTGCGCGCAGCAGTTCGTCCACCATGTCGCCGTCTGACAGGTCGGCGATGTCCGCCAGGCGGGCCGTGGCCTCGAGATCGAGGCCGGTGAAACCCTCGACCCCCATGACAGCGAGGTCGAATCCACTGGCCTTCACCCACAATGTGTCGCGCTCTTCGCCGAAACGATCCATCGTCGGGCACTTGACCGACGTGTTGCCACCGCCGTGGAGCACCAGTTCGGAATCGGCGCCGATCAGGCGCGAACTGTAGGCCCGCATCTCGCGGAGGTCATCGACCGGAGCGGCACCTTCGTCCCATCGGCTCTTCATGTGCGCTGACCAGCCGACTGTTCGACGAGGCCGATGAGTTCATCGATGGCGAGATCGACGAACTCGGGATCCTCTGCACCTGCGTCGACGTCGACGATCCGCAACCCGTCGGGGAGCGAGCGGTGAAGGGCGGCTCGGAACACCTCGTCCGCGGCACGATCAACCAGCGGACCGCCGTGAACCGAGTAGCTGCTCACGCCGCCCTTCGGGATCATGAAGACGGCATGGTCTCCCACGGCTGCCAAGCGTTCGCCCATGACTCTTGCCAGCTCGGTCAGCTCGCCGCCCGAGGTGCGTGGTACGAGAATCGACGGATTGTGGAAGGTGTACTTGCGGTCCTGATACTCAGGCGGTACGACGTTGGGTTCATCGAGCATCACCCCGATGTGGTCGACGCCGCCGGGCACGACGACCTGCGGAATTCCCAACTCGGCTGCGACAGTCAGCCGTTCCTCGTCCGCGGCGCGGAGACCGCCGAACAGGGCGTCGCTGAGGTCGCCCAATGCGTAGTCGAAGACGGCGTCGATCATGCCGTCGCGGATCAGCTGCTCGAGTGCCCGACCGCCGGAGCCGACGGCGTGGAACACGATCGACTCGTAGCCCAGTTCGTCCAGCCGCTTCATCGCGTGCATGGTGCCGTTCGTCAAGACGCCCAGGTTCGTGATGCCCACGACCGGTCGGTCTCGCCGGAGTGTCGCGGCACGTGGGACGCTCGCCATCCCCACGGCAGCGCCCGCCGCGTTCGAGAGAATCTGTCGCAGGAGGGGGTTCACGCCGAGGATGTCGCTCACCGAGAACATCATCGTGATGTCCTTGATCCCGACATAGCTCGACGTGTCGCCTGACGCCATCGTCGACACCATGATCTTGGGGAATCCGTAGGGCAGCTCCTGCATCACTCGGCAGCAGTTGTTCGTTCCCTGCGTCCCACCGAGGCCGATGATCGCGTCGATGCCACCACGCTGCTGCAGTTCGAGAATCGCCGAGGTCGCCCCGGTCACCATCACTTCGGAGGCGACCTCACGCGAGGGGTCGACTCGAAGCCGGTCCAAGGAGGACCCACCGCGCTCCGCGATCGCCGAACTCGTGAGATCTGTCATGATCGGGCTGTCGGCCACGACGCCGATGTCGACGAGGAACGGGACAGCGCCGAGTTCGGACACCGCGCTCGCGAGATGCTCGACCTCCGCCGACTTGGTGTCCATCGTGGCCAGAATGGCAATGGTGCTCATGACTGATGCTCCTTCGAGAACCTGAGGGACGAGAACTCCGTCGCGGCCCCGAGAACGGCGCGCTCGATGGGCAGGCGCTCCGTCGATGACCCGGTCCAGAACCCGTCGGCCGAGGTGTTGTCGAGCATGTACTGGGCATCCGCGACCGTCTCCATCGCGGCGCCGTGACAGACGAGAATCGTGTCCGGCGCGATCTCCTTGACCTGGTCGAACACGGCCTGGGTGTCGGCAGCGGTCTGCTCGATGTCGATGCCGTTGTCGTACCCGACCAGGCCGCCTTTCGTGGTGCCGGCGTGGTAGCAGAAGATGTGTGGCCTGGCCTCCGAGACGATGCGGATCGAGTCGGCTCGCGTGAAGGCGAGCCCGATCGCGACCATGTCCATCTCCCGTGCGAGGCAGAGCATGTCGATTTCGTTCTGCAGGGTGATGCCCGACGCGTTCAGGATCGCGAAGATCTCGCTGTCGGCGTCGACGTAGCTGATCGACGGCCCGATGTTCGAGACCGAGTTGACCCCCATGCGACGACAGTCGTCGAGGACCATTCGCATGTCCTTGAGCGGGTCGTTCGCGTTCAGGCATGCGCAGACGAACGACCGGCCCTCGATTGCGGGCATGATGTCTTCGCGGGTGTAGTCGAGCGTCTGTCGATTCGAGTCGAGGATCGGCCACATCATCGACATCGTTCCCATGCCGTTCGCTCGAAGTCGTGCGCCCGAGAACGTGTTGATGCAGTCCGTGCCGGCCTGCTCCAAGAGTCGGGCGACGAGCCCGCTGCCGGCGCTCGCGATCATGATGGGCAGGCGTTGCTCCACCTTCGCGGCGAGGCGCTGCAGGATCTCTTCGGTGGACGTTCGTGCGGTGATCATGTTGGTTCTCCGGTCGTGACGCGTTTGCGGGGTGTGTGGCCGTGGCCTTGATCGCCGAGGAACGAACGCACGGCATCGTCGACCGCCTCCTCGTGTGCAAGCGGTTCGAGGTAACGCGGCGGTACCGTTCGAGCGATCGTGTCGGGCAGCGACTCGGCGAGATGGTCGGCGATCCATCGGGGATGGAGCGGGTCTTCGTCGCCCGACACGTGCAGCATGTTCACCCGATTGCCTCGCCCGTCCGACCGATGCGCATCAGCTGCGCAACGAGGCCCACGGCTCCTCGGTCGATGCGTCGACCGCCTCGTAGCCTTCGACCCCGTGGCTCGGCCCGAGAACGACCAGGACCCGAGCCGGCTCGGTGGCGTCGGCAGCAACGAATGTGGCGTGGACCGTGTCCTGCGGGACGAACACGACGTCTCCGGCGACGAGTTCGCGGCGCTCTTGTCGCACCCACTGCTCGACCTTGCCGCTGCGGAGGAAGATGACTTCCTCTTGGTTCGGGTGACGATGGAAGTCATGGCCCTGACCGGGTTGGATCTTCACGTCGAGGACGCACAATCGTGCGGCCTCGGGAACATTGGCGGGTCGGACCACCCACCCGAGATCTCCCCAGTCGAGTTCCTCCCACTCGACGTCGTCGACACAAACGAAACACATGATGGTTCTCCTCAGAAGGTGACGGCCTTGAAGGCCTCGGTTTGCGCCTTGAGCGCCTGTTCGGTGGGGAGCCGTTCCATGCTCGACGCCCCGTAGAAGCCATGGATGCCTGCGGCGCGCTGCAACACGTAGGTGGCGTCGTCCGGCATCGCGATGGGGCCGCCGTGGCACAGCACGATGACGTCGGGTCGGACCGATCTCGCGGCCGCAGCCCAGGCGTCGACCCGTTCGACACAATCGTCGAGGGTCAGTGCCGTCTCCGCGCCGATGCTGCCGCCCGTCGTCAGGCCCATGTGGCAGACGATGACGTCGGCGCCCGCGTCGGTCATGGCGACGGCGTCGGCCTCACTGAAGACATAGGGGGTCGTCAGCATGTCGAGTCCCGCAGCGGCGCGGATCATGTCGACCTCGAGTCCGTAGCCCATGCCGGTCTCTTCCAGGTTCTGTCGGAAGACGCCGTCGATCAGTCCGACGGTCGGGAAGTTCTGGACACCCGCAAATCCGAGTCGACTGAGTTCGGGCAGGAACACCTCGGGTTGGTAGAAGGGATCGGTTCCGTTCACGCCTGCGAGCACCGGTGTCCGTTCGACGACCGGGAGTACCTCCTTGGCCATGTCCACCACGATCTCGTTGGCGTTGCCGTATGCGAGGAGTCCGGCGAGCGATCCTCGGCCGGCCATGCGGTACCGACCCGAGTTGTAGATGACGATCAGGTCGATGCCGCCGGCTTCCTCCCACTTGGCAGACAGCCCGGTGCCGGCACCACCGCCCACGATCGGCTCGCGCCGCTCGATCATCCCGCGAAATCGGTCGAGTACCTCGGTGCGTGTCGGTGTCATCGTGTCCTCTCAGTCGCCCATGACGTCAGCGAACGCTGCCAGCGCCGCCTGGACGAACGCTTCGTCGTTGATGTTGGCCGGCACCCGGGTCACGGTGCGGTTCGGTGTCTGCTCCACGTTCGACTCGATGGCCACGAACAGTGCCTCGTCGGCCACGGGGTCGTGGAACGGTTGTCCGGGTGCATCGATCAGCGAGACACCTCCCTCGGGGAGCAGGAACCGGACGGGACCGTTGCAGGCGTTCAGCTTCGACGCAATGAACTCACCGATCGCCGTGTTCTCCTCGACGGTCGTGCGCATCAACGTCACCTGCGGGTTGTGCACGTGCAGATTCCGATCCGAGAACTCGGCGGGCACCGTGTCGCGAGCGCCGAAGTTGACCATGTCGACCGCGCCGACCGAGCCCACGTACGGCACGCCGGCGCGTGCAATGGCTCCGATCCGATCGAGGCCGGCCGAGAACACGCCACCGACCAGGTGGTCGGCCACCTCGGTCGTGGTCATGTCGAGCACCGCGACGACCATGCCGGAGTCGACGAGCTTCTCCATCGACTGCCCACCGGTGCCGGTCGCGTGGAACACGAGCGGGTCGTAGCGGTCGGCGAGCTCCTCGGCGAGCCGTGTGACGAGTGGCGTGGTGACACCGAACATCGTGAGGCCGACCGGCGGAAGATCCCCGTCGCCGGTCGGAACATCGTTCGAGACCATCCCGGCGATCGCGTTCGCCGCGTTTCCGAGGACCTGTCGGGAGATGCGATTGATGCCGGAGACGTCGGTGACCGAGTACATCATCGCGATGTCGGACGGGCCGACGTACGGGGCGACGTTCGCCGACGCGACGGTCGACACCATCATCTTCGGGACACCGACGGGGAGCACTCGCATCGCCGGAGTGACAAGGGCCGTGCCGCCCGATCCGCCGGCACCGATGATGCCGGCGATGTCGGCTGCGTGGGCCCTCACATAGTGTTCGAGCGCGACGGTCATGGCGGCGACCGCGGCACCCCGATCATCGGACCGGACCGCGTCAGGTCCGTCGGGGTGGTGCCCGGCGACCTCGGCGGGTGTCACATCGGCGGCCGAGTCGTGTTCCGTGGTGCCGACGTCGACCAGGGTCGCAGCGACGCCGGCCGTCTCGATCACGTTCTTCACGTATTCGAGTTCGCGCAGTTTCGTGTCACACGTTCCGATGACGAAGATGCTGCTCATACTCCGGTGCTCCTCATGTCGTTGCCCAGATCACTCGGTTGACCTGATTCTCGAGATACTCCTGACGACCTGAGACGGGCTGTGGGTCGAGACCACTGCGCGTTGCTTCCTCGGCGATCGAGTCCAAGGTGGCACCGTCGGCGAGGATCAATCGCCCGAGCCCACCGTCCCAACCCGCGTACCGCTGTTCGCGGGCCTCGTCGACCGCACCGTCGGCGATCAGTGCTTCGGCCACCAACAGCGACTGAGCGAGCGTGTCGATGCCGCCGACGTGACCATGGAAGAGATCGTCGCGGTCCATGCTCTGACGTCGGAGCTTGGTGTCGAAGTTGAACCCGCCGGTGTCGAACCCGCCGGCGCGCAGAATCTCGAACAGGGCCAGCGACAGTTCGTCGACCGAGTTCGGGAACTGATCGGTGTCCCAGCCGTTCTGCGGATCTCCGCGGTTGGCGTCGATACTGCCGAAGAGGCCGTTGCCGAGCGCATAGGCGACCTCGTGATGGAAGCTGTGTCCGGCGAGCGTCGCGTGATTCACCTCGATGTTGACGTGATACTCGCCGAGGAGGTCGTATCGGTCGAGGAAGCCCTGGACCGTCGCCGAGTCGTAGTCGTACTGATGCTTGGTCGGCTCCTGAGGCTTGGGTTCGAGCAGGAGCTTCCCGGTGAACCCGATCGAGCGCTTGTACTCGGCGGTCAGGTGCAAGAAGCGAGCGAGTTGATCGTTCTCACGACGCATGTCGGTGTTCAGGAGCGTCTCGTACCCCTCGCGGCCTCCCCAGAGCACGTAGTTCTCGCCGCCGAGCCGGTGGGTCGCACGAAGTGCGTTGCGAACCTGGGCGGCTGCGTACGCGAACATCTCCGGGTTCGGATTGGTGGCTGCGCCCGCGGCGAACCGCGGGTGCGAGAAGACGTTCGCCGTTCCCCACAACAGCCTGACGCCCGTCGCCTCCTGCTTCTCGCCGGCGCGATCGACGAGGATCTCGAGGTTCTTCTCCGATTCGCTCAACGTGGCACCCGGCGGCGCCATGTCGACGTCGTGGAAGCAGTAGAACGGAGTGCCGAGCTTGGTGAAGAACTCGAACGCGGCGTCCTGCTTGTCGAACGCAGCCTGGATCGGGTCACCGGTCGCCGAGAGCCACGGACGATCGAACGTACCGTCGCCGAACACGTCGTTGCCCGGCCAGTTGAAGCTGTGCCAGTAACAGACCGCGATCCGGAGCTGGTCCTCCATCCGCTTCCCGGCGACCATCCGATCGGGGTCGTAGACCTGATAGGCGAGGCCTGTGCCGTCGCCGGTTGACGCCGCGGCGACCGGTTCCGGCACGGTGGTGAAGAAGTCCGACATCGCCGATCAGCTCCGGAATGCCTGGCGTCCGTACCCCTGGATCGGGATCCCCTGGGCTGCGAGGACCTCGTTCTGCAGGGCGTACATGTCGGCCGCGGCCTTGTCGATGTTGCGCGTGAACGAGATCGAACCCTCCAGGATCGGACGCAAGAGGTCCTTGTCCTGGATGCGGGCCGGTGTGTACTCGTGCTCGACGATGAGCGGCGTGATCGCGAAGTCGATGTCGAGCAACTCGCGGGCCGCGAGCTGATGATCGAGCCAATCGACCGTGCGGTTCTGCAGGTACGCCAACGGGTCGTGTCGAGCGGTGCCCGGGAGTTCGTGCTCGCACAACACGGTCTGCATCTTCCAGGCGTTCGCGAGGTCGGCCGGATCGGACGACACCTCGCCATCGATCCAGTCACCACGGTTGACGGTCTGCCCGCCGTAGCCCCAGCCGGAGACACCCTTCGAATCGACGACCTGGCCCTTGACGTGCATGCCGGCGACGAGGAAGTCGTACCCCTCGTCCTTGAGATACTGGAAGATCGACCGGGTGTCCTGACCCATGAGGATCGCGTGCGACGGGTCGTAGTGGACTCGGAACTGGTCGCCGACACCGTTGCGTTCGCAGATCTCGTGCAGGGCGATCCAGGTGCCGGGGGCGTAGGCGATGTTGTTGTGGAAGTTGTCGCTGGGCGACCAGCCGGGCATCGGGCACTGTTCGACGCGGTACTGCAGACCGCGATCCTTCGCGGCGCGCAACAGCGGCACGAACGTCTTCTCGAACTCGATCAGGTTCTGATCCATCGACTTCGTCTGATCGCGACCGACGAAGCCACACACGGCCGGCACGCCCATCAGTACCGCTGCGTCCATCGTGGCGATCATGAAGTCGACCTTGCTCTGGCGGACCGCCGGGTCGTCGTGGAGCAAGTTGTCGAAATAGGCGACATCGGCGATCTCCACTCCCGTCTCCTTGATCGCCGCGGCGACTCGGGCCGCGCGGCGCTCGTCGAAGGGCTCACGGAGGTCGAGCGTGTTGGCGACCGGGTCGAGCATCGCCTCCGCGGGGATGTCCGACAGATCCGGATGGATGGCAGCCGACAGCTCGATGTTGTCGGCACCCATCGCCGCGGCGTACGCCAACCACTCCTCGATCGCGAGGTCGGGGTCCGGGTCGCGCTGCTCGCGAGGTGTGAGCTCTTGCAGCGCTGCCGTCAACACGCCGACCGGCATGTACACGGGTTCGAATTCTCGGGCGTTGGTCATGATGTGGGGTCCTCCTGGCGTTGTCAGAGTTCGACGGGGGCGCGGTTGCGCGCGGACTCGATCGCGGCGTGCAACACCTGTTGGGTTCTGAGGGCGTCGGCGAAGTCGGGCATCGGCACCACGGGCCGGCCACCACCGATGATGGTGAGGATGTCCGCGGCCTGGTTGACGAAGCCGTGTTCGTAACCCAACCCGTGGCTGTCCGGCCACCAGTGGTCGGCGTACGGATGCCCGTCGCCACCGCGGGTCACGTCGATCGTGGTCCAACCGCCCGTCCGGCCGTCACCACTGGCGTCGTAGAAGTCGAGTTCGTTCATCCGCTCGAAGTCGAAGCGGAGCGCGCCGCGCTCACCGTGGATCTCGAAGCGATTGGCGTTGTGGTAGCCGGTCGCCAGGCGGGTCGCCTCGAACGAGGCGATGCCACCGCCGCTGAGACGCGACAGGAACGCAACGGCATCGTCGACGGTGCTCGTGCCCTTCGCGCCGGCTGTCGTCGCTCCGGAGCCGGCGATCTCGCCACCCGCGCCGCCATCGAGGAGCTCGCGCTCCTCGATGAAGGTGTGTTCGATCGCCCCCTCGACGACCGTGATCTCCTCGCCCGTGACGAAGCGAACGGCATCGATGATGTGGGCGTTGAGGTCACCGTGTGCGCCCGACCCGGCGACGTCGCCCTGGAAGCGCCACAACAGCGGGGTGTCGGGGCCACCCCAGCTCTGCAGGTAGCAGGCGCGGACGTGGTACAGGCGGCCGAGGGCACCCGATGCGATCAGCTGCTGTGCGAGCGCCACCGCGGGAACGCGGCGGTAGTTGTACCAGACGAAGGTCCGGCCCGTGGCCGCCTCCGCGGCGGCCGCCATCGCCTCGGCGTCCGCGAGCGTGCCGGCCAACGGTTTCTCACAGGCGACGTGTTTGCCGGCCTCGAGCGCGGCGATCGCCTGCTCGGCGTGGACGTTGTTGGGAGTACCGATGTCGACGAGCCCGATCGCCGGGTCGGCCGCGACGGCCCGCCAGTCGGTGGACGCATTGGCCCACCCCCACTGCCGGGCGAACGTCGCCAATTCCTCGGCATTGCGCCCGGCGACCGTGTGCATCACGGGTTCGGGGTCCGTGTCGAAGAACTTCGCCACATTCAGCCAGGCGTTCGAATGGGCGCGGCCCATGAACTTGGATCCCAGCAGGGCCACATTGATCTGATCGGTCATGTCGTCTCCTCCGTGCGGCAGATTTCGTGCTGGGCGATCTCGCGGCAGATCATGCGTCGACTCCGAGGTACTGCTTCTGGAGCTCGTGATTGTCATGGAGTTCGGCCGCGGTGGTCTCGTGCTCGATCCGGCCCGAGACCATGATCAACTGGCGTTCGGCCATCGCCGTCGCCGCCCGCAGGTTCTGTTCCACGATCAGCACGGCCACACCCTGTTCGACCAGGTGACGCACTGCGTCGATGAGTGTGTCGACGATCGTCGGTGCCAAGCCTTCCGACGGCTCGTCCATGAGAACGAGGCTGCCGTTGAGCATCAGGGCCCGGCCGACCGCAAGCATCTGCTGCTCGCCGCCGGAGAGCTGAGCTCCACCGTTCTTGCGGCGCTCCGCGAGACGCGGGAAGAGGTCGTAGACAGCAGCAGCGTCCCATGTCTTGCCGCGTGCGCCCTTCGCCAACATGGCCAGGTGCTCGTCAACGGTCAGGGATGGGAAGAGGCGTCGACCCTGGGGAACGTACGCGATCCCCTGACGCGCTACCTGCTCTGGATGCTTGCCTTCGATTCGATGGCCCTCGAACTCGATCTCACCGGCCGACGGCTTGAGGAGGCCCATCAAGGTCTTGCACAATGTGGTCTTACCCATCCCATTGCGCCCGACGATGCACACGGCCTCCCGGCCCATCGTGAAGCTGAGGTCATCGAGGATCAGAGATGAGCCGTACCCGGCGCAGAGACCCTCGACACGAAGCAGTTGCTCGCTCATTCTTCCCCCTGTTCACCGAGATAGATCGCATGAACCAGTGGATCGCGGCGGATCTCATCGGGAGTCCCCGCCGCGACCTTCTCGCCGTCGGCCATCACGACGACACTGCTCGCGACTCTGAGCGCGACGTCCATGTCGTGCTCGATCAACAGCAGCGTCGTATCGACCGGGAGGTCCTCGAGCAGCTCGACCAACTGCTCGCGTTCGCCTCGCGACAGCCCCGAAGCCGGTTCGTCGAGCATGATCAGATCGGGTGCCGTGACGAGGGCCATACCGACCTCGAGCTGCCGCTGCTCGCCGTGCGAAAGGTCGCCGACCAACCCGTCGAGGCGCTCACCCAACCAGACCTTGCGGGCTGCGTCGCGAGCCCGCTCGCGGTATTCGTCATCGTCGTTGTTTCGCCAGAGCGCCAAGTGCCGACGCTGCTTACCCGTCTGCGCGAGGTACAAGTTGTCCTCGACGGTGAGCCCGGTGAACAGTCGGGTCTTCTGGTAGGTACGGGCAACTCCGAGCTGTGGCCGCAGTCGAGATGGCAAGGCCGTGCAATCGATGCCTCTGATGAAGACCTTGCCCTTCGTAGGTGTGATGTCGCCGGCGATTGCGTTGAACAACGTGGTCTTGCCGGCGCCATTCGGGCCGAGGACCGCCAACCGGTCGCCGCGAGCGACATCGAGTTCGATGTCCCTCACGGCGACCAAACCTCCGAACGCCACGACCACAGACTCGAGGCGCAGCAATGTTCGCCTCTCGGTTTCGTGCGTCGTTGCGTTCGGGGTCATGGCAGTCCTCGTGTGGGCGGTCGGCGAGATCAGCGCTGCGGCACGCCGTCGACGACCGGGATGCTGTTGCCCTGCCAGGGCAGGTCGCGCTGCTCGCAGGAGGTGTTGTCGCGCTCGGGCGGCTCGGTCTCCGAGGAGTACGTACCGCCGAAGGTCTGGTCGACTCCCGGGATGATCCCGAGGGTCTGCTGGCTGAGCGTGCCGTCGTCCTCCAGGACCAGTTCGGCGACGTACGTGTCGACGAGTGCCTGGCGGTTCTCGTCCAGCGAGATCGGGCCGTACGGCGCGTCGAGCGTCATGGTCGACAGCTCTTCGCGCAGTGCAGCGTGGTTGTCGCTCAGGTCGCCGCCGACGGTGTCGAGCGCCGTCACGAAGGCCAAGCCACCGCTGTAGAAGCCGTATGCGAATCCGCCGAGCAGGATGTCGGACGGGGTCACGGCTTCGCCGGAGCCGCCATCAACCAGGGTGTCCCAAGCGGCGTTGGCGCTGTCGGCGTACGTCGAGATCTCCGGGGTGGTGATGTCGCCGGGCAGTGTTGCGAATCCACCGACCAGTGCTCCAGCGATGCCCGTACCGATGGCTTCGGCCAGACCAGGGCTGAAGAACAGGTTGCCGGCGAACTGGCTACCGACGATGTCGCCCTTCGAATTCACGAATGCATTCAGCGAAGCGTTCGTGTCTCCGCCGACCGCCCAGAAGTAGCCGTCGACCTCATCCGGGTCGGGCAACTGCTCGACGAATGATGCGTAGTCGGCACCGTTCAGCGGCGGGTACACGTAGCTGGTGATCTCGCCACCAGCGGCGCAGAAGTCCGCGACCATTCCCGCGGACGACGTCCAGCCGAAGCCGTAGTCATCTGCGATGACAGCTGCCGTACGCCAGCCACGATCGTTGTATGCGAAGTCGCCGATGCCGGCGTTCCACTGCGCGCCGTCACCGTTGAACCGGAAGAAGTTCGGCGCTTGAACGTGCAGCGTCGCGTCCTGAGCACCCGAGATGCCGTTGATGAACGTCACCTCGGGATGATCGAGCGCGTAGTTGGCAACCGCAATGCCCTCGTCGCCCGAGAGCGGGCCGATGACGACGTTGGCGCCGTCCTGCTCGACGAGTTGTCGAACCTCCTGGATCGCACGGTCGGCCGTGTCGTCGCCGCAACCGATGCCCACGAGTTCGATGTCGACGCCATCGATCGACGCACCGGAGAACCCGTCCAACGCGGTCGTCGACGAGTTCGACGTCGCACCGGCCTTGTTGATCATCGCCAGCGTGGCGCCTGCCACGACGGCCTCGTGTTGCGCGGCGAAACCGCCCTCGCACTCACCGAGAATTCCGAGCCTGACAGCTCCCGTCGATGCCTCGCCACCGTCAGCAGCTTCTTCGGTTGCCTCGTCGGTGGCTTCCTCGGTCATCTCATCCGTGACCGCTTCGGTGGCCTCCGCGGTGGCCTCCTCGGTGTTCTCGCTGCCGCTGCTGTCATCGTCGTCGCCGCCACATGCTGCTGCGACGAGCGCCGCCGTGACGGATACGGCGAGCAGGCGGCTCGCACTTCGCTTCTTGGTGATTCTCATTTGATTGCCCCCTCAGGGATTGTCGGTGGTGTTGGTCTCTTGATCAGTTGTGATCGGGTGTGTGTGTCGGCGGAGAGGACCCACTCGCGTCACCGGCGGGCACGGCAACAACTTCGTCATCACCGCGGGACAGCGCCCCTCGAATCGCGTCTCTCAGCCGGAGAATCAGACCGGTCACCCCGTCGGGCGAGCCGAGCATGATGATCAGCAGAAGGATGCCGACGACGGTGTTGAAACGATCCTCAGCGAGGATGCGGTCCTGGACGAACCCACCGATGGAGCCGAGACCCGGAATGTCGCGGAGATAGATGTTGGCGCCGAGGAAGATGAACGCGCCGACCCATGCGCCCTCGAGATGGACGATGCCGCCGATGACCGCGATGATCAACAGATCGAGCGTTGGAGCGACACTGATCGAACTCGGGTCGATCTGCCCGTTCCACCAGATGTTGAGTACGCCGGCGACACCAGCGACGAATCCGGCCATGGTGAACGCCAGTGCTCGATGAAGTTCGACGTTGTACCCGAGCGACGCCATCCGGACCGGATCGTCTCGAACGCCTTGGAACGCTACGCCGAAGGGCGTGCGCGTCAAGGCGCGGAACCCGACGTACACGAGCACAGACAGAACGAGGGCCGCGTAATAGAGCCGCTTCGGCTCATCATCGAAGAACGCGGGCGCATCGATACCGGTCATGCCTCCGAACCCCGAGAACGTCGTGACTTGGCCGAAGAAGTAGAAGCCGATCACCGCGTAGGTCAGCGTCAGCATCAAGAAGTAGATCCCGGTGGAACGAGAAGACAGGAGGCCGAGCACGAGGGCCAGCAGGGTGCACACCACCAACGCGATCGGTACGCCCACCCATGGGGCCCAACCAAGCTTGAGCCCGCGGCCGCTGTCGGCGACGACGTTGCCGATGGCGAAGCCGGCGACACCGAAGATCAGCCACTGTGCCAGCGAGACCATGCCCCCGTAAGCGGAGAGAAAGATGATCGAGGCGGCCGCGATCCCGAGCATGAGCGTCCGCGTCATCACGAAGTCGATGAAGAAGTCGCTGCCGAACGCGGGCAGGACGATCAGGAACGCGATGGCGACGACCGTCACGATTTGGCGCTGGCGACCGGCCATCACTCCTCCTTCCCGTACAGTCCGTAGGGCCGCACGGCGAGCACCAGCGCCATGATGACGAACGTGAAGATGATCGAGTAGAAGGTGTAGTTCGCGGGCAGGTAGGCCGGAGCGAAGGCGATCGACATCCCGTAGAGCAACGAACCGGCGACCGCTCCCTTCACCGAGCCGAGCCCTCCGATGATCACGACGACGAGAGAGTTCAGGAGCCACTGCCCGTCCGTCCCGACATTCGCCCCGGCGAACGAAGCGCCCATCGCCCCACCCAAGCCGGCGAGGAACGATCCGACGAAGAATGCCACAGCGAAGACCACCGCAACATTGATGCCGAGGGAGCGAACCATGTCCTGATCATCGACGCCGGCGCGAATCACCATGCCCATCCGGGTCCGGTTCAACCAGAGCCACAGGGCTGCGCCGACGACGAGGGAAATCGCCAGCATGAACAGGCGGCTCGTTGCGTAACGCTCACCGAAGATCTCGAAGAAGTGCACGACCTCCTTCGGCCAGACCATCGTCTGCGCCAGTGCGCCGAACTGGACGAGCATCTGGTCTGCGAGAATGACGGCGACGGCCACGGTGATGATCGCCTGACGAAGATCCTGTCCTTGATTCCACCGAAGGAACAGCTGCTGCATGATCACACCGAGCACGGCGACGACGGTGGCCCCGATGAACGCCGGCACGAACCAGTCGAGTGGCGAGACGTCGGACGGATTGATGTTGCGGGTCTTGCCGACCATGTTCTGCTGGATCTCGATTGCGATGTATGCCGCAAGCAGAAAGAACGCGCCGTGCGCCATGTTGACGGTGCGCATGAGACCGAAGATCAGTGTGAAGCCACTGGCCACGACGAACAGAAGGCCTGCGAGCGTGAGCCCATTGAGGAACGTGACGATGAACTCACCCGGCTCTTCGATGGCAGAACCGGCGGACGTCGCCGTGGTCCAGGACCGGTCGGCCAGGAACAGCACCCAGACCACGGTGAATGCAATCAGAACCGAGACGATGACGACCGGCACCTTGCGCACGAGCACGACCTGGCGTGGTGTCAGGTCCAGCAATCCGAGCTTGATCTTGTCCGCTTCGAGCGGTGCGGCGTCAGTCATGTCCCCTCATCCCAAGGCCAACGTACCGATGGCGGAAATCCGGCGACAGATGCCGACGATCCAAATTCGATGGCCCAGGAGAGGGGGGCCGAATGGACTAGTTCCGCGAGAGGATGACCGCTGCGGCCTCGGTGCGGGTGCGGACGTCGAGCTTCATCAGGATGCTGCTCACGTGGTTCTTGACCGTGAACACGCTGAGCACGAGCGCCTCGGCGATCTCCGCGTTCGTCTTTCCTTCCGCGACGAGATCGGCGATGTCGAGCTCTCGAGCCGTCAGCGTCGACACCTGGTGCGACGACTCGCCACCGATCAGCGCCAACGTGATTTCCGGTGAAAAGGTGGCAGTCCCTTCGGCCGCGTTGCGCACCGCCCGGGCCAACGACTCGCCGTCGACCGACTTGATGAGATAGCCCGTCGCGCCCGCGTCGATGGCCGTTCGCACCTGGGCCCCGTCCGAGAAGCTCGAGAGCGCCACGATCCCGAGCGTCGGGTGTGCGGCTCGAAGCCGCCGGATCGCTTCGATGCCACCGATCCCCGGCATCACGATGTCCATGACCACGACGTCGGGACCGAGTTCGGCGACCATGTCGATCGCTGCTTCGCCGGTACGCGCTTCACCCACGACATCGAGATCGGGGTGACTCGCGATCACCGTACTGACACCCTCTCGAAGGAGATCGTGATCGTCGACGACGACCACGCGCAGCGCGGTCACGGCGCCACCGTCACGGTGACGGTGGTGCCCGTCTCGGCATGACCATCGATGTCGATCCGCGCCCCGACGTCAGCGGCACGTTCCCGCATGATCTGCAAGCCGAGGTGGCCGCTCGGTACTTCTGCTTCGTCGAACCCGTCGCCGTTGTCGGAGATCGCGAGCACGACGGGTGGGCCTGCTTCCAGTCGGACGTCGACCGCAGACGCGTTGGAGTGTTGGGCCATGTTGCTCAGGGCCTGCTGGGCGATGCGATACAGCGCGACGTTGGCCTCCGGTGCGAGTACCACCCGTTGGAGGTCGACCGTGACGTCGATCGTCCGACGACCCTCCAACCCGTTGAGCAGGTGCTCGATGAGCTCGCGTAGCTCGACCTCGGCCAGCTCCGACGGGCGCAACTCGAGCAGCAACTCTCGCATCTCCGACAGAGCTCCTCTGGTCAGCTGACGCAACCGAGCGATGCGATGATGGAGGTCCGAGTCCTCGGGCACGTCGTTCAAGAGGGACTCGGCGCTGAGCGCCGCCGTCCACAACGACTGGTTGACGGCATCGTGGAAGTCGCGAGCGAGACGCTGACGTTCCTCGACCGCAGCGAGCTCGGAGACCCGCTGAGCGAGCCGCGCGTTGGACAGCACCGCTCCGGCTTGATCGGCGACGGCACCGAGGCGTTCGGCGTGCACCGAGGTGAAGAACCCAGGAGTCGCACTCTCGACGATCATGTATCCAACGAGCTGATCTGCCACACGCATGCGAGCGCCCAGCACAGAGGCGGCCGGGCCGAGCGAGTGTGCCGGGTGATCGACGATGACGGGTCCGGGCTCATCGGCGAGCCGTTGGATGACGGTGAGCGCGCTCAGAGCGGCGGCGTCGATCTCGCCGTCGTCGTGCTGATCGATCTCGTATCCGAACGCGGGCCGATGGAGGTTCAACTCCAGCTCTCCTGACGCCGAGTTGAGGGCGATCGCGGTGAGGTCATTCGAGATGAGCCGCTCCACGCCGCCGAGCGCCTCCTCGATGACCGAGTCGAGATCGAACGTCTGCGACATGGCGGCTGCGGTGTCGCGGAGCGCCTCGGCATAGGTGCGCTGTTGCCGTTCCTCGGCCTGCAGGCGGATCCGATCGTCGACCTCGCGGCGTAGCGCTTCGTTGGCCCGCTCGAGTTCCGCGGTCCGACGCTGCACTCTCGCGTCGAGTTCGTTCAGTGTCTGTTTCAGCTCCTCCTGCGCGAGATGGACGTCGGTGACGTCTCTGAACGTGCCGACGAGCCCGATGATCTCACCGCTGAGGTCGCGGAGGGGCACCTTGTTCGTCTCGATCCACCTGATCTCACCGTCCGCCCGGCGGAGCCGTTCGAGCATGCCGAACTGGGGCTCGCCGCTCTCCATGACGGTGCGATCCCACTCCATGAAGAACTCCGCATTGAACTCCTCGTCGTCCACCCAGGGCATGTCCAGATCGTTCTTGCCGATGAGCAACGCCGGCTCGAATCCGGCGAATTCGGAGAAGGCACGGTTGCAGCCGAAGTATCGGGAGTCCAGGTCCTTGAGGAACACGATGTTCGTCATGGACTCCATCAGGATGGTCAGCATCTGTTCGCTCGCAGCGAGTGCCGCCTCGCCGGACAGCTCGCCCTTGAGCAGCGCCGCGTACATGCTGCGGACTTCGTTCGATCGATTCGAGTCCAACGGTTCGGGTGTCGGCCGAGTCACGCGCCGGCTCCATCTGAGCGGGAGACGACCGGGCTGCCCACCGGCTCAGCTCGCGGCATCCACGTAGTCCAGTTCGATGAAGTCGGCCACGTTCGGAATCCAGACGTCCCGAACGAACGCGACATGGTCTGCATCATCGTCGTAGGCGTCGTGGTCGGTCTGTGAATCGAAGTACATCGACAGGGCATGCGTGAACGAGTTCTTCGCACCGACCTGACGTAACACTCGGAACTGCCGGACTCCGGCGAGCGTCGAGCGCTCGTCGACCCGGCTCCAGAACGTGTCGTCGTCAGCCGACTCCTCCAATCGGAATGAGACGGTGTGGTGAATCATGATCTGCCCCCTGTGCCAGCGCGCTGCTTCGATTCCGAGGTCATCATGCATCATCGGCAGCGACACCGCAGCACGGTGGTGCCCGGCCGGCACGGCGACGGGAGCGTTCAGCACGCGAGGTACGCCCGCCGGATTCCATGCGCTGCACGCTCGAGATGCGGCCTCATCATCGAGAGATCCATGCGCTGCGCAGGGCCGGTCACCGAGACAGTCGCAACGGCGCGGCCCGATCCTCTGATCGGCGTCGCGAAACACTTCATGCCGGCCGCGAACTCTCCGTCGTCGATCGCGATTCCCGCTGCTGCGACCGGTCGAGTTCAGGTCGAAAGTCACTCGACCGGGCGATCGTCCTCGGCGTGCGGCTCTCCATCCCACCGCGATCACTCGTTCGACGAGCTCGGACGGACCGGCGGGCAGGATCGCTTGCCGAGCGGGGCCTCCGGTTCCTCGATCGGCATGCTCGATCGTCCCCATCGGCGGTGCCTGGGTGCTGACGTCGACACTCACGAGTCGCGACAGCGAGGGCGAGAACCCGTTGTGCAGCCGCAGGCCACGAGCCGTCGCCGGCCACACATCGTGGTCGGCGATGTCCCGCCTCCACCCGGATGCCGATTGCATCGCACGGTCGCTTCGAACGCCGCGCCCTGCGTTACGTCGCCGGCGGCTCGGCGCCGAACGTGGGCCACAGGTGGCCGGTGTCGTTGTAGCAGCGCACGACCCACCGGGTCGGTTCGACGACCAGATGCGTGATCGATGCGTTCGCCGCTCCGTTGAACCCGAACCCCTGCGTGCCGGTGGCGATGTTCATCGCCTGGCCGATCACTCCCCCGTGCACCACGGCCACAGCGAGCTCATCGGCGTGGGCATCAGCGATGCGTTCGATCCCCCGTCGCACCCGCGCCTCGAAGTCGACGGCCGGTTCACCGTTGGGGATGACATCCCATCGCTGCTCGTCGTACATCCGCAGCGCGACCGGATCGCCGTCGGCCACTCGACGGCGGAACTCGCCGCCCTCCCAGTCACCCAGGAACACCTCGTGCAGGTCGGGGTCGACCACAGGGTCGATGCCGAGCCGCCCTGCCAGCGGCGCCGCCGTCTGCTGCGTCCGCGTCAGCTTGGTGACGTAGATCGCCGCGATCGCCTCGCCCGTCGACACGAGCCGCTCGGCCATGCGCTCCGCCTGCGCGACTCCGTCGGGGTGCAGATGCGGGTCACCGTGGCCGTCGACCAGGTCGAACGGCCGATCCTCGACCATCGGCGCCGACTCACCGTGACGGACGAGCAGGATCTCGCACGCACCGGGTGCCGGCGCGAATCGATGTTGGCGGAACTCTCGGGGTGCGTTCACCCGGGCGAACCTACCGGTCGCCCGCGATCCACTGCGTGCTCGGGGGCGGACCGGCGAACCGGGTGCCGTCGGGGTCGGTCGCCCACCCGGCGGGTTGCCCCCAGGCGTCGTCGAACACCACGTCGCGCAGCGGGAGACGGCGGACCGGCCCGTGTTTCCCGAGTGGACGACCGAGTGGGATCGTCGCCGAGATCACGACCTCGTCGGGGATGCCGAGGAGCACACGCAGCTCGTCCTCCACGTTCGCATGCCAGCCCGTCATCACGCCGCCGTATCCGAGGGCCCGCGCGGCGAGCAGGAGGTTCTGGCACGCCGGGTAGACCGACGCGCCCTCGCCCGGGTACGGCTCGCGGTATCTGACGAGGCACGGGAGGACGACGACCGGGGTCTCCTCGAAGTGTTCGACGAAGTACTCCATCACGGCGCGTTGGCGGCCCTTGCGGGAGTTCGGATCGAGTCCCGAACCCTCGTCGTAGCCGACGTCGCCGATCTTCGCCGCCCAGCCCTCACGGAAGCCCCGCCCGAGCACGGCCTTCGCCTTCGCAGCGATCGGACCGTCGCGCAGCACGACGAAACGCGTCGGTTGGCGGTTGGTGCCCGACGGTGCTCGCGTCGCATGCCAGAGGATCGTCGACAGGTCCTCGTCGCAGATCGGGTCGGGTGCGATGCGGCGGATCGCCCGGGTCGTCGCCAACCCGGTCAGGAGATCGGGAACGGTCGAACGGTCACCGTCGTCACCAGTCATGCGCCGACGATACGACGTCGGACGTCAGGAGTTCGCGGTGGGCGGACGCGGTTCACGCGGGAGACCGAGGAGCCGCTCGCCGATCAGATTGCGTTGGATCTCGCTCGTGCCACCGGCGACACGCATCCCCGGCGAGTAGAGGAACGGGTCGGTGTGCGAGCCGTGCAGCATCCCCTCGGCACCCGCGTCGTGCACGGCGAGCGCGGTGACCCGGCTGTCGAACTCGGTGGTCGCCAGTTTCGTGAGCGGCCCGAGCGTGGGGTCACCGCCACTGCGGCCGAGCAGCCCGGCGATCGCGAGACCATCGGCTCGGACGTGGGGATCGCGGACCTGCTCGAGCCGGCGGCGCAGGCCGATGCCGGCGGCACCCACCGAGGCCCGCTCGTCGGCCAGCACCGACGTCGCGACCGTCCAACCAGAGTGCAGCGGTCCGAGGAGATCCGCGGCAGCGGCCGGTGCGCCGTCGAGAAACACCTCGCAGAACTCCGAGTCACCGGTCATCTGCCTGATCGGTCGGACCTCGACGCCCGGTGACGCCATGTCGAACAGGAAGAAGGAGATCCCGCGGTGGCTCGGCTCGTCGGGCGCCGTGCGGGCGAGCAGGATCGCATGGTGTGCCAGCTGAGCGGTCGACGACCACACCTTCTGTCCGGTGATGCGCCATCCGTCGCCGTCGGGCTCGGCCCGCGTGGTGAGACTCGCCAGATCGGAACCCGATCCGGGCTCGCTGAACAGCTGGCACCACACGATGTCGGCGCGCAGCGTCGCGTCGAGATAGCGCGCCTGCTGCTCGTCGGTGCCGAACGTGCGAATCGCAGCACCCGCCAGGACGATGCCCTGGAAATTCATGTACCCGGCGACACCGGCAGCGGCACACTCCTCGCTCCACGCGTCGGCATGCTCAGGGGACAGCCCGCGACCGCCGAACTCAGCAGGCCAGTCGATGCCCGCAAAGCCGGCCTCGTGGCACCGCCGCTGCCAGGCCCGAGCCCTGTCGAACATCGCCGGCGGCATGATCGCGCCGAACGCCGGACACGCCGAACCGTCGGACACCGACGCGGCGATGAACTCGCGTGCCGCACCCCGCAGCTCGTCGGGCGTCGTCATCTCAGAGGCCGTCGCTGAGTGGCCAGAGATCCGGGAAGTCGGGGTCCCGCTGCTCCATCTGTGCCGCGAACGCCTCGCCCATGTCGTCGGTGTCGAACATCGCTGCATTCCAGTTGGCGATGAACTCGAGACCGTCGGCGACGCTGTGGTCGCGGGTGTAGTGCATCGTCTGCTTCGTGCCCCACACCGCCATCGGGCTCTTCGATGCGATCTCGCCGGCGATCTCCATGACGCGGGCGAGCATCGCGTCCCGATCGGGGAACACGGCGTTGACGAAACCGGCCGCGTGGGCCTCGGCCGCCGACCAGCGACGACCGGTGTAGGCGAGCTCCCGGACGATGCCCTCGGCGACGAGCTTCGGCAGACGCTGCAGCGTGCCGACGTCGGCGGTCATCCCGATGTTGATCTCCTGGATCGAGAAGTAGGCCGACTCGGTGGCGTACCGCATGTCTGCCGCGGAGACCATGTCGATGCCGCCACCGATGCAGGCGCCCTGGATCGCGCACAGGACCGGGACCCGCGCCCGCTCCAGGCAGCTGAACGAGTCCTGCAGCTTGAGTGCGGTGCTCCGAAAGCGTTCGTTCCGCCGGCTGCGGTGCCCCGACGCGGAACCGGGTCCGATCGTGTCGTCACCGCCGAACACCGAGAGATCCATGCCGGAGCAGAAGTGTCGGCCCTCGCCGGACAGCACGATCGCCCGGACCGACCCGGATGCCGACAGCCCGTCGACGATCTCGGGCAGGTCGCGCCAGAACGACGCGATCATCGAATTCGCCTTGTCGGGCCGGATCATGCGGATGTGACCGACCTTGTCGTTCACCTCGACGTCGAAACACTCGTGTCCCATGGGTCCGAGCTTGGCAGAGTGGGTCGACGGCCGCTCAGCCGGGCGTCGGATCGGCCGCCCCGGGATGCCGTCGCGGGATCTCAGCTCGGTCGCCGGTCGGCCCACGGGGACGCCGCTTCGAGCTGACTCGCGACCCGGACCAGGACGTCCTCCCGCCCGTAGGCCGCGACCAGTTGCACGCCGATCGGGAGACCCTCGTCGTTCCGGTGCAGCGGCACGTTGATCACCGGTTGACCAGTGGTGTTGAACGGCGGCGTGAACGGCACCCACTCCGCAGCCCGCCGCATGCCCGCGATCGGATCCTCGGAGGTCGGGTCGAGCTCACCGATCCGGACCGGAGGTTCGGCGGGAGTCGGTGAGAGCAGCGGGTCCCACCCGTCGGCCCACCACCGCTGGGTCGCCCGCCGATACTCCGCCACCGCGGCCAGCGAGTTGGCGCAGTCGACCGCCGTCATCCGGCTCGCGAACCGGGCTTGCGCCCAGTTGACCGGTTCGACCTCCTCCTCGGTGAGCGGGCGACCGAGCGCGTCGGCAAAGACATCGAGCCCGAGCACCATCATCGTCGCCCAGAGCGACATGAACCGGGGGGGAACGAGTCGTCGGCGAGCGTCGCCGGGAAGCCGACGTCGACGTCGTGGCCGAGCGACTCGAGCAGGGAGGCGGCGTGCCGACCGGCGTCCCGGGCCAACCGACCGACACCGCCAACGGGATCCTGTTCCTGGCGAGCG
>Ga0055584_100001302_pt1 | contig 24484 bp, 20 predicted proteins | sample OSDHelmetaG_FD_58716 | JGI IMG/M metagenome (GOLD analysis project Ga0055584, IMG submission 58716) | Pelagic marine sediment microbial communities from the LTER site Helgoland, North Sea, for post-phytoplankton bloom and carbon turnover... | ecosystem: Environmental > Aquatic > Marine >...
TCGTTGGCTGCGTCGTCGTCGTTGGCTGCGTCGTCGTCGTTGGCTGCGTCGTCGTCGTCGGCCGAGCACTCGCCCAGGGCACCGCCCCGCGGCCAGCAGAGCGTGCAACCGGCGCAGAGGATGGAGAGCAGCAGCAGAAGGACGCGCACGGCGGCCACCTTAGTCGCCCCCGAGTTCAAGCCTCCAGCCCCGGTCCCCGAACGCCCGACGGAGATCACAGCCGCAAGTCACCCGCCGCCAGGGCCGCTCGCAGCTCGGCGTCCAGCTCCTCGTAGCGCCCCCCCCGGAGCACGAGCGCGCCGTCGCCTCCGTACCCCTCGGCCTGCAGCCCGGCCTTGCGCTTCTTGAACGTGCCGGTCGTCTCCAGGGCGGCGACCCGCCTCAAAAACACCGGGATGGCGGGAGCCGGAAGGGCAGCCTGCAATGCGGCGAGCAGTTCCCCGGGCTCCCACGACTCCCCCACGACCGCGGCCATCCCGGCCCGACCCGGCATGCCGGGCACCTCAACCCCGTAGACCACGCACGCCTCGACGCCCGCGGCCCCCAGGGCGTCCTCCACCTGCAGGGTCGACACGTTCTCGGACTTCCAGCGGAACGTGTCGCCGATGCGGTCGGCGAACGCCGCGTGCCGCCACCCCAGGTTCGTCAGCAGGTCCCCCGAGTCGAACCAGGCGTCGCCCCGCCGGAAGACGTCGCGCCGGACCTTGCGCTCGGTGGCCTCGGGGTCCGTGTAGCCGTCGAAGTCGAACCGCGGCGTGACCTTGCCCAGCAGCAGCCCCGTCTCCCCCCGCCTCGCGCGCACGGGCCTGCCCTGGCCGTCGGTCACAATCTCGCCCCGCTGCACGTCGTAGCGAACGATCGCGTGGGGGGTCGGGCAGAACCCCACCGAGCCCGTCTGGTCGAACACGTTGAAGAACCCGGTGTTCCCTTCGCTGGCCGCGTAGCTCTCGAAGACGGAGGCCACGCCGAAGCGCCGCTGGAACTCCGCCCAGCAGTCCCGGGGCATGCCGACGCCGAACGCCGCCCGGACCCGGTGATCCCGGTCGCCCGCACCCGGCGGCCGGGCCAGCAGGTAGCGGGGCACCTCGCCGATGTAGGGCAGCACGGTGGCGTCGAAGCGCCGGACGTCGGCCCAGTACCGCGACGCCGAGAAGCCGTCGGCCAGGGCCAGGGTCGTGCCGGTCACCACGACGCCCCCGAACGCCGCCGTGAGCGCGAGGTTGTGGAAGAGCGGCAGGGGGCAGTACACGACGTCGCCGCGCCGCAGCCCCACCAGGATTCGCCCGTACAGCGTCGCCGCCCGCCGCCAGCGCAGGTGGGTCATGACCGACGCCTTGGGAAACCCCGTGGTGCCCGACGTGAACACATGAAGCGCCGGCTCGCCCAGCCGGACCGCCCGCTGCAGCGGCTGGGCGAACCCGCCCGCCCCGGGGTCGTCGTACCCCGGCGGGCAGTCCTCCCCGGGACGCACGAGCGCCCAGCCCCTGCGCCCCGACAACGCCCGGCCGGGCTCGCAGATCAGCTGGCTCCCGGCCGGCACGAGCGCCTCCAAGGCCGCCGCCGGAAGCCCCGGGTTCAGCGGCGCCGCGACCGCCCCGATCTTCGCCAGGGCCACCACCGCCACCAGCAGCTCCGGGCGGTTCGCGCTCAGGATGGGCACCGCGTCGCCGGGCCCGACTCCCCCCCGCGACAGGGCCCGGGCGTAGCGATCGGCGGCCCGGTCGAGCCGACGCCAGCTCCAGCGCTCGTCCTCGAACAGCAGCGCCGCCCGGAACGGCCAGCGCCGGGCGTTGCGCGCCACCAGGTCGCCGATGCCCCCGTACCGGTCGGGATCGGCCCGCAGCGCCGACGGGATCGCGAGCAGCTGACCGGGGACCCGGGGCAGGTTTCGAACCAGCCCCCGAGCGAGGCTGAGCAGGTCGACGGTGGCGGTCACGGCCCCATCATGCCGGCCCCGCGCCCGCTCGCCGCGACGGTGGACGCTCCCCGTTCCGGTCACTACCTTGGAGCGTGATGCGTTGGCCCCTCCTGTTGCTGTGTCTCTGCCTCGCGGGCCCCGCTGTGGCCCAGGAGGCGATCAGCGAGCCGACGGCCATCTGGTACTTCGTCGACGACGCCGGGCAGATGCACTTCGTGGACCGCTTCGAGCTGATCCCGAAGAAGTACCGCAAGAGCGCCCAGCAGACGAACCTCGCGACCGAGGCGCAGCCCGCCCCCGCGGCCGCCGTGGCCGCGCCCACCCCGAAGCCCGCGGCCACACCGACCCCCACGCCGACGCCGACGCCCGAACCGGTCGTGGACCGCCTGGCCGAGGCCCTCGCCCAGCAGCGCGAGGCCATCGAGGAGCTCACGCGGCTGGAGGAGGGCTGGTCCGCCGGCGACGAGCCGGAGGAGGTCCTGCAGGCCCGGGTGCAGACGCTGCAGGCCCGGCTGACGGAGCTCGAAGCGGAGATCGCGGCCCTCAGGGCGCGCTGACCCGCCGGACGGCCCCGCGCGAGTACGCGGATCTCGCGGCCGCCCTTGCGCGCGCGAGCGGCAAACGGTAGCCAGCGCCCGTGTCCTTCATCGACTCCCTGCACGCGGCCGCCGAGCACGACTTCGACGGCGGTGGAGACCCTGACCGCCGCCGCCGCAAGCTGGCCGCCATCGTCGCGTCCACCGCCGCCGCCGGCCTCGCCCTGGAGCTGTTGCTCAGCCGCTTCTTCCCGTTCGCACTGGGCAGCATCAGTTCCTTTGTTGCCATCCCCGTGGCCATGGCGGGGCTCAGCCTCGGCGCCCTGGCGATGCACTGGTCGCCGAAGGAGCCGAGCGCCCGCTCGCTGCCCCTGCTCGTCCCGGCCCTGGCGATCCTCTCGGTGCTCGGCCTGGTCGCCGAGTTCGGGCTCTTCAACCACGTCTTCAACCTGACCCACCACTGGCGTCAGGACCCCGTCCGCGACGCCGCCAAGACCGTCGCCCTGACGACCGCCTGCCTGCCCGCGTTTGCGCTGGTCGGCGTCATCCTCAGCACCGCGTTCGCCGCCGGCAAGGAGCAGCTCGGCCGCCTGTACGCCGTGGATCTGGCGGGCTCAGCCCTGGCCTGCCTCGCGATCCCCGCGGCCCTCGTCGTGCTGGACTTGCGGTACGTGCTCGTGCTCCTGGTCGGCGGCCTGGTCGCCCTGCAGGCCTACGTGTTCTCGGCCCACCGCCGCGCCATCCTCGCCGCCGCCGGCGCCGCCGTGGTCGTGCTCTCGGGGGCCGCGGCCGCGGGCCTCCTGTTCGTCGCCCACCCCGACCCCCAGGTCCTGGGCGGACGGCGCAGCAAGGACATGGAGGTCACGGAGGTCAAGTCGGCCTGGAACCACATCAGCCGCGTGGCGCTCCTGCAGTTCCGTAAGCCCGGCGAGTCGAAGGTCGCTTCGAGCTGGATCGTGCACGACGACGGGATCAGCAACGTCCGGGTCCTCAGCTACAAGCCCGAGCACAAGCGCAAGCCCGGCACGGGCAAGTGGTTCCAGCAGATCCCGTTCCTCATGGACACCCAGCCCACCTCGGGGCTCGTCATGTTCGCCGGCGCGGGCAAGGACCTCGTCCAGATGAATCAGTACAGCCAGCAGGACATGCGGCTGCGCGGGGTCGAGTTGAACGGGCGGGTGAAGCGGCTGGCGACGTTCGGCGACCCCTGGAAGCTCCAGGAGTTCTTCGGGCGCGACAACGTGGAGCTGCGCGTCGCCGAAGGCCGCGGCTGGCTGGACTTGGACGACGAGCAGTACGACGCCATCTACGTGGCCAGCAACGGCGCGCAGAACGCCAGCCGGACCGGCCACGCCCGCAAGTTCCTGGACACCCACGAGGCCATGGCGGCCTACCTCGACCGGCTCGCGCCGGGCGGGGTCATCGTCTTCGCCATGCAGGACATCGACGGGAAGATCGAGGCGTTCAAGCGCTTGCTGGTGGAGCGCGGCCACCGGCCATTCGCAGAGGCCGGCGCGTTCTTCGGCAAGGTCGGCGCGCTGCGCGACGGCAAGCGCGACTTCGACGTGCTGGTGGTGAAGCCCAGCGGGCTCTCCGGCGCGGAGGTGGACCGACTGCTGGACGTGTGGCCCCCCAGCAAGAAGCGGGGCACACGCATCGTGAAGTACGCGCCGGGCTACGCCGCCGGCGAGGCCTACAAGACCCTGGGCGAGTCCCCCGCCGACCCCGCCGTCCGCGTCCCCAGCGACGACCGCCCGTACGAGGAGCAGCTGGACTGGTCCGCCGCCGTGTGGCCGCCCGTCGAAGACGCGTCCACCACGTGGTGGCTCAGCTGGATCAAGCTGTTCACCCTGGGCTTCTTCGGGCTGCTGACGTTGGTCCTGACCGCGGCGTTCGCCATCCGCCCCCGCGGGGGACGGCGCTTGCCGGCCTGGCTGCTCGGGTGGTTCTTCGCCACCGGCATCCTCTACATGTTCGCGCAGGTGGGGCTCATCGCGAAGCTGGAGCTCTTCCTGGGCCGGCCCATCTACGCGCTGGCCGTCGTGCTCGCCGGCTTCTTGCTCTTCAACGGCGCCGGCTCCCACCTGGTGGGCCGGCGGCAGGAGGCGGGTCAGCCGGTCTCGCCCGTGCTGCTGGGCGTGGCCGCGGCCGTGGGCTGCCTCGTCACCCTGGCCCTCGCGGACCTGGTGCTGGTCAAGCTCCTCGCTCTGCCCGTGCTGCTGAAGATCCCCCTGGCGTTGCTCGCCCTGGTGCCCGTGGCCGTGCCTCTGGGCGGCTTCTACCCGACGGGCGTCGGCATGGCGGTGCGCCGGGAGCTGGGCGCGCTGGTGCCCATGACCTTCGGCCTCGCGACGCTGTCGTCGGTGCTGGGCTCGACCGTCGCCATGACCTGGGTCATCAACACCGGCTTCCGCCAGATGGTGGCGATGGCGGCGGTGGGCTACGTGGTGCTGGCGCTGCTGTGCGCCGTGGGCGGCAAGCTCAGCCGAGCCTGAACCCGACGAACATCCGGTCGCGGGTCCACTCCTCGAACCACGCGCCCAGGTTGCCCATCAGTGCCGCGGCGTCGACTCCATCGGCCGACGCGACCTCGAACACCGCGTCCCCCAGGCTGCGGCCGGCCGCGAGCCCGGCGAGCACATCGAAGCGCTCCTTCGGCACCTGCTGGCGCCAGACGGTGAATCCGCCCCGGAAGACGGTCAGCCAGGTGGTGCGGGGCCCCGGCACCGTCGGCTCCTGTTCCTTCTGGACCGCGGTCATCGCCTGGCCAACCCGGTAGTCCAGGACCATCGGCCGCAGGGTCCCGGTGACGTCCAGATGCAGCTCGCCCCACTTCGACGGCGGGATCGCCGCCAGCGCCTCGCCATCGATGCGGTCTTCGACGGGGTGGTCGACGACCTCTTCCATGGCCCGCTCGACGCGCGCCACATCGACCAGGAACGGGGCCTGCGACACGCCGGAATCGGCAAGCCAGTCCGGGAACCGATCGGACAAGCGGTTGAGGCTGTAGTGCCGCGACGGGCAGGCGGCCAGGTAGCCGCGCACCGCGTCGTCGAACCCGTCGTCGCCGAGCACCGCGGCGACCGTCGGGTACTCGCGCTTCATGACGTCCCGCAGCCGGGCGAAGTACATGTAGGCGTAGACGTGCAGGCGTTCGGCGGGGTCCAGCTTCCGGCTCCCGCGGACCCGGCCTTCCAACCCGCCGGCGTCGAACACCCCCGCGGCGAGGCCATCGGGGTGGCTGACGGCGCGCAGCATCCAGGCCTGCAGGTCCTCCAGGGAGTCGCTCACGAGCCCTCCGAGTGGCGGCGGGCGAGGTCCAGTTCCGCTTCGAGCACCGCGAACTCGGGGATGTCGTCGTCCCACTCCAGCAGCGTGCTGATGCCGCCGGACTCGGCCTGCACCCGCGCGTACAGCGCCCACACCTCGTCGCGGACGTGGTCGTCGTGGGTGTCGATGCAGTGGGTGCCGCGGTCGGTGTGCCCGGCGAGGTGGATCTGGACCACGCGGTCCAGGGGCATCTCGTCGAGGTAGGCGTTGGCGTCCAGGCCGTGGTTGCGGCAGGTCACGTAGACGTTGTTGACGTCCAGCAGAAGGGCGCAGTCCGCCTCTTCGGCCATGCGGCGGATGAAGACGGCCTCGGCCATCTCGTTGGCCGAGAACTCGAGGTAGGTGCTGGGGTTCTCCAGCACCAGCGGCCGGCCCAGGCGGTCCTGGATGGCCTTCACCCGGCCCACGAGGTGGGTCAGGGACTCCTCGGTGTAGGGCATGGGGTACAGGTCGTGGCCGTTGTGGCCCTGCACGCCCGTCCAGCAGACGTGGTCGCCCATCCACGGCGCCCGCACCCGGTCGGCCAGGGCCCCCAGGCGGTCGATGTAGTCCCAGTCGATGGGGTCGGTGCTGCCGACGGACATGCCGACGCCGTGCAGCACCACCGGGAACCGCTCGGCCAACTGCTCGAGCACCCACATGGGGCGCCCTTCGGTGTCGAGGAAGTTCTCCGAGACGATCTCGAACCAGTCGACGGCGGGGTCGGCCTCCAGAACGTGCGTGAAGTGCACGGTCCGAAGGCCGACCCCGAAGCCGAGGTTCGGCAAGCCCCAGCGGTTGGCCACGGGGCTGCCTCTATCCGATCAGTTGGGGGCGGACTGGGCGGCCTTGTAGGCCTCCAGCTCCGCGACGGTCACGGCGCAACCGCCCTTGCCCTTGCAGGTGTTCTTGCCCTTGCAGCCACCGTCGCCGGTCTTGCAACCACCGAGGCCCTTGCACTCGTTCTTGCCACCGCAGTCGTGGACCTTGGCGCTGCCGTCGGCGGCGGCCTTGTCGCCCTCGGCGGCGGCTTCGGCCGCGGTGTGGGCCGAGTTGCAGCCGCCCTTGCCCTTGCAGCTGTTCTTGCCGACGCAGCCGTTGTCGCTGGACTTGCAGCCGCCCTTGCCCTTGCACTCGTTCTTGCCGGCGCAGTCGTGGCCGGCCGCGCCGGTGTTGGCCGCGGCCTTGTCGCCCTCGGCGGCGGGCGCGTGGGACGACTTGCAGCCGCCCTTGCCCTTGCAGGTATTCTTGCCCGAACAGCCGCCGTCGCCGGACTTGCAGCCGCCCTTGCCCTTGCACTCGTTCTTGCCGGCGCAGTCGTGACCGCCCGCCGCGGCGTCGGCCATGGCCTTGTCGCCTTCGGCAGCGGCTTCGGCCGCAGGCTCGGCGGCCGCTTCGGCAGCCGGCTCAGCAGCGGCCGGCTCGGCGGCGGGCGCCGCGGCGACCTCTTCTTCGCTGTCGCAGCCGGCAAGCACGCCACCGACGGCGGCAATCATCATCTTGTTGAAATCACGACGGTTCATGGGGCTCCCTTTTCGTGTCGAAGCTCGCGGGAACCTCCCCACCAGCCAATCGCCGCGCAGAATACACACGGCCACCCGCGCGGAAAAACACAGGAGTGCAAAGGAGTTGTGCGAAACCACACCGGACTGTGCCGGTTCGCGCAGCCCCGCGCCGTCAGAGCACCTGCACGACCGTGATGCCGTCGCCGCCCTGGGTCCGATCCCCCGAGGCGAACTTGCCCGCCTGACTCGCGGAGCGAAGGTGCTTTCGGACCGCCGCCTTCAAGGCGCCGGTGCCGTGGCCATGCAACACGAACAAGTGCGGTTCGCCGGCCAGCGAGGCCTCGTCGAGCCGCGCGTCCACCCGCTCCAGGGCCTCGTCCACGCGGGTGCCCCGGAGGTCGACGAGGTTGGTCGACGTGCGGAACGCCGCGCTCAGGTCGTCGCTGCGGGCCGGGGCCGCGCGCGACGGCCTGGGCGGCTTCGGCTTGCTCGGCTTCTTCGTCGGCGCGGCGCTCCGGGGGCGCTCCAGAGCCGACGAGGGCACTTGCATGCGCAGGCCCTGCACCTCGACGGTGACCCGGCCTCGCTTGTCCGGCGCGACCGCCACGGTGCCGTCTTTGCCCAGCGTCGCGACGCGGACCCGGTCGCCGACGGCCACCGACGCCGGATCGAGCGCATCGACCGAGGGCTCGACATCCACGTCGCCCAGCCGCTCTCGCACGGCTGCTGCCCCGGCGCCGATGCGCTGCCGGGCCCGCTCCGCCGCCGCGGTGTCGCCGTCGGCCTTCATCTGCCGCAGGGCGCCTCGCACCGAGTCCCGGTACCCGCGTACCTCGCGCTCGAACTCCGCGCGCACGTCGCGCTCGAGCTCCTTGCGCTGCCGCTTGACCTCGTCGCGCTCGGCGCGGACTTCCGCCAGCTCGGCCTCGGCCACGGCGCGGATGGCCTTCGCCTCCTCCAGCTCGTTGCGGGCGCCTTCGAGCTGCTCCTGCAGGTCCCCCAACATGCCCTCCACGTCGCCTTCAGCGGGGTCCAACAGCGCGCGGGCCCGGTCGAGTACGTGGGCCGGCAAGCCGACCCGTGCGGCCACGTCCAGGGCGTGCGACGAGCCCGGCAGACCGACGTGGACGCGGTACGTGGGCACGCCGGCGGCCGCGTCGAAGCCCACGCGGGCGTTGACGAACCGGTCGTCGGTGGCCGAGACCGCCTTGAGGGCCGCGTAGTGGGTGGTCGTGGCGAGCAGGATGCCGCGGTGCAACAGCGACTCGAGCACCGCCCGCCCCAGCGCGGCTCCCTGAACCGGATCCGTGCCGGCGGCGATCTCGTCGACGAGCACGAGCCCCGCGCCCTCCGTCGAGTCCAGCGCATCCAGGATCTCGACCAGACCCAGCACGTGAGCCGAAAACGTCGACAGGTCGCCCTCGATGTCCTGAAGGTCGCCGATGTCGGTCAGCACGTGGGGGAACCAGCCCACCACGCTGCCTTCGTCGCACGGGAACGCCAGGCCAGCGCGCGTCATCAACGCCGCCAGCCCCAGCGTCTTGAGCGAGATCGTCTTGCCGCCGGTGTTGGGCCCGCTGAGCACGAGGGCATCGCCCGCCCCGCCGCCCAGGGTCAGGTCGTTGGGGACCACCTCCAACCCGCGCAGGCTGAGGATCGGGTGGCGGGCCGCGATGAGGTGGATGCGTGGCTTCTTCGACAGCGTCGGCACCGTCGAGTTCGTGTCCTGGGCCATCCGGGCCTTGGCGTGGAGCAGGTCCAGCTCGGCCGCTCCCCGCAGCCCGCGGGCCAGCTCCTCGGAGACCAGGGCCACTCGCTCGCAGAGGTCGGCCAGGATCCGCCGCTCCTCGTGCCGGAGCTCGGCGTCGGCGACCTTGAGGTCGTTGTTCTGCTCGACGATCTCCCAGGGCTCGACGAACACCGTCTGCCCCGACCCCGACGTGTCGTGGACGATGCCGAGGCCCGCGCGCTTGTGCTGCGCCTTGATCGGCAGCACGTAGCGGTCGCCGCGCAGGGGGCTGGCGTCGTCCATGAGCGCGCCGTCGAAGCGGTCTTCCCCCCGCAAGCGGTCCAGCGTCGCGGTGATCTTCGAGTGCAGGCGGGACTTGCGGCTGCGCAGCTCCGTCAGCTGCGGGTACGTCGCCGACGACAGCTCCCCTCGCCCGTCGAACGAACTCAGCAGCCACGCGGCGAGGTCCGGCAGCGGCCGGATCCGGTGGGCCAGCACCGCCAGCTTCGGCGCCTGCTCGGCCCGGTCCATCAGGTGGAAGTGCAGCCGCTGCAGCCCTTCGAGCGTGTGGGCGATGCGCAGCAGCTCGGAGCCCGGCAGGATCTCCCCCTTGCGGAGGCCCATCAGCAGCGGGGCCACGTCCTCGATGCCGCCCAGCGGGGGCGGCGAGTCGGCGGCCCGCAGCGCGATCATCTCGGCCAGGGACTCCAGGGCGAGGCGGCCTTCGGCGACGTCTTCGAGCAGCTCCAGGCCCTCGGCCGTCCGCCGCCCCGCGTCCGTGGCGGTGCGTTCGGCCAGCGCCTCGACGACGCGGGGCCAGTCGAGGGACTCGAGGGAGCGGAGGCGGAGCGAGCGGCGGTGTTGCCCGCCGAGGGGCTCGGTCACCGCTTGGGGTTCCGCGCGTCGCGGTTCAGGCGCCGCAGCCACCGGTCGGCTCCGTGGCGGTCCGACGTGGTCTCCACGCGGAACTGGAACTCATGCTCGCCGGGCATCAGCTCGATCTGCTTGGACACCCGACCGTGCAGCACCAGCGGCAGCTCGGGGTGGCCGGAGTGGCCCTTGAGGTGCAGCGCCAGTCGCGCGCCATCGGTCTGCAGGGCGGCCGACGACGAGAGCCACAGCAGCTTGCCGTGGGCCTCCTCCACGAGGACCTCCAGGGGAATGAGGCCCCCGATGAGCAGCCCCTGCGCGAGCTTGGCGGTGGGGTCGTCTTCGACCGGGCGCGCGATCGGACCGGACGAGGACTCCACCTCCAGGCCTAGAGCTTCAGCCAACTGGGCGAGGTGGAAGGGCTTCGGCAGGAGCAGCGTCACGCCGAGTTCTGCGAGCTGGGTTCGCAGCCCCGACCGCCGGGCGTAGACCCCCGTCGTGGCGACCACGAGCACCCCGGACAGGTCGATGTCGCCGTCGCGGGCCAGCTCGAGCAGCTCCACGCCGTCGCGCTCGGGCAGGTGCAGGTCGAGCAGGATGAAGTCGGGCGTGAATCGCCCCAGGAGCACCAGCGCGTCGGCCACGCTGCGGGCGATGACCCCGTCCACGCCCAGGCGATCGCAGTAGCCGTGGGTCACGAACGCCGCGTCCCGGTCGTCCTCGACGATCAACGCCGTGGCCCGTCCGCCGAAGGAGCGCGGGGTCGGTGGGCCGAGCTGCTTCGGGGGAAGCAGCGGGTTGAACGGCTTCTTCGGCATGGTGAGTACGGGAGAGAGCACAGCGCGGGCTGTGTAGCACGGCGGCGGGGCGCTGGGGACGCAACCAGTCGTGCGCGGCGGTGCGCGGGCCACGAGCGGTCAGCGCTGCAGGACCCCCAGGACGTCGACGCCGTCGTGGTTCCAGTCCAGCGGGGGGGTCTGCAGGCGGCCGGCCGGAGCCACGAGGCTGAGCCCCAGGGCGTCGAGGCGGCCGCGTACCGGGGTCAGGTCCGCGGTCCCGGCGGTGGCGACGCCCTGGAGTACGGGGCCCAACGACTCGATGGCCGCGGTCACGGCCGGCAGATCGGCGGGCAGCAGGCAGACGGTGCGGGGCGGCACCTCGACGAGGTTCAGGGCAGGCATCGCGACGACCGCCCACCCTGCTCCCGACGCCGCAAAGCCCAAGGCCCCGGCGACGCCCAGGAGGTTGGCGCGGGCCGCCCCCCCAGCGAGGTCTCCGGGGACCGGCGGGAGGGACGCGGACACCGATGGGGCCAACGCGGCCAGCCGGCGGCCCACCGCGTCGGCGTCGCCCAGAACGAACGCCCAGGTCGGCGTCAGGCAGCCCCCACCGTCCCACGCCAGCGAGTCCACCAGCAGGCCGGTCAGTTCGTCGTCCGTTGCGTCTTCGCCCACCACCGCCACGCTCAGCCGGTGCCCGAAGCCCGCCACGGGGACCTCCGCTCGCTGCCGCAGCGCGTCGATGCTGGCGTCGTTGCCGAACACGTAGAGGCGGTCGACGGAGCTCAGCAGCGCGTCGGTCGCCGCGGCGTCGTCGCGGGACCAGGCCGCGGCGCCCAGGCAATCGCCCAGCTCGGGAGCGTGCTGGGCCAAGGACTGGGCGAACAGCTCCGCGAACGCCGGCAGGTCGCCCGGTGCTTTGATCAAGGCGGGCACGCCAGCGAGCAGCGAGCCGATCACCGGCGGCAACCCGGCGGTGATCACGTTGCCGGCCCAGACGTGGCCGCTGAGCGCGACGGGATCGACCGGCGGGGGCCCCCACTCCCGCAGCGCGTCGGCGGTGAGGACCTCAAAGGCGCGGTCCAGGCCCCACGCGATGGACTCGGGGCTCAGCCCCGCCTCGGCCGGCACCCGCTCCAGGGCTTCCTGGCGCAGCGGATCGACGGAATCCATCCAGCTGCGCGCCACGCGCGCGAGGGCGGCGACGCGGACAGCCGGGTCCAGGCGGTGCATGGCGGGCTGGCGATCCCGCAGGTGGGCGGCGCAGATCGGGAGCGCCCAGCGCAGGGGGGGGACGACCGCGGCCGGGGCCGACTCGTCGCCGTATCGCTCAGCGATCCAGGCGTCGGGGCGGGGTCGCGGCTCCGTCGCGCTCGGGTCCGCGCCGGGCAGGTACCGGCTCACCGGGTCGCCTGGAGGATCTCGTCGACGGCGAGGCTGCAGCCGCGGGGGCGGGCCCCGGGGGCGCGGCCTTCGAGCAGGACTCCGTGGGGGGTGACCACGCCGACGTCGGCGGTCTGGACGGCAAGGCACGAGTCGATGTTGGCGAGGTCCCAGAACGCGAGCAGGCCGCGCTGACCGTCGGGCAGCGGCACCAGCGTGTCGGGGTCGACCGCGGCGACGCGGCACCAGGGGGGGAACACGAAGCGGTCCGGGTCGTCGCCGAGCACCCCCCAGCGCTCCCGGAGGGCCGGGTCGTGGGCCATCGCCCAGCCGGGGCCCCAACCCTGGCTGCCCAGCTCGGTCATGCCGTACTCGGCCACGACGGCCGCTGCGGGCAAGCCCAGGGCCGGAGCGACCCGGGCGTGGAAGGCCGCCCGCTCCTGCTCGGGTCCGCCCTTGAAGCCGCCGGTCTCCATGACGCGGCTGCCCGGCGGCAGCGCGATGGGGCCGTCGAGGCCGTCGAGGAGCGCCGCGAGTGCGCGGGCCGTGGCGAGCAGGACGACCGGGCCGTCGGCTCCTCGCAGCCGGGCTTCGGCCCGGGCCAGATCGGGGCCGCCGTCCCAGAGGTGCTCGCTGCCGGGGCCCCCGCGCAAGTCCACGGCCCACTGCAGCATGTGGCCCAGGCTGCTGACGGGGTCCGCCGCCAGCGGGGCGCCCAACACCAGGATGGGCAGAGGCTCGCCGCCGGGGAGCAGGAAGGCGTCCAGCGGCGGCTGCAGGCTGACGTCGTAGGTGTCGGTGCGCCGGAGCAGGTGGCGGCCCCGCGTACCGACCGTCGTGCCCGAGGTCAGCAGCGTCGACACCGCCTGCGACGAGTCGAAGGCGAACAGGTCGACGTGCTTCCAGACGTCGGTGGGCACCGGGGGGATCGACCGCCACCCGGGCACCGCGTCGGCGTCCAGGCCGCGCCCCGCCCAGAACCGCCGCAAGGGCGCGCAGCTCGCCTGGTGGGCGACGAGGCGACCCGCCAGCTCGTCGAACTGCGCGTCGGGCCACGGCGTCAGGACGTCGGAGCCGACGATGGCGGCCTGGACGTCCTCGTGGAGGCGGTCGGACGCTTCGACGCTCACGAAGCCGCCAGCGCGGCGACCGCGCCGTCCCATTGCGTCGCGGTCGTCGTCAGGGGCGGCGTGAACGAGATCACCTCGCCCTGCAGGCCCGCCGGCAACACGAGGTAACCCTGGCTCAGCAGCGCCCGACACAGCCCGAACGCGGACACTCCGGCGGCGACCTCCAGGCCGCGCATCGCCCCGCGACCGCGCACCCCGACGAACCGGGAGTCCGCATCCACCAGAGCCGACAGCGTCGCCGCCATGTGCTCGCCCAGCGCCGCCCCGCGCTCCACGAGCCCGTGGTTCTCGATGAGATCGACCACCGCGAGCCCCGCCGCGCAGCCCACGGGGTGCCCCAGGAACGTGCTCGTGTGCAGCGCCTCTCCGCGGCTGTGCCCCCAACCGGCCATGGCCCCCGGCGTGCCCACGCAGGCCGACAGGGGGAAGCCCGACGTCAGGCCCTTGCCCAGGCAGATCAGGTCCGGGACCACCCCCTCGCCGGGCTCGCTGCCGGCGACGAAGCGCGTCCCCGTGCGGCCGAAGCCCGTGAAGATCTCGTCGTAGATGAGCAGGGCGCCGGCGGCGTCGCAGACGCGGCGCAGCATCGGCAGCCAGCCCGGCGGCGGTTCCCGGTCCCCGCCCCGTCCCTGGACCGGCTCCAGCAGCAACGCGGCGGCGCCGTCGAGGGCGGCGGTCAGCGCCCCTTCGTCGCAGCCCCAGGGCAAGAACGACGAATAGCCGCCCAGCAACCCCGCGAACGGCGCCCGGAACGACTCGCGATAGTGGGACGCCGCCAGCACCCCGAGCCCCATGCCGTGGTAGCCGCCCTCGAACGCCACCACCCGCGACCGCCCCGTCGCCATGGCCGCCGTCTTGAGGGCCGCCTCGACGGCCTCGCTCCCCGACGACGCGAAGATCGCCTGGGACAAATCGCCCGGCAGCAGCCGGGCCAACGCTTCGGCCAGCTCGATGCGCGTCGTGGACGGAAAGGCGTCGCCCAGGCCGTGCACCAGGGCGTCGACTTGCGCGTGCACGGCCGCCCGAACGGCGGGGTGCCCGTGCCCCGCGGAGCACACGCCGAAGCCGCCCGTCAGGTCCACGTACCGGTTCCCGTCGGGGTCCCAGACGTTGGCTCCGACGGCCTTTGCCCACACGATGGGGTCCTGGTCGATCCCGTGGTCTTCGGCCCGCCGCGACCGACGCGCCGTGATCGCCGGGCACTCGTGGCGCGCGAGCCGGTCGACCCAGGCGACGCCGAGCGGCCCGGGCAGCACGGCGCCCACCGACGGCCCCGCGGAGCCCACCCGGGGGTCCGGCGGATCGTCCAGCGACGTCAGGAGGGGCTCGTTCTTCGACACGCCGCGATCTATACAGGAGGACCCCGAACCTGGAGCGACGTTGGCGGACCAAGACGACTTCGAGTCGATGATGAACTCGATGGGCGTGGCCAAGCTGGGCGGTAAGGGCGGCCCCAAGCGCAAGGCCCCGCCCGTTCGCCAGCCCCCGGCCATGCCGGCGCGCCGGCCCGCGTTCGAAGACCCTCAGATCGTGCTGGCGAAGCTGCGGGGCGAGGTGGCGCGGCTCAACGACGCCCTCGCCAACGCCAACGCCGCCACCGCTGCGGCCACCGCCGGCCACGGCGCCGCCACCACCGCCGCAGCCGCGGCCCGGGCGGAATCAGCCGCCCTCCTCGCCCGCGCCGAGGCCGCCGAAGCCCAGGTCGTCGCGCTGACCGCCGACGTCGATCGCCTGGACCAGGAGCGCCGCGGGCTGCAGCGCAAGCTCGCCGACGCCGAACCCGAGGAGGTCGAAGCCATCGCCGCGGCCGACGTCTTCGCCGACCGGGGCCTGGAGCCCGGCGACGAGCAGCAGCAAGCCCTGGCGGAGCTCGCGGTCCAACGCCCGGGCGCCGTGCTCGCGGCCCTGGCCCTCGCCGACCCCGAGCCCCTCGCCGACCTGCTGCACCGCCGCGTCGTGCTCGCGGGCCCCAACGCGAGGCTGGGGTCGCGGGACGACTGCGTCGTGGTCCGGGTGTCGTCAGACCGCTGCGAGTTCGGCGGCGACAGCGACGTCGAGAGCGCCTGGCGAACCTTCGCCACCGCCTGCGACGGCGCCGGCATCCGGGCGGCCACGATCGTCGGCGGTTCCCCCACCTACCGCAAGAAGATCAAGGAGCTGACGACGGCGACGGGAGTCGGGCCGAAGCTCAAGCTGGTGTCGGGCACGCAGCGCCGGCCCAAGCACAAGGCCGAAGCCGACCTGCGCACGTCGGACCTGGTGCTGGTGTGGGGTGGGACGGAGCTCGACCACTCCGTCAGCGGCCCCTACACCGACGCGCGGGATCCGAAGGTCCTGATCATCGCCCACCGCGGGATCTCGGGCATGCTCGACCGCGCGCGCCAGCAGATCGACCGCTGGGCGCGCCTGTGAGGCCCCGCCCTTGATCCCCCCGACCTGGCTCCGCGAAGCCCCACGCCTGGATCTGCTGATCGTCGACGACGACGACGTCCCGGTCATCGAGTTCGTGCCCGTCGAGCGCTCAGCCGACGCACCGACGGGGGGCTTGCTCCCAGAACCCTGGCGCAGCCGCGTCCTGCTCAACGTCATCCACGACGGCGACGTCATCCCCCGGTCGCTCCTCACGGACCGCTTCGGCGACCCCATCGACATCGAGGAGATCCGCCCCCACTACGTCCGCGAACGGGACTGGGGCGCCTCGGCCGTGGCCGAGCAGCTGGCGTCGAACCTGGGCCTGGACGGCTTCTATCGAATCCGCATCGCGCGGGTGCTCATGGACTTCGGCCGTTTCCCCGGCGAGACCCGCGGGGCCCCCGGCCACCTCAACCGCTTCGCCATCAACCACCCGTTCTGCCGCAAGCTGGGGTGGACTCAGAAGCGCGCGGTCCTGGAGCAACTGTACGACACCTGCTCGGAGACGCTGGAGGCCGCCATCGACGGCCAGGCGTTGATGCTGGGGCTGCACACGTACGACACCCACAACGCCAGCGGCACCGAGCGGCCCGACGTAAGCGTGATCACGCAGCCCCAGAGCTACCAGCTCGACTCGGCGATGCCCGAGGGGCTCTACGACGAGCTCTACCCCGACGTGCTCGCGGAGTTCACGGCCGACCGGATCTTGCGCGACCGCATCGCCCTGACCCTCGAGCGCGCCGGTGTCCGCGTCGCCCACAACTACCCGTACCTGCTGCCCGAAGGCAGCCTCGAGATTCGCAGCCAGGTCTTCTTCTTCTTCGCCTGGCTGCGTGAGCAGTTCGAGGCCGAGTACCCCGAGACGAAGGACCTGCCCGCCTTCGACAGCGCATGGCAGCTCCTGCTCGACACGAACCTCCGCTCCGTCGAGTCTGCGGCGCTGCGCGGCTACATGCACATGTTCCGACACGCCCCCACGGGCCGGAAGCGCCTGTTCCGTGACGCCGTCGAGGCGTACGCGGCCATCGCGTCCTTCACCCAGCGCGACGACTCGGCCGTCGTGCGCCGCTACCGCATGCGCCGCGACCGCCCGTCGTCCATGGCCCTGGAGGTGCGCAAGGACCTCGTCTGGAAGTTCGAGGACGGGGCGCCCGTGGGCCCGCGACCCGAGTCGATCGGCCACATCGCCGGGGGCCTCGCCCAGGCGCTGGTCACCTACTTCGGCGAAGACAAGGCCCACCTCGCCGCCGCGGCGGCCGCCGGCTGACGGGATCCCGTAGACTCCCGCCGTGCCTTCCTGGTCAGTCCCCAAAGAGCTTCGCGACCGCGTCGACGCGCTGGAGTTGCCGTTCAACAAGCACGGGCTCGACCCGTACGGCACCAGCAAGGACGACCTGAAGCGTTGGCTTCGCCCCGCCGCGTGGATGTACCGCAAGTACTTCCAGATGTCGGTGTTCGGCGCCGAACACGTGCCCAAACAGGGCCGGGCGATGCTGGTCTGCAACCACAGCGGCGGCGTCGCCCTGGACGGGATGCTGATCTGGACGTCGACCCTGCTGGAGTTCGACACTCCGCGGCTCGCCCACGGCATGGCCGAGAAGTTCCTGAACATGGTGCCGTTCTCGGCGACGTGGACGAACCGCTGCGGTCAGCTGACGGGGCTGCCGGAGCACGCCATCCGGCTGCTCAACGACGACCGCCTGCTCATGGTCTTCCCCGAAGGCGCCCGAGGCACCGCGAAGCTCTACCGGGAGCGCTACTCGCTGGTGCGGTTTGGCAGCGGGTTCATGCGGCTGGCAATGCAGACCAACACGCCCATCGTGCCCATGGCGTTCCTCGGCGGCGGCGAGGCGATCCCGACCATCCACAACAGCCGCATGCTCGGGAAGCTGACGGGCGCACCGTACGTGCCGTTCACGCCCTGGGTGGTCGCGCTGCCGCGGCCCGCGGCTTGCCAGATCTACTTCGGCAAGCCCATGGAGTTCGAGGGCACCGGCACCGAGGCCGACGAAGAGATCTTCGCCAACGTCGACCGCGTGAAGGGCCGCATCCGCGACCTCCTGGACGTCGGGATCGAGCGCCGCAAGCGCAACCAGCTGGATCAGCCGGTGCAGTGGCCCGGGGGCTCGTCGTGAAGGTCCTGGTCACCGGCGTCGCCGGCCGCCTCGGGCGGGTGCTCGCCCGGCGCTTGCTCGCCAGCGGCTACGAAGTCCTGGGCGTCGACCGCCGGCCCTGGCCCGATCCCCCCCGGGGACTGCAGATGTTCGGCGTGGACATCCGCAAGCGCCCGGCCGAAGAGGTCTTCCGCAAGCACCGGCCCGACGCCGTCGTGCACATGGCGACCGTCACCCACTTCACGTCCCGGGCCGAGGAGCGGTACCGCATCAACCTGGGCGGCACCCGCGCCGTCTTCGACCACAGCCACGCGTACGGCGTGCAGCACGTGGTCTTCGTGGGGCGCCACACCTACTACGGCGCCGCCGCGGACTCGCCGCTGTACCACCCCGAGGCGAACCCGCCCCACGCCATCACGACGTTCCCCGAGCTCGCCGACCTCGTCGCCGCCGATCTCTACGCCGGCGCGGCGCTCTGGAACTACGAAGACCTCACGACGACGGTCCTGCGCTTCGCCTACACCCTGGGCCCCAGCCGCCGCGGCACGCTCGCGAGCTTCCTGCGCGGGCCCGCGGTCCCGATGGTCATGGGCTTCGACCCGCTGTTCCAGTTCATGCACGACGAGGACGTGGTCGACGCCATCGTGCTGACCCTCGACAAGAAGCTGCGGGGCGTCTTCAACGTCGCGGGGCCCCAGCCGGTGCCGCTGTCCCTGCTGGTCGAGGTGACCGGGCGCAAGCCGGTGTCCCTCCCCGAGCCGCTGATCAAGCACATGCTGGGGCGCTTCGGGCTGCCGAAGATCCCCGTGGACGCCATCGCCCACCTCAAGTGGCCCATCGTCGTCGAAGACAAGCCGTTCCGGGACGCGACGGGCTTCGAGCACCGGTTCGACGAAGACCAGACGATGGAATCGTTCCGCTGGGCGTGAGCGCAGGCCCGTGACGATCGCGTTCTTCGATCTCGACCGGACCCTGGTCCGCAAGGACAGCAGCGAGCTGTTCGCCTTTGCGCTCGCGCGCCGGGGCCTCGTGCACCCCTGGCAGGGGGCGAAGTTCTTGTGGGGTGGGGCGCAGTACAAGCTGGGCATCAAGAGCCGCGCGGACATGCAGGTCCTGGGGTTCGCGACGTACCGCGGGGCGACGGTGGCGGCGCTGGCCGCGGCGCTGCGAGACGTCTGGGAGCCCTGCGTGGTGCCGGGGTTGTCGGCGGGGACGATGGAGCGGCTGACCCAGCACCAGGAGCGCGGCGACCGGCTGGTCATCGTGTCGGCCTCGCCGCGGTTCGTGGTGGCCCCGGCGCGCGAGATTCTGGGGGTCGAGGGCTTCGGGACGACCATGGAGGTGGTCGACGGCAGGCTGACGGGCCGCGTCCAGGGCGAGATCCTGGAGGGGGCCGAGAAGGCGAAGGTCGTGGCCCGGCTGTGCGCGGAGTCGGGCGTGGACCCGGCGGACTGCTGGGCCTACTCCGACTCGATCCTGGACCGGGCCTTTCTGGAGTCGGTGGGCCGGCCCGTGGCCGTGGGGCCCGACGCATCGCTGGCGGCGCTGGCCGCGGAGCGCGACTGGCCGGTGCTGGGTCATGAAGGCGGCGGCCGCCCCTTGTAGATTGACGCGCACCTTGCGTCCGCGGACCCGCGACCCGACGTTTGCGGAACATACCGTTCCGAGGGGGGAACCATGAACGAGCAGCCCGATGGCGCACCTGCGCCCGATCTGTCCAAAGCCATCTTCGACTCACCGCCCGAGCCCGAGCCGCTGCCCGCGGACATCGGCACGCTGCCGGTGCGGCTCGTGGGCGCCGCCGGCTTTGGCGTCATCGCCGGCTTCCTGGGGTGGTTGCTGTACTTCGGGGTGCTGAAGTTCACCGGCTACGAGGTGGGGCTGATCTCCATCGCGGTGGGCTGGGGCGTGGGCCTCGCCGTGCGGATCGGCAGCCGCGGGGTCGGCGGGCTCGGCTACCAGATCCTGGCCGTGCTCATCACGTACCTCTCCATCGCGTTCAGCTCGGCGCCGCTGATCGCAGCGGAGTTCGAGGCGGCTGAGGGCTCCATCGGCCTGGTCGGCTGGGTCCTCGCGTTCGGCATCTCCCTGGCCGCCCCGTTCCTGGCGGGCATCGAGAACATCATCGGACTCGCGATCATCGGGTTCGGGCTGTACCAGGCGTGGGCCATGAACCGGAGGGTGGTCTGACCCCAGCCCGCACCATCACCTGCCCCGACTGCGGGCGGGTCGTGACCGGCGGGGCCCTGGTCTGCGAGGCCTGCCACGCCATCGTGCACCGGGAGGCTGTGGGGCACCTGCTGGAGCGGGCGAAGCGCGAGGACGACGCGGCGACGGCGCGGCCGGTCTGGGCCGAAGCGTTGGCCTTGCTGCCCGCCGGCACCGTGCAGCACCGTCAGGTGAGCGACCACATCCGCGAGCTCGACGCCGAGCTGCACCAGCGCAAGCGCGACGCCCCAGTGCCCCGAGCCTTGGCCGGGTTGGGGGCCGTCGGGCTGCTGCTGTGGAAGTTCAAGTTCGTGCTCGTGGGGGTCGCCAGCAAGGCGAAGTTCCTGCTGTTCGGGCTCACGAAGGCGAAGACGCTGCTGGGGATGGGCGCGTCGCTCGGCGTGTACTGGCTGGCCTGGGGCTGGAGCTTCGCCATCGGCGTGATCGTCAGCATCTGGGTGCACGAGATCGGCCACGTCGTGGCCATGAAGAGGCACGGGCTGAACCCGTCGGCCCCCATGTTCATCCCCGGCTTCGGGGCGTACGTGCGCAGCGACCGGGTGGCCGACACGGCGGGCGACCGGGCGGAGATCGGGATGGCGGGGCCGTGGGCGGGGCTGCTGCCGGCCCTGGGCTTCTGGGCAGCCGGCGCCGCGCTGGACTCCGACGCGCTGCTAGCCATCGCGCGGGTGGGGGCGTGGATCAATCTGCTCAACCTGATCCCCGTGTGGCAGCTCGACGGCGCGCGGGCCTTTGAGGCGCTGTCGCGGGGGCAGCGGCTGACGGCGGCCGCGGTGGGCCTGGGGGCGTGGGCGTGGAGCGAAGACACCTGGGTGCTCGCGTTGGCCGGGCTGGCCGCGGTGCGGGCGTTTGGGCGGGCGCCCGATGTGGGGCACCGGGGCACGCTGGTGTCCTACTGCGGGGCGATGCTGGCCCTGGCCGCGGTGGTCGCCCTGGTCCAGGTTCAAACCCCCTTGTAGGGCGGATCCCGCCCGGGTTCTGGGGCGGCGGCCGACGGGCCCGGGCCCGTCGTGTTCAAATGCGGCGGCATGCGCTCTGGCCGCGTTCGTCCCGATCTCCTGGAACCCGAAGACTTCCCGGTCGACTTCGGGCGGTATCGGCTCGTGGGGCTGTTGGGTGAAGGCGGGATGGCTCGCGTCTTCCGGGCCGAACTCCAAGGCGAGCGCGGCTTCCGCAAGCCCGCCGCCGTCAAGGTGATCCGCCGCCTCGCCGGCGACCAGGACGCCCGGTTGAACCGGGCTCTCATCCACGAGGCGCGCCTCGGTGGGCTGCTGCACCACCCCAACGTGGTCGAGACCTACGACTTCGGCGAGTTCGAGAACCAGGCCTGGGTGGCCATGGAGGTGATCGAGGGCCGCGACCTGTCGGAGCTGCTGGCGCCGGAGCTGCCGTTGCCCGTGGAGGTGGCGCTCGAGATCGGCGCCCAGATCTGCTCCGGCCTGCACCACGCGCACAGCCTGACCGTCAACAACCAGCCCGCCCCGCTGGTGCACCGGGACCTCAAGCCGTCCAACGTCATCATCGGCAAGTCCGGCCTCGTGAAGGTCCTGGACTTCGGCATCGCCAAGGCGACCCACCTGGGCGGCAACACGACCGAAACCGGGATGACGAAGGGCACGCCGGCCTACATGTCGCCGGAGCAGGCGGCCGGCAAGGAAGTGGACGCGCGCAGCGACCTCTTTGCGGTGGGCGCGCTGCTGTACGAGCTGCTGACCGGCCAGCGGTTCTTCCAGGGCGACACCGTCTTCTCGATCATGATGAACATCATCCGGGTCGAGGAGCTCCTGGTGGAGCCCGACCGGTTCGACCCGGTGGCCGCCGTGTGCCCCGACGCAGCGGAGATCATCCGCAGCTGCCTGCGTGCCGACCGCGAGCTGCGCTGGGGATCGGCCCGCGACCTGGAGCGCGCCATTCGCACGATCCAGGGGCCCAGCCGGCCGCCCGGCCCCATCCATGCGTGGCTGGAGGCGCTGCCCGCCAGCAAGCCGAAGGTGTTCGCGAAGCCCAACCTGTCCGACCTGCGCTCCGGGACCGAGGAGCTCGAGCTCGACGCGAGCGTGACCGGCCCGGAGATCGACCTCGCCGACCCCTTCTCGGTGCCCCCCGGCGCCGAGGTGGGGCCGACCCGCAAGAGCCCGTCGGCGGAAGTGCCGTCGGTGGCCGACGAGCGGGCGCCCACCACGGGGCTCGGCAGCGGGCTGCCCCAAACGCGGATTCTGTCGTCGGTCGAAGAGCCGTCGATCCCCGACGTCGGCCTGACGCGGCCCCAGAAGCCTGTGCCCGTGGCCCCGAAGCCCGTGGGGCGAACGACGTCGGCGCCGGTGGCCGGGCCGGCGCCGGGCGAGACGCGGCTGATGACCCCGGCCGCGGCGCGGGGGCGCACGGCCCTGGGCATCGGCGGCATCGTCGTCGGCCTGCTGGGCGTGGGGCTGGCCGTCGCGGTGCTGATGCAGGACCGGACGCCGCCGCCCCCCGGGGCCACCCCCATCGCGGCGGCCAGCCCCACGTCCCCCGGCGAGCCTGATGACGCAGTGCCGCCCGACGACGTCGACGGTGGGAGCGCGGTGACGCCGGACGCCGAAGCCGCGCGCCCCGATCGCCCCGCTTCGACGCCCCGGCCCCGACCCGCCGGCGCGTCCCCCTCCCCCGCCCCGTCCAAGCCCGCCCCCGACGCCACGCCGGCGCCCGCCGCGCCGACCCCGCGGGCCACGCCGCGCGCCCGGCCCACGCCTCGCCCCGCGCGCACTCCGGCGCCGGCGGCCACCGCGAAGCTGCGCCACAAGCCCCCGCAGTCGGCGCTGGTGGGAGGCAGCAACACCCTGTCGGTCCGCGTGAGGCCATCGGGCGCCTGCAGCCCGTCGGTGCGCTACGCCCCGTGGGACCCCGCCGACGGCGGCTGGGCCACCGAAGCCATGCGCTCGGTGGGCGGCGGCGAGTTCGAGCTGGACCTGTTCCTGCCGTACGCAGTGGCCTGGAGGAACGGCTTCCGCTATCAAATCCGGTGTGCGGCGCCCGACGGCAGCCAGCTCGCGGCCACCCCCAGGGGCGGCTCCCACAAGATCCCGGCGCTCGCTCGCTGAGGGAGGCGCAATGCGCTGGTTCCTGATCGCTGCATCCCTGCTGCTGGCTCTGCCCGCGGCCGCCGCCACCCCCGAAGACTCGGCCCGCGTCGGCCAGATCCAGAGCCAGGCCAAGGACGCGTGGGACGCCGGCGACGTCGACGGCGCGCTGAAGCTCGCCAACCGCGCCATCAGCCTCGACCCCGGACCGGCGACCTGGCTGTCCCAGCAGATCCGCATCGAAGCGTTCGAGAAGCGGGGCAACCTGGAGGGCGCCATGGGCTACCTCCAGGATTACCTGACCCTGGACGGGCTCTTCCCCGAGCACCTCGCCTGGGGCAAGGAGGCGCGCGCGCGCCTGGGGCAGTCCCTGCAGGCGCAGCGGGCCCAGCTCCAACAGGGCGTCAACGCCCGGCGCGGCGCGGGCATCGGCCTCATCGCCGGCGGCGTCGTTCCACTGGGCCTGGGCGTCGCCTGGATCGCCAACTACGCAGCGCAGCCCGGCACCGCCGCGGAGAAGGCCGGCACCCACGGCGGCTTCCTGGACGCGGGCGCCGCCCTGACGGGCATTGGGGCCGCCGTCGACGTCGCCGGCATCATCCTCGTGGCCACGGCCAAGGCGCCGGGCGGTCAAGCATCCGCGCCCGGATCCGGCCCGACCTTCGCGTTGGCCCCGAGCGTGCAGCCCATCGAGGGCGGGGTCGCCGTCGGGCTCGGCGGGCGCTGGTAGCGGGTGCCGGCCGCCCGGGGGACCGCTACTCGGGCGGCCACCACGACAGGGTGAAGTCCGCCCGCAGATTCGGCTCGTTGCAGCTGAACAGCAGACCGTCGTCGATCCGCAGGCCCACGGTCGCGTTGCGGCCGAGATCGTACTCCCACTGACCGAAGTCGACGTCCGCGTACTGGATGTCCACGTGGTTGTCGGCTTCGAAGAGGTGGACCTGGAAGTCGATGGGATCGCCCGGCAGGTCGGCGTGGAACAAGCCGTCCCAGTGGGCGATCGCGATGCGGTTGGGGGCCGTGCCCACGACGCCCCAGCGAATGGTGCCGGTGCCGCCATCGGTCATGGTCAGGTTGTCCCAGAACGCCGCCAGCGACGGCGCGTCCGCGAAGGGGAACGTGCAGCTGTTGCCGGGGTTCACGCTCGGGGTCGAGCTGGCGAAGTGCAGCACCCCGTTGATGTCCATGCGGAGCACCGGCGCGACCTCACCGAACCACTCGAAGTCGAACTCGTAGCGGTCGTGGGTCCAGGAGGCGCCCCCGCTGCTGAGGTCCTGGGGCAGCTCGCGGTCGGTGGGGTACCAGCAGAACGGCGGCGCGGCGGCCGAGTCGGTGGTGACGTAGCCGTAGCCCGAGTCCGTGTCGACGGCCTCGAACGCCGTCGGACGCACGCGGGGCAGGTCGCAGGGATCGACCGCGTCGTCGTCGTCCGCCGCGTCGTCGTCGTCCGCCGCGTCGTCGTCGTTGGCTGCGTCGTCGTCGTTGGCTGCGTCGTCGTCGTTGGCTGCGTC
>Ga0055584_100001303_pt1 | contig 24483 bp, 23 predicted proteins | sample OSDHelmetaG_FD_58716 | JGI IMG/M metagenome (GOLD analysis project Ga0055584, IMG submission 58716) | Pelagic marine sediment microbial communities from the LTER site Helgoland, North Sea, for post-phytoplankton bloom and carbon turnover... | ecosystem: Environmental > Aquatic > Marine >...
TTGTTATGCTTATTTGCTAAAATATGTACGAACCAAAGAGATTTATCACAATATAGGCGTCGTTTCTTTGGCTGCGGCAATTGAACAGCCTGAGCAAGAAGAATATGCGTTTTTGTACCCTATAGATATTGATTTGACGAATGTTTTTCAACGACCATTTTCGGTACAAGGCAGTCGAAATAAATTATTAAGAGATGCAGAAATGAACTTAAAAAAAGCTTTAAAATTAGATAAAGCATATTGTTCTGCCTACTTAAATCTTGCCTGTGTCTATGATTTAAAAGAAGATGCAAGCAATGCTTTAGCAACACTTAATACAGCTTCTAACCTATCTCCAACGGCTCTTCAGCGGGCAAAAATTGCGATTATAAAAGGAATTGTTTACGCCCATAGAAATCAAATTAAAACAGCGAGCCAGTATTTTGATGCTGCCAATAAACATTATCAAAATTTGCCCGTATGGTATATTTCTAATACCAACAAACGGATTTTATCCAGCACAAAGAGAGAGCAGGAGCAATATGACATCTTAATAGAAGATGAGATGGACGATATTAATTTTCGCAAGGAGCGTTTGAGGACCGCTAGTTCGATGGTACTTGGAAATAGCAGTTTTTTAATTTTAGAGGTTGATTTTTTCACTAAAAGTCGTTCTTATCTATCTAAGTTTTTTCTTAGAAACGAAACCAATTCAAGGGATGCTTATTTCTTTTTGCAACGAACCAGAAATCGGAGTGTAGAAACGAAAAAAGGAATCAAGGTTGGCGATGCTTTGTCTACGATTCAAAAGACCTATAAAGGGACTTATTTTCAAGTGGTGCATCATCACAAAGGGTTTTTTCTAGTATACCCAAGTAAAGGCTTAATCTTTCAAGTAGATGCGAAAAATCGACTTCGAGAATGGGCTATTTTTGCAGAATATTAACGTTTAGCGGATTAATTTTTTTGCATTAGGATAAACACCAGCCATGTGTTTTATGAACTGCTCCGATAGGCTAAAAACAGCTAGGTCAGCAGGAACGGTTTTGGTTAGTTGTTCTATTTTTAGGGCTAATTCTTTTAATTCAAACAAGCCCAATGTTTGTAAGCTAGACTTTGTTTTATGTGCCATCCTTCCAAGCATAACAATATCTTGCTCCTCTACCGCTTGATTCATTTGTGCGATGTCCTTAGGCATTTCAATTAAAAAAGTCTCAAGTACTTCATTGATAAATTTGGGATCCTCATCACAAATGCTTTTAATAAAGGTCAGATCTAAAACCAGTTTCATACGTATTTATTTTGATATTAAGTGTTTCTTAAAGGATACTCCTCATCTTCTTTTAGCATTCTATAAACGGTTGTTTTTCCGATGCCTAAAATTTTGGCAACAATAGGAATATGATTGTCATTTTTTTCGAGATAGTGGCGTACAATTTTAATATTGTATTCTCTCAAAGTCATTTCTTCTAAAAAGAAATTGGTTGCTTTTTTAAGACTATTAAACTGTAAATCATCCTTTTGAATGGTCTTTCCTGCACACATAATTGCCCCTAGTTCTATGATTGCTTTTAATTCTCGAATATTACCAGGATAACTATAAGATAGTAATTTATCTTTAGCGGTTTGTCCCAATTTCATAGTGCCTAATTTATTTTCTTTGGCAGTCATATTCAAGAAATGTTTGGCTAAAATCAAGGCATCATTTCTTCTTTCCCGCAAAGGTGGCAAATGGATGGGTAAACCCAAAAGGCGATAGTATAAATCTTCTCTAAATAAGCCTTTACCGACGAGTTCCGATAGGTTTCTATGCGTTGCCACAATGATTCTAGCGTCAAATTTGACCGTTTCATTTCCTCCAATTCTAGTAACTTCTCGTTCTTGTAAGGCTCGCAATAATTTGGCTTGTAGATGTAAGTCCATCTCTCCTATCTCATCTAAAAAAAGCGTACCATTATTAGCCAATTCAAATTTACCTTGTTTACGAGTTGCCGCTCCTGTAAAAGCGCCTTTTTCATAGCCAAATAGTTCACTTTCAAGTAAGTCTTTAGGAATCGCACTAACATTGATGGCCACAAAGTTGCCTTTTCTTCGAGTAGAATTGTAATGAACACTTTTAGCAACGAGCTCTTTTCCCGTGCCCGTTTCACCCGTTACCGAAACGGTAATATTACTTTTAGCTGCTTTTTCTAGTAGTTTGAATACCTTTTGCATGGCGGGACTGTTACCTTTCATGCTTTCACTAAATTGGTATTTTTCAGTGAGTTCTTCTTTTAATGTTTCTACTTCTTTTTGAAGAAAGATACTCTTTTTTAATTTTTCAACAATATTAAAAAGCCGTTCTTTATTTGTCTCATCTTTGGTTAAATAATCATCGGCACCTTTTTGTAGGAGTTCTACAGCGGTCGCAACATCTTGTTGCCCAGAAAGTATGATAACACCAATGTCAGGATCATGTGTTTTAATCCGTTTTAAGACTTCATCTCCTGTGATGTCTGGTAAACTATAATCTAAGGATACGATATGAGGGTTTAAGTGTAAATTATTTAAACACTCTTTCCCCGTCTTAAATACATGAACTTCATGATCTGGGTTTAAAGTTAATATGTATCGAATAGTTTTCGCAAACAATAGATCATCTTCAACAATAAATATGCGAATACCTTCTGTGGTAGGTAATTTCATTTGGAGCTTGGTTAAAATTCTTAGACTTTAATGGACATCAAAAGGCTTCTAATAGTAGAGGTCTTTCTATCTTATTATAATAAAGATAAAATAAAAGAATGTATAAAATGTGGGTGTATAATTATACGATAATTATTTGAAAAGATAGATTAATTGAAGGGAATTGCTTTTTATTTGAAATAAAAAAACAATATTTTTTGTGGCACGTTAAACGTGCAACGTTGCACGTTTAAATAAAAACCCCTTAATCATAAGACTAAGAGGTTTTTATAGGATTTATATTGGTTTTTGTGTTTAAATATCCATTTCGTATACTTTATATTCTTTATAAACCTCAGCACTTACTGCCCGCATTCCTCGGTTCATCATTTCATTCTCTTTAAGAATATAACTTCCTTCACAGTATTTAAAACCATGTTTTAAACCAGCATCAATCAAATGTTTATAAACTACAGCGTCAATACCTTTTCCTTGAAACTCTTTAAAAAGCCCCAATAAGATCACCCGCATCCATTCAACTTTTGTCTTATCGGTAAAAATTTTGTACCCATGTGGGAACAATTTCCCTTTCAAGTCTTTTAAAATAAAGTTAAAATCCAAAACAGCAACCGCCATACCAGCAAGTTGACCATCGACATAAATGAAAGGAATTAATTCAGGAATGGCAATCATTTTGAATTTTTCTGCATAAGCATCAATTTCCCCATCGGTAAGAGGAACAATACCCCAAAGAGGTTCCCAGGCTTTATTATAAACCTCCTTAATTTTTTTAACCTCATTATCTAGGTCTTTCATATTAAGCGGACGAATTTCCACCTTATACCGTCTTTTGACTAAGTCAGCTCCTCGTTTTAATTTTGCATTATTAAAAATGGTCTCCGCATCCATTTTGTACGCCAATAATTCTTGGCGACAAGGCAAACCATAATTACTAAACAAATGCTGATAGTACTCATGTTGATAAGGCATATCGATTCGAGGAGCATCATCAAAACCTTTGGTTAATAAACCAAAATCATAGCTAGAAGAAGGACTTGCAGGGCCTTGCATTTTTGTCAAACGGTGATTTTTTAACCAAGCTTTTGCGGTGTCTAAAAGTAAGTTGGCCACTTCTTGATCGTTAATACACTCAAAAAAACCAAAAAATCCTACCCCGCCTTCATCTTTATGATATTCGTTGTAACGGTCATTATTAATAGCCGCAATACGTCCAACAGCTTTGCCTCCTTTATAAGCGATGTACAATTTCATTTGACCATATTCATAAAAAGGATGTTTCCCTTTTGCTCCTAACAAAGCATCTGCCATGGTGTTTAATCCAAACATGTGACGCATGTCAACTAATAAAGGAGAAACCCAATAAGGATTATTTTTATAAATATCAAAAGGGAGCATCATAAATGCTTTCTTTTCTGCCTTACTTCTTGCAATAGCAATCGTTAGTTTAGCCATAATTGTAGTATTGAGTTATTTTGAAAAGGGAGGAAATAGCCATTTGCCAAAAATAATAAGTGGATTAACAAACAGTCTATAGATTTCCCATATTATCAACGTGAACAGATTCCATAATAAGATAAGGGTAAACTTACAAAAACACCTGTAGAGCTTACCCTTATCTATTTTAATAGGTTTAATTTCCTATAATTGCTATATCGACGGGTTTATCCTTTAAATAATCCCTAATTTTTTACCAATCTTGCGATAAGATTCAACTACTTTTTCCAAATGTTCTGGCTTATGCGTCGCCATAAAGCTATTCCGCATCATAGATTTGTTTGGTGGTGTTGCCGGTGGAATAAATACATTGACAAAAACACCTTCATCAAACAATCCTTTCCACAAACCAAAAGCTTTTTTATTGTCCCCAATCAAAACAGGAACAATCGCAGTCCGTCCATCAATTACGTTAAAACCAGCGTCTTTTAGACCACTACGTACAAATTCCGCATTTTTGACCAAACGCTCAACTCGTTCTGGCTCTTGAATAACAATGTCCAAGGCAGCAAGAGCAGCAGCAACAGAAGAAGGTGTTGGAGATGCGCTAAAAATCAAAGCTGGAGAATGATGTTTTAAGTAGTTGATAACTCGCTCATCGCCTGCCACAAAACCACCCAAAGAGGCTAATGTTTTGCTGAACGTACACATGATTAAATCCGTATCGTCTTCTACTCCAAACTCACTGGCAGTTCCTCGACCACCTTTTCCGATCACACCAAAAGCATGAGCATCATCTACCAAGGTTTTGGCATTGTATTTTTTTGCTAATTTAGTAATGCCTTCTAGTTCTGCTATATTCCCAAAGGTACTAAATACACCATCTGTAACGATAAATTTCCCGGATTCTATTGGCAAACTAGCTAATTTGCGTTCTAGGTCCTCTAAGTTACAATGTTTGTAACGAATAACATTAGTTCCAGTAGAACCTTTCGCTATAAAGTTACCAGCTTGAATACTAGCATGGTTATCTCTATCCGAAAAAATAGTGTCGCTTCTTTTTACCAAAGGTTGGATGACTCCTTGACTAGTTTGGTAACCTGTGCTGAATAACAAAGCATTGTCTTTTCCAACAAATGCTGCTAATTTGCGCTCCAATTCTTCGTGCAATGGAATCGTTCCAGTTAGGTAACGAGAACCAGAACAAGAAGTACCGTATATTTTTAAGGCATTAACGGTCGCTTCTTTAACTTTTGGATGAGCGGTTAAACCTAAATAATTATTAGAACCAGCCATAATAACGCTCTTCCCTTCCATTTTTACAACGGGTCCTTCACTCTCTTCAATAGGGCGAAAGTAAGGGTAAATTCCTGCTGCTTTTACATCGTCAGCATATGTATAATCGTAGCACTTGTCAAATAATGACGGCAGTTTATTGTCAGTTTCATGTGAACTCATAAAATGATTATTTTGTGTCTCTAAACGTAAGAAAGAATACTTTTCTTATCTTTGAAAATTAATCGAATGTTCAAGTAATAAGGATTACTTATATTTATATGTGTTCGCAAAAGTAGTACTATTTATTTCAAAAAGCATACATTCGTAATAAAAATTACTGGATAGCGACTCTATATAAAGGCATTTTTATATAAGATTTATATTAATAAATAGTTGAAAATAAGTATAAGATGGGAAAGAAAATTGTTTCATTTGTGACAGGCGCTAATGGCTTTGTTGGTAGTCATTTGGTAGATTACTTATTGGAACAAGGGCATGAGGTTCACGCTATTGTGCGTGCTTCGAGTAATCTACAATGGTTGGATGGAAAGGACGTAATTTTGCATACTTGTGGCTTAAATAGTGCCAAAGATTTGGAGCTTGCTTTTCAAGGAGCAAACTATATTTATCATATAGCAGGTGTTGTAAAAGCTTTAACAAAGGACGGCTTTATGAAAGGGAATGTGGAAATGACACGCAATGTTATGGAAGCTGCTGCTCATATTTCAACCATTCAACGAGTATTGGTCACTAGCAGTATGGCCGCAACGGGGTATGCTGAAATGGGGAGCGATGTTAATGAAAAATCTCCTTTAAAACCAATCGAACCGTATGGAGATAGCAAAGTAGCGCAGGAAGAAGTGACTAGAGAATATGCAGATCGAGTTCCTTTTACGATCGTGCGACCTCCTGGGGTTTACGGTCCGAGAGATACCGAAATTTTTGCGTTCTTTAAGGCAATTAATAATGGAGTGAGTGCCATGATGGGTTTTACTCCAAAGGAAATGAGTTTGATTCATGTCCGTGATTTGGTACAAGGAATGTATCAAGCTGCTACGAATGAAAATTCAATCGGAGAAGTTTACTTTTTAGGTTCTTTAGAGTGTTATAATTGGAAGGAATTGGGCGATTTTGCGTCGAAAGCAATGAATAAAAAAACGTGGACGATTAAGATTCCGCATTTTGTGATATTTATATTAGGTTTCTTTGGTCAAATACTAGAATCTTGGTTCGGTATGGATGTCGCTTTAAATAAAGACAGAGCGTACCGAATTACCAGACCTTCTTGGTATTGTGATTCTAGTAAAGCGGTTAAAGAATTGGGCTTTCAACAGACTGTGCCAATTGAAGAAGGTTTCAAATCGACAATTGATTGGTATAAAGAGAAGGGCTGGTTGTAAGGAACATTCAAAAAATAAAATGAATGTTTTGCGTCGTCTTTTGGTCTGAACATTTCAAAATTAAGATAAGTAAAAAAAACGCACAATTAAATTCCTAATTGTGCGTTTTTATTTATCGGTTGATGGCCTTAAGCATTCCTTTGAAAATATAACCATGAAAAGGATAAACGGCATACCAATACAATCTGCCTAATAAACCTTTGGGTCTAAAAGTAGCGGTTTGAATTAGTTGGTCATTTTTTATTCTAAATTCTAGCCAAGCTTCTCCTGGAAGCTTCATTTCTGCAAAAAGCAATAACCTCCCTTCTTCACGGTCTGCATACAATACCCGCCAAAAATCTAAGGCATCTCCTGCTTTTAAAGAGGTTTGGCTGGTTCTCCCTCTTCTCAAACCCACTCCCCCAAAAAGCTTGTCCATATAGCCTCTTAATTGCCATAATAAATTGCCTTTGTACCAACCGTTGTCGCCACCAATTTTCCAGATATTAGCGACGGCTCTTTCCTTAGAATTAAGCTCCCGTGTTCTAACATCCTTAAAACAACCATAAGAAGGAACATCCACAAAGTCGGAAATATTAAAGTTCAGTCGCCCACTGACTTGTGAGTCTTTCCAGCTGGAAACAATTTGATTGTTGTCAATTTTTTCAAAAGCTTTCGTAAGTGCTTCTTGATAAGAAATAGGCGCAATGCTTAGTATGGTATTAATATCCTGATTTTTACAAATAACTTCTACTTTCATACTGTCTACCAGAGCAATAGCTAGTTTGTAGGAGGTCGAGGTGACAAAAAAGAGCCAATAAGAAGACAATCTAGGCGTCATGATTGGTAGGGTATAAATCCAACGTTTTAAATTTCTAGATTTGGCAAAGCCTAATAACATTTCTTTGTAGGTTAGAACATCAGGACCGCCAATGTCAAAGTTTTTATCGTAGGTCGCTTCACAAAAAAGAGCTTTAGACAAAAAACTAATGACATCAGCAACTCCAATAGGCTGACATTTTGTATTTAACCATTTTGGCGTAACCATAACGGGTAATTTTTCTACTAAATCTCTTATAATTTCAAAAGAAGCACTACCCGAGCCAATAATAATTCCTGCTCTTAAAGTGGTAAAATGGTACGTGCCTTTCCCTAATTCATCTTCTACATTTTTTCTTGAATTCAAATGCTTGGATAAAATATCTTCATTAATAATTCCACTCAAATAAATAACCTGCGTTACGGTTGTTTTATTAATGGCAAGCCTAAAATTTAAAGCAGATTGCTTCTCAAGAGCAAGATAATCCTTAGAAGTAGACATAGAATGTACTAAGTAATAAGCCGCATCTATCTGTTTAGGAATCTGCTCTAAAGAGCTGGCATCTAATAAATCTATTTTTAAAACCTGAATACTAGACAATAAGGAATCTGGAGGATTAAAGCGCTTTGGGTCTCTAACGCAGCAAATAACATGATGCCCTTGGGCAACCAAGATAGGCAATAGACGTTTTCCAATATAACCAGTTGCTCCTGTTAGTAATATATTCATAGTTTGGTTTCTTTTGCTTTGTTAGGAAGGCTGTATTTTTGTTATAACAGAAGAACAGCTGTTTCTGTTTCAAAAAAAGAAAACCTCTTCTAGCTAGGCCAGAAGAGGTTAAAGAACACCACACTCCATTATCTTTTTATGATGAGCGTTGAAACAACGCATAAGATTCAAAAAAAAGGGCTTCATTGACCTTTTGTACTAGAAGCCCTTAGGAACACCACACTCCATTATTTCTCTATTAGGAACGCCTAAGCGTTTATATATTTGTTGCTCAATAAGCTTGTTTGGATATAAGTCGGGTATAAATTAGTAGCCCCCTAAAAATGGATGAATTGTTTTTATAAAAATATTTTCAATAAAAAAAACAAAATGTTTTAAAGTATCCATTAATATAAAACAAAATGTTTTATATTTGTGCATAGATAAAACAAATGACGATTTATGACTTGGTTTCAACGAAGATTAAAACAGAGATTGCACCTCCGTTTTATTTCTTTATTTAATCACATTAAACCTAAATCGTTGAGCGCAATAATTCCTTAGAGAGATAGTTCTTTGGTGGGTTGTTATAAAAAAAAAGCATATTATGAATAATCAAAATCTAATCGTCCTAGAACAAAAGACGTCATCTTATTGGTCTATAATCAAGCCTAAATTAAAACTTGTTGTAATTCACTTTGCCTTTATTTTATTATTATTTTTATTAATGACTAATCAAGAGATTTCATTTCAGATACATATTGGAACACCTACTGCTGTTACTTATTCCGTGCCTCAAGAAGAAGGGCGAGTGATGAATGCTAGTTTTATTGAAGCATCTGAAAAATGATGGCAGTAAATTAAAGAAAAACAAGGACATCAGAAGTGACTTGAATTTGGCGAATAGAAGCCTTGGAATTATATAAATAGGCTATTTTATTATTTATAATAAAATTTTACTCAGTTATAATAAAACAGCTATTTGAATGCTTGATTTTTAAGATCATCTAGGAAGCCTATTTTTTTACTCCTTAAAAAGTCTTTGTGTAAGATGAGTTCTAATGTAATTAGATGAGCACTAAAAATACCCTACTATTATATTCAAATAGTTTGGATAAAATGCTACATTTGCATTAGGTACTTATTACCATAATAATTGCAAATTTTTAGAACTATAAAACTTATATATAATGAGTAATACAGAATACCAAAAAGGCTCAAGTTCATTTTTACTTAAATTTATTATTGGTCTTGTTATTTTTATTTCTTTAGTGAACTATGTTGTAAGTAGAAATGGAGAAGGATTGTTATAATAATATTTTGAGTAGATAAGACCTTTAGGGCCTTTAAAAAGGTTAAAAATATTTGGAGTCACTGATCGAGTTGACTCCTTTTTTATTGAACATTGCTTCGTGTAGCATTTTAAGGTTCAGCGAAGCTAAGCTAAGTATTTATTGAATAGATCGCTCAAATTTTATTTTGAGTAGGAAGCAGGACGATTAAAGCAAATTAATGGCAAAACAAAAACATATTGTATTTACAGGCGGTGGAACATTAGGGCATGTCATGCCTAATTTACCTTTGATAAAGCAATATCAAAAAAAGGGTTGGAAGGTTTCTTATATAGGATCGAAAACGGGCGAAGAACGGGCTAAAATAGAATCTTTGGGGATTCCTTATTACCCTATTCGAACAGGAAAATTGAGGCGGTATTTTGATTGGCAAAATTTCTTGGATATTTTTAATGTCATTCTAGCTATTTTTCAATCCTTTGTTCTAATGCTGCGTTTGCGCCCCAATGTTTTGTTTTCAAAAGGCGGCTATGTCGCCCTTCCTCCTGTTGTTGGAGCTTGGCTTTTACGTGTTCCTATCGTGATTCACGAATCTGATATGACCCCTGGATTAACGACAAAGTTGTCAAAACGCTTTGCTAAAAAAGTTTGTGTTTCTTTTCAAAATGCGGCTAAATTTTTTCCTAAAGAATTGGTGTGCTGGACAGGGTTGCCTGTTCGGGACCTTGTTTTTGAAGCCAATAGAAGCAGAGGTTTAGAAGTGAGCGGATTTAGTGGACAACGTCCTATTTTATTAACTTTTGGAGGTAGTTTGGGAGCAGGTTTTTTAAATACGCTTGTTCGAGAAAATATTCAGAATGGTAATTTAGAAGCGTATGATGTAATTAATATTTGTGGGCATGGAAAGTTTGCACCTGATATGAAGTTTGATAATTACGTACAGTTTGAATCTTTATCTGACGACTTTTTGCACATCATGAAGTCCGCCGATGTGGTTTTGACAAGAGGTGGTGCGACGTCTTTGTTTGAGCTTTTAGCAATGAAAAAACTACATGTCGTTGTTCCTTTATCTAAAAATGCTAGCCGAGGAGATCAGATTGATAATGCAAAATACTTTGCCAGCTTGGGTGTTTCTTCTTTTATAGAAGAGGAAGCCTATACTTGGGAAAAAATGGCGGCAATGATTCAACAAACATTCGAGAATAAAGAAGCCATTCTAAAAGAAATTGAACGCCTTGAATTTTCGGTAGCAACACAAAAAGTATTAGATGTTATTGACAGCGTATACAAAGGTTAAGACAGTATTGGAGTACTTAAATTATAAATTATTAAAATGAAGGTCTAACATATTGTATTGACTAGTAAGCCAATTATGAATATAAAGACGCTCTTGTTCTAAGTCTACCATTGTTCCCCAACGAGCATTTTCTAATTGAGTAACATCACTTTTTAGCAATAGATCAAAGTATTGATCTAAACGTGCTTTGATCGCAGGATCGCTCCAAGAGTTGGCTCTAAGAGTCTGCCATTTAATTTTAAGCCGAAGCTTAAAGTTATCAGGATTTAAACGCAACAACCGCTTGAATAAATGATTTTCTTGGATATCTATAATTGTAGGTGAAAGCGGTTGACCGTCCCAGTCCCGTCCCCAAGCAGCGTCTATGTCCCAAGGTATGATAGAAAAAGGAGCTGTAGCAGTTGGTTTTACCCAAAACATATTCTTTCCATGATTGTCATGCGCCCCAACTAAATGAATGAAAAGATAGTAATCGATTAGATTTTCTATATCCAAATAAGTGGATACCTCGTCAATAAATTGTTGGTCACTATAATTACTGACTAGATTTCTTAAATCATAAAGCGGTTGCCAATTGATTTGATCGTTTGAGTAAGGGTGTTTTTGTTCCCAATCATCCCAAAAATCCGTATAGCTAGGAGGGCTACTAGAGGCTAAAGCAACAAGACAGGTCGCATCAGACCAAGTTGTTGTTTTATATAAAAAACCATCTGAACTTGCTAAGTCTAGCTTTTCGGGGTTCATTTGCTCGTTTAAACAATATAAACCTTCATAACTGTTGTTTAGAAAAACTTCAACAAATTCAGATTGAATAGAATTGTGTTTTTCGGGGTTCATGTCTTCCCATATTTCAAAGCTAACTTTGTTCCTAAATTTTGAGTAATCGTTGTAAACCGCATCCAAAATCCAGTCTTCATTTTTTTTCCAATTAAAAATCTCTTTGGACAGATTGTCTCCTATGTTTCTTTCTTTTAAGAAAGAAAAACCATAGGATTTTTTGGGGTTCTTTTGCGAAGAACTACCTCTATAATCTATTTCAACAAAAGTATTGATTGGCTCCATACTATCAGCTGGATAATTCATATTTAACCGAGCCAATAGTTTGGGATTGTCTTTTATCTGATTCCGTGTAATAATTCGAACCGTAGGAAAAGTGGTAAAGCTTAGCGTAAAATGATTGATTTGTCCTAGCGTACTAATGCTGACAGTATAGGTTTCGTTTGTTTTAATCGTTCCTAGATTGTTCACCATATTATTTTCGAGTGGAATATCATTGATAAGAATGGTAGAATGCTCTTGGAATTGAACAAAAGGAGAAAAATTTAGAATAGAGTCTTCTGCAATGGAATAGCGAAAACTATTTGATCTTTCGTCAAAAAAGCAACTTTTTTCATTAAAATCTAAGATCAGAGGCAATTCTAATGCCTCACTAGGAAAAGCCGCAAAAAGGATGTGTTCTTTGTAACAAGCACTTATAGAAATTCCAAAGCCTAAGAATAAAGAAAATAGCATCAAAAATCTCATAGCTTTATGGTATATATTATTTTAACAAAAAATAAAGAGAAAAAATTATTCGCTTGTAAACTGACATCATAACCTAGACCAAGGTCAAATTCGCTTTTTTTGAGCTTAATTTGATCTCCAATATTAAACCGTTGTTTGTCAAAAAAAGCAACTGAAGTTAGGTCTGATTGAACAAAAAGTTCTGTAGAGAAATAGAATTTATGATGTTTATTGTACTTGTATCTTAGTTTGACTTTGTACCTACTGGCAGAAGTTTGTGTTAAAGAAAATGCATTATAAATATAAGTGAACTTTTGCTGATATTGTGCTTTAAACGTAAACAGCCATCTTTTTTGAATTTTTCGCCTAAACTGGATACCTAGATTGTAGCGCAGGCTATTATCTGGTCTTTTGTACTTGTTCGAATTATGAATATAGCGTAGGCTTCCATAGAGCCTAAAATGTTTATTAATAGAATAATTTAACTCTAGTTCTGCCCAATATTTGTCTATTCTAGTTGAATTATTCCAAGTACGTAGTTGTTGGTTTAAAGACAGTTCAAAACCTTTATGCAAGTCCTTTTCTAAGCTAAAACCAGTCCAAATTCCAAAATCTTGATCGGTCTGAATCTGTTGAGCATTTACATAAAAATTAGAGCAGAGCAATAGAATTAGTAGTAAGTTACTTTTTTTTATAATTTGTATCGTCTTATTAGAGATGGATTGAGTGTATAAATTTTTAATTGTTTGGAGTGTTTTTAAGTAATTAATTGGAGTTTAGTTATTGCTTTCTAATAGGCTGTGATTTACTATAACAAGAAATTTTTTATAATGTTCGTTCAACTTCTTTTTAGATTTACTCTTGATCTGTAGTAGCATTTCGGAATGCTTTATTTTGCTTCCGTATAATTAATGCCCATACTAAAGTGAATATAGCAAGTACAAAAAGCCCTGCAATTAATACCCAAAGAAGTAGACTTGAAAATAGAAGTAAATTAAGCACCAATAGCGTAATAGCTCCGAGTAGGTTGATTCCCAAAAGTATCCAAAGCCCAAAACTTAGGATTTGGCTGCTGTATTGTTGACCTATGCCAGCAATACTTCCCGCTGTCAATGCACTTAAATTACCAAACAGAATAAATCCTAGCCCTAGATAGAAGAAAAGAAGGGACGGAAACCCCACTCCTACCAGTATTATCCCTAAAATAATTAAGGCAGGGAGTAAAATTAAAATTGAAAATGTGAGGTATAAACTAGTAACGATGCCGCCTTCTGATTGGGTTGGTTTTTTTGAAAATTGTTTGCGATTTTTATATTTTCTGTGTTTGGCTTTTTTTTCTTTTTTTATAAGAACAGAACTACTTTGTTCTGTCGTCTTGACAGGAATCGCCTCAGCATAACTAAGTGGGTTTGAAAAACCAAGACAGAAAAAAATAATTAACCAATAAGGTATTAAAGGATAGTTCATTTTTTTAGAAATTATCTGCGATCCATTTCTTCTTGGATGCTTGTTCGTAAATCGATCAATCGCTTGGCATAGGCTTCTAAATCTCTATCTTCTTGTGTAACTGGAACCCAAGAAGGTGTTTTTTCTGGTTTCCCATCGCTATCTACTGCTACAAAAATAATGACGCAGTGGGTCGTCTTTACTTTTTCATCTTCTTTGGGATCATTTGCCCAAACATCAACAGCGATATGCATACTGGTTCGACCCGTGTAAATTATTTTAGTTTGAATTTCCACTAAATTACCAATGTGGATCGGCTTCAAAAAACGAATACCACCAACATAAACCGTAACGCAGTAGCCTCCTGACCAATGTCGAGCACAGGCATAACCTGCTTGGTCAATCCACTTCATCACCATTCCTCCATGTACCTTTCCTCCAAAATTAACATCTGTAGGTTCTGCTAAAAAGCGTAAGGTTAATTCTCTTTTATTATTTCCCATTCTGCTGTTTTTTTTGCGGAAGGTACTAAAAAAAGAATATTAGTTCTATTAAGAAACGGGGAAAAATAAATAAATAGATCGTTTTTCCTTAGCATACAGTTGAGCCTAGACTTGTCTAAAAGTGCTTAAGATAATACCTTATAGCTATTTTAGAGCTTATTTATGATTTAAAATGCACGTGCAACGTTACACGTGTCAAATGAAAAATTAAACGTTTCACTTGTGAAATAACTTTCGATGTTATAACTTAGCAAATAGAAAATTAACACTTTAAACATCAAACGTTACACGTGTAACGTTTAAAATGCTATATTGTATGGGAAAGATAGTTGCTTTTGGAAACCAGAAAGGTGGCGTTGGTAAGAGTACCGTTATTGCCATGGCAGCAAATGCCTTATCGCAAGCACCTTTTAACATTAACTTATGTGTAATCGATTGTGATAGGCAACAGAGTTTGGTAGAAGCTAGGAGCTTTGAAGAGGAAGATCCCGCAGATTTGCCTTATACTATTTTGGGGCTAAGTTTGGAAGAGCTACAAAACAAGATCTATGATTTGGATAAAGAATACGATTTAATTTTGATTGATACAGCTGGGCGTTTAGATCATACGGTTGCGGTAGAAAATCAAGAAATAACAAAAGCATTGATGTATGCTGATTATTTATTTATTCCATTTCGAGCAGGAAGTTTTAACTTGGAAGCTAGCATGGAGTATTTAAAAGTAGCGAATAAGTTACAAGCACTTCGAGCAAATTCGGCTCGTCCTTTAAAGTACTACGGCTTTGTCAATATGTACAAGGATCGTTCGAGAACAAATGCTTTTTTGGTTTCCGAGATCGAACATTTAAGAAGTGAAGGCATCCCGTTTATGCTTTGCCGTTTGCGCAACTATACTTTATTTGAAGAAATAGACACCATAACTAGTTATTATAATGTGAATGCTAACAATAAAGCAAAACTTAATTTTACAGTATGGCTTAATGAATTTGTAAAAATATTAAAGAATGGCTAAGAAGAAACGCTCTAGAACCTCTGATTTTAGTTTGGGGAATGATAACCTATCGGGGGCTTTACCTAGTAAAGAACAAATTGATTCTGTTGTAGCAAAAGCAACGAATCAAGAAATAGAAACGGAAAAGAAAAAACGAATTCCTTTTACTACGGCATTAACACCAGAAAATAGAGCACGATTAGAAGCCGCTTCGCATGAAGGTAGAGGAGGTGTTGCAGATATTTTAAACCTGGCAATTGAGCATTATTTTGAAGCTGTAGCGCCTGTTAATAACCTAGAGATGCAACAGATTTTTTTGAAAATTTATGCTTCAAAAACAAAATGATTTTTTTTCTATTAAAAATAGCACGTGTAACGTTTAACATGAAACGTGTCATGTTAAGAACTAATAAAAAGACACCTTCAATGGCTCTTTGATGTTAATTGCTGGTGTACACCTATTAAAAAAAGAAATAATCCTAAGCCAATAAATAATTTATTTAATAAATAAAAAATAAAGAAATGAGCAGAGTTAGATTAGGTGACGAAGCACCAAACTTTACAGCTGAATCAACAGAAGGAGATATTAATTTTCACGATTGGATTGGAGATAGTTGGGCAATTCTATTTTCTCATCCAGCAGATTATACGCCTGTTTGTACGACTGAGTTAGGTGCTGTTGCAAAATATAAAGATGAATTTGACAAAAGAAATGTTAAGGTAGTTGCTTTGAGTGTTGATGGACTTAAATCCCATCATGGCTGGATAAAAGATATAAATGAGACTCAAAGTACAACAATTAACTTTCCTATTATAGCTGATCCAGATCGAAAAGTAGCTGTACTCTATGATATGATTCATCCAAATGCTGACAGTCAATTAACGGTTCGGTCCGTGTTTGTTATTGATCCTAATAAAAAAGTAAAATTAACACTTACTTATCCTGCTTCTACAGGCAGAAACTTTGATGAATTACTCCGAATTATTGATTCACTTCAATTAACGGCTTATTATAAAGTAGCAACTCCTGCCAATTGGAAAAATGGAGATAATTGTGTTATCGTTCCATCTGTTACCAATGAAGAAGTAGAAAGCTTGTTTCCTCAAGGGCATGTAGAAGTTAAACCTTATTTAAGAATAACTCCACAACCTAATTTAGATTGGGACTAAGATTTAGTACCTGCTTTTTTATCTAAATTAATCAGATAGGTTTAGACTTTAATAGTTGGCATTCTGAAAAAAATTAAAAAAGTACTTGAATTAATTTTGCTACAAGATGTTATTTTTTTTGTAGCTAAATTTTATTAGATTGATTACCAGTAAAATAGCTCTTGAGTTTTAGGGTTTAATAATCTGGTAATCAATTTAATATAAGTCTCTAAATTCAACTTGTTTATTTTAAACCTCCAATTTACTTGTTTTAACTTATATAGGCAGGAGCGATGTTTTTTATTAGAAAACATCAGGAAGTGCTGTTTTAAGATGTTTCCAGACAAAGTACATTAACTAAAACAATTAAGCCCATAAAAAAGCACAAAGTAATGGCTAAGAACGATGAAAACATAGGAATATATCAGAGCTTACTGCAAGGGTCTGATGCTGCGGTATTCGTGATGGATAAAGCTGAAAATATTATTTTTTGGAATAAAGGAGCTGAAAGTTTGTGGGGCTATTCTTCTTCTGAAACAATAGGAAGTAAGATTGGCCTCTATATTAGTAATGTAGAGGAAGAAATAAATGGATGGGGTAAGGAAGTTCTTGTGCAAGAAAAGACTGGAAGAAAAGTAACTGGTTTACTCGCATTGAGCGAAATAAACAAAGAGGGAGTCATTTATTCCATGGGAATTGTCCAAAATATTTCGAGCCAAAAAGAAGTTGCTGATGAATTTAAAAATACGATTGAGGATTCTTTTGCTAAAATTGAATTTAATTCAAAGGGGAATATTTTAAGTCTAAATCAGAAGTTTGCAGACTTATTAGAGTACGAGACCAGTGAAGAATTACTTAACAAGCATCATACGTTACTTGTTGCTAATGAAGTGATGTTTTCTAAAGAGTATATTCAATTCTGGGCTAAATTAAGAAAAGGAATTACACAAAAAGGAGAATTTAAAAGGTTTTCTAAAAATGGTAAACAGATATGGATTCAAGCAGTTTATACGCCCTTAAAAAATGAAAAAGGAGAAGTCGTCAAAGTGGTTAATATAGCGGTCGATATCACTTCTCAAAAAGAAGCTATTCTTAATGCAGAAGGATTAAAATATGCTATTAATGTGTCTTTTGCTCAAATTGAATATTCTCCAGAGGGAAGAGTCTTAGATGTAAATCAAGAATTTATTAAGGCATTCGGTTATAATGCTCCAAAGGATTTAATAGGTAAGCATCATACTATTTTTATAAAAAATTCTTATAGAATATCCAATGAATATGCAGATTTTTGGAGAAATCTAAACAAAGGAATTACACAGAAGGGGGAATTTAAGCAGATTAATAAAGAAGGAGAATCCGTCTGGATAAAAACAACTTATATTCCAATACAGAACAGCTTTGGAGTGGTTATCAAGGTCATACAAATTGCGGTAGACATTACCAATCAAAAACGAATGATCTTGGATATGCAAGGGCTAAAAGACACGATTAATGTTTCTTTTGCTCAAGTAGAATTTGATCTAAAGGGAAACGTTTTGTATGTGAATCAAAATTTTGCGGATGTATTGGAATATAAAACTACTGAGGAGTTAATTGGAAAACAACATGCTTTGTTTGTAGAAGAGGCCTATGAAAAATCTGAAGAATATATACAGTTTTGGGAAGATTTGAGGGATGGAATACGGAAGCAAGGCGAATTTAGTAGGATTACGAGTAAAGGAAATACGATTTGGCTATTAGCAACCTATACTCCTGTGAAAAATATTAACGGAGAAGTTATAAAAGTAATAAAAATAGCATCCAATATTAGCGCTCAAAAGCGACTGATTACCAACATAAATAATGTGGTTAGATTGGCAGGCATCGAAGGAAAATTAGATGCTAGATTGAAACTAGATCATGCAAAAGGAGATTGGAAAAAATTAGGGGATTCTGTTAATTTACTCTTAGAATCTATAGCGAATCCAGTGATTGAAATTAATCGAGTTGTTGGGCAAATGGCGCAAGGAAATTTGGTAGACCGTTTTGAAGTTGCTGCTCAAGGGGATATTAAAGGACTAGGAAATTCTTTAAATTCTGCTATTGGAAATATGAATGTTCTAGTGGGGCAAATCGCAAAAATTGGAAATCGTGTGGCGATTTCTGCCAAAGAAATGTTGACGAAAAGTGAAGACATGAGGAATATTACCCAAGAAGTAGCTTCTGCAACGCAGCAGATGGCTAAGGGGGCGATGAATCAAGCGAAAGAAACAGATGAAGCCAGCCAATTAATGGCGGATGTACTTAATGCTTCAAACGACATGGCAGGTAAATCAGTTCGTATTTATGAGGCGGCAGGAGAAGGTGAGCAAAATTCTTTAGAAGGCTTAAAAACGATTAAATTAGTTGGGGATAACATGGGAGAAATCCAAAAATCAGCTGCTAATACGTCGGATTTAATTAATATTTTATCGGAACGTTCTGATAAAATAAAACTAACATTAAGGGTTATTACCGATATTGCAGCACAAAGTAATTTGCTCGCCTTAAACGCTGCGATTGAAGCGGCTAGGGCTGGGGATGCTGGTAGAGGCTTTGCTGTAGTCGCCGAAGAAATTCGGAAATTAGCAGAAGGCTCTCGAAAATCTGCGGTTGATATCGAAAAGGTTATTAAGGAAGTTCAAAAAGATATTCTTGCGGTTGCTGAAGCTATAGAGCTTATGTCCTCTAATGTAGAGAGTGGAACGATTTCTTCTAAGGAGGCAGAAGGGGTTTTTGAGAAAATTGAAAAAACAAGCCAGGAAACCCTTGGTTTGTCTAAAGAAATTCTAGAAGAGACTGTTGACCAAATAGATTTTATTAGTACAAGTGTGAAGAACATTGAAAACATAGCGTTGGTAGCCGAAGAAACAGTTTCAGGAATAGAAGATGTTGCCAGTTCAGGGAAAATGCTTAGTGAAGGGATGAATGACGCAATCCTAACAAGTGAAGATTTGGCGAAAGTTGCAAATCAATTGCAAGAGAGTATAGCTTACTTTAAATTGAAGTGATCCTAAAGTAGAGGAGATATTTGTCACGTGTAACGTTAAGCCTTTAACGTTGCACGTGACACGTGACACGTGTTATAATTTAGTTGTAATTACAGGAAATAGATCGGCTAAGATTGGTTTTGCTCCACTCAAGAAGAATTCTACCGCTATAACCATTAGAATCAAACCCATCAAACGCATCAATACATTGTTTCCTGTTTCTCCTAAAAAGGCAGAAATTTTTGTGGAAGAGAATAAGATGATGTATGTTAATAAACAAACTAAGGACATAATCGCTATCAGAATGGCTTGTTGTTCGATTGAAATGGCATCTTCCATTAATACAATTGCATTAGAAATACAACCAGGTCCGCAAATCATTGGAATTGCCAAAGGCGTGATCGATATATCGGCAACGTACGCTTCAATTTCATGCTTAGGCACTTTTACTTTTCCTAGTCTAGCTTGCAACATATCAGATCCCATCTGAAAGAAAATAATACCACCTACAATTCTGAAACTATTTACAGAAATACCAAAAAAATTAAATAAGAGTTGTCCAGAAAAAGCAAAGCCTAATAGAGTTAAAAAAGCAGCTATCATCGCTTTTCGAGCTGTTTTTCGTTGGTCAGTAGGCTCCAAATTGGAAGTCATTGTGATAAATACAGGCATAACTCCTAAAGGATTCATTAAAGAAAAGAAGGAAGTAAAACAGAGTAGTGCGAATGCAATATTCTCAGTCATGATCTAAATATTTTAAGGTTGTTTTTTAATTTTTATACTTAATAATGCAAATTTAGGTTAAGATTAATTTTTATAGAATTTTTTTTCTTAAAATTTAGTTTTGTAGAAAAAAAAACTATTATTTTTGAATCAATAGATTTTTAATCTTTTTAAAGCTTTATTTTTTATTCTAAATAGATTTTTTTTCTGATGATAAAATTAGACAAAGTTGACCGCCATATTTTGGATCTCTTGCAAGAGAATGCAAAACTGACAACCAAAGAAGTCGCCAGTGTTTTGGGTTTGAGTATCACACCTGTTTATGAACGGATCAAGCGATTAGAGCGACATAAAATTATTTTGAAGCAGGTTGTTTTAGTAGATCGAAAAAAAATTGGGCGGAACTTGATTGGTTTTTGCAATGTTTCTTTGAACCAACATAGCAAAGATTGTTTGCTCAAATTTGAGGAAGATGTTTTAACCTTTGAAGAAGTGTTGGAGTGTTATCACATTACAGGAAAGTTTGATTACATGATAAAAATAGCGGTAGAAGACATGGAAGCTTACCATAAATTCACTTATCATCATTTGGCTACCTTGGATAATGTTGGAAATGTACACACCGTTTTTGCGATGAATGATATAAAATATAGCACGGCTTATCCTGTTCGATAGATGGGGTAAGAGAGGGGCAAAAGAAATCGGCCGCACAAAATATTTGTGCGGCCGATTTAGAAAAGCAATTTGTATGACTACATTATGATAAATACAGTTTTTATTTTTTGCGAGAGAACTCAAAATTAACAATTTCTGAATCCAAAGCTTCTTTTGTAGTAGTTTGAAAAGTATCTTTCCAAATAATTTGCATTGGAAGAAATTGCATATCTCCGTTTTTTGCCGAAATATGGAATACTGCCTTAATGATACATTTGTCGCCTCTTTCTAATACCTTGGCAGCTGCTTTTTTATTATCATTAGAATAACCAGTAGAACTTCTACCAGTATATATTATCATTAAGTTACTAGGTTCTACTAGTCCAATTTTTTTTCCAATATATTGAACCTCAAAAGTAGCGACTGTTTCTTTGGTTTCCTTTTTTAAGTTTTTAAGGCTTATTTTAAAATCTTCAGTTTCAATCTTGTTTTCAGAAGCGGGTAGATTAAAATTAGGTGTTTCTACTTTTTCTCCATCTGTCGAGACTAAGTACAATCCACCAAAATCAACACTAAAATTTTGTACATTATAGTTTCCTTGATCTGAAAAATTCATAGTAAATGTTTTTTTCTTACCAGGAGGAATAATAAACGTTTTCTTTTTAGGATTTTGTTCAATTTCGTCATTGGTGTAGACAATTTCTTTTGTTTCAAGCATCATGAAGTCAAGAGAATTATTGGCTATTTTGGTCGCCATTTTGCAGTAACTACTTTTAGAAACGGAATTATCAAAAGAAATCTCATAATCGTCCCCTTCTATCGAACTAGGGTTTTCATAATAATACGTTTGAGCGATACTGCTGTTTGTAAAAAGAGCACTGAAGCAGGCTAGATAAAAGAATGTAATTGTTTTCATTGTAAGTGTATTTAGTTAATGTTTATAATATTCATAAATTTGGGCGTGATATTTTCTTGGAAAAATCAAAAACTGCGCCTTTTTTTAAATTATTCTTGCCTTTAAGAAAAAAAAGTAGCGCCTTTTTTGAATATTATTGATAACCATATCCTTATGTGGGACTCATTTTTTGTATTACTTAGAGGATTTTTTTTGCATTAAAAAAAATAGAAAGCAGGTTTTGGGCATAAAGTGCGAGTAGTCGTAAATGTAGTATAGTTTCAGTACATTTCGGGCAGAGAAGTTTTTTTTTTTTTTTATAAATTTGTATTTTTTTTTGTATTAAAATTAAGTCTGAGTAAAAATTTATTCTGTTATTTAAAACGTGTAGCGTTAAACGTGTCAATTGTAAAATCATGCTTTATTTATTCTTACATCCCTTTACAAGTCTTACAGCGTCTTTTGATCACTTGATAGAGCAATTACCAAGTACCCTACAGCATCGAATTCTTAAAAAGAAGCAACGAAAAAAAAGAGAAAGTTCTTTGTTGGGATATATCTTATTACAACGAGCATTGGTTCAATATTTTGACACGAATTTGGACGCTATAACATTCCTACCTTCGGGCAAACCGATCTTAAAACTGGCCCACAGATCACTCTCCTTTAATATTAGTCATAGCAATCATCTAGTTGGGCTTGTTATAGGAGAAGGCAACACTTTAGGCTTAGACATTGAAGCTTTCAGAAAATTTGACAAGGTCGAATCTTCTTTTTCTTTTTTTAGCGAAGTAGAGCAAAACGCCATTTTAACAGCCTCCAATCCTGATTGGAAATTGATTGAATTTTGGTCCAAAAAAGAAGCTTTAGTAAAAGCAGTTGGTGGAAGAATGTTTGACATGGCGGCTTATACCGATGTTCGTTTTGACACAGCCCTATGGAAAGACAAAACCTATCAACTCGCTCGTATTAACTACGATTTTAAAGGTTTTGTTTGGATAGCTTCTTTATTACCAATTGACAATATAATTATAAAAATAATACACGACTTAAACAAGATAGAAGAAGCACCTAACGGACTTTTTAAAATTTAAAAGTGAAAATTTGATAAAATCTAAAAGTGTTTTATCTTGGGCAATCAAAATGTTAATGTAATTGCTTAAATTGCAGCCAAGCATACTAATACTCCGTTGATTTTTTAGTTTTTTTTTACAAAAAAAATCTTGTATTCGTTTGATTATCAGTTTTTTAATATTTCGATTCACAAAAAAACACACCTTACTGATAATCAAACGAATACGATTGCATAACGGAGTAATGACATAGACAAACTGAACGTAAAAATTGTGCCTAATTAGGTATTCAAATTAAAAATCATGGCGGAGCCTGAAAAAACAACGAAGAAAAAATTAGGGCGACCAAAACTCAAGGAAACAAGAGTTCCGTTCACAACATCACTGATCACTAAAAACAAAGGCAAATTAGAAATTTTGTCCAGTGTTCGTGGTCAACGAAAAGCGGATGTTCTGAATGAGATTTTGGACTATTATTTTGAAAACGTAACCAATAAAAAAGAAAAAGAATTACTTGATTCTTTGTAGAAATACAAATCAAAGGTTAATTCATTGTAGAATACTAGAAATGCAATTTATATAAAAAGCGATGGTAAGAATAGGAGATAGACGACTCGTTTTACGAGACTTTGAAAAAGTTTTGTTTAATAAAGAAGAAATAACTTTAGATTCCAATGCTCTTCAAAAAGTAGAAGAGTGTTATCAATTCTTAAAAAAATTTGCTTCTGACAAAGTAATTTATGGTATCAATACCGGTTTTGGCCCAATGGCTCAATACAAAATTGAAGATGACAAATGTATCCAGTTGCAATACAATTTAATTAGAAGCCATTGTTCTGGCATGGGGGATGCCTTCGACGATACGTATATTCAAGCTGCCATGCTTTGCCAATTGAATACCATGATGTTAGCTCACTCTGGAATTGACAAACAAGTTCCTGAGTTAATTAGCCTGTTAATCAATGAAAAAATTTGCCCCATTGTTTTTGAACATGGTGGAGTAGGTGCTAGTGGTGATCTCGTTCAATTAGCGCATTTAGCATTAGGCTATATTGGAGAAGGCGAGGTCTTTTTCAATGGTCAAAAGAAAAGTTGTGCAGAGGTACTGAAGATAAAAAATATTCAACCGCTCGAAATTCAAATGCGAGAAGGACTTTCTCTTATGAACGGAACTTCGGTTATGACTGGAGTCGGTTTTGTGAACGCTAGTTTTGCAAAAAATTTGTTGGGTTGGTCTATTACAGCGTCTGCTATGTTGAATGAAATCGTTTGTGCTTACGACGATCATTTATCTAAAGAACTCAATTACGCAAAAAAACATACTGGACAACGTGCTATTGCGGATATTTTAAGACATATCCTACAAGATAGCGACTTAACAGAAAATAGACAAGAACACCTTTATAATGCAGAGGTAAAAGAAACGCTTATTAAAAAGAAAGTACAGGAGTATTATTCTTTGCGTTGTTTACCACAAATTTTAGGCCCAATATACGATGCTTTGCATCAAACGATTGAGACCTTAGAGAATGAAGTCAACTCTGTGAATGATAATCCTATTATTGATGTAGAAACTCAAAATGTCTATCATGGTGGAAATTTCCACGGGGACTATGTTTCTTTGTCGATGGATCATTTGCGATTGGCGGTAACCAAATTGTCTATG
>Ga0055584_100001304_pt1 | contig 24480 bp, 23 predicted proteins | sample OSDHelmetaG_FD_58716 | JGI IMG/M metagenome (GOLD analysis project Ga0055584, IMG submission 58716) | Pelagic marine sediment microbial communities from the LTER site Helgoland, North Sea, for post-phytoplankton bloom and carbon turnover... | ecosystem: Environmental > Aquatic > Marine >...
TGTAAGTGTCTTTTTTTTATCTTTTTCCATAACATTACTTGTACGCAATCTCTCTAGCTGACATAATTAGTTCGTCAGCTTCCTTTCTAGATAAAGAAAATTCCTCTAAGTATCCCTCAACTCTAATTTTTTTTCCTTTGATCTCATCAAACCCACCTATTAGCTCGTCAGAGGATAAGTCAGCAAAATCAATTAATTTTTTAATATTTTTTTGACCTAAAATAACCAACATTCCTTGGGTCATACCTTTTAAATTGATTAATGACTCTTCTACCCCAAGCTCTTTTAATTTTTGTGCTACAGCTTCCTTTTCTTTAATCAAAGTTTCTTTCGATCTGTTTATCAACTCTTTGGCTGTATCTTCATCTATCGCTTCTATTTTTGCAATATCATCTGGTGTAGACTGAGATATATCCTCAATGCTGGGAAATCCCTCTGATACTAAAAGTTGTCCTAATGTTTCATCGACCTCTAGATTCTTAATTAATGTTTCTGTTCGATCTTTAAACTCAGCCTGTCTTCTTTCTGAGTCTTCTTTATCTGTCAAAATGTCAATTTCATAATTGGTTAATTTTGAAGCTAATCTAACGTTTTGACCTCTACGACCAATTGCTTTACTCAGATTTTCTTCAGTCAATATAATGTCAATTCTTTTATTATCTTGATCTATTAGTACTCTTTGAATTTCAGCTGGAGATAAAGACTCAGAGATTAAAGTAGGTAGGTCTTCTGTCCATTTAATTATATCAATTTTCTCTCCATGCAATTCATTGACTATTGTTTGAACCCTGCTGCCTCTCATGCCTACGCATGCTCCGACTGGATCTATAGATGAGTCTTGTGAGCTCACACAAATTTTAGCTCTACTTCCAGGATCTCGAGCGACTGATTTTATCTCTATAGTTCCTTCATAAATTTCTGGAACTTCTTGAAAAAATAATCTCGCTAAAAACTGTGGATGAGCTCTAGATAAAAATATTTGGTGTCCTTTAAGTTCTTTCTTCACCTCATAACAGTATGCTTTTACTCTATCTCCAGTTTTTAATATCTCTCGTGGTATAAGCTCATCTTTTTTAATAACTCCTTCTGCTTTTCCAAGGTCGACAATAACATTTCCATATTCAAGTCTCTTGATAATCCCACTTAAAATTTGCCCTTGTTTATCTATAAAATCTTCGTATTGTCTATTTTTTTCAGCCTCTCTTACTCTAGTGCTTATTACTTGTTTTGCACTTTGAGCTGCGATTCTTCCAAAGTCAATTTGAGGTAATTCTTCAAAGATCTTATCACCTACTTTAAGGTCATCATTTTTTAAATTTATTTTTTTTGCATCATTTAAAGTAATTTCTCTAGCTGAATCTTCCACTGCTTCGACTATATCAAGAACTTTTTGAATTGTAATATCACCACTTTCCCTATCAATAACTACTTCGATGTTGTTATCGTTACCAAATTTGGTTAAAGCTGCTTTTTGAATTGCACTTTCCATAGAGCCAATCACAAGCTCTTTATCAATTGATTTTTCGTTAGCTACAGCGTCTACGATTCTTAATAATTCCTGTTTGTCTAGTCCTCTATTTAACATTTTTGTTTCTCCTAAAAAAAAATGGGCTAAAGCCCATTTTGATACTATCCAGTTTTAACTATTACTATTTAATTGAAAATATAGGTTTTTTCAAGTTCACATTTTAAATAAATCAACTTTATCTGTTTTTTCCCAGCTAAATTGACCATTATTTGACGGTTTTCTACCAAAATGTCCATAGGCAGATGTTATTTCATATATAGGATTATTTAATTTCAACATTTCTCTTATCCCTCTTGGTGAAAGATCAAAATTTTGATCTATAACTTTTTTAACAACTTCCGCCTTATTTTCATCTCCTTCAGCAAGTTTCAAAAAAATAGATAATGGCTTTGAAACCCCAATTGCATAAGCAAGTTGTATTAAACATTTTTCAGAAACTCCTGCTGAAACAATATTTTTTGCTAAATATCTTGCTGCATAAGCTGCCGACCTATCAACTTTTGTTGGATCCTTTCCGGAAAAAGCTCCACCTCCATGGGGTGCTGCGCCACCATATGTATCAACAATTATTTTTCTACCAGTTAAACCAGTATCACCGTCAGGCCCACCAATTATAAACTGACCAGTAGGATTAATGTATATTTCTTCAGGACTTAAATCTTTCAAATATTTCTCTGGTATTGATTTTTTAATATATGGTAAAATTAATTCTTTAACTTTTTCTTGATTTAAATCTTTAGAATGTTGTGTTGAAATAACTACTGAAGTAACTTTTACTGGCTTATTATCTTCATATAACATCGTAACTTGACTTTTAGAATCCGGCTCTATACCTTTTATAATCTTTTTTTTTCTATCTTCTGCCATTAATCTTAAAATTTGATGTGAAAAATGAATTGGAGCTGGCATTAAATCCTCGGTTTCTGTACACGCATAACCAAACATAATTCCTTGATCTCCTGCACCTTCATCTTTGTTATCTTTTGAGTCTACACCCATAGCTATATCTGTTGATTGCTCGTGTAAAAATGTTTCTATATCAGCTGTTTTCCAACTAAATCCTTTTTGGTCATATCCTATATCTTTTATACACTCTCTAACTTTATTTATAATTTCGTCTTTTTCTATTTTTGGACCTCTTATTTCTCCTGCTAAAACAACTTTATTTGTTGTTGTAAGCGTCTCACAAGCTACACGCGCAAAAGGGTCTCTAGATAAATAAGAGTCCACTACCATGTCAGAAATTCTATCACAAACTTTGTCTGGATGACCTTCAGAAACAGACTCACTGGTAAATAAATATTTATTTTTTTGCATTAGTTTTTATTTTTAAAAATTATAAAGATAGATAGATATGTAAATAAAAGTATAAAAAATATCAAATCATTTTTGTTTTTATATTCTGAAGATAATAGTGGAATATCCATTTCAATATTGCCTGCTTCATTAATATTTAATTTTCTAACTATTTGACCTTTATTGTTAATAATAGCGCTAATTCCTTTATTTGCAGATCTAACTAAAAATGAATTATTTTCAATAGATCTAAAAATAGCCTTAGCAAAATGTTGGTGGGGACCGATTGAATTACCAAACCATCCATCTTCAGATATATTTACTATTAAATTTGTTTTATTATTCGATCTTTGAGATAATTCCGTAAAAATTATTTCATAGCATATCATAGGTAAAATATAAGCATTGTTGATTACAATATTATCTTGATTTTTTCCTTTAGAGAAAGAAGTGTGTCCTTGTGTAATTTTTTTTAATCCTAATTTATTTAAGTTTTTTTCAAATGGTAAAAATTCACCAAAAGGTACTAATTTTTTTTTATTATATTTATGTAGAATTTCAAATTTATTATTTATAACGAGCATACTATTGTAATAATTATCTAAATTTTTATCTAATGTATTAATTCCAAAAAAAATTAAGTGATTTTCATTAAAGTTATTTTTGATCAATTTATTAAATTGATAAATTTCACTAAAATCAAATCCAGTAAAGACTCCTTCAGGCCAAATAAAAAAAGTTTTTTTCTCAGGGTCTGGATCGCTGTACTTTACTAATTTACTCAATCTATCTTCTATTTCATTAATTGATAAATTATATTTTAATGGAAAATCTGGAGAGATTACTTTAATATAAATCTTTTTATCTTGATCTATATAGTCGACTAAAGCACGATTTTTATTAACAGAAAAAGTTCCATAAATATAAAATGAAAAAATAATTACAAATGTAAAAGAGGTAATAAGAATCTTCTTGCCGATACTATTTTTAAAAAAAAATACTGCTGGCATTGTAAAAATTGTTATAACTAAAAGATTGAAAGCAAATAAGCCTGATAGATTTAGAATTTGCAAAATTTCTGTTAACCAAGACCAACTATATGCCCAGAGGTTCCAAGGAAAACCAGTTAAAACTTTACCTCTAACATAGTCCGATAAAGCTAAGGATCCAGAAAATAATAAAAGTGAAGAAAAGTTAAAGTTCAAAAATTGGCCTACAATTAAAATTGTTAATCCGGTAAACAGACTTAAAAAAAGAGGTATTAAAACTATTGTAAATGGAATTAGAAACTTAAAGCTATCATCAAAAGTTAAAGAATAAGCTATCCAAAAAATTCCACTAAGATAAAAGCCAAATCCAAAAGTAGAACCTATGAGAAATAAGTTTTTATGATAAGGTTTTTTTCTATAAGTACTTTTAGATTTTTTTTTTACATAAACCACGAGATAGAAAAAAATTGGCAATAAAATAAAATTAATTAAAGACAAATTAAATGGTTGAAAACTAAATACTGTTAACAAACCTATGCAAAAAGGTAGTAAATATAATATTATAAACCTTTTGTTTAAAATTTTCTCTATCATTTAACTTATATATTGGAGATATTTTTTTTCTACCTGGTTCATGCTGTAATAGTCTTTATTTTTTTTGTGTCTATAACCGAACAAATGAACTAACCCATGCACCCAAAGTTTGTTTAGTTCATTATTAAATTTATCTTTATTAATTTTATTTTTTATTTTACTCAAATTAATGATTATATCCCCTAGATAAATTTCTTTTTCTGTCTTAATTTTTTTTCTCAGATGATTTTTTTCATAAAATGGAAAAGATAATACATCTGTTGATTTGTTTATATTTCTAAATTTCTTATTTAATTTTTTTATTTCTGATGTTTTGGACAAAATTAACGAACATATTAGTAAATTATTTTTATATAACTTGTTTTTTCTATTGATTAACTTTACTTTTTTATTAATAAAACTAGATGGATTTGTAAGATACTTTATCCAATTTTTGTTATCTAATATTACATTAATTTTTATCATCAGTGCTTTTTTTTTGATAAGCCCGAATAATCTTAGAAACCAATGGATGCCTTACTACGTCGGTGTGATCAAATTCTATAATTTTAATTTCACTTAAATCTTTTAAAATATTTTTAGACTTTACAAGACCAGATTGAGATTTGTTTATTAAATCTATTTGTGATGGATCTCCATTTACGACTAATTTGGAATTTTCTCCAATTCTGGTTAAAAACATTTTTATTTGAGTCTCAGTTGCATTTTGTGCTTCATCCAATATTGCAAAACAATTCTTTAATGTTCTGCCTCTCATAAATGCAAGAGGGGCAATTTCAATTTCTCCTGTTTCAATCTTTTTTTCTATTTTATCTGCACCAAATAATTCATATAAAGCGTCGTATAAAGGTCTTAGATAAGGATCGACTTTTTCTTTCATGTCACCAGGAAGAAAACCTAATTTTTCACCAGCTTCAACAGCTGGTCTAGACAAGATTACCCTTGAGATCTTTTTTTCCATCAATAAAGTAACAGCTACGGAAACAGCTAAAAAACTTTTACCTGTGCCGGCTGGGCCAAGTGATATTACTATATTGTTTTCTTTTAATGCTTTAATATAATCTGATTGTTTTTCAGATCTTGCTATAACAGACTTACGAGGAGTTTTAATTAATTGTTTAAACGATTTTATATTTGACTCGCTTTGTTGCATGTTTTTTTTTACAGATAATGCTATATCGTCTTTTTCAATAAGATTTGTCAAAAGATATTTATCAATTAAAAATTTTACTGCTTCAGAAAAATTCTGAAGATCCCTTTCTTTTCCTTTGCAAGTAATTGAGTTACCTCTAAAAAAAACATTTGTATTAGTTAGTTTTTCCAATTCTTTTAAATTCTGATTAAATTCTCCAACTATAGACATAAGTATTTGATTGTTAGTTATCTGCATATTAATTGTTGTTAAATCAATTTTTTTTACAATTAAATTCTGCTCTAATTTAGTACTTTCTGACATAATCTTTATGCTGCATTTTCTTTATAATCTTCATTTAGAATAATTTCACCAAATAAAGTGTTTCTATTACATTGATTTATTTTTACTTCTAAAATTTTCCCAGCTATATCTCTATCACTTTCTACAATAACAGAATTAAAGTATTCGTCTCTGCCAAAATATTTATTTTCATTTTTAATTTTGTTTTCAAATAAAACTTTAGCTTTAGAATTAATTAAATTCATTCTATAATTTTTTTTTATATCATCTGCAATATTTTGAAAAATATCTAATCTCTCTTTAGCTGTTTTAAGGTTAATTTTTTTTAGTTTTGACGCTGGTGTGCCAGGTCTTTCATTGAAAACAAATGAATATGAATTAATAAATTTTATTTCCTTTATTAATGATATGGTTTTCTTAAAATCTTCTGTAGTCTCACCGGGGTAACCTATTATAAAGTCACTAGAAAATTTTATGGAAGACCTTTTTTTTTTTAATTTGTTAATTACTTGCATGTACTCATCAATTGTATGGTTTCTATTCATACTTTCTAAGATCCTTGTTGACCCGCTTTGAACTGGTAAATGCAAGAGTGGCATTAATTTTTTACAAGATCCATGCGCTTCGATTAAATCATCTGTAAAATCTTTTGGATGTGATGTTGTGTATCTGATTCTCTCTAAATTTTTGATATCACTTAATGTATATAATAAATGTGAAAGCTTTTTATCTTTAAAATTATAAGCGTTAACATTTTGTCCTAATAATATTATTTCTTTTGAACCATTTTCCACAATTTGTTTTGCTTCTGTAATAATTTCTAAAAATGGCCTAGAATATTCTGGTCCTCTAGTATAAGGAACAACGCAAAACTTGCAAAATTTATCACATCCCTCTTGAATTGTTAAAAAAGATGAAATCTTACTGACAGAATTTCTAACTAATTTAAGTTGATCAAATTTTTCTATGGTTTCAAACTCAGTTGAATTAATTTTAATGTCTTTTTTTTCTATATCTAAAATTATCTTGTTAATTTCATGATACGATTGTGGTCCAATAACTGCATCTATATATTTTTCTTTTTTTAATAAAATTTCTCCTTCCGCTTGAGCTACACAGCCAGCAATTAATACAATTGGTTTTTTTTTATTTCTAAAAGTCTTTTTTACTCTACCTATTTCATGATAAACTTTATCCGTAGCCTTCTCTCTTATATGGCATGTGTTTAAAATGTAGCAATTAGCTTCTTCGATATTTTTAGTTGAAATATAGCTAATTTTTTTTGTCAAATCTAAAATACGTTTACTGTCATATTCATTCATTTGACAGCCTAAAGTTTTAATGAAGATTTTATTTGACAATTTATTTTTTTATTTTTGAACCATACAGTTCAAGTTTATGATCTACCAATTTATAACCTAATCGTTTTGCAACTGCGTTTTGCAACTTTTCAATATCTTCATCTACAAATTCTACGATTTCACCACTATTTATATCTATTAAGTGATCATGATGTTCATCTGGTGACTGCTCATATCTAGCTTTACCACCTTTAAAATCATGTTTTTCAATAATACCTGACTCCTCAAAAAGTTTAACGGTTCTGTAAACAGTAGCTATGCTAATTTTATCATCAATTTCACTAACTCTTTTATGGAGTTCATCTACATCTGGATGATCTTTTGATCCATATTTTTCTTTAGAGTCGGACATAACTTTAGCTATGACTTTTCTTTGATCTGTAAGCCTTACTCCCTTAAGTTTACATTTTTCTTCAATAGCATTCATAATTAAATTAATTTAACTTAAATATAATGGTTTTATCAAATTTTTTTCTAATAAATTTTTATTAATTAAAAATTCAATATTATTAGGGTTAAATTGAGGTAAATCAATGTTTCTAAATCCGAACAATTTTGCATTTTTTGAAATATTTATTCCTTTAGCAACAGATAAAGCTACTCTAATTGCCGAAAAGCTACCAGGACCACTGTTGACAAGTATTGAAAAATTTTTATCAATATTTGCTTTGTGCTTGCTTGTTAAATTTAATATTGTCGAAACTAATATTTCGTTATTTTGAGATATTGTTTGAAAATTATGAGTAAAAAAATTATTATTTATTCTTAAACCGATTTTATCATTTGTGCCAGTGAAATTTATTATTAAAAAATCTTTAATCATATTTATAACTATAATCTCTTTGTATCCTCAAAACAATTTGTATTCTACAACTTTTAAAAATATTGATGATTTCGGTATAATTGGTTTAATGTACCATAGATTTGAAGAAAACAAATACCCTTCCACAAACATCAAACTAGAAGATTTTAAAAAACAATTAGAAATGATAGAAAACCAAAATATTCATTTTGTTAACCCTAAAAATTTTGAAGATGAACTAGTTTCAAATAAAAAGAAAAGAAAAGTTCTTCTTACTATAGATGATGCTTTTTTATCTTTTTATGAAAATGCATGGCCAATTTTAAATAAAAAAAAAATTCCATTTATTCTATTTGTAAGCACAAGAGAAATAGGTGCATTCAACTATATGACATGGGAACAGGTAAAAGAACTTCAAAAAAGTGAGTTAGTTGAAATAGGTAATCATAGTCATACACACGAGTATCTTGTTGATGAAAGTTCCTCGATAATTAAAGATGATATTTTAAAATCGAAAAAAATTTTTAAAGACAAGCTAGGTTTTAATTCTAAATTTTTTTCTTACCCATTTGGAGAGTATAGTCTTGTTTTTAAAGATATTATAAAATCTTTAGATTTTAAATACGCTTTTGGACAACATTCTGGCGTTATAGACGAAACAAAAGATTTTTATGAACTTCCAAGATTTCCTATTAATGAAAAATATGGTGATTTAAATCGTTTTAAAACTTTAACAAAAACTTTACCTTTAAAATATAAAAATTTGTTCCCCTCTGAAAAGTATTTAAAACAACTTAAAAATCCTCCTGAAGTTAAAATAGAGTTTTTTGAAAATATTAAAAACATTGAAAATATTAGTTGCTATTCCAATGAGGGAAATACTTGGAGAAGTTCAAAAATTTCTTTTTTAGATAAAAAAAGTTTAAAAATCTTTATAGATGAAAAGTTTATAGGAGAACGAGGAAGAATTAATTGCTCGTTAAGGGTAGAAGGTGGTTTTTGGCGATGGCTTGGCATACAATTTGTAATTGCTGAAAATTAAATCTTATAAATTTAATGATTTTCTTGGCAATGAGTTTGCTAATTTAACTGGTTCGTAATCCATTAATCTGTTTTCTTTAATAATTTGGTCTAAAATTTTAGTATATTCAATTCCTGTTTGTGCATAATTATCCAGCATTTTTGTTAATTCTAAGCCCACAATCTTTTTATTATTAGTTCTTAATTTATTTCTTTTTTCTCTAAATTTTACATAACTTTTATGTGTATTTAAATTTTTTGTATAAGCTTTGACTGACGCTCGTAAGATTGGAAATCTGAGAATTTTGTGATTTTTTTCTTTATCTCTTTCCAGTGGAGCAATGCCTTTTCCATCCCACGTCCATTGACCAAAAATAGCATTCCCCTCTAAGGCAAAACGTGAAGTGCCCCAACCACTCTCTTTAGCTGCTTGTGCTATCGCTATAGAAACAGGGATTATATCCATTCTTGTTTTTAATTTTTCTATATTTCCTTTTTTTACTTTGTACTCTAAAAATTTTTGTCTCAACCACTGTTTTTCGTCATCAGTTGTAATTTTTTTAGAGACAATCTTTTTTAACTTATATCTATCATCTAATATTCTTTCATTTTCAGCAACTATTAACGGAAGTATAATTTTAATAAAAGTTTCTTTTTTTAATTTAACACTTTGTAGTTCATTTAAATCTTTGGGAAGTTGGGTGAAGTAAATTGGTTTAACTACTTTTTCAAATTTAACTTTATTGAGATCGTAATTTACATCTTTAAATAATGTCAAAACTGTTTCTGTTTTTAAATTCAAATCAGGTAAGATTAATTCAGATTTATTTTCTGATTTTTTTATCTCTTTTTTAACTTTCAGTTCAGGTTTTTTGACTTCTTTTTTAACTTTCAGTTTAGGTTTTTTGACTTCATTTTTAACTCTAGGTTCAAGTTTTTTTACACTATTTTTTTCTAAAGGTTTTAAATCTTTCTTTTTATCATTTTGTTTTACAACTATGTTCTTAGAATCAACTTCTAAATTTTGGAATTTTGAGCCTATAGAAATTATAGCTGTAACAATTCCAACTATTAAAAAGATCCCTATTATGGCCACACGAGCTTTAGCAGGATTTATTTTTTGTTCGTAAATTCCATTAAATATTTTTACTAGAAGGCTTGTGCAAGCTTTAAAGACAGTTTTGCTTAACTCAGGAATTATATTTAAAAAACTTAATCCTATTTTACCTGAATTTTTCCATAAGTTATAAAAAAGTGTTCTTATTGATCTTAAGCTATCTTCTCGGAAATACACTATTCTTCTTAAAAATTTATTGACTGATCTTTTACTATTTTCTTTTAACTCATTTATACTTCTTGAAGCTTTAGAAATTGGTTTAATAAAATTTTCTTTAAAAAAATTTGTTTTAAAATCTTTAGGTATAATAATTTTATTTTTTTTTAAAATTAATTCTAATTGACCAGAAGTAAGTGTTTTTCTTCTTTTAATGTATTCCTGAACTTCTTTAACATTATAGATGCTTGCTAATTCTAATAATTTATCTCTGTAACTTAACTTTTTTTTCATATTAGTTTGCTTCTACCGAATTAACTTCTTTAATATAATGTTTAAGAAGATTTTGAACCCCTTGTTTTAAAGTCATCAAAGAACTAGGGCAACCTGAGCAACTGCCCTGAAGCTCGACTTTAACTACTCCCTTTTCAAATGATTTAAATTTTATATCGCCTCCATCTTTTGCTACAGCTGGTCTAATCTTAGTATCAAGTACTTCAATTATTTTTTTTATTGTATCATCGCTATTATATTGATTTTTTTTAATCTTTAAATTTTCATTTAAAATAGGTTCTTTATTATTTTCAAAATAATGATTTAAATGAGAAATAACCATTGGCTTCAACTCATTCCAAGAGACTTCTTTTGTTTTTTTTACTGATAAAAAATTCTTAGATAACAGAACTAACTCTACTCCTTTAAAGTTTAACAATTCTTTAATAAAAGGATTTAAGTCTTTGTTAATATCATTTTTTTGAAACTCTTCTGTTCCTATAGCTGAAATTATGTTTTCAGATAAAAATTTTAAAGACTCTGGATTAGGTGTTGTTTCTGTTTGTATCATAAAGCTTTATATTATATCAAACCCATCTTTTCACGTATATTCTTTAGGTTTTCCTCAGCTATAATCTTAGCTTTTTCACTGCCTTTCTCTAAAATTTTCAATAAATATGTCTTATCTTTCATTAATTTGTTTATTTCTTTTCCGATTGGACATATTTCACTAATTAATAATTCAGTAATTCTCTTTTTTATAAAAGAATAATCTTTACCAGACGTCTCTTGTAAAACTTTCTCTAATTTTGTTTTGGATATTTCTGAGTATATATTTAGTAAATTTAATGCTTCAGGTTTCTTTTCTAAAAGTTTTATATTATCGGGAATAGGTTGTGTGTCTGATTTTGCTTTTTTAATTTTTTTTACAATCTCGTCGGCACTGTCTTTAAGATTTATTCTTGAATAGTCTGATTCTTCAGATTTACTCATTTTTTTTTCACCATCTCTTAAGCTCATTACTCTAGAGATATTTTTTGGTATAAGTGGTTCTGGTATAGGAAAAAAGTCTTTACAATTAAAATCATTATTAAATTTTTGAGCTATATCTCTTGAGAGTTCTAAATGTTGTTTTTGATCTGCTCCAACAGGAACATGGGTTGCTTTATATAATAATATATCAGCAGCCATTAGGGTTGGATAGATATATAAGCCAACGCTTGCTTTTTCTTTATCTGAACCTGCTTTGTCTTTAAACTGTGTCATTCTGTTTAACCATCCTATTTTAGTGACACAGTTTAAAATCCACGCTAATTCAGAGTGACCAGGTACTGAAGACTGGTTAAAAATTATACTCTTTGAGGAATCAAGTCCAGAGGCTAAGAAACTTGCCGCTGTTTCTAAAATATTATTTTTCAATTGAGCCGGATTTTGAAAAACTGTTATAGCATGTAAATCTACGACGCAATATATAGTCTCCATATCTTTATCTTTTTGTAGAGACACAAAATTTTTTAAAGCCCCTAAGTAATTTCCTAAGTGTAAATTACCTGTAGGTTGGACACCGGAAAATACTATTTTTTTATTTTTCATTTTAATTTGTTTTAAAGTTTTTTATTTTCAATACTCCAGTTAAATGACAAGATATCAAATAAACAGCTGCAACAAAACCAACAATTAGCATTAAATAAACTGATTTATATTTGTATGTATAACTTAAATAGCCCTCATAATAATCTAAAAAAAACATCAAAAGTAAAGACATTAAAATTGTACTTAGAATTATTTTAAAAATATTTTTTGGAAGATATTCTTTTAATAGCAAATAATTCTTTAAACTAAGTAAATATATATAAATTATCACTCCAATCCATGTAGATATAGAAGTTGCAATAGGTATTATAATAAATCCCATATTGCTAAAAAAGGAGATACTTATTATTATATTTAAAAAAACTACAAAAATAGAAATATAAAATGGTGTTTTTGTATTACTCCTTGCAAAAAATAAGTTTGATAAAATTTTAATGAGGGCGAAAGCGGGAATACCAAAACCAAAATATTTTAAGGCAGACGCTGTCATTTTAATATTTTCCTGCGTAAATGAACCATATCCAAATAATGCATTTACTATTTCTTCTGAAGCTAAAATTAATCCTAAACTTGCTGGAATTGATAAGAGAAGAGAAAGCTCAATTGATCTACTTTGAATGTTAGAAACTTTTATAATATTTTTTTTTTGAACCGCTTTTGACAAAACTGGCAATGAAACAGTTCCTACTGCTATACCCGCAATAGCTAAATTAATTTGATATATTCGATCTGCGTAATATAAGTAAGACACAGCACTTGACTCGAAAGAAGCTATAATTGTGCCAACTAAAATATTTATCTGTGTTACTCCTGATGATAAAATACTAGGTAAAAGTTTTTTAAAAAAGTGTTTTATTTTACTGCTTAATTTTATCTTAAATTCAAGTGATGGTTTGTAATATTTCTTTGTAAATATTGCTAAAAAAATTAGTTGAGTTAATCCAGCTAAAGTTACGCTATAAGATAACTGTTTAGTAAAATTTAAGTTAAAGAAAAAAGAAATTACTAAACTAAATATAAGAAATAAATTTAATATAATTGGTGCCGCCGCAGCTGCAGCAAATTTATTATTGGAATTTAAAACTCCAGAAAAAAAAGATGACAAACTTACAAACAATAAAAAAGGAAATGTTATTCTTGTTAATTCTATTGCTAAATTAAATTTTATAGTGTCTTCAAAAAAGCCTGGCGCAATTAAATAAACTAAATACGGCATTAATATCTCAGCTAACAAAATGATGAAGAGAAGAGTTAAAACTAGTAAACTAAAAACATCGTCTGCAAACTTTTTTCCATCTTTTTTGTTGTTACTCTTAATACGGGTATAACTAGGTATAAATGCAGCATTAAAAGTTCCTTCTGCAAATAATCTTCTAAAAGTGTTAGGCAGTCTGAAGGCTACGAAAAACGCATCTGCAAAAATTGATGCACCTAAAAAAAATGCAATTAATATATCTCTAAAATAGCCTAAAACTCTACTTAATAGAGTAAAAAAACTAAATATATATGTTGAAGATAGTAAATTCATATAAGTTCTAAATTAAGCCACAAATAATAAATAAATAATGCAATATTAATTTATATTACATGCTCATAATTTAAATGACAAAAAAATCTAAAATTGATCATTATTCAGATAAAGAGGCACTTGATTTTCATTTAAAAGGAAAGTCTGGCAAAATTGAGATAAACTCTTCAAAACCTCTAACAACTAAAAGAGATTTATCATTAGCTTACTCACCGGGTGTTGCCGCTCCTGTTAAGGAAATATCTAAAAATCCTGATCTTGCCTATGACTACACAAGTAAAGGTAATTTAGTAGCGGTTATAAGTAATGGTTCAGCTATTTTAGGGCTTGGCAATCTTGGCTCTCTTGCTTCTAAACCAGTTATGGAAGGTAAGTCTGTTTTGTTTAAAAGATTTGCAGATATTGATTCTATTGATATTGAAATCAATAGTAACGATAGTAATTCTATAATTGAAACGATCAAAAATATTGGGGATACATTTGGTGGAATTAATCTAGAAGACATTGCAGCTCCTGATTGTTTTATAATCGAACAAAAACTTAAAGAAATTTTAAATATACCAGTTTTCCATGACGATCAGCATGGTACAGCAATTATCACCACGGCTGCATTAATAAATGCATTAGATATTTCAAAAAAAAAAATTGAAAATGTTAAAGTTGTAATTAACGGCGCAGGAGCTTCAGCTCAAGCTTGTGCAAATTTATTTAAAACTTCTGGTGTGAAAAATGAAAATATAATTATGTGCGATAGCAAAGGAGTAATTTTTAAAGGAAGAGATAATGTTGATCAATTCAAATCTGCTTTTGCAATTAATACAAAATTAAGAACTTTGGAAGAAGCTATGAAAAATGCAGATGTATTTCTTGGATTATCGGCAAAAGATGTGGTGAGTAAAGATATGGTTAAATCTATGGCTGCAAATCCAATAATATTTGCTTGCGCTAATCCTGATCCTGAAATTAAACCAGAAATTATAAAAGAAGTTAGGTCTGACGCAATTATAGCAACTGGAAGATCTGATTATCCTAATCAAGTTAATAATTTAATTGGTTTTCCTTACATCTTTAGAGGGGCGCTGGATGTAAGAGCTAAAACAATAAATGAAGAAATGAAAGTTGCTGCAGCTAAAGCTATTGCATTGCTGGCAAGAGAAAGTGTTCCGGATGAAGTTGTTTCAGCTTATGGTGGCGACAGACCAAAATATGGAAAAGAATATATTATACCCTCAACATTTGATCCAAGATTAATTAGCGTCATTCCTTCCGCAGTTGCTGATGCGGCAATGAAAAGTGGGGCAGCAAGAATAAAAATTAGTGATTTAGAAATATATAAAGAACAATTGACTAATAGATTAGATCCATCGATGTCAGTTATGCAAGGGATAAATGCAAAAGTAAGAAAAAATCCAAAGAGAGTTATTTTTGCTGAAGGCGAAGACGAAAATATGCTCAAGGCTGCGATCGAGTTTGGAAAAAATAAATTAGGAATACCTATCTTAATAGGGGCTGAAAAAAGAATTAAGGAACAATTAAAAAAAATTGGTCTTGATGAAAACTACAAAATTCAAGTAGTAAATTCAACTGATAAAGAAAAAAGAGAAAAGTATGTAAAGTACTTGTATAAAAAATTACAAAGAGATGGTCAGTTAGAACGAGATGTAGATCGTTTAGTAAGAAATGATCGTATTGCCTGGGGATCGTCAATGATAGCTTGCAAGGACGCGGATGCAATGGTTACTGGTAATATCAGGCATTATGCTGCGTCAATAGAAAAATTGAAAAAGGTTGTCGATCCAAGACCAGGTGAAGAAATTTTTGGTATGACTATGATAGTATCTAAAGGAAAAACAATATTAGTAGCTGACACAAATGTAAAAGATTTTCCCTCTCCAAAAAGATTAGTAAATGTATCCAAATCATGTGTTCGGGTTGCAAGGTTATTTGGATTTGACCCTAAAGTGGCATTTTTATCTCATTCAACATTTGGAAAACCAATTTCCAAAAATACTAAACATGTAAGAGACGCTATTGAGATGTTAAGAAATGAAAAAGTAGATTTTGATTTTGATGGAGAGATGCAGCCAGATGTGGCCTTAAATCCGATTTATCAAGAAATTTATCCTTTTTCAAAGATTGTAGGTAATGCTAACATTTTAATTATGCCGGCATTACACAGCGCCGCTATTTCAACAAAGCTAATGAAAGTGTTTGGTGGTGGAAAATTAATTGGCCCTCTTTTAATTGGACTTGGTCTTCCTATCGAAGTTGCACCTTTAAGATCAAGCACTTCAGATATACTTCATTTAGCTTCTATAGCTGCTTATTCATCAGATATTATAGATTATACTTCTTAAAGTTTGTTGCGACTTAGTTCTGATACTAAATAAATTGAGGGAATAACTTCTTTAACATCAAATATTTTATTTGCTTCAACTATTACTTCCTTTTTTTCTTTCTCATCCATTGCTATTCCAAATATATAAATATTTTTATTAATAGTTTCTAAAGTATAATTTCTTGCTTTTGTTTTTTTATTAAATATCAATGCAGATCGTAATTGACTGGTAATTAAGATATCTTTAGCTGTGCTTTTAAAATTGCTTTGCCCCTTTATTGTAATGGCATTTTTAACTGAACGAACACCTTTTGTTTCCCATGCCATTTTTGTAATTTTGATTTTGTCCTCTGGTCTATCTACTTTTCCAGACAAAAATATCCTACCGTCAATAACTTCTGATTGAATAGATAAAAAATATTTCTTATCTGTTAAAGCTAATCTTGCAGTTAAGTTTTTTTGCATAAAAGTGTCATCAATTTGCATTCCAATTGTTCTAGGATCAAACGTTATATCAACGCCGGCACCAAATTTACCAACAGATGTACAAGAAGTTAAAAATAAAATCAGAACTATATTAATTACTTTTTTCATTTTTTTTAATATTTAAACATATTTGATAAATTTTTTTTTTGTTAATTTTTTCTGACTCAAATAATAATTCAACTACATCTTTTAAGCTATATTTTTTTAAAAATTTTTTTGCTTTTTTTATAATTTTATCTTCGTTTAAAACTTTATCTTTATTATCTTTTTCTGAAATTACAACAGTTAACTCACCTTTGAGGGAATTTTTAAACATATTAATTTTATCAATATCCTCTCTGTATAATGACTCATGTAATTTTGTAAGCTCCTTAGCAATTAGAATCTTTCTACCTGAAAAAAAATTTTTAAAGTGTTTTAAATAAAAATTTATTTTAATTGCTGGAATAAAAAATATTTGAGAAAAAACATATTCGCTAAGAGATAACAAAACTTTTTCTAATTCATTTTCTGTTTTTGGAAGAAAACCATAAAAAAGAAATTGATCTTTAAATCCAGAAATACTCATAGAGGCGATAATAGATGAAACACCTGGAATTGGTACAATGTTAATTTTTTTTTTTATACATGTCTGAATTAATAAACGGCCTGGATCAGATAAAGCAGGAGTCCCAGCATCAGAAATTAAAGACAAAATTTTGCCGTCTTTTAAATATTTTATAATATTTTCAAGTTCGCGCATTTCGTTAAACTTATGATATGAGATTAATTTTTTTTTAATATTTAAATGATTCAATAACTTTAAAGAATGTCTAGTATCTTCGCAAAGAATTATGTCTGATTGTTTTAATACATCTATAGCCCTAATAGTTATATCATCTAAGTTTCCAATGGGTGTCGAAACAATATATAAGTTTTTAATAGACAATTTCATTTTATGAAAAATAAATTAACTATAACAATAACTTATATATTAATATTTTTTAATTCTAATCTACATAGCAATGAAAATAATATTCTTAAAATCGGCTTACTAGCTCCTCTTAGTGGGGAATATAAAGAGCTTGGAAATTCACTTTTGTATTCTTTACAATTGGCGCTGGATGAAATTAATGACAAAAACGTTAGTATTATTCCAAGAGATACTGGCTCAGATGATCTCAAAAAATTAAATATCGCAATTAAAGAAATTAAAGCGCAAGGTGCCAACATAATTATCGGTCCAATTAATAACGAGGATTTTGAAGAAGTGAAAAAATATAACGATATTGTATTTATTTCACCCTCAAACATAAATCCAGAATTTCAAAACAACATAATTAGTATTGGCGTAAGCTTTGAGTCTCAAATGAAATCTTTAATGAGTTTAATTCAAAAACAAAAAAAAAATAAAACAATAATCATGTTACCCAAAAATCAACATACTGATTTTATTGAAAAAAAATTAGAAAAATTAGATTTAAAAAACTATAAAATTTTTAAGTATAGTCCAGATCCTAAAATTTTGACTGGTGAAATAGAAATATTAACAAATTATTCCCAAAGAAAAAAAAATTTACTTTTAAGAAAAAAAATGTTTGAAGATAAAGAGGATGAACAATCTCTATTACAATTAAAAAAATTAGATCAAAAATATACTCTAGGAGATGTAAACTTTGACTCAGTAATCATACTTGATTTTGGAAATAGTCTAAAAAGTGTATTGACATCTTTGGTTTACACAGATGTAGACCAAGAAAAAGTATTATTCATGACACTGAATCAATGGTTTGATGAAAGTATATTTTATGAAAATACAATAAAAAGCTTATATTACCCTTCTGTAAACTATAAAGAATTTAAAAAGTATAATGAAAATTATTTTAAAATATTTAACAATTTTCCAAGTGAAATAACAATTTTAGCTTATGATGCTATCGGCTTAATTTACTATGTTTGGAAAAAAAATGGAAAAATTAATAACGTTAATGATTTTTCTTTTAAGGGTAAAATAAAAGGTAAAATTGGCACATTTAGTTTTAATAATAAAAGAATAATTCAAGATTTGAGTATTTATAAAACAAAAAAAAATAAATTTATAAAATTTTAATTCGTTTTTTCAACTTTATAAAAGCTTTGTACCTGTGGTCTAATAAAATTTTTTTTAAATGAGACATCTGGCCAAACGTTATAGATTTTTGATAAGGTATAAATATAGGGTCATATCCGAAGCCTTTAGATCCAAGAATTTTATGTGAAATTTTTCCATTTACTTCACCTTTAACTGTAGTCATTTTTCCATCAGGGTACTTAAAAGATAAACTGCATACAAAAACAGCAGTTCTGTTTTTTTTATTTTTCAATTTTTTTAATATTAACTTCATTGCTTTTGAAAAACTTCCACATTTTTTTGCCCATCGAGCAGAATGAATTCCTGGTTTTCCTCCAAGTGCTTTAATGCAGAGGCCGGAGTCATCAGAGATAACTGGTAGCTTAGAAAATTTAGAGAAATACATTGCTTTAAGTTTAGAATTTGCAGTAAATGTTTTTCCAGTTTCTTTTGGACTAGCTATATTTAGTTTATTTGGTGAAATTTTTACGATTTTTTTAGATAACAAATAGCTAATTTCTTTAAATTTACCTTTGTTATGCGTCCCAATTAAAATTTTTTTCATTTATACCTAGTATTTTAAATTAAAGACACTATATAGCAATTACAATGATGGAAGATAGTCAACAAGAAAACAAATTCGAAAATAATCAAGTTGTAGATGATAAATCTAAAAATGAAGCAAAAAAAGAGCAATCTGTTGAGGAGAAACTTGCTGACTCAGAAGATAAATTATTAAGGTCATTAGCAGAAATAGAAAATCAAAGACGTAGATTCGAAAAAGAGATTAAAGAAGCATTTGAATTTGGATCTTTCAATTTTGCGAAGGAGAGTCTAGCAGTTTTAGATAATTTACAAAGAGCAAAATTAGCAATAAAAAATGATGAAATTTTAAAAAATAATAAAGATATTGATAAGTTCCTAGAAAATATAACAGTGATAGAAAATGACTTAGTTTCAATATTTGAAAAAAATAGAATAAAAAAAATTAATACTCAAAATCAGAAATTTGATCCAAATTTTCATCAGGCGATGTCTGAAATTGAAGATGAAAAAACAGAAACAGGCACTATTCTCCAAGATATTCAACCTGGATATATGTTGGGTGAAAGATTGCTAAGACCGGCATTGGTAGCAGTGTCTAAGAAAAAATCGTCAAAAAATGAGCCTAAAATCAAAAAAAATAATAAGAAATAACCTTGTAGAAGACAAAAAAACACCCATATAAAAATAACAACAAAAAGGATTTATAAAATGAGTAAAGTAATAGGTATAGATTTAGGTACAACAAATTCGTGTGTAGCCATTATGGATGGTTCACAAGCTAAGGTGTTGGAAAATGCTGAAGGAGCTAGAACAACCCCATCTGTAGTTGCTTTCTTAGAAAACGAAGAAAAACTTATTGGACAACCAGCAAAAAGACAAGCTGTAACTAATGCTCAAGATACAATATTCGCAGCTAAAAGATTAATTGGAAGATCTTTTGAAGATGAAACTGTAAAAAAAGATATTAAAAAAGTTCCTTATAAAATAATCAAGTCAGACAATGGCGAAGCTTGGCTTGAAGGTAAAGGCAAAAAATATTCACCTTCTCAAATATCCGCTTTCATTTTACAAAAAATGAAAGAAACAGCAGAAAAATACTTAGGGCAAGCTGTAACTAAAGCAGTTATTACTGTTCCAGCTTACTTTAATGATGCTCAAAGACAAGCAACTAAAGATGCTGGAAAAATTGCAGGTTTAGAAGTATTGAGAATTATTAATGAACCAACAGCAGCAGCTCTTGCTTACGGGTTAGAAAAAAAGAACGGACAAAAAATTGCAGTATATGATTTAGGTGGAGGTACATTTGATGTTTCTATACTAGAAATAGGAGACGGTGTTTTTGAAGTAAAATCAACTAATGGAGATACTTTTTTAGGGGGTGAGGATTTTGATGATGCAATAGTCGATTATCTCATAAATGAATTTAAAAAAGATAACGGAATTGATTTAAGAAATGATAAATTAGCTCTTCAAAGACTTAAAGAGGCTGCGGAAAAAGCTAAAATAGAATTATCTTCAGCTGCTCAAACAGAAATCAATTTACCTTTTATCACTGCTGATAAAACAGGACCTAAGCATGTTAACCTAAAATTTACTAGAGCAAAACTAGAAGCTTTAGTAGCAGATCTCGTAGAAAAAACATTAGAACCTTGTAAAATTGCTTTAAAAGATTCTGGTTTTTCTGCAGCAGAAATTAATGAAGTAGTTCTTGTTGGTGGTATGACTAGAATGCCCAAAATTGTTGAAACTGTTAAAAACTTCTTTGGAAAAGCTCCTAATAAAAGTGTTAATCCAGATGAAGTAGTGGCAATGGGTGCGGCAATCCAAGGTGGTGTTTTACAAGGAGATGTTAAGGATGTGTTGTTATTAGACGTAACGCCTTTATCTTTAGGAATAGAAACATTAGGTGGTGTCTCTACAAAACTAATTGACAAAAATACAACTATTCCAACTAAAAAAAGTCAAGTTTTCTCTACAGCTGAGGATAATCAACCTGCTGTATCGATAAGAGTTTTACAAGGGGAAAGGGAGATGGCTTCTGATAACAAGATATTAGGTAATTTTGAATTAGTAGGAATTCCTCCTGCAGCAAGAGGAACTCCTCAAATTGAAGTAACTTTTGACATAGATGCAAATGGAATTGTAAATGTCTCTGCTAAAGACAAGGGAACAGGTAAAGAGCAAAAAATACAAATACAAGCTTCAGGAGGATTATCTGAAGAAGAAATTCAGAAAATGGTCAAAGAAGCTGAGGCGAATAAAGAAGCCGACAAGAAAAAGAGAGAGTCAGTTGATGCTAGAAATCAAGCTGATAGTCTAGTTTTTTCTACAGAAAAAAGTTTAAAAGAACATGGTGATAAAATATCAGCTGAAGAAAAGAAGGCTATTGAAACTGGTGTAAGCGATTTAAAAAAATCTTTAGAAGGTGACGATGTTGAAGATATTAAGAAGAAAACTCAAAATTTAGTTCAAGTTTCTATGAAGCTAGGTGAAGCAGTTTACAAAAGTCAGCAAAAACCAGAAACAAAAGCTGAAGGACAAAAAGAAGCAAAACCAGAAGACAAAGATAACGTCGTAGATGCAGATTTCGAAGACGTAAAAGACGATAAAGAAAAAAGCGCCTAAGCAGTAATTATAAAGGAGACGTCCTGTGGCTAAAAGAGATTGTTATGATGTCTTAGGTGTAACTAAATCAGCATCTAAAGAAGAAATTAAAAAAGCTTACCGAAAATTAGCTCTCAAATACCATCCTGACAAGACCAAAGGAGATAAAACTTCTGAGGAGAAATTTAAAGAAGCAAGTGAGTCCTACCATATTCTTTCTGACGAAAAAAGAAGAGCAAACTATGATCAGTTTGGTCATGCAGCATTTGAAGGCGCTGGAGGTGAAGGGCAAGGGTTTGGTGGCTTCGACACTTCTTCGTTCTCCGATATATTTGAAGATTTTTTTGGAGACTTTGGCGGCGGAGGTTCAACTAGAAGATCAAGTAATAGAGGAAATGATTTAAGATATGATGTTAATATTTCTCTTGAAGAGGCTTATAAAGGTTCTGAAAAAAATGTTAAGTATACTACATACAAAAAATGCTCTGGTTGCTCGGGTAGCGGAGCTGCAAAAGGCTCTAAGCCAATAAAATGTAATTATTGCTCTGGAAGAGGAAAAGTAAGAACCAATCAAGGTTTTTTTACTATTCAGCAGACTTGCCCTCAATGCAGCGGATACGGAGAAACTATTGGCACGCCATGCAACAATTGTAGCGGCAATGGAAAAATTCAAGGAAATGAAAACGTAACAGTAAAAATTCCTAAAGGAGTTGATGATGGTACAAGAATTAGATTATCAGGAAAAGGAGAAGCGGGATCAAAAGGAGGTTCTAATGGAGACCTTTATCTTTTTATTTCAATAGACCATCACAGTATTTTCAAAAGATCTGAAGAAAATTTATATTACGAACTTCCAATATCTTTCTCAAATGCAGCACTTGGAACAACAGTTGAAGTTCCATCTGTTGATGGAGGAAAATCAAAAATTAAAATCCCCGCAGGAACTCAACATGGAAAGCAATTTAGATTAAAAGGGAAAGGAATGCCTGTGCTAAGAAGAAATGTATTTGGTGACTTATATATTAGAGTAGCTACTCAAGTTCCAACATCTCTTTCGAAAAGACAAAAGGAAATTCTTGAAGAATTCAATGAGCTTGAAGTTAACAAGCCGGACCCTGTGATAAAAAGTTTTTTTGAAAAAGCTAAAAAATTTTGGAAAAAATCTTAATTTAAATGGAGATCAATCAAATAATGTCTGCAATTTTCTTGATTGCAGTTTTAATTCTTATCTTACCTGGATTTTTATCAACAAATAATAAACTAAAACAGTTCATTAAAAATCTATCTATTTGGGCTATAATTGTCCTTGTTATTATTGTAATTATTTATTTAATAAAATAATGAAAAAAATTAATCTAGCAATTACTGGCTGTATGGGAAGAATGGGTCAACAGATCATAAAATCTTCTAAAAATAACAAGAACTTCAAAATTGTTTCGTTAACAGAAAATAAGATAATTCATAAAAAAATTTCAGGAGTTAAACCAAATTTAAATAATATCACAGCGTTTAAAAATGCAAATGTTATTATCGACTTTACTATTCCAAAATGTACTTTGGATATTTTAAAAATTGCTACGAAACTTAAAAAAAGAGTTGTGATCGGGACAACAGGTTTTTCTAAAAAAGAAGAAGATTTAATAAAAAAGTTCTCAAAAAAAATTCCAATCCTAAAGGCAGGAAATATGAGTCTTGGTGTGAATTTATTAATACATCTTACCGAAATAGCTTCTAAATCTCTTGGTAGTAATTTTCTTAGTAAAATTTGTGAAGTTCACCATAAACACAAAGTAGACTATCCCTCTGGAACAGCATTAATGCTAGGCAAAGGTATCGCGAATGGTAAAAATAAAAATTTCTATAATTTAATAGGAAAAAAATATTTAAATAAAAAATCATTTCCTTATTCAAATAAAATTAATTTCAATTCTATACGTAAAGGTGAAGTAATTGGGGAACATGAAGTAAAATTTTCGAGTGGAAAAGAAATAATAAAACTAAATCATGAGTCTTTTGATAGAGCTTTATATTCTGAGGGAGCTTTAACTGCTGCCGCTTGGTTAGTGTCTAGAAAAGCTGGTCTTTACTCTATGCAAGACCTTCTTAACTTTAAGTGAACAATAAGGAAAAAGCTAAAGTAATTTTAAGGATATTAAATAAAACTTATCCTAAAATTCCTATACCACTAAATTATAGAAATACATTCACACTTTTAATCTCTGTTTTACTCTCAGCTCAGTGTACTGACGTTAATGTTAATAATGTTACAAAAGATATTTATCCAAAATATAATAAACCTGAACATTTTTTAAAACTTGGTAGAAAAAAAATTGAGCATTTAATTAAAAGAATTGGCATTTTTAGAGTTAAAGCAAAAAGTATTTTTTACCTATCAAAAACCTTAGTTGAAAAGTACAAAAGCAAAGTTCCAAGGACTTATGAGGAATTAGAAGAATTACCAGGTGTTGGTCATAAAACTGCTAGCGTTGTCATGTCTCAAGGCTTTGGTTTTCCCGCCTTTCCTGTAGACACTCATATTCATAGACTTGCTCAAAGATGGGGCTTAACAAATGGGAAGAGTGTTGCACAGACAGAGAAAGATTTAAAAGAAATTTTCCCAAAAAAACATTGGAATAAACTCCATCTTCAAATAATTTGGTATGGAAGAGAATATTGTAAAGCTAGAGATTGTTATGGAATAACTTGTAAAATTTGTAAAAGCTGT
>Ga0055584_100001305_pt1 | contig 24466 bp, 16 predicted proteins | sample OSDHelmetaG_FD_58716 | JGI IMG/M metagenome (GOLD analysis project Ga0055584, IMG submission 58716) | Pelagic marine sediment microbial communities from the LTER site Helgoland, North Sea, for post-phytoplankton bloom and carbon turnover... | ecosystem: Environmental > Aquatic > Marine >...
GGATAAAGTAGCTTTATTAATTAAAGCGGCTGCTTGATAAGTGCAATTTGTTATACACACACTGCTGTTTAGACTATTCCACCACATGCCTTCAAACCTAATACCATCAAAAACACCATTGGCTTGCCGACTTCCTCCAGGTAAGCCTGAGAACCCTGCTTGGTTATTTGCTCCGATGTTAGGAGCAAGCCAATAATTAAAGCCTTGTTGTTTCAGCTTTCCTCCAGCTTGATCTGATCCACCTAAAGTCCTTATCAATGTCGCCCAATCTGATCCTTCTGATCCATGAGCCTCCGTGGGTAAATGCCATCCCGTCGGACACAGATTGTCATTTGCGACTGCATACCAGTTATACAATTTACCATAGACTTTATCATGATTGCTGTCATTTCCAAACCAGCACCAAGCAGAAGATCTGGTTTGGCTCCAAGAAGTGTTATCTGTTACCTGAGCAATTTGGCTTCCATCATTGAACTTAGATGTTCTGAGATTTTCAGCCATCCAAATTTGATCTCCTATCCGGACCGTTTTATAGGTATTTCCATCTATATCCGTAACTGTATTAGTCTGGCTATACAGGCCAAAGCAAGAAACAAGGATTAAAGAATGGATTAGAATCATTTTGAGCATAATGCACACATTTGTAATGCTTAAACTACGATTTTATTAGGAGATTTGCTCTAGAAGTAAAATATCAAATTACATATTTCATTTAGGTCAACTAAACAAAGGGCTTTAGAAAGATTTCTAGACTTCAATTCAAAGGATTAATAGTTCAATTTACATCATGTTATCAATGGTCAAGACAACTATTGACTAAATTGAATAATGGCAGCAGATTCTTGACTACATTAAAATTATAAAGAATATTTTCTAAACAATTGTGACATTTCAAACTTTATATGTTTTGCCAGCCCATTTTCCTAAATAGTTTTTTTAAGAAGTTGTATAAACATTAGGTGTCACTTTTCTATACTCTTTAGATACACATCGGTCTGTGAAATATAGTTGTCATTCTTGGCTTCAACTGCCCATTCATGAGCAGTTTTGACCGTTGAAATAGACATGCCTACATTATTATTTGCTTTGTAAATTTTGGCTTTGAGTAAGCCATATCGGAAATTCTTATCACTTTTTTCTAAAGCCTTGTTAATCCAATCTAAAGCGATATCTAAATCTTTATCATTATGGAGATAATATTCAGCTGCTCTGAAATAGACTCTATGACTTATAGATTCTGGATCCTTTAAAAATTCTGCCATTTGGGCTTCAATCTTAGAATCAACATCTACTTCGATAGGGATATTTACGATGGTGTTTTCCCATGACAACTGAACGTTGCATGATTTAGTTGTTATATCAGCAAACTGTATGGTGAAAGATTCAACTTTCACATCAGAGGTAATTGGGCTTACGCTAAACCTGAAAGCATCATTTTCTTCTTTTACTTTTCCCCCTGCGATACTTCTCATATCTGTTTTCTCATGAATGATTATTGTCCACTCATCTTTTTCTGGAATAGTATACAATGCATATGTACCTGTAGAGAGATCATTACCATTGATTTTTACATTTTCTGTGAATGTGAGTTTTGTGGATGCATTTGCACCTGTTCGCCATATTTCTCCAAATGGAACAAGTTCTCCAAATATGACTCTACCTTTAGCGCTAGGACGAGCATAAGACAGTTGGATTTTGGTAAGACCTACTTGTTGTGATATCTCTGAAGACGTACTTAAGCTAGGTATTTTTAAGTTCTGCCCATAGATAGCCCAAGAAAAAAACAAAGAGAGGAGCAGTGAATATATGATTTTCATAATCTATTTTAACTTGTCTTTTCTACTCACTACCGTTTGATGCATCAGATAGGATCAAATGCTCTAGCATGAGTATTCTTTTGTTTAAAGAAGTGATCAAAGATTGTTGCTGATCAAATTGTTGTTGATACTCTCTTCTCATTGCATTTACGGCTTCAATTAATAGTGGTGTCAATTTGCTGTAATCCATGCCGACAGCATCAATATTATTTTCTTCATAAACTACTATTTCTGGTAGTACTTCACCTACTTCTTCTGCGATCATTCCAACATCGTGGTGACCACCATGATCTTTATTCCATTGGTAATAAACCCCTCTTAAACGATTTACTTTCTCAATTGGATTGTCAATGTTTCGAATATTGGACTTCCATCTCCTTGAGGATGAAGATCCAAAATCCATTCCATCACCATCTGCATAAAAATCATATTTTTTCCCCCAGGCATACACACCTGTTCCATCTGAAGTCCCTTTTCCTTTGAACCAACCTCCATAATTTTCACCTCCATCAACATATTCAGCAAGTCCAAATACTGCCCGACCCTGAATACTTTTGGCTAAAAAGTATCCACCATAATTAATACCATTTACATCGGAAGCTTCACCATAAATGCCTCTTCCTTCAATTCCTTTGGCTTTAAACCAACCACCATAATTTTCTTGGCTGGTACCAGCTGTCAAACCAAATACAGCCCGACCTGTTGTGCCATCAGCCTGAAAGTATCCGCCGTAAATTGTTCCTGTTGAACCTTTGCTAATACCATATACACCACGACCTGCCCCACTGGATGATTCAAAATGACCTGAAGTTTGGGAATTGGCATGAGAAATAAACCCAAAAATTAGAAGTACAAAAATATTAGTGCAGGTTTTTAGATGATACAATTTATTAAACATAATAATCAATTTATAGCAGTTATTACCACTTCAGTTTCATAGTTTCTTAACTCCTCATTGGATTTATTTCTATTGATGCTGAGCGGCAATTTTACTCTTAGCCTAACAAAGTCATAAAAAGATGGAAAAAGAAAATGTGCATGTAGCTTGCTTAATCCTGCATGCTCTTAGGAAACCCAACTATATCCAGCATCTCCAAATAACGCGGATCATCATACAGTGGCTCAAATGCGGGCTCTATTTTAACCATATCATCTCCACCTCTTTAGCTTCAAACGTCTTCTCCAATTAGTCAAAAGCGAGCTCTTCTTCTCCTCTTGCACTTTGTATGCTACTAAACATACATAGTAGTCACCATAGAAGTTTGCGATATCAGCTTGATGAGACTCTACTTCAGCTCCTAATGAAGACTGAAACCGACGAAGTAAGGTGAAAGCCTGAATTTCATCCTTTTGCATGAGTGCAGTATAGCCAGCAATGTCAGCAAGTAGAATAGCTGCAAGTTTTCGTGATGATTTGTATTCAGGAGGCGTTGACGAAAGATAATCAGAGATTCTATTCTATTACTGTTGGATTATAATAATCCTTAAGTTAATGGAATGCAGCTTACTTTAGTACAATTCAGAAACATGTAATCCCTTAAAAAAGTCCACTTATCTATATTTCTTCAAACATCCAAGTACATAGTCTATATCACTCTCAGTGAGCCCAGCATTAACTTGCACTCTTATGGTTTCAGAATTTTTTGGAACTACAGGAAATGTAAGACCTACGACGAGTACGCCATCATCAAATAATTTACCTACTAATTCATGTGTCTTAGAAGTATCTCTGATTACTATAGGCACAATCGGATGAGGGCCAGGGATACTCTCAAATCCTAAAGCTTCAATACCTGCTCGGAAGCGATTGGTCTTTTCTTTTAGTCCTTTCAAGAGAAGCACGCCTTCTTCACTTTCTACTATATTAATAGACTCAACTGCTGCGGCACAATCTGCCACACTGAGAGGATTGGTATAGATATATGTATCTGCTTTTTGTCTGACTGCTTCAGTCAGGGATTCTGATCCTGAAATGTATCCACCATTCACGCCAAAGGCCTTTCCAAATGTTCCTATCTGAATATCTGCATCTGTATTAGTAAAATCACTGGTGCCTCTACCTTTGTCTCCATAGGCAGCAATACCGTGAGAATCGTCTACTATGGTTATTACACCTTGTTCAAACCTGTCGTGGTAGTCTTCCGTGATCTTTTGAATTTCATCAATAGGTGCATAATCTCCTCTCATACTGAAAATACCATCAAAAATGATGCATACTCTTTTCATATCATTAGGAACATTATCTAGACATTTTCTCAGTTCTTCCATGTCATTGTGCCTGTAGATAGACCGATTTGTTCTTGGCACATTGGAGATCCTCATGGATCTGATAATACTGTTGTGATTCAGCTCATCACCTATCCAATAAGTCTCTTTTCCATTGAGTGTCAATCCCAATGCTAAATTGGCTGTATAGGCGGAGTTGAATATTTTGGCTGAGGGTTTATTGGTAAAGGAAGCTATCCTTTCTTCTAGTGCTATATGATGTTCAAATGTGCCATCTATGAACCTTACCGCTCCTGGGCCTACTCCATATTTATGAGTAGCTTCATCAGCTGCAGCTATCATTTTTGGGTGTTTTGAAAGAGACAGATAACTATTAGAATTCATTCTTATAAATTCCTGATTATGTCCCTTTATCAAGTATCTAGGGCCGCTATTCTCCTTTGGTGGGAGATAACCATTAATGACTCTTTCTGGCATCTTTGCGCGGCCTTCAGTCTTAAGTTGATCTATTTCTTTTTCTAGTGCAATGTTTAATTTATCTAATGCCATAATTTACTTTTTAGTTTTGACAGCATGTCTGCCGTCATTGATTCCAAGTTATAACTGGGTTCCCAATTCCACTGATCTCTGGCTTCACTATCGTCCAATCCATCTGGCCAAGAATCAGCAATCTTTTGTCTTACAGGATCTATTTTATATGAAAGAGTAAACTCTGGAATATGTTTTCGAATCTCCGCTGCAAGTTCTTCTACATCAAAACACATCGATGCTACATTGAATGCATTTCTGTGCTTTAGTTGCGTACTTTCAATCTCCATTAAATTGATAGTTGCTTTGATAGCATCAGGCATATACATCATATCAAGATAGGTGCCTGCTTTAAGATATGAAGTGTATTTCTTCTTTTTCAAAGCCTTATAAAATATCTCTACAGCATAATCTGTAGTGCCACCACCAGGTAATGTATCACTTGATATAATACCTGGAAACCTTACGCCTCTTACATCCACGTTATATCTAGAATGGTAATAATCCCCTAGTAATTCTCCTGACACTTTGGTAACGCCATACATAGTACTGGGTCTCATAATAGTATCCTGAGGCGTATTTTTCTTCGGTGTAGTATCTCCAAATACACCTATTGTAGAAGGATTGAATACGGCACATTTATATTCTCGAGCTACTTCCAAAGTATTGTATAAACCCAGTAAATTGATCTCAAAAGCTCTTTGTGGATATTTTTCAGCTGTTGCAGATAGAATTGCAGGAAGGTTATAAATTAATCCGATCTTATGTTTTTTCACAATGCTTGCAGTCTTTTTGATATCCATACAATCATGAATCTCAAATCGTCCTTCATTTGTTCGGGAATAGTTTGGAGTTCTGATATCAGAAGCTATGACATTGTCTTCACCATATATAGATCGCAATTTGGGTGTCAGTTCTGAACCTATTTGCCCCAAAGCACCCATGACCAATATCTTCTTATTCATTTGATAACAATTGGTAATCGAATAAAGTCTTTTGTCTGAATTTCAATAGCAGCTCAAGGTCAGAATTCAGCCCACTTATTTTACTATTATCTAAAGCTAAGCTTTCATCAACATCGTTTTTATCCCTCTCTCCATGCTGTTTTATCATTTTAGTAGCAGTTATTTCCTGTAAGCTACAGAGAGTAGATGAAGCCTTGTTTTTATCAGACTGTATTAGTGATGAATTGCCCACTTTATCCTTGGAGAAGAAGGTGTTTAAACGATGATAGAATTTGTTTTCATTTGGCATGGACTAAAGATAAAGAAGTATTTTATTCAGACCATATCTTCTCCTTTCTTCTCTCAATCAAATATGCCCTAACAATTATCGTCAGTGGGTGAATCCCCGGTGACATGATTTCAAGGTTTTATATTGAATCTGTACCATTATCACTTCTGATTAAATTTTGAACCCATATATTTTGTGTTTCTGATACTTTTACTTTAGTACTCGATCAAGACATTATATTCTCAAGAGCCTCAATGCATTTTACGACCTCTTCTTCTGTATTGATGATGCATGGAGTCAATCTTGCATATACCTTTTTATAGGGCGTAGTACTAGCTATTATATTCTTCATACCCAATTTTTTGACCACATCTTCTGCTTCAATCCCATCGACCTCAAAACAATTAATACCTGAGGAAAGAGAAGGTGATAATGGCGTATGTAGCTTGATATGACTGATCTTTTCTAATCCTTCTTTTAAAAGCAAACTCAAATGATGAGTGCGCTCTTGAATTTTATTCTTTCCTATTTCTAAATGAAACTCGAAAGCTTCCTTTAATGCCCATCGATGTTCGAATGAATGAAAACCTCCGGGAGTAATCTTAGAATAGAAAGAAAGTGGCCCTTTTGGCATTTTATCCATCCACATAAGATAGGCTGCAGAAAATGGAGGGATTGTAGAATTGACCATATGCCAAGCATCTTTTTTAGCCCAAATTATGCCAGTTCCTCGTGGCCCAAATAACCACTTATGAGTTCCTGCTACTAGAAAGTCACAACCCAAATCTTCTATAGTAATATTTTCTACACCAAACCCATGAACAGCGTCTACACAGAAGTAAATTTTATCGGCTTCAGTTCTCTGCTTATTTATATCAGCAATGACAACTGACATTTCTTTGATAGGCAACTTTACTCCTGTACTAGAATGTACAAGAGTGACTGCCACCAACCTCGTTTTAGGAACAATGTTTTTCTTTAAGTTGGACAACACCTCATCTACTTTTGTTTGATGAGGATCTTCATATAAGTTTAGGTGACGCAAGGTGGCACCTGTTCCTTTTGCCGCATATTCTAGAGACTTTTCAGTCGAATAATGATCATGTGTGGTGGATAAAATATCGTCATCTGGTTTCAGATCAAAGCCAGTGTACAAAAGAGACAAACCCATAGTCGTACTATCCGTTAAAGCTATTTCATTTGACTGTGCACCTAGATATTTAGATGCTGCAGAAAGTACAGCATAATCATTTTTAACAAAATTAGACTCATAGTATTCTACTGGATTGTCATCCAGATATTTTCTGTGATGATTTATGGCATTCCTTACCTTAGAAGGGTGCGAAGCCAGAAGAAACTGAGACATTTGAATTTTGGATCTGTCCAAAAGAAATTCATTTCTGATGGCTTCCCATTCTCCACCTTTGATGCTATCTGTTAGATGGTTAAGGTTAGTTCCCATGATTGTACCGAAGCCGATCGTTTTACTTGATTTAGAGATAAAATTTCTTCTGTTCATCTTAATTTCATTTTATTGAATCCCGATTCATAAGCAGAATACGAATGGACTATGACTATGCATTTGTATTGCTGGGAGAATGTTGTATAATGGGCAATGTCAGTAGCCAGGATTACTGCGAGTTTGTATTCCTTATTAATTTGTTTACGACTGGACATTTTTTAAAATCAGTTGGAAGTATTAAGATACATATGTTGAAGGACATTCCAATTCCTTGATCAATATTACCAAACTTCAGATTTATATGTTTTACACTTCCATTATTCTTTTAGATCATTCATCTCACTTTTGAGGATACTTCTATAGTGATCAAAATTTTCATCTGTCACCCAAATGGGGGCTCTGTAAGTCACTGTGATTTTACAAAAAGGGATAGGGTAGCGCTTCCGATCCCAAGTAGGAATACGATATTCTTTTGAGAGATGAAAAGAAATAGGAATTATCGGTGTTTTGGAGTGATAGCTCATCAGTAGTACACCCTTCTTGATATGTTTAAGCGGGCCATATGGTCCGTCAGGAGTGATAAATGTACTCCAGCCTTGTTTCAATCGAGTGATGACTTTTTCCAAAGCAGCCTTGCCACCATATCCAGAGCCTCCAAATGCCAGTTCTTTTACTCCGACTAATTTTTTCATGACATGTATAGGTGTCATATACAAAAGGGGAAAAGTGATGAAGATATTTGGCTTGTGAAAGTACTTATGCACTATAAAAAACAGATTCACGCTGTCATGCCATACACTAAAGATATGATTGGGACAGGAGTCCAGATGTTCTTTACCTTCATATTCAATACGACATACTAGTCGAAAAAAAGCATTGAGAAAATAGAAGAAAAACCCTCCTATCCAGCTAAAAATGAAGACGAAAGGCCTAAGCCAAAATGGAATATTGTGGACGGTGTATGACATCTATATAATTAAGAAACCAGTATTATTAGTTTATCGATATAGCTAAAATACAGATCTGAATTGATCATCAAAATCTCATGATTTTACCCACCATACGATCTAACATACGATCAGGAAGTAGATTTGGTATGAAATAGTTTTGAAAGTAACCTTTGAGCATTGTGTACCTGGTTTTAGGTCTACTGGCATTGTATATTTTCATTATTCTATCGGCTATAACTTCCGGATCGAGGCCATTGGGGCCGGTCTTCATCATTATTTTTGAATAACGTTCTAGAGGTTTCTTATAGAGACTGTCACTATAATCTGCTGTATTGATACCTTTATCCCAAATGGGTGTTTTTACAGGACCTGGCCCTACGATAACCACGTCAATGCCAAATGGGAGCAACTCTCTTCTTAGAGAATGGGAATACCCTTCTACAGCATGCTTTGACGCTACATAAGCACCTACAAATGGAAACGCAATCTTACCATTGACAGAGCTGATATTAATGATCTTGCCTGCTTCGAATGGACTATCCTTCTGAGCTCCTAATAATGGCAATAAACTTTTAGTGACTTTTATCAGTCCGATTACATTTACATCAAAATGATATTGTATTTGCTCAATGCTTTGATCCAATAATGGCCCTGCTTGGGCTATTCCGGCATTATTGACCAGACATGAAAGTCCATCCTTTCCAATTTCAGCTGTAAGTTGATCTGCTATGCGATCAATAGCTGCATGATCAGTTACATCAGCGATAAGAGGAGTGAACTTTTCTCCAAATTCATTTTTCAATTTTTTTGCATCTTTTTCAGATCTCACCATACCATATACATGGCATTCTTCATTAAGAAATGCCTCCACAGCAGAGTAACCTATACCTGTGGACGCACCTGTGACAACTACGTTCTTATTTTTTATTTTCATTTATGAAATTTTACTTTTTTATTGTCCAATTGAAACTAAAACAAAAGAAAATGAATAATTTATATTATTAATGCATGTGGGCAGGATTTTACTTTCAACTTCACCTTGATGTCTTCATTCTTTGGAACCACTAATCGTTCATTGACCAATGCAATAACTTCCAATGGTTCTTCAACATTCTTAAATTCATAGGACCCCAACGATTTAAAATCAAAAGCCTCTTGATTCTTAACTCTATCCATAGCAGTTTTGGAAAGAAGCACTGCACCTGCTGTGCCCATGGATTCCACTCGTGAAGCGATATTCACACCATTTCCAAAGATATCATTATCCTTATGCACCACTTCTCCTATATGAATTCCTATTCTAAGTGGAACAGCTATTCCCTTTCCAAAAGCCAATTGCATCTGATAAGCACAATTCACTGCATCCACAGTACTTTCAAAGAGTATCAAACTCCCATCTCCATAAGATTTTATAATCTCTCCTTTGTGTTCTTTGACCTTAGCCGTAGTTACTTCTTGAAAGCGATTGAGGATGGACATGGCTTTGTTTTCCCCTTGTTGCATAAGGGCGGTGTAGCCTACTATATCGGCGAAGAGAATGGCTGCTAATTTTCGTTTAGAAGAGCTTTCATGAGGCATTGATGTAAGATATGGATTTTATTCGTTTGCTTAAATATTCATCTCAACAGTCTGCTTTTTTTAATGTATGATAAGAGAAAGGTGGTAAGATTGAAAAAGGAAATTTTAAGTTGAAGGATATAAATAAAATGGGCCAAAAAAAAAGCACACAATTTTCATTGAATGCTATTTTTTACTTGGTATAGTAGGGTAAAACTAATTTTAAATCGCCTCAACATTTTGAGGGAATAAATGGTAATTTTTTTTTGCAATAATTTTTGTACCTGTGTACGCCTAATAGACACATGAGGAAAAGCATTACCCCTATCTTATGTAAAGGATCATTGCCAAAATGTAAGATACTTTGCTTTTTTGATGCAAAAAATCGTAATTCTTAACATTCAACCGGTAAGATTAGCCCTTTATCCTAACCATCTCTTGAAACTCTGGGTCATTAAATAAAGGCTCTAAAAAAATATCATATTTCCAAAATGTAGGCCACTGCCCGTAATCTAGGGATTCATTTAATGCTTTAAGTGCTTCTTTATTATTCCCCATAGCAGCATGGACTGTTGCAGTACGACGTATGTTTCTTCCCAACCAACCAGGTGAGGTGTTTTCAGAAGAGCGTAAGTTTTCTATTATTTCATATATTTTGCTTAATTGTTGAGCGGCTTCGTCTTTTTTACTCATCAGGCCGTAGCAAATACCCAATCTTTCATATTTATTCATGAGCAGCCCTATTCGTTGAGGATCTACTTCTACATCTTCCCAATAATCGATGGCACCTTCAATGTCATTATTATAAAAGGATACCCAGCCCATATTTAAATCATAGTTTTCAGTCTCATTATTGTTTTCAGCCCATTCTTTCAGCTTTTTGGTATATTCTCTTAGTAATTCTTTTTTGTTCAGGAGGTATAACTCTCTACATATGCCACGAAGTAACCAATCAGGTTCTCTGGCAATGCCACCTCTATTATAAAAACCTTCCTCCACAATATTATCGTACGAAGTTTTTATTGCTGATGTACTATCCATTCTTATTAAACTATATAAATGATTTCTGGCAAGACCGTCCATCATCTTAGGGAAAGGGTAGTTTTTGAATATTTCTGTAACTTTTTCATATTCTTCCAATAAATAATACCCATCTGCTAACACGATCTCTCTCCATGAAAAGTCATCATTCATATATCTATATTTCTCATCGAAATCTTCCAGAATATTTACTAATTTTCTAGGCATATTGGCTCTTAGGTAAAGCAGGCCAGCATTGTAGTTCGCATTTCCAAAGCTCTTATCCATTTCAAACAACTTGGCATTGAGTTCGGCAGCTTTCAGCCATTGATGATTTTTTGACGCCTTGATCGCTCCAAATCGTAATTTTTCCCATTCTGTTAAAGATGGCTCGAGATCATCTATGATTCTTAAAACTGAATCCTGAAGAGACGAGGAGTTTTTTGGGCCTGGATTGCCATATAGTACAGCAAGTTTTAACAAGGGGGCATAAAACTCAGAATCTACATTATAAGCTTCAATAAGCAATTGTTCTATCTCATCTTCATGTTCCCGATCTCCCCACATTATGTCTGCTTTCAGATATTTTTGATAAGCTTCATATTTGGGAGGGTTGGATGCGAATCTGCTTTGTTTTCTCACTGACCAGTATCCTAGTATTTTCTGAGTCAATTCCTTCAAGAGATTCATCATGTTATCTCTAGGACCATGTATAGGTGAAAGAGCATGAAGTACTTCATTGTTTTCAGTGTCTACTACATTGGCATGTATGATAATTTGATCTTCTTGTAGATAATATCTTCCTTGTACTACGACTCCAACTCCCGTTTTTTTGCCAAAGTCAGATAATGCCGCCCCTCCAATACCAGCCAGCTGCACCTGATTTTGAATATTAGCAGCACTGATCACATTTGCTTCCCCAGTCTCCATTAAACCCTGCGTGATCCAGTCAGAAACCATGGTGCCAAAGTCTTCAAGCTGCTCACTTCCGGTTTTATTCTCAAATACCATCACAGCTACTCGTTTGTCTTTTAGATCTTGGGGTAGGGTAGCTCTAGGTTCTAATGATAGAGTTTCATTGAGATTAAAACTTTGATCAGAATAAAAATTCATAAATCCTATTGCTCCAATCGCAAAAAGAGCAATAATACTAGGGACGAGCCATTTGGTTTTAGAAGGTTTAGGAGTTTGAATCTTACCCTTCATCTGATCCTTTCTCGGTACAGAGAACCCCTCATTGGCTAAGGCAAAAATTTCTATAGGTTCTTCAACATTTTTGAATTGGTATGAACCTAAAGATTGAGTAAATAAGGACTCTTGATTTTTAATACGTTTCTGTACATCGGCAGACATCAGCACGGATCCAGCCACTCCCATCGACTCCACACGTGAAGCGATATTCACACCATTGCCAAAAACGTCATTCTCTTTTCTTACCACTTCACCTACATGAATACCGATGCGAAGAGGAACATATATTTCTTCTCTAAATGCCAATTGAATTTCATTGGCACAATTCACCGCATCTACAGTACTATCGAATAAAATTAGACTGCCATCGCCATAAGTTTTAATAATTTCTCCTTGGTGCTCTTTGACTGTGGCGGTAGTTACATCCTGAAATCGATTTAGGATGGACATAGCCTTGTCTTCGCCTTGCTGCATCAGTGCTGTGTAACCCACTATGTCAGCGAAGAGTATTGCGGCTAGTTTTCGAATTGATTTGTTTTCAGAGGACATTGATTAAAGATAATCAGAAATGATTATATAAAGACAATTCAATAAGATTCCACATTATATCATTGCTTCATACTTCTATATAACTTGATAAACCATGTCCCGATTAAGGACTCAATTTTTAAAATTTGAATTCTTAATATAGATTTACGATTCATTCTTACTTCTCGACCATCCTTTCAACACCATTCCAATTTTCTTCTACTCCATTTAGTGAAAAGAGTTTAGATTTTTGTAGAAACAGCTTTGTAGTTATATCACTGTTGTTTTTCTCCAGGACGGCTTCAAAGCAATTTGAGGCTTGTGTGAATTCCTTCTTCTGATAATATTGAATTCCAGTATCGAAGTCTTCTAATGTACTTTGTTTCAATTCAAATTGCCGGGGTAAATCGCCATCAAAGCATTCGAAAATCTTTAGAAATTTCTCGCGACCTTTCACTTGTACCTTTCCAAGATATCTAAGATTAAACTGATCAGGTGCACTCAGGCCATCATAAACAGCCTCGCTGATCAATATGGACGCACCATAATGCTTAGTTAAGTTTTCTATTCTAGATGCAGTGTTCACCGTATCTGCTATGATTGCAGCATCCATTCGGTGTTCATCACCTATAATACCCATGATCAGAGATCCCGAATGCATACCAATTCCCATACGAATAGAATCACTTTTCACCTTTATCCTTTCCTTATTGTGATCTTGCAGATCACTTTGTATGGAAATTGCTGCGCGTAGTGCATCTTCAGATCTCTTAGGGAATATGGCCATAATACCATCTCCTAAATACTGATTTATAAATCCATTTTGATTATTGATACTAGGACCTATTCTCTGATTCAAAGAATTCACAAATTCAAAACTCTCCTCTGGAGACATGTTTTCACTTAGTGAAGTGAATCCTCTAATATCACTAAAAAACACAGTGACTTCTTTCTCGACACTATCGCCTAATGTTACATCAGTAATCTGATTATATCCTAGGTTTTTAATGAATTCGTTGGGCACAAAAAGGCTTGTCACTTCATGCAATGCCCGAATTGCTGCTTCTTTCTCACGGGCATCTCTTATATTTTGTTCAAATAAACGAGCACTTTCTATTGCCCCCGCAGTCTGTAGAGACAAGGTAGAAAGTAGTTTTAGGTCTGCAGCCATATATCTATTCCCACCTTTGGCAGTGAGTACAATTACTCCAAGATTATGTTTTTGAGCCTTCAGAGGTGAGTAAAGAATAGAAATGATATTACCATTCTCCATTTTGTAATCATTAATGATTCCACCTCCTTCTTTCTTTGCTAATTTTTGGTAAAAGGCTTCAGAATTTAATGACTCATTATTTTCTATTTCTGTTCCATAAGATGCTAGAATATTTAGTTTTTGGTCTCCATTTGAATTGGAAATTACAAGTGCACCATCTGAAATTATTAGAGATATAGCTTCATCTATTGTCAATTTAGAAATCTCTTTTTGATCGATTACTTCTGCAAGTTTACTAGTGAAATTATACATTAAGTTCACCTCTTTATACAAGTCTAGAACCTCGGTCCCAAGCTTTCTTCTCTCGTCTTCTCGCCTTACTAGGAACTGCAAGAAATCAGCTACTGGCTTAGCTGCTTGACTACCATATAGTGTTCCAATATCTATCCCTTGGTGCTGAATTTTATGATAGATCTTATTAGCAGATTTTACATTGCCAATAATAGCCTTGTTTTGTTCATCAGTAATTACTATCTCTTCTCCTGATTGATCAATCATCTGAAGAAGAATATCAGAAATCTCTTGATCTCTTCTAATAATTTTTTTTATACTAATTTTTCTCAAAATATTTTCTAAAATTTACGCTAAGCTAAACCAAGAATAGTCATAGCTCTATTTTTGATTGTACCTGGGTCAAATGGTTTTGTCATATACTCATTTGCTCCAGCATTCAGTCCTTTTTCTCGATCTGCATCTTGACCTTTAGCTGTAAGAAGAACAATATGTAATTGTTCCAGATTCAATTCCTTTTTAACTTTTTCACAAACTTCAAAGCCATTCATCTTTGGCATCATCACATCGAGAAAAACAAGTTGAGGCTTTTCTTGAGAAATTATATCAAAAGCTTCTTGTCCATTCGTCGCCACTAATATTTCTACATTTTCATCCTCTAAATCTTCTAATGTCTGTTCTAAGAGCATACGAATATGTGGCTCGTCATCAACAATCAATAATTTCAAATCCTCCATTTAGTTTGTAAATTTTATAGCCACCGCCACTTCATTTGAAGGTGGTCATGATTAAAATTGGTTTTTATATTTAAGTATAGGATCATGCTCCAATTTGGGTGTCTTTTCCAATTAATTTTTCAATCTCTTTCATGAGCTTTTTAATATCTATAGGTTTGGTCAAGTATGCATCTATTCCAAGATTTGATACCCGCTGCTTATCATCTACAATCGATAAAACAATAATTGGCATATCTTTAGTTTTAGGATCACTTTTTAGAATTGCTGCAACATCGAATCCATTAATTTCAGGCATCATGACATCGAGTATTACCAAGTCAGGTCGATGAGTACGTACACTTTCCACAGCTTGCTTTCCATCTTCAACCTCTTTTATAACATATCCGTATTCTGAAATTTCTTGACGCAACAAGTTTCTAATTTCAGGTTCATCGTCTACTATTAATATGGTTTTTTGTCCGTTGTTCTTAGTTTCACTTTGTGTATTCGCTTCCTCAGCAGATCTGTGTCGACTAGTCTTCTTTGGATCATCAATAGGAAGGTCAAATATGAATGTACTTCCTTTATCTAGCTCACTATCGACCCATATCTTTCCGCCATGGTATTCTACTATTTCTTTACAAATTGGAAGTCCTAAACCCGTTCCTTTTGGTTTGTCAGTTAAGGTGTCACCGACCTGTTTGAATTTCTCAAATACGTTATCTTGATCAGCTTTAGCGATTCCAATTCCTGAATCTTTGACGCTTATTTGAATAGATCCATCATACGACATCACTTTAATCGTAATGTCTCCTTCATCCGTGAATTTTACCGCGTTAGAAATTAAATTGATCATGACCTGTATCAATCTGTCATTGTCACCCAAAATTTTAGGTAGGTTATTTTCTATTTCTACATGAAGTGGCAATGACTTCTGTTCGAATAAAGATGAAGTAGCATCTGTAGCTTGATTAATAACGGTGGAAATAGATAGCTCCTGCATATTCCAATCCAATCGTCCAGCTTCAATTTTGGCCAGATCCAAAACAGTATTAATCAATGTTGTCAACCTTTCACCTTCAGATATGACTATATCGAGATTTTGAATCACTTGTACTTTGGCTCTCTTGGTTTTTTTCTCATCGTTCACTACAAAAGGCAATACGCGTTCTTCTAACTTCTCTTTTATAATTTTTGCAAAACCGATGACGGATGTCAATGGGGTACGTAATTCATGACTCACTGTGGATAAAAAGGTACTCTTTGCTTCACTTGCTTGCTCAGCTTGTGCTCTTGCTTTTTCTGCATCTTCAAACAACCAAGCATTGTGAATTGCAATACCAACATTTGCAGCTATAGTTTCTAATAAATGGGTGTCAGAATCTGAAAAACGACCAACTTCTTTTGTGCTTTGTACACTAAGTACTCCTAAGACCTCATCGTTATAAAATATAGGTACGCCCAGATATGATGTTGCTTCTATACCAATTCTCTTAATACCGAGCTTATCATTCTTAAGTTGAACATCTTTATTGATAAGTCGTGACTCTTTTGTCTCAATAATTTTTGAAGTTAGTCCTTCTCCATATTTCATTGGAGCCATATCGTCGCCATATTGATAGGGAAAACTGATGATATTAGTAACTTTGTCAATCATAGCTATGTATACAATATCTGCCCTAAACAATTCCTGGAGATTGTCTCCAATTCTTTTAAATAGCGTTTCAAGATCAAGGTTAGAAGTCATTGCCTGACTGACACTATTCACAGTACTCATTTGATTTGCCTGTTGCTTGGTTTCTTCAAAAAGGCGTGTGTTTTCAATCGCAATGCTTAAGCTGTTCACCAATGTTTCTAAGAGTTCCACATCGGATTCGCTATATGCACCTTCTTTATCCAAATTTTGAAGACTTACATTACCAATTAACTTTGTACCAGTGACAATAGGTATGAAGATTGCAGATTTTGGATATTTCCATTTGAGTTCACCTTCATTCAAGAAATTATGAATAAAATCCTTGAAGTTTTTGTTTATTAATATTGGAGCTTTATGGTTAATCACATGCTTTGTGAAGTTGTCAAAAGGTCGTGGTTTAATAGTAAATGGTTGGCCCCCTCGACTTGAATAATTAAAGTGTTCAGTTTTTTCATTGTGGTCAAAGGTGCTGATCACTATGGTCTGGGCATCCACATTATCTTGTAAGCTTTCTCCAAGGAATTCAAATATTGCTTGAATATTGGATTGCTTGACTAGTCCTTCTTGGATCTTATTAATAATGGCTAAATCTTCTGCTTTTTGCTTTGTTTCTGTGAGCAAGAGTTTAGCTTGATCAAAAAGCCTCGCATTTTCCAAAGCAATACTCATGCTATTAGTAAGAGTGACCAGCAGGTTCATGTCATTTTCATTAAATGCTTCTTCATGGTCGACATCTTGAAGACTTACATTTCCAATAACTTTATCATCTACTATCATTGGAGAAAACACAGCTGATTTTGGTATGTCGCCTTCCAAAGATTCGTCATTACTATATTTTTTAATAAAATCTTTGAATCCAGTAACTATGAGAATAGGGTCTCTGCTCTGCATCAGATGTTTTGAAAAATCATCTAAAGGCCGATTGGGAATATTTAATTTTTCTCCCTTTTCAATAGCGTAATTAATTATTTCAGTTTCAATAGTTGCATCAAAACTTCGAATAACTAATGTTTGAGCATCAAACAAATCCCGAAGCTGATCACCTACTAACTCATATATGGAATTCATGTCCATCTTCTCTACCAGCCCTTGTTGGACATTATTTATTACCCCAAGTTCTTCTATTCTCTCCTGAATCTCTTTTGTACGTAACGCAACCTCTTTTTCAAGGCTTAGACTACGCTCCTTTAACTGAGATGTTCTCCATCTTACGATGGCGTAAATTCCGCAAAGGCCAATAATTGAATAAAGTAAATAGGCCCACCATGTAAACCACCATGGTGTAGAAATACTGAAAGCAAATGTTGCCTCTTCACTTTCATGACCATATAGATTTTTTCCTTTTACTTTAAATATGTAATCACCACCAGGTAGATTGGTGTAGTCTCTTTTATTTTCAGTACTCCAAGAAGACCAATTGTGATAAAAGCCTTCCAATTTATATTGGTACATGTTATTCTCAGGCTTTTCAAAACTAAGTGCTGAATATTCTATCCGCATTGCATTGTCTGAATAGTCGATTACTGGATAGAGAACATTGCTTTCAGCTGCACTAGAAATATTGCCACCAAACAATAAGGATTGTTCTTCTCCTACTCTTACCCTACGAATCAAAACAGGAAAATCCGACTTGTAATCCTTCGTAATTGATTCGTCATATCTGGTTATTCTTCCATCGGTTGCAAACCATATGATACCATTAGATTCTGGATATATCACGTTATAGCCGTGGAGATTTACAAAAGCATCGGTATCGAATTGATAAGATCCATCAGATTGACGTCTGGCATAAGCTGTTTCAGCTCCGAAGTTAACCCATACATTCCTATGAATATCTTCTCTCAAATTGTATTCTTCAGGAGAACCTGCAAAATCAAAATTCATAAATGTAGAATCAACTATGAAGCGTTCTTCCCCTTCTATATATCTGAATACACCATCTTTCATGGTGTAATAAATCTCATTGTCAACTTTGAAAACTGCAGTTCCTCCAGCAGGAAGCCCATGATTTACACCATAGTATTTGAATTCAGGATTTGAAATACTTGGACTGCCAGGCACACTTGAGAATCTTAGTCTAATTACCCCATCTTGTTCTGTTCCTAACCAAACATCCCCATTCTTGTCTTCCATTATTGTTCTTATCCCTTCTTCTACACCATCTAACTTTCCTTCATTAATCCACCCGCCTCTGACATTTGCGTCTTTATAAATTGTACCTACTCCATTAAATAATCCTACTATTATGCGATTGGTATCTTGGGTAGACCGATAAAGCCAAGAAGCTCTTATGTCTTCTGCATCTTCTGCGAATATTTCACTTGCACGATTCTTTACGATTTTATGAATACCCGTACCTGTAGCAACTAACAATTCTTTTCCCACAGATAGAAACGACCAACTCGATGTATTCAAATTTGTGACTTTCCTAAAATAGGGTTCTTTATTTTCCTCATCAAGATAATAGGCGTCTAAAAATGTCCCTACATATAAAGTTTTATTATGCCGGTATGATGTCAACATCGTTCCTTCCAAATTCGCAGATTTAGCTAAAACTGTCAGTGGAGATGGTATCTCCGTTTGCGAAATTCCATAGTTTAATGCCATCCATAGACTTCCATTAGAATCTATGTGTAATCCATTTACAGTTTTATTGAGTAGCCCAGATTCAGTAGAGAGTATTTGTACCAATTGACCTTCTTTGTCAATGACAATTAAACCACTACTAAAAGTGGCAATAGCAATGTTGCCATCTGGCAAAATAACAGCCTCATTAATGAAACTTTGCTCTAGTAATTCTGAAACTTCATTTTCAAATGGCGTGAATGCACCATCCTTATATAGATAAAGTTCTGTTTCGGTTCCTACTAAAAATTCATGATTGGTTGTGGAAGAAATTGAAAGCATAAACTTGACGCTCTTATCTATCATTTGCTCACCTCCAGGTATGACCACCATTGATTCACCTTCTAATGTCATCAATCCTAATTCTGACTCAGAAGCATATAACTTGTTGTTGACCATAAAAGCATCGGTATAGGCTTCCTTCGATTGATATACAATCATATTTTCATCGATCCAATGAAATATGGCTGGCCGAGAACCAAAAAAGACTCCTTGACTGTTAGCCTGAACATTTACTCCTGAAAATTGTCTGAGTGAATCAGGCAACTGACCTATAAGTGAATGAAACTGTGAACGCCCTAAAGAATCAGGTTTTAAGAAACCAAAATCACCATCTCCACCTACATATACAACCCCTTTTTCATCTATTGCCAATGTCCTAGAACTGGATTTATTTGGCATTTCCATTAAGCGCCAATTCGTACCATCATATTAGAGAATTCCACCACCATTCGCAAAATACATTACACCTCTATGATCTTCTACTACATCCCATGATTGTGGATGTAGACCAAAGTTTTCTAGAGTATAATTTTTTATGAATGGTTTTCCAATCTCATTTTTCTCTTGAGAATAAGTTAAGAATGGCAAGAAAGCACAAAAGAGTGCAACTATTCTAGTCATAATTTTTTCAGATTATCTAATAGAAATATTTGACAATTGTATTCTGACAACATTAATTTCATCTGAGTCGAAATGATTTGTCAAATCTAGATTAGTTTCCATATCCAAACCTTAAACTTTGTCCTGTCACTCTTACGTGAGCGAGGAGGTAATTCTTTAATAATGGATAATTGATACTTTTTTGCCTGAGCATATTAAATAGACAAGATATGTAGATCAAAATGCGAAAAGACGCATATTTTGAAATATGAGGTGTTTTCATTGCTTGGTTTTAAGCAAGTTAATTTATTTCATCATTAAATAAGAATTTTGGACAGGTCAATTATATGTGATTTGGGCATATTGGAGTTCAGGTATTCTCATCATTTTTCTATTAATATTTTAGTCGATGTCAATGATGGTTTTGTGTTTTAAGAATTGGGTACTGTTGGGAATCTCTTAAGATTCAAGGGATATTAATTCTCTTATTAAGGGTTTAATGTGATTGTATGATCATCTTCTTTTAAAAATACATTGATAATTCTCGATTGTAAGGCTTTAGGGTTATATCTTTTTGAATTAACCATTCGTCATTGTAATAGGTATCGATATATCTTTCGCCACTATCACATATCAGGGTTACAATACTTCCTGATTTATTGTTATCCTCCATTTCTTTGGCCAATTGTAAGGTAGCATAAAGATTAGTCCCCGTTGATCCTCCACATTTTCGCCCTAAAATGGATTCTAACCATCTTATGCTAGAGATAGAAGCAGCATCAGGCACTTTTATCATCTTGTCAATGACATCGGGTTGAAATGAAGGTTCTGGTCGAGGTCTACCGATACCTTCAATTCTTGATGAAGAAAGAGAAGTAATATTATTATTACGGTTATGGTAGTAATCATAAAAAACTGAATTCTCCGGATCTACCACGGCCAATTTAGTCTGTAATGCCAATATTGGGTTATATCTGATAAACCTACCTATCGTAGCTGATGTGCCTCCTGTGCTAGCCCCAACCACAATCCATGAAGGTATGTTGTGTCTTTCTTGACTCATCTGATCAAATATGCTTTCGGCGATATTGTTGTTTCCTCTCCAATCAGTTGCTCTTTCTGCATTTGTAAACTGATCCATATAGTGACCTTTATGTTTTAAAGCCAATGACTTAGCTTCACTGTAGATATTAGGAGGAGGCACTTTGACACATTTGCCTCCATAGAATTCTATAAGTCGTATTTTTTCTGGTGTAGTAGTAGCTGGAATAACTGCTAAAAAAGGCAATCCTACTAATCGTGCAAAATAGGCTTCAGATATAGCAGTACTTCCGGAAGAAGCTTCGATGATCGGCGTATTCTTATTGATTAACCCATTACAAATTCCATATAGAAATAAAGATCTCGCTAATCTGTGTTTTAAGCTGCCTGTAGGATGAGTTGATTCATCTTTTAGGTATATATCGACCTTCTTGAATTTAGATATGTCCAGCTTTATAAGATGGGTATCTGAAGATCTGTTGTAATCTGCTTGGATTTTTGAAATCGCTTGGGATGTCCATTCTTTTGTGCTCATATAAAGTCTTTGAACCAATTTAAAAGTATAGAAAATTAACGTACTAGGACAGCATTTTTTAAAATTGAGATATCAACTTCTTCTAAGTAAAAAAAACTAAATCTAGAATATATTTAAGTTTGGTAGAGTATGTTATGAAAAGTAGATTTTAGCTCATTTTGTACAGAGTGATTTCTAAAATTTGTGGGTGAGTAATACGTAAATCCTAATTCTTGATTTGTACAATTGGCTTTTTACTATGAATCAAAAAGGAATTAGAATATTTAACAAATTGACAGTAGTGAATAATTGGTATTTTTCAGAACTATTAAAGTCTCAAGAGCTTATGAAAACACTTATCCATTGCTTGGCTTTTATTGCCATTATCATTAATGGGTACTCCGAGCAAAGTCAAACTGATAGTTATACTTCATACGATCTATTGGAAGAAGAAAAACATTCCTTCAGAATTATTTACGATGTAAGTGCTACAAGTGAGGGTGCCTTGTACTATTGGAATACATTAAGGAAGGGGAGTGATCATATAGTGCATGAAGTGACTGATTTGTATTCTGGAAAGACCTTGGAATGGAAAATTGTAAATGGAGATATTGCTAGAGCGCATGGATTAAAGAGCGCATCTAAGGATGGCGAATATTTAGAAATAAAGTTAGCCAGACCTATTCCAAAGGGAGGGCAAGCCAGATTACGTATTGATAAGACTTATATGGACCCACTGAGTTATTTTGCAGAGGATGATGAAATAGTATTCTCTAGAAAACTAGGGATAAAAAGAAATAGTGTGATTCTTCCCCCACAGTATGAACTCATATCTTGTAATTATCCATCTCAAGTCCAACTTACTAAAGAAGGACGTATCAAGGTAAGTTTTATGAATGATAGTCCTCAAGCCGTAGATCTGAAAGTAATCGGGAGAAAACTAAAACCTGGCATATCAATAAAGCTATCAACTACGAATACTTATAAGTTTGATGGCAGTGGAAGTGGAAGAAACCGATCCAAAGCCAGAATAGGATGGAGTTTTAGAGAAAGGGCATTTCAAAATAGAGATATTGTATATTTTTTACAACAACCTGAAACCCACTCATTCAAGCTTTATCATGATTATACTGAGACTCGTGAGGGTATGGATCGATACCTTAATATTGTCAGAGCAGGAAGCAAGGCTAGTGACCCTTCAGCGATTCTTCTGGATACTGGAGAAAATCTAAAAGTGGAAGAGTTAAAAGGAGATGAAATCACTAATAGAGGTATAGAATTAGGTTCTCCTATTACTGATGATACCGAAGTGATTGCTATCTGGTATGAACCCGTAAGTGAAGGTGAATCAAAACGACTCAGAATAACAGAGACATATACTGACACTGCTAGATATACATTACATAATGATGAACTCGTCTGGGACCGAAGTTTTGGGAGAAATAGAAATACCGTGATATTACCACCTAATTGGTTTCTTACAACTAGTTCTATTCCAGCAGCGATAGACCAAACAAAGGATGGACTTACCCGTCTCCGATTTGTCAATGATAGACCTGATAATATTGATGTATACATAACTGCTCAAAGAAAATAGCTGGAAGCTTATAGATAAAATCAGGAACGATTTGCTATTTAGTAAATACTTGATTCATATTAACAAAATTGTATAAATCAAGAATTATGAAGAACCCGTAATTCGAACAGTTAAGAATGATGTCAGAAGAGATAGCGCATGATTATTAATAAAAACTCAGCTTCCATTTATTTTCAGTAGGTGGTATTTTAATTCAACAGAATTATGTTTCATTTGCAAAAACGCATTCCGAGTAATTTTCAGAATCACTTACTTACTTAATCCAAGAATAATTTAGGCCATTTCATTTTCTGGTGAATGGACAAATAGCGCTCATCATTCTTAACTTTTTGTAATAAAGGCTCAGCTTGGAGCCAAGTCATTTCCACTTCATGTCGATCAAAAGATTTTTTAAGCCAGAGAAATCCACTGTCGATTTCATCAATAGAAAAATAGTACATTGCTAAGAACCAGGCTGGACTTCCTGAATCTTGCACGTCGTACTTCTCTTCTAAAATATTCAAGTATTTCTGAACTTGATCCATGTCGTTTTCTAAACTGTACTTGACAGCATTCATCCAGAGGTGTATGGGAGCACGATCCGTATAGTTATTCATCAATAACTCTAGGTGAGCATTGAAGCGATCATATTCCTTCATATAAAAATACTGTCTTGCTACTTCCCTGAGGTAAAATTGATTATCGCTATATAATTCATCGGCCTTTATCAATATATTAAGGGCTTCCTCCTCTCTGTCTAAATAATACAGCGCCTCTGCTTTAGAAAAGTAACTCATCCCGTTATTTGGGCGATCACTAATCATACTTTCCGCAATCTTTAAAGCTTCTTCTCTTCTACCAGTTTTTTTTGCATAGTCGGTCATGTCTCTACGGGAAGAAAACTTTTGATCAACAACCAGTAAATCTGTATATAGAGGCTCACTAACTCCAAAATTCCAATCGTAATAAAATGATCCTGCGAAAAGATCTGCATTAATCTGAGTATTGGAACTATCCACTTCTAATGCTTTGGTTAAAACAGATTTAGTTTTTGACCATGCTTCTTCCTCACCGAAAATCCCCCAGACCAGTCCACTTGTAGACCATACCCAAGCCAATCCAATGTATGCTTCAATAAATTCAGGATCTATCGCTAATGCATCCTCGTAAAGTTGAATTGATTTTGTCAATGAAAATTCATTGGATTTATATCTCTGATACTCCGCTTGGAGATATAAATTATAAGCTTCTTTACTGCTGGTAGTTAATTTTTGAATGGACGCTATTTCGTCAGAACTTATTTCAGCATTCATTAGTTGAGCGACTGTCTCGGTAATTGTAGCTTGTATTCCAAATATATCATCAGGCTCCCATTTGTAAGTATAGGAATGGGACCATAT
>Ga0055584_100001306_pt1 | contig 24463 bp, 20 predicted proteins | sample OSDHelmetaG_FD_58716 | JGI IMG/M metagenome (GOLD analysis project Ga0055584, IMG submission 58716) | Pelagic marine sediment microbial communities from the LTER site Helgoland, North Sea, for post-phytoplankton bloom and carbon turnover... | ecosystem: Environmental > Aquatic > Marine >...
GACAGACCTAGCGGTTGAGGCAGACCGTCGCATTCAGTCGTTCCAGCGCGACGGGGCGCGTGAGGCAGGTATCTTCCATCACCTGATTACGCTGCCGACGTACCACACTGCGGCGCTGTCCACCGACAACCTCGCCAAGGAGTACTTCGGGGAGGCGGGCATGCTCGGTTACGTGGCAGGCGTCCAACGTAAGGAGATTCGTCAGGGTATCGCCTGCGTGAAGCACCAGAACATGGCGGGTTCCGACATGGGCGATGATCACAAGGAGTACTTCTCCGGCGACGCGGCGCTGAAAGCAGCGGGTGACGACAACACCATGAACCAGTTTGGCTGAATCGCAGTCTGGGAAAAGGTGAATCGGCGCGGGCACTTCGGTGCCCGCGCTTGCGTTTGGCCTCTGGCGCGCGCACTCTTTCAAGCATGAAGTGGGACGACATTGATCAACAGGCCTGTTCAGTGGCGCGAGCACTCTCGGTGCTGGGCGAACGCTGGACGCTGTTAATCATTCGCGACGCCTTTCGGGGCACGCGACGTTTTGACGACTTTCAACGTAGTTTGGGTGTCACACGGCACCGGCTCTCAGAGCGACTGGGCAAATTGGTCGACGAGGGTGTGCTGACTCGGGTGGCCTACATGGAGCGGCCCACACGCTACGAGTACCGATTAACCCGAAAGGGTCTGGCCTTGTACCCGGTGCTGATGACACTGAGTCAGTGGGGTGATGACTGGATGGACGAGGGTAACGGCCCGCCTCAGCGATACCGCCACAGTCTGTGCGGCAAGCAAACCCGGGCGGTGTTGTCTTGCGATGAATGCGGCGACCCACTGCGCCCAGAGGAAGTCTCGGCGCAGGCGGGTGAGGTGCTGAGTGCCTATGTTGCGCACCTGACTGCACAAGGCAAGCCGCTCCCCTCAGAGGGCGAGTTGGCGCGCGAGGCGGCGCAGTATTGGCGCGAGAATAGGAGCGATCAGGCATGAACGAGCAAGTGAACCAATTGGTGATGAACGCGGATCTGGCAGCTATGCCTGGTGAGGGGCTGGATCCGGCCGCTGAGCAGTTGCAGCGTAAGCAACGCCTTGCCGCAGCACTGAGAATCTTCGGTAAGTTTGGTTTTGATGAGGGGGTCGCCGGTCACATCACCGTTCGTGACCCTATTGATACAGAGACATTTTGGGTCAATCCCATGGGCCGCTCATTCAAGCTCATCCGGGTCTCAGACCTCATCAGGGTCAGTCATGACGGGGAGATCGTCGAGGGTGAGGGGCTTCTGAATGGCGCGGCGTTCACGATTCACAGCCAGATTCATCAAGCCAGACCGGAAGTCACCGCGGCGGCCCACGCTCACTCGATTTACGGTAAGACCTGGTCTGCGCTAGGGCGCTTGCTCGACCCGATCACACAGGACGCCTGCGCGTTTTATGACGACCTCGCTTTGTTGGACGACTACACCGGTGTAGTGGTGTCGATGAGTGAAGGGGAGCGCCTCGCAGCCGCGCTCGCCGATAAAAAAGCGATTGTGTTGAAGAACCATGGCCACTTGACGGTGGGTGAGTCAGTCGATGAGGCGCTGTGGTGGTACGTGACCTTCGAGCGCAGCTGTCAGGCCCAACTAATGGCAGAGGCAGCGGGTAAGACCCAGCCCATTCCGCATGATATGGCGCTCCATACGGCGGGGCAGGTGGGCAGCACGCTGGCGGGTTGGTTCAGTGCCCAGCCGCTGTTTGATGTCATTCTCAATGAGCAGCCCGATCTCCTGGATTAGTCGGCTGTGACCCCGTAGTCATCGTGTATCAGCGGTGGACTGTGAGCCAATTGATCTCGGTTGAAGCCCTGCCACAGCGCGATCACTACCAATATCTCGATGACCGCCAAGGCCCAGTGCAGGGAGATCACCTGCTCGACGCGCTCATCGACCCCGGCAAACCGCTCTAGGCCTGCATAAATCGCCCACGCACTGCCCATGCCAAGTAGGTAGCCTGCTTGTTTAGCCACATCGAGTTTACGGAGCTGGTCTACTGAGACCATCATCAGGGTCTCGCAGCGCACCAGGTAATTGCCCAGAGAGAAGGTCACCTGATAGCCGATGTAAATAAATAAAGCGACGGGGAGCTCCAAGGGAAAGAGGAGTACCGCCGTCACGCCACTGAGCGTGACCAGCTCGACCCCGAGCGACAGTCGAAAAAACCAACTTGCTACAAGAATCCGTCGGTACTGAGTGGCGATGACCAAGGTGCCCAGTGCGAGCCCGATTCCCCCCGCAGAGAACACCGCAGGTGACAGCGGTGTGTAGAGCACAAATACGGCACCGATCGACAGGCCCAGAAATAGAGAATTAAAAAACTTATAGCGGATAAAGGCGGCCGGGCGGATCGCAGGATGGGCCGCCATGGTCAATAATCCACGCCTTGTCTGGCACGAATACCGGCGCGATAGGCGTGCTTGACTTCTTTGACCTCAGACACAGTGTCCATCGCTTCGCGCAGGGCCTGACCACCTCCACGACCGGTGACCACCACGCTTTGTGACTCGGGTCGCCCGGTGAGCGCACTAATCACCTCGTCTTCAGGGAGATAGTCGAACGCCAGCATGTACGTAAGCTCATCGAGCACCACCAGGTCGTAGCTGGCATCTCCCAGCATCGCCAAGGCGTGCTCCCAGGACCGTTTGGCTGCGGCGATATCGCTCTCCCGGTCCTGCGTATCCCAGGTAAACCCCGTGCCCATCTGATGGAGGTCCACACCGGGCAGATGGTCTCTCACAAAATTTTCTTCACCCGAGGCCTGTACGCCTTTGATGAATTGCACGACACCCACCTTTTGTCCGTAGCCCAGTGCTCGAATCACCATGCCAAAGGCCGAACTGGTCTTGCCTTTGCCATCACCGGTGAGTAAGACCGACACGCCTCGCTCGACATCCGCCTTGGCGATGCCCTCATCCACAGCGGCCTTCTGCTTGGCCATGGCTTTGTTGTGTTTGGTGTTGCGGTCCATGGAGTGTTCCTAGAGTTTCACGCGCACGCCGGCGTAAGCCGTCATCCCCGAAACATAATAGCCGGGTAGCTGCTGGTCATCGTGGTCTGTAACGTTGAGGATCCTTGCTTCCAACGCCCAACGTGCCGATAGGTCCCACTGAGCGCTCAGGTCGATAGTAAAGGTGTCATCAATCGAAGTCATGAAGGGGTCGGTTGCCTCTCCGGTATAGCGGCCCGTGACTCTGGCTCGCAAATCATTGCGCGTCCATACGATGCTCACCTGGCCCGTTTGATCTGGTCGATAGGCGCGATCGTCACCGTTTTGCTGCGTGGCATCGAGCGAGGTAACGTTGCCCTCAATGCGCCATCGCTCGGACAGCGGCAAGCTGGCGATAATTTCCAGGCCTTCGGACTGACTGGTCCCAGTGGTTTGCAGGTAGCCACTGTAGCCCGCAAGGTCATAGATGATCTCGTTGTCGATTTCCTGATCAAACCAGATCAGCTCAAGATCAAGATTCCCCAAGGCACCAATCAAAGCGAGTTCCCAACCGGCAGACTTTTCTTCCAAGAGCGGCGCGTTACTCGCAGGAGGATAAGCAAAGGGCCCGTTGTTGTAGGCGACCTCGTAAAGACTCGGTGCACGAAATCCGGTACCGATCGCGGCGCGCAATGCCCACCCCTCGGCCATGCCGTCCAGATCGTAGCGCCCACTAATGCGCCAGCTGTCGAACTCACCAAAATCGTCGTTGTCATCGTGACGCCAGCCAAAGGTCACAACGCCTCGGCCAAAGCGCTGTTGGGCTTCTAGATAGATGCCCGTGTTGTCTCTGGACCAATCGGTGCTGGGATCAGAGAGCGCCTGCTCTTCGTGATCGATACCGTAAGTGAGCCGGGTGTTGTCTGTGAGCCGCCATGCGCCGGTTAGGGACGTTGTGTCCGTCTCGCCCTCGGTTTCGTAGGACAATATGCCAGCAGAGAAAAAGGCGCGCTCGGTGTCGCTCGAGGCATAGCTGAGTTCGACGGTATGTTGCTCAGTGGCGAAACGCAGTGCACTCCGCCAGGCTTGTTGCTCGTATTCGTCGTCACAGGCGTGAATCAGGGCAAATGTTGTGGTGTCGTAACAGCCATCGTATTCGTTGTCGCCGGAGATATCGGTTGCCGCAACCTGCAATGAGATGGCGTCGCTGATCGCCCATGAGAGTGCGCCACGCGCGGTCGTGTTTTCGTAGCCGTCCCGGTCTGGGTCTACGCTGTCAATCTCCCGCGAATTGAAGCCGTCGGTTTCCAGTTGCGAGAGTGACACCGACGCAGTCAGCTGATCAGTGCTCAAGACGCCATTGATGGCACCCTGATAAAAATCGTCGCTGCCCGCCTCTAAATAACCCTCCACGCCCGACTCGGCTACCGCATCGATAGTTGACATAAGAATCACGCCACCGGCATCTGCGCCCCAGAGCAGCCCTTGTGGACCGCGCAGGATCTCTACCCGGGTCAAGCCACTGCTCACCAGGTGTTCGATACGGGGACTGACTTGGGGGGAAGAGGGGTCCGCGATATTGATACCGTCCAGCACAATGCGTGTGCGGTAGCCTTCCTCGCCCCGGATCCGAACTGCGGCCGCTTTGCCGTAGCCGCCATCCATGGTCACGGTGACACCCGGTTGGGTGTCGAGCAGGGATGCGAGGTCGGGGTAGCCCAGGGATTGCATCGTGTCGTCATCGAGTACGCTGACCGAGACGCCAATCTGGTCAATCAGATCCGGTGTCCGCGATGAGACCACAACTTCCTCCACCTCGACGACAGCCGTCGACGCGGTGCCAGAGGGCGCTTGCGCCATAGTGAAGCACGAGCCGGTCAGGAGCCCTAAGAGCAGGGCAGTGGGGCGAAGAGCCGCTGCCAAAGACCGCGTAGGCAAGGATGCGGTGTCGCTGATAACCGAATTCAGCTGCGGGCTTTGACTAGCTAACCAAGATGCCGGCCGAACCGGTGGCTGATCGACCGGTGAGACAATCGCGTGACGGCCATGTGAACGTGAAATTGTCATTTCTTCCCCTACTGGTGTCCTAGCCGTCAATACGGCGTTTCGCGGCGAGGGGCAGGGGATGCATGATACCGCGTGACAGCTTAGCCACGGGTGTCGAGCGCATCCTGTAGGAGCCCTCCGCTCCACATGATGTGTGTTGATCAGGCAGGTATCGGGCTCTCACTTAAGTGATGACCGTTGCGGGGGCAGCGCCGGACTTGCAAAAAAGCTCACCGGACTTCCCTTTTAACCTGCCCAGATCGTGAGACCGGCAGGCACCTGATTCGCGGCACCTTACTCGCAGTCGATACCAGGGTCAATCGATCCCGGTGTTAACATTTGCTCATGCAGCCTGACCATCACGACATGCCCTTCACCGCTGACCAGCGCTCTCGCGTCGCCGCATTGCTGGGTCGAGAGCCCCGGGGACTGCGGGCGATTCCCGTCGCGGATGAGCAGGGTGAGCCGCTGGTGATTCGCGTGGCATCGGTAGTCGATGACAAGCCTTTCCCAACGCTTTATTGGTTGGTGGGGGCAGATTTGTGCCTGCGCATTGATCGACTGGAGGCGGCCGGTTGGATTGCCCGATTACAGGAGCAGGTGGATGCTTCGCCTGCACTGCAGCAGGCAATGCATAGTGATCATGATCGGCACCGTGAGGAACGAGCGAGCTTATTGTCCGACGGTGAACGGCAACTGTTGAGTGAAAAAGGGATGCTAGGGGCTCTCGATGAGCGGGGAATTGGCGGCATTAGCGAGCCGAGCCGCATCCGCTGCCTGCACACCTGGTATGCCGCCCATTTGGTAACGCCCAATACCATCGGCCGGTTTGTCGACGAGCTCCTCGCAGATGGTGAATACTTGGCGACGGATTAACGGGCCGGCGGTGGTATCCTTCGGCGTTTATTGCACTATATCGGTTAGAGCGGTTATCCAAAATGTCTTCCAATACTGACGATCTTCGCATCCAGAATCTGCGTGAACTGGTGGTTCCAGAGGCGCTCATTGCGGAGCTGCCGGCAGAAGGCCCACTTGCCGAGCACGTGAATGCGTCACGCTCGGTCATTCAGTCGATTCTGGAGAAGACGGACGACCGCCTGGTGGTCGTGGTGGGGCCGTGTTCTATCCATGACCCGGATGCTGCTATGGATTATGCCGCGCGACTGAAAACGCTGGCAGACGAAGTATCAGAAGACATCTTTGTGGTGATGCGGGTGTATTTCGAAAAACCTCGTACCACCGTTGGTTGGAAAGGGCTTATCAATGACCCTCACCTCGATAACTCCTTTGACGTCAATGAGGGCCTGCGTCGTGCGCGCCAATTGTTGCTGAATATCAATGGTATGGGCCTTCCCACCGCCACCGAATATCTGGACCTGATCTCGCCGCAGTACATCGCGGACCTCGTGAGCTGGGGGGCCATCGGCGCCCGGACGACCGAGAGCCAGAGTCATCGCGAGCTGGCGAGCGGACTTTCTTGTCCGGTCGGTTTCAAAAACGGCACGGGCGGAAATGTGCAGATCGCGGTTGATGCCATTGGTGCAGCGCAGCACTCGCATCACTTCTTGTCGGTCACAAAAGGGGGGCAGTCGGCGATTTTCGAGACCGCAGGCAATCCCTATTGCCATCTGATTCTCCGCGGCGGCCCCCAACCTAACTACGATATGTTCTCGGTAGACGATGCTTGTGCCATGCTCGCCAAAGCCAAGTTAGCTGAGAGCATCATGATCGACGCCAGCCACGCCAATAGCCGCAAGCAGCCGCAGCGTCAGGTATCGGTGGCCGAGGATATCGCCACCCAGGTGGCCCGCGGTGATCGCCGTATTATCGGGTTGATGTTAGAGAGCTTCATCGAGGCAGGTCGGCAGGACGTGATCGACAAGAACAATCTGGTCTACGGCCAGAGTATTACCGACCCGTGCATGGACTGGGCGCAGACTGTTTCCGCCTTGCATGCCCTCGCCGAGTCGGTGCAGCAGCGGAGAACGGCGGCCTAAGCCTATGTTGCGACAACCCCTTACAAGCGTGCTGTGCAGAGGGATGCGATCCGCTATCGCCGCTGTGTTGCTCTTGTGGGCTGTCGGTGTGGTTGCGCAAGACGTAGACGTTGCAGGGCCGCCTGCCGCTAGCGAACTGACAATTGCCCAGCTGTCAGAGAAGATCTCGAAAGAGCTCGCCTCCCTGCGCACATTCGAGAGCTACCCCACGCCCGAATCCTTTGAGCGGCGACGCACGCTCGAGATTCGCCGCGATGAAAAAACGATCCATATACTGAGTCGCATCATGTCACTGGCGGATCGGGTGCTGGCGCTCCCTAAGGACACCGCCGAGCGCGACACGCTGGACCAATTGATGCGCGCTCGTGGTGACTTGATAGAGCAGGCGCTGGTCGAGCGCTTTATCAGTCTGACCACGCGCCTGAATGAATCGCTTGAGCTTCAGGCTGATCTCTCAGGACCGGCTTTGTTGGCGGAGGAGTCTTTTGCCGAGTTGGTAGATGGGCAGCGACTGCAGTACCTGGGATTATCGACTGAGCAGGTGTTGCTGCTTCAGGCATTGGAAATCGATGACACCAGCTTGCGTGAGAAAGTCGTCCGCACTCTGATGTATTTTGGTGAGGAGATGATGGGCCTGATTCATCTTCACCAGCACGGCCTGGAAATGCTGGCGGCGCGGCAGGCGACGGATGGTACCGACGCGGATCTGATTCAGGCAGCACGCTTTGAGTCAGAGCGCTTGCAGCTGTCGGTGACACGCCTGAGAGGCGTCGTGGCAGAGCTCGATCGCTTGGGCGGCGACACCCTGGAAATGCGCCGCAAGCTGATTGAGGAGCGCGGCAGTCTGGCTTTGTCACTGGTAGACACGGATATTGCGAGCGTGCTCTATGCCGAGGCGACCACCAAGTTTAAGGATTGGCTTGCTAATCGCGGCGCTAACACACTGCTCTCAGTGCTTCTCTTCGTCGCCATTCTGATCGTGGCACGCTGGCTAGCGCGCCTAACACGGCGCGTGACCGAACGGGCGCTTCGTCACTCCGACCAGTCCGTTTCGCAGCTATTGAAAGAAATGCTGATTTCCATTTCAGGAACTATTGTTTTTTTGGTGGGGACCTTAGTGGCGTTGTCTCAAGTTGGGGTGTCGGTCACGCCAATGATTGCCGGTCTGGGCGTGGTGGGCTTCATTGTCGGTTTTGCACTGCAAGACACGCTGAGCAACTTCGCTGCGGGCGCCATGATTCTCGCCTACCGGCCGTTTGATACCGGTGACTTCATCTCGGCGGCTGAAGTAGAAGGCACAGTGCAAAAGATGAACCTCGTGAATACAACCGTCGTGACCATTGATAACCGTGTTCTGATCATCCCCAACAGCAAGATCTGGGGTGGTGTGATTCTTAACTTCACTGGGCAGCAGTTGCGGCGCACTGACGTGATTTATAGCGTCAGTTACAGCGATGATCTGGATCACGTGCAAAAGGTGCTTGAGGACCTGATTGCAGGGGATGAGCGCTTCCTGACCAAGCCGGAGCCCATTGTCAGGGTGAAACAGTTCAGCGATTCCTCTATCGATTTACTGGTGCGGGCCTATGTGAAGACGGAGGAGTTCTGGGAGACCCTGTGGGCGCTCAATAAGGCGGTCAAACAGCGCTTCGACGCCGAGGGCATCACCATTCCGTTCCCGCAGCGCGATGTGAACCTACCTCCGACGCCGGGCGACGCCAGCTAATTCCAGCGAGTCAAAACGGGCCCACTCGCAATCGCTCGTTCCGAGTCAGTGGGACATCTCCCGTAACCCGACTATCCGGTGCCAGCCGATGTCCGCGAGAGAGTCTCTCGGCTACCCCAGCCGCTTTCTCAATACTTCCAGGTGATGCCTGTGGTCAGCGTGTAGTCACTATTGCCATACGTGCCGTTTTCTCGATCCCCCGCGTTGTCGATATCGGTTCGCGCATTGACCGTCCAGTAAAAATTACTGAACAACTCCCAGTTGATGATCACATTTAAGTCGCCGCGCACGCGTCCCCAGTCAGACAGTGAGGGGTAAGTACTACCGGTGATGTAAATATCCATGTCACGGTTTTGAAAGCTGTATAGGTGCCAATTGACGTTGAAAAACAGTTCGGCGTCGCTGCACCGCTCTAGCTTGTCATCGGACCGGGGCGCTTTGCTGAGGTTGTTTGCCCCGGTTAGCGAGTTGATTTGCTCGTCACAGGCACCTCTCCACTCCTGCGTACCTTGAATCCCCGCTTGCACGGCTAATTCATGTCCCAGGTCATTGATCAGGTAGCGGCCCACACCAAAGCCCAGTGAACCACGATGGTCGATGTTCAATTCATCGTTAGTGTCATAGCGAGCATTCAACACGCGATAGGACTGAGCCGTGCCTCGCTCGCGCCAGAATTCTCTGGAGACCTGTATGAACGAGGAATTACTGCTAGTAGGGGGTTTGTCTTTGGGGGTGGATCGCGTGTCGTCTATCCTGGCTGAAAAGTTGGTTCTCCCGCCTCGTACGTCGTAGGTGCCGATCGCATACAGCACCAGTTGCTTGTTGTTGGGGTCCGCGGTAATGGTACTGCTCAGTTGTAAATCGAGTTTGTCTTCCAGCTGTTCCTCGATCGATCGCACCTCCACGATGTCATCAATATCGATCTGTCTGTTTTCCCCTGACACCCGCAGGGTCAGCTGGTTCTCTATGTCATTAGCGGCGAAGCGGCCATAAAGACGCTCGCCGTCATCGAGCCTGATCTCGTAGAGATAGCGACTCTCAATCTGCTTGATTTCCCGCCACTTGATATTAACCGTGCCCGCATAGCTGGTGCTGAGTGACAGCTTTCCCGCGCTCATCGAATTCACAGCCCCGGTGATCTGGTCACCGTTTGCCACTGTGATCAGGTCGGTTTGGGCGTGGGACCAAGCCTCGATGCTGCCGCACAAGCTGAAGCAGAGCAGGGCAAATTTTTTCAGTAAGGGGGAGAGACGCATTGCCAGCCTCCAATGATGGGAGTGAATCAGTGAAACAAAATGGGTTTTGAGGAGACTACTGTGGACCGATCTGGCAAAAGCACAGTTTGTTCCCGTCGGGGTCACGTACATAGCCGCCATAGAAAAAGCCCGGCATACGCTCACCGGGTGGGCCGTCACAAGTCGCACCCAGCTCAATGGCTTTCTCATACATGGCGTCACATTCTGCATGACCGCCTGCACGAATAGCGACCATTGTGCCATTACCAGCGCTCGGTTCGCCCTCGTCGTAGGGGATGCACACCGCCAGCATGGGGCTTGTCACGTCATGGCCGTACAGCGCAATCCGCTCATTGCCCAGCACATACTGCGCGCCGATCACAGCCATCAGCGCCTCATAAAAGGACTTTGCCCGCGCGAAATCTGAAACGCCAAGGGTCGTATAGGCAAGCATCTGTCATTCCTCAGTCAGTCTTTGAAAATAGGTTATGGCCGACGCCGCGCGGCAAATCACTCTCGCCCATATTGGGGCCAAGCTTATCGGTGAAGCGGGAGGATAACCAGATTTCGGGGTTTTTGTGTCATCTAAAGAGCGCGTATTCTGTTCGCTGGATCTGCATGCGACAAAATCTATGGAGTCATTGCTGATTGCCCTCGTTTTGGCGACCCTGATCATTGCCCTGATCTTCAGTCGTCTCGCCCCCGCGCTGCTGTTCACGGTGGCGATGGCTGCCTGTGTGTTGCTGGGGACCATCGATATGCAGACGGTGATGGGCAAAGCCACTAATGAAGGGCTGGTCACTTTATTGCTGCTGATGATGGTGTCGGTGGGACTCGAGCGCTTGCCGTGGTTGTTGGCCATTTCCAACCGCGTCGTAAAAAGCTCACTTCCCCGCACTTTGCTCAGCCTCTCCGGTATAACGATGCTGTTCTCTGCTTTTGTGAACAATACCGCGGTGGTCGCGACCCTTGCGGGCACGCTGCGTAAAAACCCGCACCACGCCGCCAGTCAGATCATGTTGCCGATTTCCTACGCTGCCATTTTGGGCGGCACGCTGACGTTGATCGGAACATCGACCAACCTGATCGTGAGCAGCTTTCTTGAGGACGTGACCGGAGAGGGGATTCCTTTTTTTGCGTTTCTGCCGGTTGCTTTGCCAGCGGCATTGGTAGGTCTCGCAGCAATGCTGGCCATGGCGCGAGTGTTGCCAAAAGAGGACAGAGACGGTGCGCCCGTCAATGAGTTTCTGGTGGAAATGATCGTGGCAGATGATTCCCGCATGATCGGTAAATCGGTCAAAGACAACGGACTACGCGACCTTGGCGAGCTGTTTTTGGTGGAGATTGCGCGTCAGGGACGGCTGCTCACCCCGGTTTCACCCGATGAGCAGCTAGAGGCAGGCGACCGGCTGATTTTCTCGGGAGATGTCTCCAAGGTGGGCATTCTTGGGCGCTTTCACGGGCTGCGCTCTTTTGCCATTGATGAGGGCCTGCTCGGCACGAATCTCACTGAGGTTGTGCTGCTGCCTGGCTCGGCGGTGATCGGGCGCACGATCAAAGACAGCGAGTTTCGCTCCCGTTTTGATGCCGCGGTAGTGGGCGTGCACCGCGACGGTGAGCGCCTGTCGGGACAGTTGGGCAATATCGTGCTGCGCGGAGGTGATTCCCTGATGCTCGCCGTGGGGCCCGATTTCCAGAAGCGCAGTAACCTCAGCCGCAACTTTCTGGTCGTGGACAGCAGCGTCGCCAGCCACAGCCTCTCGAGCGGCAAGAGCCTGACGGTCGCTGCGGCCATGTTTGTGGCCGTAACGGCCTCGGTCATGGGCTGGGTGCCGCTGGCAACGGGCCTGATGTTTTTACTGTTGCTGATGCTGGCCATGAAATTGTTCAGCACTGCGGAGCTGCGGCGTCGTTTCCCCTTTGAGATGTGGCTAATTGTCTCTTCCGCACTGGCGATCAGCCAGGCAGTGATGGATTCCGGGCTGATGGGGCTTGCGATGACCTTCCTTGGCCCCCTGATCGGCAGCGTGCCGCCCTTTGCCATGCTGATATTGGTCTATGTTCTGACTCTGGCGATGACCGAGCTGATTACCAATAATGCCGCCGCGGCGCTGATGTTTCCTCTGGGGTACACGCTGGCGCTCACGGCCGGGCTAGATCCCATGCCCTTTGTGATGGCGGTGGCACTCGGTGGCAGCGCTTCATTCCTCACGCCTTATGGTTATACCACCAACCTGATGGTGCAAAACCTCGGCGGTTACACCCGCGCAGATTACCTGCGCTTTGGTTGGCTGGTGTCGTTGTCCTACTCGATTGTCGTGCTGACGCTTTTGCCTTGGGTGTTTCCCTTCTAATGCTCCGGCCCTAGTGGAGAGTTAGCAGCCCAAGTCTCTGCCGCCGTTGCTGTCTTTTCGAGTCGCTAGAAGCCAGACGCCTTACCCGTTTGCTGCGTGGGCTAAATCACTGATAATTGGCGCATGAAGAGGTGGGCATGTTGACGATTAACGACTATTTGACCCCCGCTGAGCGCGAGCAGGTGTTGAGCCGCAGCGATCTCTGGGCGTGGTGGCTGGTGCTCTCGACCTGGGCATTGACACTGTCGCTATTGTTGCTGGCGGGCGCGTTCCCGCACCCGGCCACGCTCTTGTTGGTATGGGTACTGTTGGCGGGGCGCCAGCTCGGTTTGTCGGTGCTCATGCACGAGGCAGGTCACAACACTTTGTTTGCCAGCCGTGCGCTAAATAAGGGGGTAGGGCAATGTCTGTGTGCCTTGCCCACGCTGAATGATCTGACTGCCTATGCCACTGGACATCTCGACCACCACCGGTTGGCTGGAACGCCTGATGATCCTGATCTACCCAATTACCAAGCTTACCCAGTCGACGGCGCGAGCTTTCGGCGCAAGGTGGTGCGGGATCTCACGGGACAGACCGGATTCAAATTGATAGCCGGCATCCTGCGCGGCGGGTTGGTCCACTTTGGTGGCCGCAGCGCGGATGGCAAGTCGTTGTTGCTCAAGCAAGTGGGAGTGCAGGCGGTTTTAGCCGCCGTCTTGATGTTGCTGGGTATTGGTTGGACTTGGTGGCTCTGGTTTGCGAGCCTTCTTACGTCTTACATGCTGGTGGCGCGGCTGCGACAAATCGCGGAGCACGCGGCAGTGCCCGATGCGGATAACTCTGACCCCCGCTTTAATACCCGCACCGTTGAAGCGCCGGTATGGCAGCGCCTTCTCATGGCCCCGCACTTCGTCAACTACCACCTCGAGCATCACCTGCTGCCCGGTGTGCCCTGTTACCGCTTGCCCGATTTCCGCGCGTTGTTGAAGGAAAAGGGTCTGCTCGACGAAGTGCCCAGCTTCAACGGCTACCAACAGGTATTGCGCCACACGGTGCAGTGGGGGTGAGCCAGTCGCCCGATCAGTGGGTGGAGGCGCACCTCGGCCCCATTGCAGAAGCGTTGTCTTCCATCGTCTTTTACACGGTGCCGATTGCGGGCACCGACGTGCCGCTCATTGTGATGTGGACGGCGGTGGCTGGTCTTTTCTTCACTTTTTATCTGCGGCTTATCAATGTTCGAGCGCTGTGGCTTGCGATTCGTCATGCCCGCGGCGATTTCGCAGATCCTGATGCCCGCGGTGAGATCAGTCATTTTAAGGCCGTTGCGACTGCGGTATCCGGTACGGTCGGCGTGGGTAACATTGGCGGCGTGGCGGTGGCGATCTCCCTGGGTGGCCCGGGTGCGGCGTTTTGGCTATTCATTGCCGGGCTTTTGTCGATGTCGACCAAGCTGGTGGAATGTACCTTGGGCGTTAAGTACCGGCGCTATAACGCCGACGGCTCGGTGTCCGGTGGCCCAATGTTCTATATGGAGGCCTATTTCCGGGAGCGGGGTTGGCCAGGCGTAGGCAAAGGCTTTGGCACGTTCTATGCATTGGCGCTGGTGATCGGCTGCCTGGGCATTGGCAATATGTTTCAGTCCAATCAGGCCTTTGCCCAGTTCGTGGTGATCACCGGCGGCGAGGCGTCTTTTTTTGCCGACCGAGGCTGGCTGTTTGGTCTAGCGCTGGCGGCGGTCATTGCTGCCGTGATTATCGGTGGCATCCGGTCCATCGCGCAGGTCGCCGCAGTGCTGGTGCCGGTGATGGGTCTGATCTACGTGATCGCCGCGGTGGTGGTGATTGGTCTCAGCGCAGAACACCTGCCCGCCGCGCTGGCTTTGGTCGTCTCAGAGGCTTTCACGGGCCAGGCGGCATCGGGAGGTATTCTAGGCGCCATGGTGATCGGCTTTCAGCGGGCGCTGTTTTCCAACGAAGCCGGTATAGGCTCAGCGTCGATTGCGCACTCTGCGGTGAAGACCGAACAGCCGGCCTCTGAAGGCATCACGGCGCTATTGGAGCCTTTCATTGACACCGTGATCGTGTGCTCATTGAGCTCACTGGTGATTCTGACTACAGCTATCCCTGAGGGGCTGATGGGGTCAGGGCTTGCAGGAATTGAGCTCACCTCTGCAGCGTTTGCCTGGCACTTTGCCTGGGCGCCCTACGTGATCGCGGTGGCGGCGCTGCTCTTCGCTTTCTCGAGTGCGTTGGCTTGGTCCTACTACGGCCTCAAGGGCTGGACCTATTTATTGGGTGAAGGGAAAGTGAAGAGCATTGTCTTCCAGATGATCTTTTGCGCCTTTATCGCGCTGGGCTGCATGCTCGAGCTGCGCGCGGTACTCGACTTCTCCGATGCGATGACCTTTTTAATTGCGCTGCCGAACGTGCTCATGCTGTATCTGTTCGCGCCTCTGGTGCGGCGCGAGGTCAACCGTTATCTGGCAGACATTAAGGCCAATCAGTAGGGCGTATCGCCCTCGCTCACCACGCGGTGCAGGCGCCGCGTTGCAGGGAAGAAATCATTCACGGGCTTGTGTTGGGTGCTGCGGTTATCCCACAACACCATGCTGTTGGGTTGCCAGTTAAAGCGGCAGGTGAACTCCGGCAGGCCGGCATGGCGCCAGAGAAACTGCAGCACCTCGGCCGACTCCAGCGGTGGCAGGCCCTCAATGTGGGTTGTGAACAGGGCATTCACGAACAGCACTTTTTTGCCGGTTTCAGGGTGGGTTTGCACCACCGGGTGACGCACCGGTGGGTTGGCGGCGACGGCATCTGCGAGGCGCTCCCTGCCTCCGGGTTCGGCCAGGCTCTCTTTGAATCCGTGGCTAAAATCGTGAACCGCAATCAGGTCATCAAGATAGCGCTGCATCCCCGAAGACAGGCCCTCGTAGGCGGCCGTCATACTGGCAAACAGGGTGTCCCCGCCCACCTCTGGGATCGTGATGCCGCGAAGCACCGTAACCGAGGGAGGGTGCTGGCGAAACGTCATATCCGAGTGCCAGACCTCAATCTTTGAGGGATTCTCCCGGGTGCTCTCCAGAATCATCACCTCAGGCAGGCCCTCCACCGTGTTGTAAGCGGGGTGGGTTTGAAGCGGTCCGAAGATCTCAGCCAGCGCTTTCTGCGCGGCGGGCTCGATGGCCTGATCACGCAAAAACAGCACTTCATGCTCATTGAGTAGCGCACGCAGGTTGCCGGCGAGTTCGGTGTCGAGTCCATCGGCCAGGTTGATGGCTTTGAGTTCCGCACCGATCGCCCCTGCCACACGCTTCACGATCATTGAATCTTCTCCCGGTCGTTCGCGACCTAAACGGTGCGTTGGGGGATTGTGCTCGTCCATGACGTGGTCTAGCAATAGTCCAGTTGGCACACTGGATGAACGGTCAGGGCTTTACGCGCGATGCGGGCGAAAGTCGACGTGATCGTCAACAACGTGATCAGGAGCAGATAGATGAACAAATGGATTTGTATCGCAGGAGGCTTGGTAATGAGTTTTTCCCAGCTCAGCTATGCGGCGTCGGCACCCCATCCGACACCCGTTGCGACAGAAATATTGGCACTGCAGGTGGGGCAGGCACCGTTTCAGGATGAGCACAGCAGGGCGGTCACTGCGATGGAAGCCGCTCAGGTTAGAGGCAAAGTACTGCCCTACGTATTAGGCGTGGCGGCGGTAGATATCGCGCTGGCCTCTTTCTATTGGGGCATCTATGTGCCGTTTTATGCAGACAAAGAACCGGCGCGGTGACAGCGGAGGGCTTAGATCAGAGTGCTGCGCAGCCTGATGCCGTGGAAAGATTGCGCCGTAAACTCTCACGTGATGCCACTACGCGAGCACGTGACCGATACTTTTTTCTCGCCATATTGCCTGCGCTAATGGGCTGGGCGGTGCTGGTCGCTGCTGTCAGCGCTGTGGCGGGAGCGCTGATCCCTTTGGGAGTCGCGCTGACGGTTTACTTTAGTGGCGCCGCGGTCTTGGTCATTTGGCTAGAGCGTCGCGCAAAAAAACAGGTGGCGACGTCTTAGTCTTAGCCACTGTGGAGAGGTCCTCGGATTGGGGTCTATTGAGAGCAGCAACGCGGTCTGCCGCAGGGGGCGTTGCTGTTTTTCTTGGCTTGGCGATGTGTGGCGCCCATAGTCTTGCTCAACCACCCAGGCTGATGCCAGTCACTCTCATCAAGCAGCAGTCGACCTTTGACTGTGGGCCAGCCGCCTTAGCAACACTCTTGTCATTTCATCATCCAGAGTTGGCGGATCCGGCAGCCTTAGCTGCGATGTTGCCCCGGGGAACTGTTGACTCAAAACGGGTAGCAAGAGAGGGTTTCAGTTTGCTGCAGCTGGCGGTGATCGCCGAGACCTTGGGATGGCAGCCGACACTTCGTGCTGTTAGCAAGAGCAGGCTCCAAGACATCGCGCCGCCTGCGTTAGTTCACCTGAACCTTCCAACCGGGGCGCACTTCAGTGTGCTGGTCGGTTTGGCGGGTCAGCGAGTAATCCTCGCTGACCCGTCGCAAGGTTTTCAGTGGTGGTCACGTGAGCAATTCGTCACCGCTTGGGCAGCAGAGCACCATGGATTGACGTTAAACCTTAGAGCAGGTCCTGCCGGGTGAGTGGGAGCTGTCGCTCGGCAATGATATCGGCGCCCCCAGAATGGGTGATCACCGCAGTGCTGGCGAGTTCAGGCTTCAAATAGGTCGCTGCGACTCGACGCAGATCGTCGATCGTCGTCCCGACAATGCCTGCGCGCAGGATTTTGCGGTGTTCCGTCGTTCGACCGAACAGTCGTTCATGAAAATCCCGCTTCGCCTCGCCAGCCGGAGAGCCGGGCTTATCCAGGCTGCCCATCACGCTGAGTATTGCCTCTTCCAGCGCAAGCTGCTCGTGCTGTGATTGCAGCATCCACTCGATGGAGGCGTCAAAGTCCTCTAGCGTCTCGACTAACCGTGGGTCGCGATAAGAGAAAAAACGAAACGCGGCGATATTGGGGTCGTGGCTAGCACCTCCACCGTAGGCGCCGCCTTGTTCTCTGATAGTGCGATGCAAAAAGCCATTGCGCAGGAATGCAGCCAGTACCGACAGCGCCGGCGCATCTGCATGCCCAGATGGCACGGTGGGGTAGGCCCTGGCACAGAAATTGACCTGAGTATTGGTGACCCACATTTCCTGACGCGCTTCGCGAACAGGCGAAAGGGAGATGCCCTGAGCGGCTTCGGCTGACAGTGCCGTCGCGCGTGAGCATGATGCCTCGCTCGCGGCGACAATATTAGGATCATCAGCCACGGTGCAAAGTAACGGTGCGCCCGCCGTTGCCAGTTTCTGATGGATGGCGCCCAGTGAGTGAGAGAACGCTTCCAGCTCTCCCTCGTCCTTAAGGACATCGTCGAGGGCGCGCAGCTTTCGGATGCCTGCCAGACCGCCTTGTTCGTGACCTTGTTGAGCGAGTGGGCTCATCCCGGCGCAGGCTGCGGTCATGGCCAACGCGTGTCCGCTACCCGTGATGCTCTGATCGCGGCGCGCACGCATTTGACTCACCAAATCACGAATACGCGATTGCTCGTCGAAGCGCGCTGTGTGCAGCGTATCGGACATCAACTCCAACTGGGGTTGCATGCGATCTGCCAGTGCCTTGGATGAGAGCACAAAAAAACTGTCGCTGGCTTGTTCGTTGTCTCGGTGTGCGCGACTGCTCACAGCGGCACTGAGTGATCCCACAGTCGCTGAATGGCGTTCCTGCGTCTCGAGGTAAGTGAGTTCGCCAACGCCCACCTCGGGCATGAGAGCGGTCACCAGGGACAAATGTTGGAGCTCGATGGCGGTGAGTGCCGGCAACGGGCTCACCCACTGCTGATAGATGAGCCCATTGGTGCCCGCGGTGTATCGATAGTGCGTAGAGTCGCCCAATTCCACCACCGGCTCCGGCGAGGGTGTCTCTGCAGGGATGTCTGACAGCGCGACGCGAGGCAGAATATTCGGATCGTCTTTTTGCCCCTGTCGCTCTCGCAGTCGCGCAGCCAAATCGAGGATCTCGGCCGTGTGCTCCCCGCTGAGGTTATCCTTGATAGCGGCAAGGCGTTCTGCCTCAGCTGCGTCTCGATTGGCTGACAGTGAGACGTCGGGCGCCACCACTAATTGCACTCGGTGTGGGTTATCAAGTAACAGACGGCGAATCAGGGCGGGCAGGTAGCCACTGTCTTTCACTCGCTCCCGCAAGGTGGCGATCACTGGTTCAAGATCGAGTGCGGCAACCGCGTCACCGTAATGAGTTGCCGCGCCAAGGGCTCTCAGCATTAAGTTGAGCCCGTAAGGCATACCGTCGCCACTCACTTCACGCTGGTGCAGCTCTATTTGCCGCAGGATGGCGTCGACTTTTTCCTCGCCGATGCCCTCCGCAGCGACCCGCTCGATGCAGGCCAGTACCTCGGTCTCAAAATCGTCGGCATGGTCGGCCTCACTGCCCTCAATACCGCAGCAAAACACCATTTCCCGCATGGATTCTTCCAGCCCGCAGAGCGGGGAAGGTGCGGCACCTCGGTCGGTGGTTTCAAGGTAGTGCATGAGGGGAGAGGCACTGTTTTCCATCAGCACCGAAGCCACTAATTGAGCCTCCAGCATGGCCGTTAAGTCAGCGCTCTCGCCGAGCTTCCATCCCAGTACTAGGTGCGTTTTGTTGTCAGTGCCCTCTTCACCATCTATGGCATAAGAGTGCATAGCCTTCACCGGTGTGGACAAGGGTTTTTCAAGGGCGACCTCGATTTTTCGCTCGAGTGCCTGAAAGCGCTGCAGGACCGAGGCTTCAAAAACCTGCTGATGGGCTTTGGCAGCAATGTCACCGAAGGTCAGGAAAATCGCATTGCTGGGGTGATAGTGCTCGGCGTAGAAGTCCCTCAGTTCTTGATAGGACAGGTCGGGTATGTGTTCCGGATCGCCGCCGCTGTTGAAGTGATAGGTGTTAGACGGAAACAGCTCGTGACAGAGTCGGTCCCAAAGAATCGAGGGTGTAGAGGACATCGCCCCCTTCATCTCGTTGAATACGACACCCTTAAAAACCAGCGGCTGACTGCTGTCATCGTTCTCAAACTCAACCCGGTGCCCCTCCTGTGCAAAATCAAGGGGGTCCAGTCTCGAGAAAAAGACTGCGTCCAGATATACATCCAGCAGGTTGCCAAAATCCTTTCGGTTCTGCGTGGCAAACGGGTAGGCCGTCCAGTCCGAGCTAGTAAAGGCGTTCATAAAAGTGTTCAGCGACCGGCGCAGCATCATGAAAAACGGATCTCGCACGGGGTAGCGCTCACTGCCACATAGCGCCGTGTGCTCAAGGATATGGGCCACTCCAGTTGAATCTTCCGGCACGGTGCGCAGCGCGACCATGAACACATTCTCTGACGAGTCACTGTTGAGGTGCAGATGCTGTGCCCCGGTGGCGGGGTGTTCGTACTCTTCGACAGTGAGATTCAGGCTGGGAATGGGCACCGCTCGCTTCAGAAAAAACGTGTTGGGGGTGACGGAGGATGCGGCGCTGCGAGAAGCTTCTGTCATGTGGGGTTCCAATGCGGATGAATTCGTCTATTCAAATGATATGGGGTCAGCCGAGCGGTTTTTCCAGTGCGATTTCGAACAACCAAGGCCAACGCTTTCCCGTGACCCAAATTGCCCCGCTCACGGGGTCTATGGCGATACCATTGAGGACATCGGTATCGCGCAGGCGATCCTCCTCGGGCAACAGGCCACTGAGATTTACCATGCCCACTACGTGCCCCGTCTCGGGGTCAATGCGCGCGATCAAATCAGACTGCCATACATTAGCCCAGATCTCCCCATTGACCCACTCGAGCTCGTTCAAATTATGCAGCGGCTCTCCATTTAGCGTCACAGGCAACACGTTCAGTTTGCCTGCACCCGCAATGTCTGCTGAGTAGAGGCGATCTGTTCCATCGCTGAACCACAGTACCGATCCCGAGTGGGTGGCGCCCCAACCCTGCCCCGGCAGTGCGCTTTGGCCCACGAGTGACAGATCAGGCAGGTCGTAGACGAGCATGACTCTCTCTCTCCAGGAGAGCAGGATCAGTCGATCGTCGATCACCGTGAGCCCCTCAGCGAAAATGCGCCGATCAACTGGCACTTCGCGGAGCAGGTCGAGACTCGGGAAGTCGTAAGCGCGCACAGCCGATTTCCCGTACAACCCTGAGCTCACATAGAGCCGGCCGTTGTAAATCTCGAGGCCCTGGGTGAAGTTTTGTCGGTCGAACCGCACTTTTGATACCACTTGGTACCCATACTCTGGAACCGCTTCGAGACGCGTTTCAGGTGCTTCGGTCATACAAGCAGTGGTGGGCGCCACCAAGCAACTGACCATTGCCAAAGTGCGCAGCAATGCGTTGCACTTCACAGCGGTTCTCCGCGTTTTAGGGCGCGCTCGGCAAAGCGTGCCGGAGAGACTGCCCGCTGCAGGTATCGCGGCACCGCTGGTACGGTGCCCAATAGCTGATCCGCCAGAATCTCCGCAGCAAGAGGCGCTGCCGACAAGCCGCGGGAGCCCAAGCTGGTCAGCACGGCCAATCCTGGCTCCGGCGGGCACGGCGTATCGATGAGACGTTTGCGGTCGTGCCGCAACCGCTCGTAGCAGGCGTTAAAGTCCCCGAGGTTGGGAACTGGCCCTGCTACCGGTAAATAGTCGTTACTGTTGCAGCGATGAGCCACATGGCCTTGCCAGCCTCCTGAGGGCGCGTCGACGTCGAGATCGGGCAGTGCAGTCTGCATCATCTCGATATTATGCGCGTGCTCCGCTTCTCGTTCATCTACCCCGAGATCACCCGGGCCAAAACTGGCCCCCAGGCAGTGGATCCCATCGCGTGCCGGCGGCAGATAACCCTGATCGCAAACAGTGACCGGCAGGCTTTCCAGCCGGTGCGCGGTAGGCAAGTGTGTGGTCTGTCCCCGAATGGTGGTAAGCGGCAGCCAGTAAAGCTCTGCCTGTTGCCGCACCGCCTGTGCGGTCGCCAGAACAGCAGTGCCAGCTTCATCTCGCACGCTGCCGTGCTGGTCTACCGCCTGCCAAATTCCGCCCGACGTTCGCTTGAGCGACATCTGGCCACAATGGGTTCGCAAAGAGATCAGCGGATGGGCCAACAATGCCTGACAGACAGCCAGCGGATTGAGCCAGCCGCCGCGAAGGTAATGGATGCCGCCGCATCGGGGCTGCAGTCCGGTCAGGGCGGCGAGTGCTTCAGTATCGAGCAGTCGCGCAAAGTCTGGTGCCAGTGGCAGCACTCGTCCGAGGTGTGCGAGCGTCTCGTCCGCATCATGAAGTTGAATATAACCGCCCAATCCGATGTCTTCACCCTCGTTCAGTATTCCCTCACGCAGCAGCTTGTCGTAGTGATCAGTGGCAAAACCAAAGGCCGCCAAAGAGAAATCGGTCAGCGGATTGTGTTGGTGTGATAACCGCGTATAGGTGACCCCCTGCAAATTACTGGAGCCGCCGCTGGCAAGACCCTCGGCCTCCAGCACCGTGACGGGAATCCCTCGGCTAGCAAGCGCAAAGGCGGCGTGGGCACCGGCGAGCCCCGCACCCAGGACCAAAACGTGATCCGGCATGGTCTGAGAGAAGTTGAGATCCCAGGGGGTAACCGTGGGGGCTGCCTTGTGCGGGGTGTGGATCGCACCGCACAAAGCTTCACGTTTTTTTCCAAACCCAGGGCGTTTACTCACCTCGAACCCCGAGGCTGCCAAGCCACGCTTCACTTCTCCCGCGGCGGTAAACGTGGCGAAGGTCGCTCCAGCACGACTTGAACTGGCCATAGCGCTGTAAACTGCTGCTCGCCAAGGACCCGTCTCTTTTGCCGGTGCAAAGCCGTCGAGGTACCAGGCATCGACCCACGGCCTGCCGTGGCTGGCTAAATCCTGCAGGCCATCGGTTGCGTCGGCCCACCATAAATCGAGGGTTAATCCCCACTGCGGGAGGTGCCGCCGGTGACAGCCCGGCAGAGGATCCGGCCAGCGTGGCAACAGGACGTTGATAATAGGCGTCAGGTCAGGCCAATGACTCAAAGCCCGCGCCATATCTGCGGGTCGCATGGGCGCCCTTTCAAAACCGAGATAATGTAAGCGGGCCCCGCTCGGTCGGTGCGCCAGCCACTGCGCCACGGTAAGGCAGAGATTGAGCCCGGTACCCAACCCGATCTCACCGATGACAAAGGGACGGTCCGCGGTATGTGAGCGCCACCGCTCGCGCAGCCGATTGCCTTGCAAAAAGACATAATCGCTTTCGGCCAGACCATCTTGAGTCGAGAAAAAGACATCGCCGGTTTCGCGCGCCACGGGGACGCTGTCCTGCCACTCAAGATCCAGCGGTTCCAGCGGTGTCCAGAGAGTCTGCGAGGGTCTGATCAAGGCCTTTTATCGACTGAAACAACAAAGAGTGGGTATGAGCGTGCGTCGCATGCGACGGCCCTAGTCTATCAAACCACTGGAAGTCGCAGTGACAAGCAAATCGGAGTGGGAGCAGGGCGGGTGGCGCGTTACACTCGCCGCCAGCGCAGGAGGACTTATGGCCACAAACGAACGCACCTTGACCGATGAGCAGTTCGCCACGATCAGTGCCAACGTAATCCATCAATCACTCATCGAGGTTTCCCGAACAGTCGGGAAGCGCATTTTCCGGGAGTTGGAGGTGGGCAAGCGTATCGCGGTTACCCAGCTTCGCATGGAAGACGAGAGTGAGGTGCGTCTTGACGTCACGCTCGATCACAGCGAGTTTCGGGGTGCCCTGAATTTTTCGATATTCCGTGATTCTGTGCTGGCACTGCTGTCTCGTTTGGGCGATACATTGCGCGACGAGGACACATCGTTACCGGTAATGAGGATGATGGATGACACGGGTGAAGCTAGCTCCGAGCGCCGTTTGTTTGGCGTGCCCGGTCTGATTGTGGTGGATGATGTGGCCAACATGCTGATGATGGGGGCAACGCCGTCGGTAAGTGAGCCAGTGGTGCTCATCGAGTTGATGTATATCGACCCGGAGCAGTTTGCTCAGTCAGACGCCAGCGAGGCCTCTTCTAACAGCTGAATCGCCGGCGGTGGGACAATGGTCACCGTCTCTTTTTCCGTCGGCGCCGCCACCTGAGCCTCGCCCTTGGCAACCGCTTTTCCGTCCTGATTCTCCACCGTGCAACCCAATGTGACCCAGGGTCGCTTACCGTGCTTTTCAGTTACCTCAAGGGTGACAGTGAGGGTATCGCCTAACAACACGGGTGCCCGGAACTGAATGTTCTGACTGAGATAGACCGAGCCCGGCCCGGGCAATTGCATGGCAATCGCGGCGCTGATGAGGGCGCCAGTCAGCATGCCGTGGGCAATACACTCACCAAAAGCGGTGGTGGCTGCGTAGTCGGGGTCCAGATGAAGCGGGTTGTGATCCCCTGAGATCGCGGCGAAGGCCTCGACTTCCTGGTTGGTAATGAGCCGCGTGTAGGTGGCGGTGTCACCGATGGCGATCTCATCAAAGGTCACATTGCTGATCTGCATCCTGCGTTTTCCTCTGTCTCATGTGGCGTTGAGTCCTCTGCGTCGGACTCACGGCCCAGGGTCGGAAGGTTGACCCCGCACCGCGCGATCCACATCATACCCAAACTACCTCTATTACCCGAGACGAACCCATGACGGAAACGGTCCAGAGCGCGATCGCAGCTAGGCTTGATGCGCTGAGCATTCCCAGCCGCATTGATACCGACAGCTACCCCTCCATCGTTGCCTTGTTTGAGGAGGCGCTGTCGACCTTCCGGGACGAGGCCGCCTGCAGCAGCGTCGGGCATACCTTGACCTACGCCGATCTCGACCGGCTCTCGGCGCAGTTTGCCGGATGGTTGCAGCACGGCACGGGGCTGGAGCGGGGCGATCGCGTGGGCGTGCAGATGCCGAACCTCATCCAGTATCTGGTGGTCTGCTTGGGGGCACTGCGCGCCGGGATGGTGGTGGTGAATATCAATCCGCTTTACACCGAGCGGGAGCTGGAGCATCAGCTCAACGATGCCAACGTCAAAGTGATGGTGGTGCAGGCCAACGTAGCGCAAACCGCGGCATCGGTGTTGCCAAAAACAGGCGTCGAGACCGTCGTGGTTACCGAGATCGCCGACCTCCA
>Ga0055584_100001307_pt1 | contig 24460 bp, 23 predicted proteins | sample OSDHelmetaG_FD_58716 | JGI IMG/M metagenome (GOLD analysis project Ga0055584, IMG submission 58716) | Pelagic marine sediment microbial communities from the LTER site Helgoland, North Sea, for post-phytoplankton bloom and carbon turnover... | ecosystem: Environmental > Aquatic > Marine >...
CATAATGGCATGGTTGGTTCGGCTATTGTCCGTCAATTAAAAATGACAGAAAACATAGAACTTATCACTCGCAGCCGAAAAGAATTAGATTTAAGTAATCAGCAAGCGGTATTAGATTTTTTTCAAAATGAAAAAATTGATCAAGTTTATTTAGCCGCTGCTAAAGTTGGTGGTATCGTTGCTAATAATACATACCCAGCAGATTTTATTTATGAAAACTTGATGGTTCAATGCAATATTATTCATAGTGCGCACTTGGCTGGCATTCAACAACTTTTGTTTTTAGGGTCATCTTGCATTTACCCTAAGCTGGCAGAGCAGCCAATGAAAGAATCCGCCCTTTTAACTGGCACGCTTGAAGAAACTAATGAACCTTATGCTATAGCTAAAATAGCAGGAATAAAATTATGTGAAAGTTATAACCGGCAATACGGCCGAGACTACCGTAGTATTATGCCTACAAATCTTTACGGTGCTCATGATAATTTTCATCCAGAAAATAGTCATGTTATTCCTGCGTTATTGCGTCGCTTTCATGAAGCAAAACTTAATAATGATAAAGAAGTGATTGCATGGGGTAGTGGTAAGCCAATGCGTGAGTTTTTATATGTAGATGATATGGCAGCAGCATCTATTCATGTTATGAACTTAGATCGATCGATATATAATAATAATACTGAACCTATGTTGAGCCATATTAATGTTGGTACGGGTATTGATTGTACAATTCAAGAATTGGTTGAGACTGTTGCAAAAGTTGTTGGTTTTAAGGGTTCAGTTATATTTGATTCAACTAAACCTGATGGCTCACCACGAAAATTGATGAATGTTGATAGGTTGCAATCGTTAGGGTGGAGTTATTCAACTAAATTGGAAGAGGGCTTGAGTTTGTCTTATCGGTGGTTTGTTGATAATCAGGAAAAATATCGTGAATCTTAACGTTTAATTTTTCTGGATAATTGTTTTATAGGTATTTTATGAGTTGTTATATAATTGCAGAAATAGGAGTTAATCATGCAGGCTCCGTTAATTTAGCTAAAGAAATGATCATCTCCGCAAAAAAATCAGGAGCTGATGCCGTTAAATTTCAAACGTTTACGGCTGAAAAGTTAGTTAGTAGTGATACTCCTAAAGTTAAATATCAAGAATCTACAACAGATAAAGATGAAAGTCATTATCAAATGATAAAATCATTAGAATTTTCTTATGATGATCATATTCCTGTTTTTGAGTATTGTAAGTCATTGGGTGTGGATTTTATTTCTACTCCTTATGATATTGAAAGTGCTAAATTTTTAGTTTCTATCGGTGTGAAAATATTTAAAACTGCCTCGGCAGATATTGTTGATCTTTCTCTCCATACTTTTATTGCTAGGAATGCTGAAGTCGCGATAGTTTCTACAGGTATGGCTACTTTAGGAGAAATAGAACAAGTTGTAGGCATTTATCGTAAGCATAGTTGTCAATTAACGTTATTACACTGTGTATCTAATTACCCTTGTGCTAATGGGAGTTTGAATTTAAATGTAATTACAACATTAAAAAATGCATTTTTTTGTGATGTTGGTTATTCTGACCATGCTGTTGGACCTCTACCTGCTGTAGCATCCGTTGCACTTGGCGCAACTATTGTTGAAAAACACTTTACACTAGATAAAAACATGGTGGGGCCAGACCATAAAGCATCAAGTGATCCTAAGGAGTTTTCTGAGCTAGTTAGTGCGATACGTGAAACAGAAATATCTTTAGGAAGTCCTATAAAAACTGTACAAAAAGAAGAGATGCAAATGCGTAAAGTCTCTCGTAAAAGCTTGTTTGTTGCAAAAAATATAACTAAAGGTGATGTTTTTACAGCTGACATGTTTGTATTAAAAAGACCTGGTACAGGTCTGTATGAGTTAGAGTTGTCGAATGTTGTTGATGCGATAGCGACAAAAAATTTAATTGCTGGCGAAATGTTGAAAATTGGAGATTATGAAATTGTCTAAGAAATGTATTGTGATTGGTTGTGGATCACATGCTTCTTCTATAATTTCTATTGTTGAATCTTCAGTCGATCATTATGAGATTGTTGGTTTGGTAGATGTTGCCGAACATTATGACACGTCAGAAGAAAAGAGTGGTTATAACATTATATTAAGTTTATGTGAGCTTTTAAACTACTCAGAAAAATATCTTGATTTGAATTGTATTATAGCTATTGGGGATAATATTAAAAGGCAAGTTGTTTTTGATCAATTAATAAGTCGTAAATTTAAATTACCTAATATTATTTCGAGTAGAGCATTTGTGGATCGAACAGTTGTGATGGGTTACGGTAATGTTATTTCTCATGGCTCTGTCGTTAATGCACAAGTAAAGCTGGGTGATAATAATTTAATTAACACTTGTGTGGTTGTTGAACATCATTGCTGTATTAAAAATCATACGCATATTGCACCTAAAGCTTTGCTTTGTGGGAGAGTTAACTTAAACAATTTGGTCTTTGTTGGTGCTGGTGCAATTATTATCCCTAATTTATGTGTTGACGAGGAAGTTGTTATCGGTGCGGGAGCCGTTTTAACCGTTAATATTACAGAAAAAAAATCAACATTTATCGGTGTGCCAGCGAAGGTGAAAATAAAATGATTTATTTGTCTACAGGTGGTTTTTCAAGTAATACATTCTTACAAACTACTCAGCTTTTTAAAAAAAATATTGTTAAAGCTTTTGAATTGTCGGCAGGAAAATATACTTCAACATTAGAGTCTGATTTACAGAGAGTCAAAGAAAGATTTGAATTTTCTTTACATAACTATTTTCCCGTACCAAAAGAGCCTTTTGTTTTTAACTTGGCTAGTTTTGATATTGGTATTATTCAAAAGAGTTTAGCGCACGCAAAAAATGCTATCAAGCTCACAGAACAATTTGGTGGGGAATTTTACAGCTTTCATGCAGGATATTTATTAGACCCTCAAGTCTCAGAGTTGGGGCACAAAATAGGCAAGAAGGTACTAAATAATCGTGATGAAGGTTTAGCGCAGTTTGTAAAAAATGTTAATCAATTAGCTGTTTATGCTAAAGAATGTGGGGTAACACTTCTCATCGAAAACAATGTTATTTCAAAAAATAACTTTGACACTTTCGCTTGTAATCCTTTACTGATGACCGAAGTAGATGAAACTCGTTTGATTTTTAACGCAGTTGAAAAAAATGTAAAATTACTAGTTGATGTTGCCCACCTTAAGGTTTCTGCTAATACGCTCGGTTTTGACCCTGTGTACTATTTGAATGAGTTCTCAAGTATTACCGCTGCCTACCATATTAGTGATAATAATGGTTTAGAAGATAGTAATGAGGTGTTTTCGCGGGATTCATGGTTTATCCCACATATACGAAAAGATCTGGAATATTATTCTTTAGAAATCTATGTTTCAGATATTGAAGTGTTAGAAGGACAATATGAATTACTTTCTAATATATTGGGGTCGTTATGATTAATTTAGAGGATTTGTGTATTGATCATAAAGCTATTTTAAAAGAAGCTTTAATTAAAATGGATCAAAATGCTCAAGGATTATTGTTCGTAGTTGATGGTTTTAAATTATTGGGTGTAATTACAGATGGAGATGTTAGGCGTTCAATTATTTCTGGAAAAAAAATTGAAGACTCAATTCATTTGATTTATAACAAAAATTTTAAATCACTAAAGCAAACTGCTTCTATAGAGGAAATCCAAAGTAATTTAAGTGATAAATTTAAAGTTATTCCTTTGGTAGATGATAATGGAAATATTGTTGATTTCTCTTCAGCTTATCGTCTCCATAAAATATCTGTTTTGGAGCCTTTGTTGGGAGGGAACGAGCTTGAATATGTTACAGAATGTATTAAAACAAATTGGATTTCTTCTCAAGGTAAGTACGTGCAACAGTTTGAAACTGAAGTAAAAAATTATACGGGTAGTGAGTATGCTCTAGCCGTTAGTAATGGAACTGTTGCATTACATTTAGCTTTGGTGAGTTTAGGTATTGGTGCTGGGGATGAAGTTATTGTGCCGGACATTACTTTTGGTGCAACTTTAAATGCTGTTGTGCTAGCTGGTGCAAAACCTGTTCTTGTTGATGTTGAAAAAAACACATGGAATTTATCTGTAGAGTTATTAAAAAAGCATATTACCTCTCAAACAAAAGCAATTATGCCCGTTCATATTTATGGTGTGCCATGTAATATGGTAGAAATTATGAGCATAGCTAAAGAAAAAAACTTATTAGTTATCGAAGATTGCGCTGAGGCGCTTGGTTCTTCTATTGATGGAAGGCACGTTGGTACTTTTGGAGATGCAGGAACCTTTTCTTTTTTTGGTAATAAAGTAATTACATGTGGCGAAGGTGGCGCAATTATATTTAGTGATGCTGAAACTTATAATAAAGCTAAAGTATTGCGAGATCATGGTATGACCCCAGGCAAGCGTTATTGGCATGATGTTGTAGGTTTTAATTATCGCCTTACAAATCTTCAAGCTGCTGTTGGCTGTGCTCAGTTTGAGCAACTAACTGACTTTAGAATAAAGCGTAAACAAATTTTTTCTTGGTATAAAAAATATTTATTAGAATCTGGTTATTTTGAAGTTCAAGCACTTGCAGATGGCTATGATTCCAGCTATTGGTTGTTTACTGCAAAACTAAAAACTCATAGTAAGATTCAACGAGATGATTTAATTGATAAATTAGCTAAAGTTGGCGTTGATTCACGTCCTGTGTTTTACCCTATGTCTAAAATGCCTCCATTTTTGCAGTATGATAAATACTTAACTGGAGTATCTGAAGATGTATCTAATAACGGTATAAGTTTGCCGACATCTGTATATTTAAGTGAAGATGAAATTAAATACATATCGGAAGAGGTTATCAATAGTATTGAATCATTTATTCGTTTTAAAGGAGTGATGGGTGATGATTGATAATCATAGGGTAGTTGCTTTGATACCTGCACGAGCTGGTAGTAAACGGTTAAAGAATAAAAACATATTACCATTAGGAGGTAAACCTCTAATTGCGTGGACTATTGAAGCTGCATTGAATAGTTGTGAGATAGATGATGTAATTGTTAGTACCGATGATTTAAATATAAAACAAGTGGCTATTGATTTCGGAGCTTCTGTTCCGTTTATGCGACCTAGTTTTTTGTCGAATGATGTGGCATCAACTGATGATGTGTTATTACATGCGATAAATGAGTTGAAGCTAAGCGATACAGATATTTTGATATTGCTTCAGCCAACGTCCCCCATGCGTAATTACCAAGAAATTAAAAAAGCGTTACTTCTTCTCAATGACGGTGCCGTACAAGGTGTTGTATCAGTTTGCGAATGCGAACATAGCCCATTGTGGAGTAATATATTGCCTAATGATATGTTAATGGGGGATTTTATACGACCAGAAATTGCTTCTAAACGCAGCCAAGAACTTCCTGTTTATTATCGTTTAAATGGAGCGATATATGCTTACAGAGTGTCTTATTTGAATAAATATAAATGTCGATATTATTCGGATGAAATAAAAGCCAGTGTTATGCCTGCGAATAAATCTATTGATATAGATAATGAAATTGATTTTCAATTTTCTGAGTTTTTGGTAAGTAATACTAAATAAGTTTTAATAATGTATGTTTATCAGAGACTTAAAATATGATTTATTTCGTAGTAAATAATGACTTTCATGTTGATAATTTATTAAATCAAAAAGAAAGTTTTGATGAGTATGCTCTGTGTGTTATCCGTATCCCATACAACCTTAAATCTAGCAATTCTCTTTCTGATAATTCAATTGAAGTTTATACTCCAAATAAAAAAATAATTGAATTTTTTAATCCTCTCTTGTTTTTAAAGGCAAAAAGAAAAGTAAATGAAATATGTTTTTGTTCTGATGATGTTGTTATTTTTTTGACTGAATATGATCCAATTAATTTATATGTTGCTTATTTAGCAAAAAAAAATGGTGCTAGAGTTGTTCTTTTGGAAGAAGGTATAGCGACTTATTATAATAATATATTCAAAGAGCATAATGCGTTATCTTTTTATGCCATGTGTAAGTTGTTTTATTTGAGGTTTTTTTTAGGATTTCATTTTATTGATTCTTATAAAGGGAATTTTTTAAAGATAAAAGATGAGTATGTTGATGAGCTTGTCTTGTATCGTGATGTTAATTTAGATCGTGATATTAATGTATCGGTAGTTGATAGTTGTAGTGAAGCTTATATGAGTTTAGATGTTAATAAAGCTTTGTTTCTCAATCAGCCATTGTATGAGAGTTATTTAACTGAGACTGATTACGTTGATATTTTTTTAGATGTTATAAATTCTTTGTCAGAACAATTTGATGAGGTTTTCTTTAAATTTCACCCTCGCGATTCGGAAGTTGTTAAAGCTAAGCTGAGGCAGATATTACAAACTAAAAAAAATGTCGTTATTGTAGCTGAATCGTTAGATCTTTCTGGAGCTGTAAAAAGGTATAAGCCATTGTTTGCGGTTTCATTTTTTTCTGACGCACTATTTAAGCTTTCAGAATCGGGAATGAATATGGTTTTTTTATATCATTTATATCCTAAGCTTAATAATAATCCAGTATTGATTTCATTAACTAAGGTGTTAAGTGAAATGGGTTATCAATTTTCGGAAAGTATTTTGTGTATTACAGATAATTTTTATGATGTTAAAGTTGGTAGTAAGAAAAATTTAAAAGATATGTTGGCGAGTAATTAAAAATGAAAATATTTTTATATTTTATGTTTTATATTTTTAAAGTAGATCAAATATTTTCGTTTTTTTTAAGTTGTATTTCTCAAGCAAAAGTAAAGCGTTATAGCGAGAGATACCAGCAAAAAATTAAATTTGTTCCACAAGGTGGGTTTGACTTTGAGATATCAGGTCCTAAAAATAACTTTGCTATTCATGAAACAAGTCATATTAAAAGTGGGACTTATATTGAATGCTCAGGTGGTGTGAAAATAGGTAAGTATTTTCATTGTGGGAGAGGTTTAACAATTTTTAGTAGTAATCATAACTGGAGATCAAAAAAGCTTATTCCCTACGATAAGGTAAGTATTAAGAAACCTGTAATTATTGGTGATGCTGTTTGGATTGGCGCCAATGTGACCATTTTGCCGGGTGTTACAATTAATGATGCTGCTGTAATTGCAGCGGGCTCTGTTGTTGTGCATGATGTCGGATTTGGGGAGGTTGTGGGTGGTAATCCAGCTAATGTTATAGCCAAAAGGAACGTAGATGAGGCGGCTATACTGCTTAAAGATAGTAGTTTTTTTTGAGAGTTATTTTCGTTTGATAGGCGGAAATAATAAATTTTTGGTTTCAAATTATTGTAAAGGTACTTAGGGTGTCTCTGTATGAGTAAAGATGTTGTGCCTATCGTTTCGTTTCCAAAGTCAGGCAATACGTGGGTGCGTTTCCTATTGGCGAATTTATTAAAAAAAGATCAAGATCTGGCTGTTGATTTTGAAAATATAAATCATATGATGCCAACGAGTCTTGGTCGTGGTGAGAGTGTAGAACATTTTATTGAAGGCACTCCCTTATTCGTTAAATCCCATTCTAGTTATTATGATATGCTTTATCGTGATTTTGATAAGGCTATCTATATTTATAGGGATGGCTTTGATGCATTGTATTCTTATTGGCATTTTACTGATGCTCAATCGCCAGGTCTTTACCCAAATGTTGAGGTCTTCTCCAAATGCTATTGGAGTTATTGCGGTCATTGGGGGAGGCACCTCTATTCTTGGATTGTGGACGAGAAAACAAAGAAATCTCACAAAGTGTTGGCTTTCAGTTATGAGAGGTTGATGGGGGAAACTACTGCTGTTTTGAGAGAGGTGGCAGATTTTTTGTGCATTGATGTAAGTGAAGAGCGTATTGCTAGAGCGGTTCAACTGTCAGACAAAAAAAACATGAAAAAAATGTCAGGCAGCAAAGATTTTATGAAATCCAGAAAGAAAGGTTTTCATTTTGTAAGGTCGGCTAATAAAGGTGAGGCTAAGGAAATGCTCCCTGAATCGTGTAAGAGAAAATTTCTTAACAATAGTTTGAATTATGAGCTAATGACTAAGTTTGGCTATTTGGATGTGAGTAACCAGTCATATAGAAATAAAAAAGGAGGGGGCACCCCAATTTTTGATCGTATATTAAGACGGTTCTACAATGTTAAATTTAGATTGTATCGGTTTTTTTAATTTTGAAGGTTTGTTGTTTTGCGCTCGGGGTGTTGTGCATTTGTAGGGGTTGATTCCCGGCTGCTTTAAGCGCGAAGGTTTTTTGACTATAGAAAACTAATAAGTATACCCCCTCTTTGCGAAGAAAATTCGAGCTTGGGCTAGAAGGCTTTCTGTGGGGTTTTTGATTTATAATTGTGTAGGAGTTGATAAGTCGTGAATAAGGAGGTCTACTTACATGTGGGTACCCATAAAACTGGGTCGACATCGATTCAGTATGCGTTGAGTAGTAGTGCTAAGGCATTAAAGATTAACGGCTACAGATATTTGGAAAGTGGCTGTTTGCACAACCTCTTTAGGGAGCGTGACTATAGCCAAAATTTAGTTAAGAGGTATAAAAAAATATTTCTCTGCGGACGAAAAATCTGTCTCACAATTGCAAGTATGTAGTTAGTAATGAGACCTTTAGTGGAGATGTATGGTTAAATTATTCGAACGTAGGCGTTGTAGCCAGAATGTTGAGAGATATTTTTGCTGACTTTAATGTCAAGGTTGTCATGTATCTTAGGCGGCAGGACCTTTTTATTGAATCTATCTATACTCAGTATGTTCATGAAGGTGGTGACTTGTCTTTTGAAGAGTACTCACAAGGGGTTTCTTTTGGCAGTGATTATAATTGGCAGGTCTTAGTTGACAGTTATAGTGAGGTATTTGGTAAAGAGAATTTGTTACTCAAAGTGTTTGAAAAAAAACAGTTTTATAATGGAGATTTGGTTGAAGATTTTTTCAACACTTTGGGGGTTGGTGGTGTAAGTGGTGCGGTTATACAAAGCAAAAATGTTGGCTACACTAGGGATGTGCTTGAGCTTGCTAGAGAGGCAATCAGGTATCTCAATATTGACCAGAAGAAGCGAATGAGGATTGCGCTTCAGGAGTTAAGTTCTCGGCTGGGGGGCAGGTATGTATATTTTTCAGCCGCAAAAAGGCAGAGTATAATTGATAGTTATAGTGAATCAAATGCAGCGGTTGCAGAAAAATATTTTGGCAGGCGTACGCTTTTCGATCATGCTTTAATTGAATGTGAGGAGTATAAGGGGCTTAGTGTTGAGAGTGCTTCGAGAATACTTTTGTTACTACTTAATGACAAAGAGTATCGTTGTGATGACTCGAACATTTTGCGTGGAGTGTATGCCATTGAACGCTTAGTTTCCCGTTTTTTTGATATTTTGATTGGTTTTCCTCAGTATTGTGTTAAAAGTGTTATTCGTAGATATTATGGTTTTTAGACGAGCGTTTTCATACTTAAGTTACTCCTTTTTGGGTTCTATCGTTGGCATTTTCACGCTGATGTATATGACAAGGCTGATGGACCCCGAAGAGTTGGGTGTAATTGGGCTTTTTTCTACGTTTATTTTCTTTTTGGTCCCAGCGATTGGCTTTAAGGCTGAAAATTTAGTACCTATTAACAAATCTGCTTTGAGTGATCTGGAATACCTTCAGTTTAGGAACGCCTATATTTCATTGATATTTGTACTGTTTATACTTATTTATGTTATTTCTCTAATCTTTGTTTTTAGGTTTTATAAATCTTATTTCTTTTTTTCTGTATTGGTCATTCCTATTGCATTTTTTCAATGCCTTTCTCGTGTTCATGGGTTGGAGTTGGTTCAGGGAGGGCGGTCGACTTTGTTTGGTCAATTACAACTTTCAACGGGGATTTGTGCTCTAGTATCAACTGTTTTTCTTGTTTCATCTGCAGGGGCTGGCTGGGAGGCTAGGTTGGCAGCTATTCTTTTTGCTGAGTTTTTATTTTGTTGGTGCCGGTTTTGTATAAGTTCAAACATAGCGAATACTTATCGGTTTTCGTTTGACGGCGTTGAAATTTTTAAAATTATTAAATATGGGGCTCCTCTTTTTTTAGCTCTGGCGGTCAGTTGGGTTGTGTTTGAGTCCGATAAAATAATTGTGGCGAAGTTTTTTTCCCTGTCGGATTTAGGGTTATATACTGTAGCCTACTCTGTGGGGGCTTTCTTTAATAGGATTAATGAGGCTGTTTCACAGGCGGTTTTGCCAAAGCTATATTCTAAGCTAAAAGATAATAAAGGGCGAAAGTTAGTGGCTAGGTATAGCTTTTATTATGGTGTGTTTGTTCTTTTTCTTGCTACATTCTCGTCTTTGGTCTTTTATGCTTTTAGCGGTTTGGTATTTGGAGAGGCGTACGAAAGTTCGCGAATTGTGACTTGTATTGTATTGTTCGCGTACGCTTTTTTTGGTATATCGAGAATAGGGGGAATTGTTATAAATTACTATAAATTAAATATTTTGAAAGTGCGCTTAATGCTTATTGCCGCAGTTGTGAATTTAGTTTTTTCGCTCTCTATGCTTCCTTACTTAGGGTTACAGGCACCCGCTTATGGGACGCTGGTATCATTTATTGTAATGGCCGCACTTTTTTATAGGGCCGCTAGTAAAGAAATGGAAAAAAGAGGGGTTGCTAATTGATGGTAGAGCGGAGGGTGGCAGTTGTTGAGTTATCTAGCTTAAATCATAGCGTGATGGTTTACAATTGGTTTCATATGTGCCGAGAGAATGGTTGGCAGTTTAAATTGTTTACAACTAAAGAAATATTTAATGTTGTTTGTGAAGATATCGATCTTCGAGAAAGCGAAGTATTTATATTTGAGAGAATGTCGTACTTCGAATTTTATCGAGCTTCAAAGAGCTTAAGTTTGTTTGATGTGGCCATATTGACAAGCCTTCAAAGTTACTTCTTTCATTACTTGGTATTATTATTGTCAAAAGTTAAGTTTGTGGTGACTATTCATAATCTTAATGCCTGGTTTTCGATTGGATCTCAAGTGACTTTTAGGGGGAGGGTTAAAGCGGTTATAAGGTCAGCTTGGAAGAAAAGGTCAAGTGCATATGTTGTGAATAGCCAGAATATGTTCGATTATGCCTCGTTTAATCAGTTTACGACTAAGAATATTGCGGTGATACCCTTTTCCCTAAGGCAGAAAAGCCTTGAGTGGTTGAAAAACAGTGATGAATCCAGTGGATTTACAATTGTTTATCCTGGGATGGTTAGTCTTAAAAGAAAAAACTATGACCTATTCTTACGTCTTGCTAAGGATAACCCAAGCATTAACTTTGTTTTACTTGGTAAATTGGTGGACAATGAAGGGGGGCAAGAGGTTGTAAAAAAAATTGACAGTTCTGGTTTGTTGAATGTAGTTACTTATGATAGATATGTCTCGCAGGAAGAGTTTGATGCTGTTATGCGTCGGGCGGATTTGATTTTTTCGTCAGTTAATGTTGACTATTGCTATGATGGGATTTCGGAGAAATATGGCGAGACAAAAGATTCTGGGATTAGTTACTTGATGTTGGAGTATGCTTTGCCCCTTATTGTTAACTCTGGCTTTCGCAACTTTAAGTCCCTTGATGGCGCTACTTTATATTATGATGATTATGACATATTGTTCGAGCGAATAAAGGCGTTGATAAAGTCAAGAGAGTTATATGCTGAAATGCAGGCTAAGATAGTTAGGGCTAGGGATGACTATGACTTAAGCTATTATGCAAGTAAAGCTGAATTGATGATCGCCCGCTGTCTAATATAATGTGTATTGGTCTGCACTCGACTAGTCAGACCGTGTTGCAATTGATTGGAACTAAGTATCGAATTGTTAGCCTTATCGTTTCTGTTTTATTTCTGTGAGTCAAGGATAAATGCTTTCGGAGCACTGCGCGCCTTTGATTGCCAGAAGTCAGAAAAAAGAGGCTGGTCGTTTATGAATTCGATGCCATAGACTAATTGCCGTTTCAGATTTAACCTGACACTGCATGCGAGGTCAACTCTGAATTTATGAAAATAAAAGATAAGGCTGTTTTTCTGGTTATATTTCTGTTGAGTTATGTCTCCGTGTTCTTTTATGCGGTATGTATGTAGGCTGTTTGCCGAAACTAATTGGGTTTTTGTTTTATGTTGGTTTATGTTTCATTGCCGTTTTTGGTTCTTTCAGCCTTTCTTTTCAGCTCTATATATCCTCGCTTGTCTAAGGTGAATTGTTGTCTAGTGTTTTTTTATCTGGCGTTTTTTTCTGGGATTCGCTATGGAATTGGTGTCGACTATTTTAGTTACCAGAGTTTTATTGTTGATATTGCTGCTGGTGTTGATACCTATATGGAGTCGGGGTTTGAATTTGTAGCGTATCACTTAATGGCGGCTGGGGGAGCGTCACAGTTGGTCTTTCTGGTTTTTTCGTTTTTGACATGTCTTTTTTATCTTATTTCTATAATAAGGTGGTCTTCGGACAAAGCGCTTAGTACGGTTCTTTTTTGTTTTTTACCGTTTTTCTATCTGGCATCTTTCAACCAAATTAGACAGTTTTTCGTAGCCTCACTTTTGGCCTTTTCGATAGGGTATATAATTGAGAGAAAGCTTGCGCGTTATTTGATTTTGTTGGTTGTTGCTATATCTTTTCATAAGGTTGCGATTGTATTTCTTCCTATGTATTGGTTTGCTAATCGGATTTGGAGCGTTAAGTTCTACTGTTTTTTCTTTGTTGTATTTGCTGTTTTATGTGGTTTTATCGATTTTCTTGCATTGTATATTGGAGTGTCATCAGCTTATTTTGTTGAGTCGGTTGATAGTGCTTTTGATTTTCGTGTGTTGATATTTTTGGTGCTTTTTGTCATGGCGTATATTGGATTGGGGCGAAGTAAAAAATCATCGCTTTCAGTTTCGGGTGAAATGGAGAGTGGGTCTGTGGTGGTTGGATTAAATATGGCCTTTGTGTGTGTATTAATTATGGTATCTCCAATATTTATTACTAATGTTAATGCTGGCGAATTGCTTAGGCTTAGTGGTTTGTTTAGTTTTTGTTTGTTGATACTAATACCTTTTGTTTTGCGAGAGTTTGCTGGTAGGTATGCGTTAATTTTTTCTATTGGTGTAGTTTTTGTTTCTATGTTGTACTTTATTCTTACTATTGTTGTTAATGGAGGAAGGTATAAGTTAGTTCCATATAGTGGCAGTTTGCAGTTCTTTGGTTGATCTGAATTTTTTGGGTGTAGGTTGATAGAGGTTTAAAGTGATGTGTTTAGTGTCTATAGTAATCCCAACTCATGGTCGACCTGAGAATTTAGTTCGCGCTGTTGATAGTTGTATGAATCAGACTTATAGGAATTTGGAGGTGATTGTCGTTGATGATAATGACCCCAGATCGCGGGAAGGTGAAGAAACGCGAGATGTGGTGATGACTAATTTTGGCTCTTGCGAGTCGGTGAGGTATGTGCAGCATTTGAGAAACCTTAATGGGTCAGCAGCTCGAAATACCGGTGTTTCCGCAGCGCATGGTGAATTAATCGCATTTTTAGATGACGATGATGAGTTTGAGCCAGCAAAAATTGCTGAACAAGTAAGGGTTTTGTCTGATTTTCCTCGGTTGGGGTGTGTATATTGCCGTTCAAGCAAGTATAAAGCTGGCAGGTTGATATATGAGACTAAATACAATAAAACACATTCTAATGTGGTGTTGTTTGATATCTTGACTCAAGCTGTGGAGATAAATTCCAGTGTGATTATGATTAGGGCGGATGAGTACAAAAAAATTGGGGGATTTGATGAGGGCTTCAGAAGAAATCAGGATTATGAATTTTTAGCCCGATATCTAAAGGGTGGAGAATTAGCTTGTGTTGATGGACCTTTAGCAAGAATACATGTAGATTCCAGTGATCACCATTTAGACCCCGTTGAATATGAGCATGCCCGTAGGGCCTTTATGGCGAAGTTTTCAGACATGCTCACTGAAATGCCCTGGATAGACCGCTTTAATGTTTGGCGCCATTTTTACTTTGATTTGGCGGTGTACTTTTTTCGTTATGGGCGGTTTTTCCGGGGGGCGGTATATCTTATTAAGTCCCTTCCTGGTCCAAGGCTCATTATTTCAGTCTTTCCGCGAGCTTGGCGATTTTGGGTAAAAATAATATCTCCTAGTTGTGATTGAGTGTTGGCCGCTGTATCGCCATAGTGGCCTTATGGCAGCGGCAGGATAACTAAGTCCAACCCTTTTCTAGCCACAAGTTATCCGCCCGTTTTATAGCCTTTCCATCGAGTTTGAATCCGCGCTACTTTAAATGATCTGTTACATTTCCCTGTGGTTTTTACTCTGAAAAATACTCAGGTTCATCGCTATTGTCTTCCAGGAATTCAAACTGCAGTGTTTTTCGTAAGGCTTCCTCTAGAGGGGTTGGGGCTTTAAAGCTGGTTTTTTCAATCGCGGTAGAGTACGTGGAATCGGCGCAGAATTTTTTTACCCGAATTGAACTTATTGTGAATCTTTTTTTGGTTAAAAAGGCAGCAATATCAAAGCCACAACCTATTAGTAGCCCTACCCATTTCGGTAATCTTGCCCCGATTGTCTCTTTGCCCTGTAGGATGCCATTGCATTTTTGGACAAGTGCATTCATGTTAAAGTCAGGTTTGTCCACGTAGTTGTAAATATATCTTCCTGGGTTTGAGTGTATCGAGTACTCTAGGAATGCGGCTACATTTTCAACGTAGGCCATTGATTTTCTATTTTTCCCGTTGCCGATCATTATGAACCGGCCTGAAGCAATTTGCTTTAGTAGATTGTATACGTTTCCCCTGTTTCTTTCCCCAAATACAACGGTTGGGCGAACTATAACCAGGGTTCGGTTTTCTGGGTCTTCTTTTTGCCATTGAGTGTATATGAGTTCGGCTTCATATTTTGTTCGTCCATAGTCGTTAAAAGGGTTGATTGATCCCTTCTCATTTGTTTCTAGAGGGGCGAAGCCGTACACCGCAACTGAGCTAGTGAAAACAATTTTCGTTATATTTTGCTTTCGAGCAAAATCGCAAATGTTTTTTGCCCCTTCAACATTAACATCGTCATACAAGGACTTTGGGCGGACATCATCTCTGTGTTCTGCTGCCAAATTTACAATAGCATCAATTTCTTTATTCGTTTTTAGCTGCTGTAATAGATTGTTGTTGGATATGTCGATAGAGGTGCAAGTATTAGGGAATACATGACTTTTAACTTTATCGAAAATTGAAAAGGAATGGCCTGTTTCGTGCAATCGTTTGCACAAGCGTGAACCGATAAAACCGGCCCCACCTGCTACTAAAATGTTCATGTTATCACCACTGAGTACAAAAGGTTATTGCGAGCTAAAATATATGTAATTATATACGCAAAAAACGTTCATATAAAAAGCCTCGGATCGCGCTGGGAAGCAAAAAAACGGTAGCACGCATTAGTCCGTCAAACAGTGCTTGCATATGGTTTTTTATATGGCAGTTCACTAAGTGACGTTGTAGTTGAATTTCTGCGGCGGCGTATTTTATGCCACCACGCCTGCGAAGCATATTGCGCCCGGCAGTTGCCTGAACCAAAATTTTATTTGTATTAGCGGTTCTGGCCCCTGCGTGTAGCATTGAGGCCCATAGTGCGTAGTCTTCTTTTAGATGGATGCAGGGGTAGCCTCCAGTACCTGCAGTACGAGCTAATGATGTTCTGTAAATAACTGTCATGTGGTTGAATGGGTTTCTGCGCTTAGCGAAGCCCAATATGTCTCGGTGTGATAGAGCAGTACTTCTGATGGCTACTGGCGTGCCGTCTAGTTCGCACTCTTGAATACTTCCCCCCATTAAATCTAGCTTGCTATCATGATCTGCTAAGAGCTGAGCTTGCGAAGCAAATCTGTGATTTAAGTTGATGTCATCTGCATCAGCCCTAGCAACCCATTCGGTTGATATAATCTTTAGTCCTTCATTTAGAGCTTTCGCAAGGCCGACATTTGCATCTAACGGCAATACGGTGAGTGGAAATTTTGTAGAGAGTTCTTTGATTTTATTTTGTAATTTTGGAGGGATTGGGCCGTCGATAACTAAAACAAACTCATCGGGGAGGAGTGTGTTTGCATAAGCGGACTCAACTGCTTTTCCGAAAAGCTGCTCGTTATCTCGCCGATAAACAGACATCAAAATGCTAAGTCCGCCAGGAAAGTTAACTTGATCTGCTTTATTGAAGTCCAAAATTTCAATCCTACTAAAAATTTTCTTATTGTTAGGTTAACTTTATGTCTAGCACACATACATCTAAGCACGATAATAATACCAAGAGGGCGCAGGTTTTGGGCAAGTTAAACTAGTTAAGAGGTAAAATCAAGAAGGAAAAGAGACAGGCTTTTGAAAGGCTATGTAAGCCCTTTTGCATTGGTCTAGTTGAATCACAACAAACTTGTGAGTTTCATGTTGACCTGCGTTAGTCAAATGCGCTCAATCTTTGATTTTGTTTTGGATTGAACGCCAGAAAATTAAGCGCATGATGTTACACGAAAATAATGGTTTTGTTGATAAAAAAGTTGATTTTGACGCGAATCCATTTTTGTTTTTTCAGTCTGGTAGGGTGGTTTTGCTCTATATCGTTGATGCCTTTTCTTGTTCGAGAGTGCATTCTTTCTTTTTATGATCAATCTCGGTGGTTTGATGGCTGTTAGGATGGGGCAGGTAAATGCAGCGGGAAGGTTGAGTTAGGTTAGTGCTAATAATTTGGCTCCAATTAATAGCAGTAGCAGCCCCAAAAAGTTTTTTATTAATACTGGTGGCGTGGCCGTTATCAAGCGGCTTGCAAGCAGCGCGGAGGGTATAGAGCCTAATAGCAGTAAGCCCAGCAATTTTATATCGGTTGCTCCCATCGCCAAATAACCAAGCCCACCAATCAATGATACAGGGATTGCATGCATGGTATCTGTAGCCACCAGTTTTGCCGGTTTCATGCGCAGTGGGTAAAGGCCTATAAGAAAAATGGCTCCCAAGGCGCCGGCGCCAATGGATGTTGCGCTGACCATTCCACCTAAAATGGCGCCTGCAGTTATTGTTAACGGCGGCTGACTTTTTTTGAATATTTGCGGCTTTTTAATACGGCGTGCGCGTTGAAACAGTTGAATGTTTGAGCCAAATAGCATGGCTGCGCCCGAAAATATTACCAGCGAACCCAGCAGATAGGTAATCCAGCTTTCATTGGTGAAGAGTGCGCCTTTGTGGGCTAGAAACACCACAATTAAGGTGGCGGGAATACTGCCTAGCCACAGGCGTTTGACGATTTGCCAGTCGACTAAGGCATTTTTATTGTGAGAATGGCTGGCCACAAGTTTGGTGATGGTGGCAAATAGCAGGTCGGTTGCCACTACTGTCATCAAGTCAAAGCCGAAAAGTGTTAGCAGAATGGGGGCCATTAAAGCGCCGCCACCGACACCGGTTAGGCCAACCACAAAACCGACAATGGCGCCGGCTAGGGGCGCCCATTCAATACCTAGCAATTTAAATCGCCTTGGCTATAAAGTGTGGGTTGAGAATTTCGCTTTTTCCGTATTGCATGGGCTCGCCAGTGGCTTGGGTAACTTGTCCGCCGGCGCCTTCCAGTACCGCTTGGGCTGCGGCAGTGTCCCATTCACAGGTGGGGGCTAGGCGCGGGTATATGTCCGCTTCGCCAGTGGCAATTTTTAGAAATTTTAAGCTGCTGCCCGCTTGTACCAGCTCAACATTGCCTCCAATGGCATCGATAAACGCTTGGGTTTCTTCATTTAAGTGACTTTTGCTGGCCACAACGCGAGTAAGTGTTTTGTCAATTTTACAGTGTGCGATTTTTTTCACTTGCCCGTTGCGCTGCTCGCAGGTTGAAGGGGTATGTTTGCCGCCTATGTAAAGTGTGTTTTTTGCAGGCACACCAACAAAACCTAAGCTCGGTTGTTTGTTCTCGATCAGGGCCAGGTTGCAGGTAAATTCACCATTTTTTTTGATAAACTCTTTAGTGCCATCCAATGGGTCGATAAGCCAAAAGGTTGAGTGTGTTTTGGGGATATCCAGCGATTGGCTGTCTTCTTCGCTGACGACGGGGATTTCTGGTGTGAGCTTAGCAAGGCCCTCAATTAATGTGTAGTGAGCGGCTAAATCGGCTTTGGTTACCGGGGAGTTATCACCTTTGATTTCTGTATCAAATTCGTTGGAGTTGTACACCTCCATAATGGCATCGCCTGCCTGCCACATTAGCTGTTTTATGTGATTTAACAGTTCGGCATTTTGGGTGGTTTGTTGGGCTTTGCTCATTGCTGTAAATCCAGTTTTTTGATTAATTGCTTGACAATTTCTTCGATGCTGTCTTGCGCGGTAAAAACATTAATTTCAGGGTTTTCCGGTGCTTCGTAGGGGCTGCCAATGCCGGTAAAGTTGGGGATTTCCCCTTTGCGGGCTTTTTTATAAAGGCCTTTGGGGTCGCGCGATTCTGCAACTTCCAGTGGGGTGTTTACAAAAACTTCAATAAATTCGCCGTCTTCAAACAGTTCGCGGGCCATGCGCCGCTCGGCGCGAAACGGTGAAATAAACGCGGTTAATACCACAATACCGGCATCCATCATTAATTTAGCCACTTCCGATATACGGCGAATGTTTTCAACGCGGTCGGCATCGGTAAAGCCTAAATCTTTATTGAGTCCGTGGCGAACATTGTCGCCATCTAATACATAGGTGCGAATACCTTGGGTGTGTAGTTCTTTTTCCAGGGCGTTGGCAACGGTGGATTTGCCCGAGCCAGAAAGGCCAGTAAACCAAATCACCTTACTGGTGTGACCGTTCATTTGGCGGCGGGTGCTTTTGTCCACATCCAGCTTTTGACGGTGTACATTGCTGGCGCGGCGCAGGGCGTAGTCGATCATGCCGGCGGCAACGGTTTGATTACTCATGCGGTCAATCAGAATTAAACTGCCAATACCAGGGCAGGTTTTATAGGCCTCAAAAGGGATGGCGCGATCGGTTTTAATTTTTACGGCGCAAAGGTCATTGAGTTCCAGTTTAGAGGCTGAAAGTTTTTCAAAAGTATTGATATTAATCTTGTGCTTAATTTCGGTAATTTGCGCACTGACTGTTTGCGTGCCGATTTTCATCAGGTAGGAGCGGCCTAAAAAGCCCGGCTCCTGATCCATCCAGATAAGTTCAATTTCAAACTGGTCGGAAATTTCGCACGGGGCATCGGCGGCAACAATCAGGTCGCCGCGCGATGCGTCAATTTCACGATCCAAGGTTAAGGTAACGGCTCGCCCAGCATCCGCTTGTTTGAGCTTGTCTTTAAAAAGAATAATCTCGTTAATATTGGCGGTTTCACCGGATGGCAATATGCGCACCGCTTGCCCCACCTGAGCGCGACCGGCTTCAATGGTGCCTGAAAAGCCGCGAAAATCCAGATTGGGTCGGTTAACCCATTGCACCGGAAAGCGTAATGGCTGCTCAACATCACTTGATTGATAGTCCAGTGTTTCTAGGTAGCCCAGTAATGTGGGGCCGTGGTACCAGTGGCTGTTGGTGGAGCGCTGGATAACATTGTCGCCTTTTAGGGCGGATATGGGGATGGCGGTGATCTGCGTAAAGTTGAGTTGCTTGGCAAACGCGCGGTAATTTGCTTCAATTTGCTCGAAAGTGTCTTTGCTGTAGTCCATCAAATCCATTTTGTTGACGGCCAGGACGATATTTTTAATACCCAGTACCGAGCAAATCATCGAGTGACGGCGGGTCTGAGTCAGTATGCCCTGGCGGGCATCAATCAAGATTATCGCTAAATCGGCGCTTGAGGCGCCAGTCACCATATTGCGTGTGTATTGCTCGTGGCCCGGGGTGTCGGCGACGATAAACTTGCGCTTGTCGGTGGCGAAAAACCGATAAGCGACATCAATGGTAATGCCTTGCTCGCGTTCGGCGGCAAGCCCGTCAACCAGCAAGGCAAAATCGATATCACCGCCTTGGGTGCCGACTTTTTTAGAATCGCTCTTCAGGGATGCAACCTGGTCATCAAAAATTAATTGCGCTTCGTAAAGCATACGGCCGATTAGGGTACTTTTACCGTCATCTACGCTGCCGCAGGTGATAAAGCGCAAGGTATCGAGCGATGCTTGTTCCGCCAAATAGGTGTTGACTCGCTCTACGGAGGTTTGCATGGCTGTCATTAAAAATACCCCTCTTGCTTTTTCTTTTCCATGGATGCCGAGCTGTCGCTGTCGATGGCGCGGCCTTGGCGTTCACTAGTTTTTGTGCTCATCAGCTCTAATACGATTGAGGCCAGGTCATCGGCTTCGGATTCAATGGCGCCAGTCAATGGATAGCAGCCTAAGGTTCTAAAGCGGATTTTTTTAGTTTGAATTTTCTCATCGGCGAAGAGTTCCAGCCGCTCATCATCCACCATTAGTAACATGCCGTCGCGCTCAACCACTGGGCGTTCGGCGGCAAAATACAGCGGCACAATGGGGATTTGTTCGCGATAGATGTATTGCCAAATATCTAGCTCTGTCCAATTGGAAAGGGGGAATACGCGAATGCTTTCGCCGGATTTTTTGCGGCTGTTGTATTGGTGCCACAGTTCTGGGCGTTGGCTTTTGGGGTCCCAACGATGTTCACTGGTGCGAAAGGAAAATACACGCTCTTTTGCCCGGGATTTTTCTTCATCGCGGCGGGCGCCGCCAAAGGCTACATCAAACTTATAGTGATCCAGTGCCTGTTTCAGGCCTTGGGTTTTCATGATATCTGTGTGCAAGGCCGAGCCGTGATCAAAGGGATTGATATCTTTTTCAATGCCATCGGGGTTGGTGTGAACCAGCAGATCCATACCGCTTTCTTGGGCCATATAGTCGCGAAAGTCATACATGGCTTGGAACTTCCAGCGGGTATCCACATGCAGTAGCGGAAAAGGCGGTGGACTGGGGTAAAAGGCTTTGCGCGCCAAGTGCAGCATAACCGCCGAATCTTTGCCCACGGAATAGAGCATCACTGGGTTTTCTGCCTCGGCCACAACTTCGCGAATAATATGTATGGACTGGGCCTCCAGCCGATCTAGGTGACTGATTTGCTCGCTTGGCAGAAGGCGGTTGTCTTCATTGTTGTGGGCGTGAATATCGTCGCGGCCGTGGCCGTATACTTCCAGTGCGATGCGCAGGTTTTGCTTTTCTAGTGGTAAGCTGTTTGAGGTCCATTTGCGGGTCATCTCTCGGCAGTTTTTTGTGACCAGCCCTGAGGGAATGACGATTGTGTCTTTGCTTTCGCTTTTTGCCAAAGTGATTAAGCTCTCTTCTAGCAGGGGGCTTGAGGGAGTGCAGGTATTCATAAATACCCAGCGTCGGCCGCCGCGACCATCATTGGCGAATAGCACCGACTGCTCTTGCCCAAAGGTATGCAGGCAAGTCATTAGTACTGATTTGCGCTTTTTGCGGCCGCTTTCGAGAATACTGGCAAGTACTTGCTTTTTGGCTGGGCGCTCGTGCTCGTCATTTAAGTCAGCTTCGGTGAGTAACGGAAGGTCCAATCCTTGCTCACCAATCCAGCGCTCGGCTTTTTTGAGGTTGGCGGCGTCTTCCCCTTGCCAAAGTTCCAAGGCAATCGAGCGGGTAGACCAGACTTTGTTATAGCTTTTGGTTATGGCTTCAATATTTGTCATTTTGTCGCTATTTGTTTTTTTCGTATGTATCCTGAGATAATAAAGCTTGACCTAGGTGTAGTCTACTTTTTTTTGGGTTTTTTTGCAAAATGCGACAAGGTGGCTGTTAGAGTGAGGTCTCTGCGCTTATGGCCAGTGAGGGTTGTGGGTGTTTAGGTTTGCTTTGTGGGAGGCTGTCTTCATACTCAAAAAATAAAAAGACATATATGGACGCTCCCCTGAAGTCAAGAGAAAAAAAATAAAAGGACACCCACAAACTTATTACTATTGCAGCTTTAGTCTGTTATTTGACCAATTTTATTGTGCGGGTGATTTATGGCTGTGAGTTCTGAGTTTGACTGGGCTAATCGTATAGAGCCGAATTATGAACGGGTACGAAACCGACATGAATTGTCAAACTTATTGATGGATTAAAATTTAAAGAATAGAATCTATTTATCCAAAACATCTAATACTATTTAAATAAAGGAATGTTTCATTGAAATATCGAGCTGAAATTGACGGCTTGCGAGCGCTAGCTGTTGTCCCTGTTATCTTTTTTCATGCTGGTTTTAAACTGTTTAATGGGGGATTTGTCGGCGTTGATATGTTCTTTGTAATCAGCGGCTACTTGATTACTACAATTCTTATTGAAAATATAGAAAACAAACAATTTAGCATCGTTAATTTTTACGAGCGTCGAGCAAGACGAATATTACCTGCGTTGTTCTTCGTAATTCTTGCCTGTATTCCTTTCGCTTGGATGTGGATGCTACCAAGTCAGATGAAAGACTTTGCGCAAAGTCTTGTGGCAGTGAGTTTTTTTGCATCTAATATTTTATTTTGGAGGGAGAGTGGTTACTTTGACGCTGTGGCTGAAGAAAAGCCACTGCTCCATACATGGAGTTTAGCTGTAGAAGAGCAATATTATATATTTTTTCCAATATTTCTAATTCTTTTTTGGCGCTTTGGTAAAGGTAGAGTGTTCTGGGTAATTGTTGTAATGGCATCAATCAGCTTATTACTAAGTGAGTGGGGGTGGCGTAAACAACCAACAGCAAATTTTTATTTTATATTAACACGTGCGTGGGAGTTGTTTGCTGGTTCAATTGCTGCTTTTATTGTTCAAAAAAGGGGGATACAGAAGGATGACTTTTTATCGTTGTTAGGTTTATTGGCGATTGTGTTTTCCATTTTTGCTTACAATGAAAGTACGCCTTTCCCAAGTTTATATGCCTTAGTGCCAGTATTGGGTGTTGTGTTGATTATATTGTATGCTGACAAAGATACTTTAGTTGCAAAATTACTTAGTAAAAAAGCATTCGTATATGTTGGTTTGATTAGCTATTCGGCATATTTATGGCATCAACCTTTCTTTGCATTTGCAAGAATTAAAACTTTAGGTGAGCCATCTACAGTGCTCATGATTACGTTATGCTTACTTTCGATTGTTGCTGCATTTATAACATGGAGATATGTTGAACGTCCATTTCGTAGTAAGTCAATTGTTTCAGGCAAGGTTATATTTTTAAGTTCATTTGCTGGTATTGTAATAACGATTTTTATTGGAGTGGTAATTCCTAAAACAGAGACGATTCGATTTAATAATGCCCAATTAGCAGTGATTGAAGACGGGCGAAAAAATCGATTGTTATTTGAGGGTAGTGCTTATGATCGATTTGAATGTTTTTTTGACTATAAGCAAAAAGCCAGTCAGCTACTAGATAAAAAATGTATCACAGATTCTACGTCGAGTAGAATAATTCTTTTCGGAGATAGCGAAGCTGCTCATCTATTAGAAGGCATGAAATCTGTTTTTAAAAAACACGAGATAATGCAGTTCACTGGAACATCTTGCAGAGCAATAGACTACGAATCAAATAGTAATAGATGTAAAGAATTTTATAATTTATTCGTAACTGAGATTGTACCTAACTTAACCGCTAAAGATATTGTTGTTGTTTCTTCTAACTGGTGGAATACATTTCGTGATATAGGAGAAAGAGAATTTTCTAGTTCGCTTAAGGATATTTTACTAAAAATAAAGAAGTCGCAGGTAAATTTGTTTGTATTTACAAATGCACCAGGATTTAATGCTAACCCCTATGAAACACTTGCTGTTATGTTTGGTGGAAATGTAGATAAAATTACTTTGTTGGAAACTCAAAACATATGGGACTCTGACTTTGTTATTGAGGCTATCGCAAATGAAATTAATGTCAAAACCTTTAACGTATCAAAGGTGCTTTGTATTGATGCCGGTAAATGTTTGTTTAGAAACTTAGATAATTATCTTTATTTTGATACTGGGCACTTGTCATTTTATGGTAGTCGTTATGTAGCGAATGAATTTAGAAAAGCTAATTTTTCTTCTTCAGATGAGAGTGAAAATAAAAGGACACCCGTAAACTTGTCGCCATCACAACTTTAGTCTATTATTTAACCAATTTTATTACGTAGGTGATTTATGGTTGTGAGTTCTGAGTTTAACTGGGCTAATCGTATAGAGCCGAATAGGGAATTAGCATTAATGCTTGCAAGCGGGAAGTGAGTGTATTAATGCATCCTTGAGGGTATTCATTTTACCTTGCCTGAAATTCAAACGCTGCTAGAAGGGATTACCGTTGGAGGGCATAAGCTATCGGACCAACAAATTGGGACTAACCAAGGGGACGCATGTCGTTATGTGTTTGGTTTAATTCATGATCGTACGTTTTCTGTTACCTCGCAAGTTGCATGTGATATTCATGCTATTGCAGGTAAGGAAGAAGCGTTGG
>Ga0055584_100001308_pt1 | contig 24453 bp, 25 predicted proteins | sample OSDHelmetaG_FD_58716 | JGI IMG/M metagenome (GOLD analysis project Ga0055584, IMG submission 58716) | Pelagic marine sediment microbial communities from the LTER site Helgoland, North Sea, for post-phytoplankton bloom and carbon turnover... | ecosystem: Environmental > Aquatic > Marine >...
GTGAAAGCTAAGTTTTGGCAACATTGGTCTTGTGTGTCTATGAACGATAGACAGATCAAACTGATGAATAGGTTACTTGATGTCTTTAAAGGTAACCTGACAACTGGTAAGTGGGCCAAGATTGCTAAATGTTCTACTAAATTAACTCAGGCGGCGCGTCGTGTTTTTTGTAGCAAGAGCACTAAACCTGCAATGACTAGCACCAATAGATAATCAATAATGGGGATGCGTATGATTTCGTGTAAATGCTGCCATCCTCGGCCTTGGTAAACCAAAGCAATGGCAACGAGGGTAATAAACGCGAAGGCCCAGCGTAGGTTTCTGCTTAATCCAATGCCATGCATTTGGGTGATGATAAACATTAATACAAAACCAAATGCGAACATGGGCCAGACTTCTTGGCCGGCGATGAGGGCGACGGTGACGCCATGAATGAGTACGCCAACTTCTAGCACCAAGGTCCAATAGCGGTTGGTGTGTAAGGGGGTAAAGACAAATCCTGCTTGGATAAAAAGCAAGAAGGTATAGAAAAATCCCAGTAAGTGCCCTAGGGAGGTTTCCATAGGGTGGAACCAAAAGGTATAGGTGATGGCCCAAGCAAAATAGTAGCCATGGTATTGAATGAATAGTGGGCGAGTTTTGGCTAGCCAGCTACCTCCAGATCCAAACCACAATCCGCGGCGCGGTGCTTCGATGATGATGACCACCACCAATAGCAGCACCACGGAAGCTTGGGATGAAAACACACTAACATCTTGAGCCAAGCCATCATAATAAACCGCTGTTTGCACAAGGTGTAATAAGATAAACCCACCAGTGCCTGTTAGGGCCAACCAATTTAACCAATGCAAACCCACGGTTTTACGCATTTCTTGGCGTTGTTGCTTGGCTTTAAAGATCAGCCACCAAATAAACAGCTGGTGCAGCATATAGCCACCCCAAGCGCTAAGGCGACTCATGGTTGTGGCTTCTGGTAATTTCCAGTAATACCAACTAGCTCCCTGATCAGGTAATAATGTCACTTGCTCCAGAGCAGGCCCAATGGCAAGAATACTTGCTGTGAAAACGGCTGCCACAGTCAGGCAGCCTTGAAAAACACGTTGCCAGGCCATACTTGCCTCCTAATGATAAATATTAGATTAATTAGCGATCTCTAGCATAACTTCGTTTCTTCGAAACATCGGCAATTTAAAAGGAGGGTCGTAAAATGCAAATGTGGGATTGCCAAGGGGTTTGAGGTTATTTTGACGTAAATATTCTCTCAAACGGTCTTCGTGTTTGAACACGTTGCGATCTGAGTTCCAACCAGCAAACTGAATAACCGCAAAGGTTTTTTCTTGAACTTGCTTTATCACTACCCGGTCATCGATTGGCGAAGGGATAGATTGTAGTGAATAGGCGGCGGGCATGACAAAACTAATGGTCCATGATTCGCCTGATTTATGCTGTTGAACTGGTGCTGTCATTGCCATGTCGGTTTGGCGTTGATTATTGCCAAATATATAATCGGCTAATAGCTTAAAACCGCTGGTGGCGGCCTGTTTGCGCTTGCCATTGACAATTACTTCAGCAATTAACATGGGTTGGTATTGGCGAATTTCAAATGGTTCTTGTTGCTTCACCACTACATAGGCTGGTGTTTCAATATTACCATAGGTCGGTGTACTGCATAGACCCAAGGCTACCACCGCAATAGAAAGATAAAAATTGGGTAATATATTCATCCGTTCATCTCCAGTTCATAGTGCTTGGGCATAGTTTTCACTGGTGTGAGCTCATGATTAATGATCAGTGCTTCTAGGCAGTGCTTGGCAATTAGATTGCTCATGTCTTCCATTTCGCCAATATGAGGTAAGAGGTGTAATTGTTTGTTTGGCCACTTACGTTTAGCGGCGGCGATTTCGTTAGGTATGTCTTTACTTACGTGATTACCCTGTGCAAGAAAGTAGGGTAATACCCATAATTGATGGGAACCATTATTAAAACAGGCGTCAATGCAGGATTGCACGCTCGGCTGGGAAAATTCCAGAAATCCTACCTGTACATCATCCAAATTCATACGTAGGTGATAGACTACTCTTTTTCCTAATTGTTGTATGGTTCGATTGGCTTGGTTGCGGCGACTGCCGTGAGCTACGATTAATAAACTGGTCATGGTTTTCTCCTTCGGATTAACACATGGGGATAAGTGGGCGGCTGTCATAGGCCCATTGCAACAACGCTTGGCGCTGTCGCGGTCGACATTGAGGGTCATCAATGGGACAGTTTTTCAGCAGTGCCTTCCAGTGGCGTGCAAAACCCTGCCAGCGTTTAATCTGGCGTTGGTCTTCTTGTTCAAGTCTACGGCCTATGTAATAACGGCAATACCACTGAAACCAACCTCTGGGGTCATCTTTATACAGCCAGCCTTTTGCTCGCCATTGGCTTAAGGATTGGGAAGCATGGATACCAAAATAGTTAAGACTTGCATCAGCTTTGTTTGGTGCCAGTTTGGCCCCTATAAACCAGTTTTCTGGAAACTCTTGCTTGCAGTCGGTCATGTATTTGCCACCAAATACTCCAGCTTGTAGCATCTCCATTGGTGTTAATTGAGGACGGAAATGATCAGCGAAATCTTTGCCCATGGGGGCAACTAATTGATAACTGTACTGGCTTTGCATGTGATCATTGACGTGGATCCAAGTCATGGTATTTACCACTAAATGTAGTTTGCTAAGCCTAGTTCCTGTGGATACGGCGCAAAATAACGTTGTCTTTTTAGGTAGTGATTATTGGATTGGTCAAGGTAATGCTGAATCAACGTAATCGGTGTGGCCAAAGGCAATTCACCAAAGCGATAACGTAAGATGACCTTATGCAAATGTTGCCGATTTTTATTGTTTAACAGTGGACGCAAATAACCCAACAAGTGCTGCAAAGTATTGCTGTGTTGGCCTTTGCTAGCTGGTGCTTTTAGACCATGCATCAAAATTGAAAAATAGCGTTTAGCCAAATGTGCCAGTTGGTAATCTTTTTGTTTTGCAAGCAGATTGCCAAGCAGTTTTAATGATTTGGGTGCATGAGCCATCAGTAAGTATTTATGTTGCCAATGAAATGTATGTAAGGCATTTAAAGTTAGTTGGTTGAATACTTCCTTATAAAAACGGTAATGGACATAGACACGCATGACGAAGTTTTCTAATAAATGAGGATCATGTAGGCGACCTTCTTCTTCAATCGGTAATAAAGGAAAACGTGCCTGTAAAGCTTGGGTAAATAGCCCTCTCGTTCGGACTTGGTGTGGATGGCCGTTAGGCTGATAGACTTTGACTCTTTCTAGGCCGCAACTTGGGGAGTTCTTCATCAATACATACCCATGAAGGTCCTTCATCCAATTTAGATGCGGGGTGTACCCCATTTCTAATTGATGACTAAGGTCAATATCAGGCTGTTTAGGACTGATTAGGAGAGGTGATTCGGGCTTACCAACAAGACGCATAGTTGGCCTAGGGGTAGAAAAACCAGCAGCTACTTCTGGACAGAAAGCTTGCCATTGAAAATGCTGCCCTAGATCGTTGAGGCATAATTTTGACCGAGTATGTCCAGCATTAAAGCGCACCTTTTCGCCAACTAAGCAGGCACTTATACCTACTTTAACTTTGTTGAAAAAAGGGTATTCGTTAGCCCTTGTATTTCTGTTAAATAATTTGTCTAAATTTTCGTTTGGCATGACAATTGCTCTTAGTTTATTAAATATTTAATAAAAACAATAGGTAATATTAAATTTTCTGGATCTTTGTCTAAAAAGATAACAGAGTGTAAAAATAAATGCAAAATAAATATTGAATAACTTTTAAAATTATTGTTCAATAAGTTGTTCGTTAAGGTTGAGTGTATTGATAGTACAAGTTGTAGACGATCACAATTTATTACTTTCAGCTATGGTGCTAGGGGCTCGAATATGCCTATACGAGTAACGGTTTATTGGCTTTCTGGTCGTATATTTGAACCAATTTGTATATGGTTTTGTTTAATAATTAGATTTATAATGCGATCATGAATATTGTTACTTTTCCAATACGTATATTGTCAGAAAAAACCGGTGTGCCCACTGCTACTATTCGTGCATGGGAGCGCCGCTATGAAATTCTGCCAGCCCAACGCACTGAATCTGGACACCGTCAATACACCGAAGAAGATGCGGTCTATGTGAGTCATTTAGTTGCCTGCATGGATCAAGGCATGACCATTAGCAAGGCTATACGGGAAGTAGACAATCAACTGCAGCAAGGGCAACAATTAACTACACAAGTGCGCAATGCTCAGACCAGTCAGTGGCAGTATTACATTGACGAAATGCTCATTGCTGTTGCTCACTTTGATAGCGCAAGAATTGATCTAGCATACCAACAGGCGATGGGGCTGTTCGCTGTTGATGTGGTAACGGATCAGGTACTGTGTCCTGTGCTAGTTGCTTTAGGGGAGCGTTGGCAAGATCGTTCTTCTGGAGTGGCCCAAGAGCACTTTTTTACCACCTATCTGCGTAACAAAATAGGTGCAAGATTGCATCATCAAGTCCATCGACAAGGGACTAAACTTATTATTGCTTGCATGCCTGAAGAGCACCATGAACTTGGAAGTCTTCTATTTGCGGTAGCGGCAATGGAATTTGGATATAGTGTGATTACCTTGGGAGCTAATTTACCACTCAATCAAATCCCTGCAACGGTCCTTGCTACACAAGCTTGTGGCGTGGTTTTGTCTAGTACAGTATCAACATTTTCAGAATCTGATTCTCGAGAATTGGCGACTATTAGAGAGTTGATTTCAGTGCCAGTCATGATTGGTGGTCATGAGGATTTAAGTGTGGATTCTGATGGCTTATATATGTTGGGAAGTAACTTTTCGACCGCGCTAGAGCGTTTACAAGAAATTGTACCTATTTGAAGTACGTAATGCCTGCCTGAAATAACAGCAAAAATGGGCTATTTAGAATTTGGTTTTAGTAAATTCATTAAGGCTAAATCGATAGTTGTATAATCGAATTTAAAGTTCGATTTCATTAATCGGTAAGGCACAACATGTTGGCCATGTGCTAGCAACCGATTACCCATCTCACCAAATAATAGATTGATTAACCATTGTGGGGTAGTGAACCAACATGGTCGCTGCACAATCTTAGCTAATTGCCGAGCAAACTGATGATTGGTTACTGGCTGCGGAGCAGTCAGGTTAAAGCAACCATGTAAAGAACTGTGCTCTACCAACCAGTCTATAGCGCGGCATACGTCGGTCATATGGATCCAGGATAGCCCTTGGTTACCGTTACCTATCTTGCCGCCAAAACCCATTTTAAAGGCCGGTAGCATTTTAGAAAGGGCTCCACCATGTCCTAACACCACCCCTAGGCGCAAGACGCATGTTCGTACATCGTGCTTTTCCATTTCTTTTGTAGCTAGCTCGACCTGGTTGCATAGATAGTGAACGTATTCATAATGGGGCTGGTCATGTTCTTTTAAACGTTTGCTAAATACCTGTGCACCGAAGTAACCAATGGCTGAGGCACACAAGAAGAGCTTGGGTTTTATTTTTTGCTCGCTAACCCAATTTATTAGTGAAGATATCGTGTCTACGCGACTGCATAATAGAATGGACTTGTAACTGTTGGTCCATCGTTTATCAATAGGCGCGCCAGCTAGGTTGACTATAACATCGATAGGGCAGTTATTGAGTTCATTAAGCTGACTAATATAGAGGCAGCGGGTTTCTAGATTTTGGTTAGCTGTTCGTGACCAAATATAAACATGGTGACCTTTATCAATAAAATATTGTGCAAGGTGTCTGCCGATAAAGCCAGTGCCACCGGCGATTAATATATTCATGGTTATACCTTATTTCTCAACCTTCTGCATAAATAAAGTCAGTTCTGCTACGGTTATCCCGAACTTCTTAATATAGGAGCGATTAATAACAATCCCGTCATTGAGCTGCCACATCCAATCATCAAACTTGAAATGATAGGTTTTATCGTTCACCGGTAACTGCATAGCATAGTGCCAATTGACAGCGTTGCCGTTCTGTTTGCCTTTGGCAATGCCAAGGATATCATCTGCAGTTCCTTGGTATTCATGGTCACTGAGTTTCTTAATTTTCCATACTCGATTTTGACGTTTGCCATTGTAGTAGGTAAATCGCTCATTTAAGACACCTCGGTCGCCTTCCCAAGCGCCATACATGTCTACATCAAATCGAGTCGTAATGCGGCCACGCCAATCTTGCACGACTCCCCAGGCTTTTATTTCACCATTAAAGTATTCTTGGATATCGAATTTTGGTTTGTTAGCGGCATATGCCTCGAGTTTAGGGTTGACTAAAACCATGTAAATGACTCCCAATATGATGATAAAAATGGCGATATGCATGAAAAACCGACTGAAATGCTTAATCATGATGCAACTCGAACTGATATACGTTAACTCTAGATTCCATAAATCCAGCAATGCAATAAGCTAGATAGAAGCGCCACATGCGCATAAAACCTTGATCAAAACCTAGTGCCTTTAAGTTTTTGTTCTGAGTGTCAAAATTATTCAACCAATGTTGTAAAGTCTTGGCATAGTGTTGGCCAAAGGCAAAGCTGTCATGCACTTGCAGACCAGATTGTTGGGCCAAATACTTAAAACGGCTTGGCGCGGGTAACATGCCACCTGGGAATATAAAGCTACGAATCATATCTGCAGATTCGCGGTAACGAACGAAGTTATCATCATTGATGGTGATGGTTTGAATAATCGCAGTACCTCGATTTGCAAGCAATGCTTTGATTTTTTGAAAGTAAGTAGGCCAATAACGTTCACCAACAGCCTCAAACATTTCAATGGAAACGATACTGTCGTATTTGCCGGTTTGATGACGGTAATCTTCTAAGGTAAAGATGCTTTTATTATTTATACGCTGTTGCGCATATTGCTGTTGTGAGGGTGACAAAGTGATCCCCTTGTAATCGCTACCAACTCTGGTGGCAAAACGTTCGGCAAAACCACCCCAGCCACAGCCAATTTCTAAGAGTCTATCGGTATTCCCTAGCTGATTAATAATTCGATCATATTTATTCTGTTGCGCTTGTTGCAAGCTGTCTTCTGGTTGGTTAAACAAGGCCGCGGAATATGTCATGCTCGGGTCTAACCATAAACTATAAAAGTCATTGCCTAGGTCATAGTGGGCTGGAATATTACGCTTACTACCGTTTAACGTGTTTGCACGCAAAACATACAGAATTTTAGAAAAAGCTCGAGTTAATCGATTGCCATAATATATTGATGCTAATGGCTTGGTATTTTGAATAGCCAAACGGATAACTTTTGTTAAATCATCAGTATCGACCAGACCATCTCGGTAGCATTCAGCTAAACCAATACTCCCTTTGGTAACGATTTTTCCTAAAGCTCGCCAATCATGTATAACTAGTTGAGCATCTACATCACTATGAGGATTGCCAAATTGGTAACTGTGACCGTTTGGTAGGGTTAAATGCAATTCGCCATGATTAAGGTTATCTAAGGCACGTAGGAATTGGCCAGAATAAACTGCGTTGATCATAGTGCTCTCCTAGTGGTTGTAGTTAGGGTTAACTTTTTGTCCAAGGCTTTGGGTTTTGGTTGCAAAGGAATCCCCTTAATTAATAACTTGAGCGCTTGCCAGTGAATCATAGATATCACCTTGGCTGTTACTAAGGGGTGACGCCAAAACGCGTTTAAAATAGTTTTCTTTGTGAGTAGCTTTGGTTGGCCAGAAAGGCTGGTTAATAGTGTTTTTCCATTGCCATCTGTATAGTTGATGTTGATCTTTAAATAGTCGTTGTGCCAACTAAAACGGAAACTATATTGGCCTTGGCGAGGTAAAAAAGGGGATACATAGAACTCTTTGTCGCACTCTAGGCTGTCGTGCTCGGAAATCAGTCGGCCATCAATGTTATGACAAAGATAATAGTGTCGTTCACCAAAGGTGTTATTCACTTCACACAGCACGGCTATTAATTGCTCATCAGCATCGAGACACAACCAAAAACTAACTGGATTAAAACTCACCATTATCACTCTTGGCATGGTCAGTAATACTATATTGGCAATGTTATTAGATAGCCCATAGGGCGCTAACATGCTTCTAATCCAGGCTTCTAAATCAGTGGTTTCACCATTGCCGTAGTCATTACAGTGGAAGCTAACAAGTGATCTAGAATTCAATCCGATTAGCTGTGTGAAAGAACTATCTTGGAGTAGATTTAAAGGGAGCATGAAGTAATACAAGCCATAAGAAAATTGGTTAGCTTTAGGGGTTAAGCGATGATGCATTACTCTAGCTTCCAATAGAGCAGGGGTTGTTTTATTTATTGCCATGGGATAGTTGCCCCCATAGATTTTGCTACTTTCACCGCACTTAATAAGCCGTCTTCATGAAAACCGTAACGAGTCCAAGCACCGCAGAACCAAGTATTGCTCTGGCCTTGAATAGAAGGCAGTTTGGATTGTGCTTTAATAGCCTGTTGGTTAAACACAGGATGGTGTAATGTTGTTTGGTTATATACTTTATGAGCCATCGGTTCGTGCCCTGGATTAAGGGTCACGAGCACCGGTTTGTCTACACAGAGGGGTTGAAGGTTGTTCATCCAATAGGTGAGGGATATGGATTTGTCCTCTTGGGTTGAAGAACCGAGATAATTCCAGCTAGACCAAGCCTGTTTCCTGCAAGGCATAAAACTGGTATCACTATGTAAAACAACTCGATTAGGTTGATAAGCAATTTGGCCCAGTACAGCACGTTCATCATTGCTAGCATCTGAGAGTAACGCCAAGGCTTGATCAGAATGGCAAGCTAACACTACTGAATCGAATTGGTGAGTTGTACCACTATCGTCAGTAACTACTACTTCGTTCACATGGCGTTCGATTTTTATGATTGAGCAATTTGTTTTTACACTATTGCCCAGAGACTGCTTTATTTTGTCTACATATACTTGGCTGCCGCCCTTTACTGTATACCATTGTGGGTGATCGTTGATCGATAACAGGCCGTGATTTTCAAAAAAGCGTACTAAGGTGTTGGCAGGGAAGTTGAGCATATCCAAAGAAGGTGTGCTCCAAATAGCAGCTCCCATTGCACACAAATAGTATTCGCTAAACAATTGATGAACACCAAGTTGCTTCAGCATTTCACCAACTGTGAATGAATTAGGCTGCTCCAAGTACTCTCTAGCCTTTTTATTGAATCGCAATATATCCAACAACATTTGCCAGAATGATGGTCTTAGTAGATTTGTTTTTTGGGCAAACATATCCATTTTATGTCTTGTCCCATATTCAAACCTGCCGTTATCAATATTCACCCCAAACGACATATTGCTCTTAGCTATTGGTACATTTAGACGCTCAAATAGGGCTGTCAAATGTGGATAGTTTTGTTTATTGAAAACAATAAATCCGGTATCCACATTAACGTTTTCACCGTCCACATCGATGTTTAAAGTTCGACTATGTCCACCCATCTGAGATGAAGATTCAAATAGAGTTATTTCATGGTGGGGTTTGAGCAAGTATGCTGCCCCCATGCCTGATATGCCTGAACCAATGATTGCTACCTTCATAAAAATGTCTACAAATTGTTGTTCTAAGTTGCTTGAATAATGCTTATTATGCACTAGTTTATGTTCATGTTTATAAAAAATCAATATATATTTAATTGTGCAAAATATTATGCAATAATCATTAAGGTAAAGTGTTACAAATTTAAAGTTGGGGTGGTAGCGCAATCCAATCAACGCTTAGGTGTTGAAAATCTATACAAAAACAGGAAGTAAAATGATTACAGTTTTTTATGATGGGCAATGTGGTTTATGTTCAAAGGAAATCGATTATTACCGTAGAATTGCGCCTAACGGTGTCTTCGATTGGCAGGACATTACAAAGTCTGCTGAGAATCTTAATCATGAGGGGGTATCTCTTGCTGAGGGGCTTAAATATTTGCATGCAAAAGACAATAAAGATCAAATACAGATCGGTGTGGATGCATTCATTCTTATTTGGAAGCAGTTAAAGCGATGGCGCCTGTTGGCACTGCTAGTTGGGTTTCCGCTAATTCGTCCTTCTGCAAGTTATGCTTACCGAATGTTTGCCAACTGGAGATTTAAACGATTAGAGCATTGCCAATTAGCGGCTCAACTTAAAGAATAATCGCAATAGGTACGGATGTTTTCCTAGGGAATTCCCAGTGTTAATCGAAACAAATAGTTAATTTAAATGTCAATAGATACAGACGAGGGGCTTGGCAGTATTTAGGTACTCTAACGTACAAGATAGTCAGACACTTCTGAGATAAGGCAGCTTTGCCCCTTTTACGCAGCGCTACGTTTTACTATGAAACTCTACGTACGTTTACGCACGAGTACTCAGCTTTATATAATCGATATTTTGTAACTTGTTGATTTTGAAAGAATCGTCTGTTTTGCTACATTGTTCGAAATATATAAGAGCAAGGTACCGTGCTTAATTGTGCGTATTTTTGCGTATTGAGATTTTGATTTCAGTTCCCTTTGTGCATCACGAAAGACTAGGTAAATTTCTACTTGCGGCAGCACTCGACTTAGTGGATACAGCTAAACTCTGTTCCTCATAGGTTAATATATCCTTTTCTCGGTAAATTACTCGGCCACCAATTTTTAGAAAAATAGGCCCCCAACCGATAATCCGCCAGCGTTCGAGAGTGCGTTCTGAAATGCACCAACGTTGTGCTAGTTGCTTTTGCATCATGTGTTTATCAGATATTTGAGATAGGTTCATGGCTTCGCTCCTTTGCGTTGTGTTAACACATGTACGCTTTCTTTTGCGACGCCGTCAAGTTAATAGTGTGACAACTGGCGACAATTGATCTAGTTGCAAGGTTCCGTTATGGAACCATTTGGAGTATTATGCAGTTTAATAACAAAAGGGCGAATGGCTATGTCAGTTAACGTAAAACTTCCAACAGCATTAGTCGATCAGGCAAAGCAGTTTGCGGTGATCCAGCACCGGTCGGTGCCAAAACAAATCGAACATTGGTCTCAAATCGGAAAAATTGCTGAAGCCAATCCGGATCTTCCTTTTTCTGTGATTCAAGACATCTTAATGGCAGACCAGGAAGAGACCATCGGCGAGTATCAATTCGGCTAATGCGACTACTTGTTACACCAACATTTGAAAAGGCTGCAAAAAAGCTACATTTGGTGGAAAAGGCTGATCTTGATACAGCGATAAAGCATATTGCCCTCCACCCTGTGGATTCTGCTGCAAAGGTAGGGGATTTAAGTGGAATTTACGTGTACAAATTCCGTATGGCCAAACAGCCCACTTTGGTGGCCTATCGTTGTATAGATAATGCGACTATTAAACTGCTAATGATTGGCAGCCATGAGAATTTTTATCGTGACCTCAAGCGTATTAAAGAGTAAGTGCTTCTCCGTACAAATGCGTAGCCGATAGTCATACGCTTTCGTTTTCGGCAATCCGTCCACCGCCATATTCAGATCAAACCGATTCTCTTGAATCGGTTTTTTCGTTTCTGGGGCCCAGTGACTGCGGGCTCTGCGGCAATTTGAAGCGTACCGGGCTAATAATACTAACGGGGGATGGCATTCATTAAACCCTGTTGATCATACCATCCCATCCACAATGGGTAAGCACTCTCAATCTATAATTTTCAAAATTTCTAAAACCATAAGCCCTGCGGGACATCATCTCCATCTTGTTGTGAAACCCCTCAGTAATACCGTTACTTTTGCTAAAACGCCACATGGCAACAGTTACCACTGGTGGCAGCGCCAGTTTGGATGGCCAGTTGGTAGATTCAAATTTGAATTTGCTAGGTTCTAATTTTCAGCAGGCTTTGCAAGTTATCAGGGCACTAATTCCAAGTGAGTGGTAGGTTGTCATGCTGGGCCACGCTGGCGTATCGAACCTGTTGATACGCCAGAAGCAGGGGGGGCTTTTAGTTCATAGCTAAACTGTAGGCTCTTCCAGGCCCATACAGGTATCACACTTGTCTTTGAATATGCCTGCCTTCACTAGCATGGAATGCATCCAACAGCCGGCACACCAACCCGCCGCGGCCTCTAACCACATAAAAATAGCGCATAACGGGATAGTGACTAAAGGCGTGTAGCGGGGCATCCAGTTGCTGGTGGTAGATAACAGTTCCATTTTACTTATGCCATTTATAGCCTCGGCTATAGGTACTGGGTTAAAAAAGCTTAGGCAAGCTAATACTAATATCGTGCCTATTTTCCAAGCAAATTTTTTCGGCTGGTAGGGGCGGTAAATGGGTTTGTGATGTCTGTTCATGGCACCTGCTAGCCATACCAGTGGACTCATCCATGCGGTCTTATGATGTTGTGTTATCACCATTTCCCATAATACAAACAGCAATAAATACGTTTGTGGCGTCCAGTCATAAACCTGGCGTACCATTTCTGCTGTATAAATAATTTGGCTGTCGAAGTTGGTTTCCCAGGTATCTTCTACTGTGGACGGGTCTATGAGCCAGGCAGAGCCGTTTATGGTGTTATAAAACACGACAAAAATCGTAACGGGAACAAGAAACAGCATGGCGGCCCGGGTTCTGACGACATTTTCATTTACCATGTCGTGAGTGAGCGGATGGAATAGTGGGTTTTTCATGTCTAGTCTCGGGATTGTTTGGTTATATTGTTATTGTTTATTGTTATAAAGGTAACACTGATCGAGGCTGGATACTAGTTTTAGGGTGCTACGATCACATAGAGTTTATTTACGGTGTCCGCCTACGCAGCTAGCTTGCTCCTATGTAACGATAGTAACCAGGGCCATTTTTTGATCCTGCAAAACTGGCATTTCCTACATTCGTGTAGGTCACGCCAAGGGGCGTGTTTAGTATTTTTGCGGTACATCTAGCTAATGCCAGATGACGCAGGAGGGCGTAAGACTTTGGGTATACTAGCTTGGTCCCAGTAACCAATCAAAATGCCACGTGAGGCTGATGTGTCTAAATGTTTACCTGTCTGATTGCTTGCTGTTGTAACTTGGTTTTTTAGCCCCGCACTCCAGTCTAGCATCAGGTCGCTTAGGTAGGCACGTGGCAGTTGGTAACCAGTGTCACGACCGAGATCCACCAGTTCCTTAGGGTCCTCTTGCAAATCGTACAGCATGGGCGCAAAGCCCAAGCAATGAATGAATTTGTAACGGCCATCAAACACCATGGTCATACGGGCGTTGTGCTGGTTACGGCCCAGTTTTTCAGTCGCAAATGACATGGCAGAATAATCGCACTCAGCTACCACATAATCGTGGCCTAAGAACTGATCTGTGCGTAATGCCGGCATTAATGATTGACCTTCCAGCCAGTTCCACTGCGGTGTGCCACCGGCCCATTCGACAAATGTTGGTAACAAATCGATGGCGCACACTAAGGCATTGCATTCACTACCTCGGTGGGCATCGGCGGCAGGGCTAGGGTCCATAATGATCAGTGGTACGCGGGTAACCGGGTCATGGAACAGGTCTTTTTCCCCCAACCAGTGGTCGCCATAAAAATCACCATGATCAGAGGTTAGGGCGATCAGGGTATTGGCGGCCTGGCCAGTTTCTTTGAGGTGGTGAAATAGGCGACCTAAGTGGTCATCTAATTCTTTTATCAAACCATAGGTCGTTGGCAAAGCGTGGTTACGGTGGTGGTCATTGGCATAAGACTGACTATGGGGTGTTTCGGTAAAGGCTTTATAAATGGGATGCGGGGAGGCTAGCTCTTGCTCACACTTGTTGGCTTTTGGCAGTGCCGCATCTCTGTATATATTGTGATAAGGCGCAGGGGCTGCTATGGGCCAGTGGGGTTTGATGTAGGACAAGTGCAAACACCAGTTATTGGTGCCCAGTGCGCTAATCATTTCCATAGCACGGTCGGTGGTATAGGCCGTTTCTGAGTGAGCTTTATCAATGCGTGCCGGTAGATGTGCGTATTTCAGATACATGCCATTGCGGACTATGCCCTGTTCGTCTTGCATAGCATTTGCCCAGGTTGCCCAAGGGTTATCGCCGCCATAGCCGAGACCATTTAAGTAGTCAAAGTAAGCAGGGCGTTGACTATCGTGTTGGCCTGATATACCAATGGTGTGCAAGCCATCGTCCCTTTCTCCCTGCCCAAAACCAGCGTTGCCTAGGTAGCGCCCTAAAGCAGATTCTGGATCCAAATTTAGGCGTTGCATACCTAGTATATCGGGTTTCATATGGGTCTTGCCCATGAGGTATGTCGTCATCCCTGTCGCCGCTAAATGGTCCGCTAAGGTCATCTCGTCGACGCGATTAGGTTTGCCATTCCAGGTGGCACCATGGGAACGAACATGGCGTCCCGTGTAGAAAGATGCTCTCGAATTACCGCAGCTCGTGCCTTGAATATAACAAGCGTTAAATTTGACCCCTTGGCGGGCCAGTTGATCTATATGGGGTGTGTCGACTACCTGATTGCCATAACACGACAATGCATCCATGCGCATTTGATCAAGCATGATGAATAACACATTTTTCTGAGGCATAAGTTGGGCTCTTGTAGCAGGTTGAAATATGGAAGCATGCACCAAGGGGCAACTGCTTTGTTAATCATTGCATGCCATTGCCTGACGCTGGTGTCGCTGCGGTGCCACCCCAGTACAGCAAACAACCACAAGCAACGCTGGTTTGTTGATTTTTACGCCTAGGTTGACAGCGATGGGCATCGAGCATTAAGATAGATTATATTGTTGACTAAATCAACAAATATTATATTTGTGTATACGCTAGCGGATAGCCACAAGGAAGGACGATCTATGTCAGACAACAATAGCTTTAACATTCAAACCTTGCTGCTCTATAGGCTGTATCACATCAGTGCGATTCACGAGCGCATTGTTTACACCAGAAATATGCCACGCCTGGCCGGCGTAACGCTTATTGAATGGCGCGTGATGGGCAATATAGCCAGTGGAGTGAATACCTTTACGGACCTTGCCAGTGAGTTAATTTTGGACCGGGGGCAACTTAGCAAACTTGTCAAAGGGCTGCAGAAAAAGCAATTAATTGAGAAGGTCAAGTCGCCCCAAGATGCCCGAAAATCAGTATTGAAGCTGTCAGCAGAAGGCGAGGAAAAGAAGACTTTGATTGTCGATATGGCGAAAAATTATGAGGAAGTGATCCTCAATGGTTTGTCAGCAGAGCAGCGTCAAGGATTTGAACAAGCCATGCAAATTATTGAAGGTAATATGCGTGAATATTGGCATGAAAAAGATGATTGAAACTAATCAAGCAGCCTCGCACACCGGGCTTGAACGGGGCAAGTTCCTAGTGGGCTTGGTGTTTTCCACGCTCATTATTTACTCTATTGTGTTTGCCCTTATTGATGAAGTGGTGGCGCGTTTTGGCGCCATTAGTTTTGGCTTAGTGATTGTTCTCTTGGCTCACCCCTTGTCAAAAGGCCTGCCTTTGGGGAGCTGGCCACGACGCTTGGCCGGGGTTGTGGATATGGCTCTGATAGCCGGTTTTTGTTACTCCTGTTGGTGGTTTTTTAGCATTCAGGATCAGCTATGGACTGGTTTTTATATGCCCGATACCAGCAATATCATCGCCGCTTGTATTGGCTTGTTGTGTATTCTTGAAGCCACTCGACGCGCTTGGGGGCCAGCACTGGTGATATTGGTTGCGGTGTTTGTCTTGTTTGGTTTCTCTGGGCCTTATTTGCCCGGTGTGCTAACGCATTTCGGTATGGATATTGGCAATTTTATGCAAATTGCTTGGTATTCATTTGATGGTGTGTTTGGTCGCACTACCGGCTTGGTGGCCAATACAGTTTTGGTGTTTTTAATCTTTGGTGCCATGCTTGAGCAATCAGGTGCCGGACAGAGTCTGATTAAAATATCAACGGCCTTAACGGCACGCATTCGCGGTGGTGCTGCCCATGCTGCCATCGTGGCCAGTGCCATATTTGGCATGATGAGTGGTTCTGTTGCGGCCAATATTGCCGGTACCGGGGTATTCACTATCCCGATGATTAAAAAACAAGGTTTTTCAGCGAAATTTGCCGCTGCGGTGGAAACTTCCGCCTCGTCTGGTGGCCAATTAACCCCGCCTGTTATGGCCGCCGCGGTGTTTGTTATGGCGGATATGGTGGGCTTGCCATATATGTCGATTATTGCGGCCGCCGCCCTGCCAGCACTATTCAAGTATATGAGTTTGTTTGCCCAAGTTTATACGGAAGCGGTACGTCTTGACCAACAACCCACGCCAGTAGAAGAAATACCTGTGCTGACACGTCAAGATTGGCGCAATGGGTTGTTAGTGGCGATACCCATTGCCGCGTTGATGGTGGCCTTTATTATTGGCTATTCACCGGCGCTATCGGGCTTTATCGGCTTGTCTGCCGCCACCATAAGTGGTTTGCTACTTAACCCTGAGTTTCGTCAACGACCCGTCAAAATGCTTCAGGCTTTTGCTGATGGGGGCGAGTCAGCCGGTAAAATTATGATTGCCGTGGCGGCTATCGGCATCGTTTTAGGTGTCGTCAATGAGACGGGTATTGCCATACGCTTTGCCACGTCCATTGCTGTGTGGGGTGAAGAATACTTGTTTGTGGCTTTGCTGATCGCCATGCTCGGTGCCCTAGTGCTAGGCATGGGGTTACCGACTTTACCTGCCTACCTAATTATTGCCATCATGATTGCGCCAGCCATGATTAAAGCCGGCGTTGAGCCATTAGCAGCCCATATGTTTGTGCTTTATTATGCCGTTTATTCGTCCTTAGTACCCCCCATTGCCTATGGTTGTTACGTGGCGGCACCGATTGCGGGTGCCAACCCCTTAGCTACGTCTTTTACCGCCTTACGTTTGTCAATCATTGGCTTACTGGTGCCTTTTGTCTTTGTCTACACGCCATCCTTGTTGCTAGTGGTGGACAGTTTTAATTACCTAGATTTGATTACCACCATGGTGCGTTTGCTGGTCGCTATATGGATGTTTGCCTCGGCTTTGGGTGGCGTGGATGCATGGCGTGGGCGCTTATCACTGGGTAATCGAAGCTTGCGCATGGTCGCTGGGTTAACCCTGATGTGGCCGCAATTTGAAATTTGGGGCGCGGGATTTGTGCTGGTATTGCTCAGTCATTTCTGTGCCAACAAGTGTATTAAAAATAACTAACAAAGAGAGATGTAATGAAATCAATAACTAACCAACTGCTCAAAATGACGGGAGCAGTCGCACTCGCCTCATTAATTTCAGGCAATGTGTCGGCACAACTCTACCGAGTTACTTCAATAGCACCAGGCATGTCACCATTTGTGGTGAATACCTCCATTGCGAAAGTAGTATCAAAACACCTACCAGACGTTGAAATGCAAGTGCGTGCTACTGGCGCCGCAACGCGCCACCTGGTTGAAGCAGGGCAGGGTAAGGTAGATTTCTTTTTTGGTTCGCCAATCATCAATTGGTTGATGGACAAGAATAAAGGGCCTTATAAGAATATGGCCAATGCGCCTCTTTTAGAAGACAACTTGGGCATGATATTTTCTTATGAAATGGGGCCTTATCATTATGTTGTAAACGCCGATAGTGATATACATTCTTTGGCAGATTTAAAAGGTAAAAAGGTATTTTTGGGCCCTCCTGGTGGTGCCGCGCGCGGTGTCGTTGGGCGTAATGTCAAAGCCGTAACCGGATTTACTGAAGACGATATGCAGGTGCAAAACTTTGGCTTTGATGCCGCTATCCAAGCCTTTCAGGATGGTAAGATTGACCTAGTGGTATTGCCCACCAATATCCCTAGCCCGCCAATCCAGCAATTTGCCCTAACCAAGGCAATTCGTATATTGGATATACCTGTGGAACAGCTAAAAATCCCTACGGCTACCGGTGGTACCATTGTTGAAATCCCGGCCCAGGCATACGGTGATAATCAAGTGAATACCGGTGTGTCTCGTACACACGGTGCCATTGTTAACTTCTCAGCACGCATGGATTTGGATGAAGAAGTGGTTTATCAAGTCACCAAAACCATCTGGGAAAACATAGGCGAAGTCACTAGTTCGGCACAATGGATGCGCAATACCATCACTTTAGACAATGCCTTAAAGGTCATTCCAAGTCGTCTGCACCCGGGTGCAGAGCGCTACTATCGTGAAATTGGTATAACCATTCCAGCGGCACTGGATTATTCCAAGTAACCGTCAGTAGATAAGTCAGTATTGTTGGGTGGCAACATAGGCATTGATGTTGTCACCCTGGCTGTATAAACACTGGCCAAGTTAGCTCATTTCACCAAGCAACAGTGGGAATTCGCTACTCACTAAGGGATCACCATGCTGCAGGTTTACCTCGGTGAAAGGCGGCGAACTGATTATGTTTGGCTGCCGCACAAAGGATGCCCCCGAGCCTAACAAGCGTAACGAAAATGCCCGTCTTTGGGTGCTGGTACTATTGTTGGCTGGTGCACCATGTATGGTGCGATAATCAAAGGCAACGGCATCACCGGGCTCTAGCTCCCAACCGAGAATATTATAAGCGTCTCTATTGGCATCAATATCCGGAATTGCTTCTAAGCCATCGTTGTTATTAAGCGCTTGTTTATTGAAGAGTTGTGGGCGGTAGCGTTTGCCCCATAAGTGAGACCCAGCCACAAACTCCAGTGTGCGCTCGCGTGTAACCTTATCGACAGGAATCCATAGGCTCACTGTTTTTGGGCCATCAACACAGTAGTAAGGCAGGTCGTGATGCCATGGTGTGGCAATGCCTGTTGCCGCTTCTTTCACCAATACGTGTTCATGAAATAACTGCACCATGCTGCTTTGCATCAATTGGGCGGCTATTTCGGCTGCTGCCGAATTAAAAATAAAGTCTTGGTATTGGGGTATTCTTTGCCAGCTACAATAATCGACAAAAAATTGTCCACCGCCATGGTCATCCTGATAGACCCTTGCGGTAGGGTTAGGGGCCTGCATATTGGCAGCGATACCTTGGCGTAGTATGTCTACCCAACTTGAAAAGGCGCCGCGCAGCACCGTAACGCCTGCAGTTTGGAACTGTGCCACGGTTTGTTGATCTAGCTTATGAGCCATGTTTACTCCTGATTATTTGCTTGCTAGATGGCCACTTTATCAATGCTACACTATTAGATAAAATAATATTAATGAATGAGCAATATAAAAAAATCAGATCACTAACCCTTAAACAAGTGTCCTATGCTCTGGCCGCCGCCGATGCTGGTAACGTCACGGCCGCATCACGCATGCTACATGTATCGCAGCCCGCGGTGTCGGCGGCCATCGCCGCTCTAGAACAACACTATGGATTAAAGTTGTTCACCAGGCTGCCCGCACAAGGTGTTGCCCTAACGCCATTCGGTATGGAAGTGATGACTGAAGCACGTCTGTTGTTGGATCAGGCGCAAACCCTGGCTCTGCTGTCCACCCCTGAGGCCAAAATTTCAGGCCAGCTGGTAGTCAGTTGTTATGAGGCAATAGCGCCTTTCGTTTTACCTCGTTTGCTGCGCACCTTACGCCAGCGGCTACCCATGGTCACGGTCAATTTTATTGAGACCACACTAGAAGGTGCGGCACTGAGTCTCACACAAGGCAGAGCTGACCTAGCCATTAGTTATGCATTGGGGCAAGACGACAGTGTGTATAAACAAAACCTCTATAGCTTACAACCTCATGTTATTTGTGCGACGTCGCATGCCTTTGCGGAACTAGGTTCACTCCAACTTTGCCAACTGCATAGGCAAAAAATGATCTTATTGGATCAGCCAATGAGTGCTCAGTATGTGCTTGGCTTGTTAAGTGCACAGGGTGCCGTGCCCGACATCGTAACCAGCGTAAAAAACATTGAACTACAACGCTCCCTAGTGGCTAACAACTTTGGTGTAGCACTGGTGCACACATTAGCCAAAGCCAGCCAGTCTTATGATGGCACGCCGCTTAGAGTGATTGCTATCAAAGACCCCATTGCTGAACAGGAGGTACAAGTAACCTGTTTGCAGCAAAGCCGTAAACGCCCGATCCTTGAAGCGGTGTTAACTGAGATGCAAGATTTGTTCAGTCATCATGAAGACCATTTATTAGGCTAGGTGCAACGGGAGGGGCTCAACTTGCAGATGCCGCTACGCCACAAAATCTAGGCTCCTTTTTGCGATAATGCCTATTGGCGCGTAAAATGGATGTTCAAATATTAATTTGCTAGTCACCAGGTAAAACTCATGCGTCGCACGGATGTTGAATTAGAAAACCAGCCTTTACTGGTACCAGATACAGAGCCCAAGTTGGTCAGTAATAAGGCTGTTGGCGAAGTGCGCAATTTTGCTTTTCTGTTATTAGACAATTTTTCTATGATGAGCTTAACCTCGGCCTTGGATGCCCTGCGCACGGCGAATTTGCTCTCAGAGACCAAGATATATAGCTTTCAGATGATTTCCCTAAATGGGCAGCCGGTATGCGGTGACTTGGGTTTTTCTGCGGTGGTTGATTACTCCATCGATGAACTTGATATTCAGCAGGTGGATGCATTGGTTATTTGTGGCGGCCTGCGAGTCGACTTGCAGCCGGATAAATTGCTGACGCGTTTCTTATATCGTCCAGAGGTGCGCAAATTGGCGCTTGGTTCCTTATGGAATGGCGCATTTGCTTTAGCATATGCCGGACTATTAGATGAAAAAGCTTGTACGGTGCACAGAGAAAACCGAGCTAGCTTCAGAGAAGCATTTCCTCGAGTTCACCTAAAAAATCAAGCCTTTACCATTGGCGAAGGCTTATTTACTTGTGCCGGTGGCAATAGTGCTTTGGACATGATGTTGAATCTGATCGCTAGCCATCAAGGCAAAAAGCTTATACGTGGCATTTGTGACATCCTCATCGTCGACCGCGTCGATGAAGAAGAGCAGTCTTTGTTTTACAATGAGGTATTAGGTGGTCAGTTGCCGGCTAACCTTCAAGAAGCGGTTGTGTTGATGGAAAACAACATGGAAGAAATGTTATCGACAGACGAGATAGGTGCCTTGGTTGGTGTCACTAGACGTCAGATAGAGCGACTATTTCAGCGTTTTTTTGGTATCTCCCCAGCACGCTATTATTTAGACCTCAGGCTCAAGCGTGCGCATCAATTGTTGACCCAGACGCAGCTAAGTATCAGTGATATTTCAATAGCTTGTGGGTTTGTCTCTTATCCCCATTTTTCCAAATGCTATAAGCAGTTTTTTGACGCACCACCCTCAGTTGCACGCAAGAAAAATGTTAAAACACCTTAACCCGGTTGCTAGCTGACCGGCTACCTGCAGGTAGCTTGTTGGCACTTAAGAAGCCCGCTTTAACATAGACCCCAGTATGCGATTAAGGTCACTTAAGGTATTGCAGGTTTCGACCTGGGAGCAGTAGGGCAGGTATTCACTCATAATGGAATCACCGGTATCCCAGCTAAATTCTCTTTCTGGGTTGAGCCACAGCACGCGCTGGCTACGGCGGTAAACTTCTTGCCAAATTTCCGTGTTGCCATCTAGCTTGTTGTTGCGCGCATCGCCTAGCATTATCACGGTGGTGCGGTGGTCAATATCACTTACAGCCAAGTCTTTGAAGTCACGTAAAGCTTTGCCGTAGTCCGTAGGCTTGTTGCCCCATTTGTCGACCACTTGTGTCAGCGACTCTTCTAGTGACTCTTGATCAAACAGGCTGGTTACCTCGGCCATATCCGCAGAAAACACGAATGAGCGTACCTTGGGGAGCACGTCTTGTAGAGAGTATAAAAACAATAGTAAGAACTTGGCCACGCGGCTTACGGAGCCGCTGACATCACAAATGACCATTACCTTAGGCCGCTCGACTCGAGTGGTTTTCCATTTGGTATGAAAGAGAAAACCATCATAGGCCGCATTGGCGGCTATAGTGCGCCTCACGTCTAGTAATCCACGTTTGGTGATGCGCCTTCTGCGGCTATGCATGCTGGCTAAACGTTTAGCGGCTTTGCGAACTAAGCTGGCCATTAACTTGTAGTTACGTTGGTCGATATTGGTAAGGTTGATGCGCTGGATGTTTCGGGCGCGCATAGCTTGGGGCTGATGGCTGCTGTAGAGCAAAAATTGTTGCTCTACAAAGCCGCGTACTTGTTGCTGCAGTAGGGTGCGGCGTTGGCGTAGTAGTTGTATCTGCGCGTTGTCGGTAGCGGTTTCTGGTAGCGCTGATAGTTGTTGCTGTAGTTGGTTGTCTCCTAGTGACTGCATCACCCGAAAGGTAACTAACGGAATTTGCGTGACTGCGGTCATGGTTTGCGCACCAGCCCCAGCTGCAGCGCTGGCGATCATGACTTGTAAGGCACTAATGTCATTGCCCATGAGTTGTTGAGCTAGTGCAGTTTGCAAAACCGCACTGTCATCAGCGGCTAGTGCCGGAGGTGCCAGCTCTGGGTTAATTGCTGCCGTTGTATCGTTATCAGAGTTTTTTGTAGGCTGCTCAATTTGCAATTCTTGGTGGCCAAAAAACCGATCAAAGGTCTGGTCGAATAGCTGCCGGTTGAGCAGATTTTTACTCAAGGTCATACCTAAGCTATGTTTTAGCAAGGCGGCATCATCTATACCAACAAGCTGCGCAGCTTGTAAGGCGTCTAGGGTTTCGGCAGAAGATATGGGTAATCCCGCTTGCCGCAAAGAGTGGATGAAGTCGCCGAGTATTTTTTGCATTTTGGCTTACGGCTGCTTAGCCGCCGCTTTTAGTAGTCTAGGTATTTCTGGTTCTACGGCTTCAATATCGTCTTGGTACTTGAGCAATAGATTGAGGGTGTCGGTAACCCACTTTTGGTCTAGATTATCCACGTTAAGTAATAGCAATGCGCGTGCCCAATCGATGGATTCACTCACAGCAGGGGCTTTTTTAAGTGCCATTTCTCGTAGTTCAGCGATAAACGCCACTAGTTGTTGTTTTAGCTTTTCGTTCAGCTCAGGTACCTGCGCGGTGATGATTTTTTGTTCGATACTCTGGCTAGGAAAGGGGATGTACAGGTGTAAACATCGGCGCTTTAAGGCATCACCCAGTTCGCGGGTATCGTTACTGGTGAGGAACACCATGGGCTTGGATTTGGCCTTTACCGTGCCCAGTTCAGGAATAGATATTTGATAATCAGAGAGCAGTTCTAGTAGAAAGGCTTCAAATTCTTGGTCGGCCTTGTCTATCTCGTCGATCAACAGCACAGCGCCGTCTTCGGAGCGTAAGGCTTGTAGTAGTGGTCGTGGCTCTAAGAAAGCGTCGGAATAAAAGATGTCGCCAAACTGGTGCAAGCGCGAAACAGATTCATCCAAGCCTTTGGCGCCACGCATGACATCGCCTAGCTGGTCTTTTAACATCTGTGTATAAAGCAGCTGTTTGCCGTACTTCCATTCGTACAAAGCCTTGGTTTCATCCAATCCCTCATAACATTGCATGCGAATGAGCGGGGCTGTTAAAAGCTCAGAGGTTTTCTTGGCTAATTCTGTTTTACCAACACCTGGAGGGCCTTCTACCAAAATAGGTTTTTGCAGGTGGCAGGCAAGGTAGACCGCTGTGGCAATGCTATCGTTGCAGATATAACCCAAGTCAGCAAAGTGCTGTTTGATGACGTCTGGCGAATTGATTTTGTTCTGATTGCGGATTAGCACTGGCAGTCCTTTTTTTGAAGCTGAGGGCAGCGAATGTTTGATTATATGGGGGCTGTACTTTAGTTAATAGTGTTGGTATGTCGTATGACGCCCCTTCAGTACGCTCTAGGCATACCGCTGTGCTTTCGGGCTTTCGTCCATCTGTTGAATCAATAAGTGGCTCAAGGCCAAGACCATTTCGGCTTGTTTGGCTTGGTGCTCAGGATGATCCCAAAGGTTTAGGCACTCATTGGGGTCGTCGTTACGGTTGTAGAGTTCGCCGTTGCTGTCACCTTGCACCAAGGTTAGGGACCAGTTGTCTTTTAATACTTGGCGTACACGCGCTGGGGTGGGGTAGTTGTAGCGCGGCACTGGATCGTTTTCTTCTATCAATAAGCTGTCGCGTACTTGGGTTTCTTGCTGTGTGGCCAGCAGCAAACTATGCCCTTGGTTACCGTTCACTGTGTCAATTCCTGCGCGGCCAAGGATGGTGGCGGCAATATCGACGGTGGAAGCCAAGGTATTGGCGGTATCTAGCTGTTGTGCTTGCGGGTCGGCCCAGATAAAGGGTACTCGGCAGATAGACTCTTTCAGCCAGCCGCCTTTCAGCAACAGATTGTAGTCGCCTAGGTAATCGCCATGGTCGGCGGTAAAACACACTATGGTATTGTCCTTTTGGTCACTGGAATTCACTACTGCCATGACGTCACCAATAGCATCATCAATCATCGTCACCATACCGGCACTTAAGGCCATAGCCTCTTTGATATGTTGTGCGCTGGCCATAAAGGCCTGTTGTTTGCTGGT
>Ga0055584_100001309_pt1 | contig 24450 bp, 23 predicted proteins | sample OSDHelmetaG_FD_58716 | JGI IMG/M metagenome (GOLD analysis project Ga0055584, IMG submission 58716) | Pelagic marine sediment microbial communities from the LTER site Helgoland, North Sea, for post-phytoplankton bloom and carbon turnover... | ecosystem: Environmental > Aquatic > Marine >...
CGAAGTTGAATGTCCTTATTCGATAATTCTATAATTCTATAATTCAATTATTGAAAGGCATTAGGATTTAGGCACTAGGCATTAGGGTTTAAAAGAGTAAAGAGAATAGAGTATAGAAAAGAGACTTATTCAATTTTCGAGTCAAAATCTATTAACTATATATAGGATGGCTTTTCGAGTGGTGTAAAGCGCATTCTAGTAAAGATTGACAGTGCTTTCTTTAATGCTTCATTCACAATCAGTGCTGTTATGCTCACGTTTGACTTGAAAAATATATTGTAATGCGAGAAAGCATCAGTCAGTTTCAACTTTTCACAGCCTATCCACATCAAAGAAGGACCTTTGCACAATTCAAATTCCTGACGGTATTCTTCGACTGAATCTATTTGGAGATTTTGGGTTAATCCATTACGAAATGTTGTTTTAACATAATAAGTATCCTTAAAGTCAATTCCTTCAAACCCGGAATCTAAAACTTGTAACCAATAATATTCGTAATTTTTTTCTTTAACATATACATCGGCAGGGTGAAACTTGACTTTCCAAAGATTAAATTTTTCCAATACTTCTTTAACAGATTTGTTAACTAACAAGCCCCGACCATTAATATTTGATGGGCTTAAAATATCCGTTAGTATCGCTTTCTCTTCCAGTTCCCAAATTAATTTTGGAGGGAAAGTTGGGAACTCAGTACTGCTCAGTTTGGTTGCATCTTTGTATATACTAATCGTATAACCTGTGGGGACTCCTTTACACTGTATGTAGTGTCCAATTTTTTTTCTATCGGTTTCTAAACTAAGTCTGTAATATGCTTTATTCATTTTATCAAAAAACACTTTCTATTCCTGCGTCGTCAGGCCCTGTGCCTTAACTATTAAAAAATCCTTATTCAGTAATTCAGACATTCAATAATTCCACATCAAATCCACTCAAGTTTACCCCTGGTTAAATCACCTCCAGAATCACCGGTATTCACTGTGCTCGCTGGTTCAAATAACATGATATCTACTTCGGTTTCTGCAACGGGTTTATGTTCTACACCACGTGGGACGATGGTAAATTCTCCTTCTTTAATCGTATCAATACGGTCGCGATAATGCATGTCGAAACTGCCTTTGACAACCAGGAACAATTCGTCTTCACTGTCGTGTTTATGCCAAACAAACTCGCCTTTTAATTTAGCAAGCTTAACGTGTTGTCCGTTGAGTTCACCTACGATACGTGGATTCCAGTGGTCTGAGAATTTGGCTAGTTTTTGATTGATGTTAATGACTGACATAGTGATTTTAATTGGCGCTAATGACTAAAATTATAATGATCTTCCATCCGTTCACCGCCAAAGTATTTGTTCCCTTTTTTGTCGATGTAGCCCTTAAATGCTTTTATGTAGGCGTAACCTCCTATAAACTGTGGCGTGATTATATATGGAAACGGATATGCTCCAGCAACTGCTAATTCAAACTCAGGCGCAATAGCCCACTCGCCTTTTTTATTAATAAACCCCAGCTTTCGATCTTTGTTTAAAGCTGGCGCCAATCCTTCATTAAACACACCAGCAAATAGAACTGACGTAGGAAGTGAGATTTTGTGCTTTCCTTTTTTATCAATGTATATGAAATGCATAGAATCGAGGTCAATCATAGGATATTGCTTCAAACTGTCACCTTCTCCATACATCTTTTTAAAATCCTTACTTAATAAAAGGCCGTTGTAAAATCCTGGTGGCATAAATAAAGTCTGGTATTGCTCAACATCCGGATACATAAACGTATAGGGTTTTTCGACACCATGAATATCGATTGTGACAACATTACTTTCTCGGTTTGTTTCAGTCAAACGATTATTTATGTACATCATTTCACTATTGAGTTTGGCGAAACACCGTCCATTTACAAAAGGGAAAATACGCGAATACTTGAATTCTGTGATGGCTGTACCATCTCGGTTAACAATGCCAAAGAGCTCAGATTCGCTTGACTGGACAATAAACTGCTCTTGATTGAAGTACTCAGCATAGCTGTGAATCATGCCAACAGAATTGGAATAAGATCCATAGCCCGTCGAAACACCGTTTGAATCACAATAGTAATAATCTCCATTCCGTCCCAACAATCCAAAATGATTAGGTCCTAATCGATAGACTCCGTCCAGTGAGCCGTGGTCAATCTTTAAATTGAAAACCGTTTCATCTTCAGCCGTAGTACCAGTATATGTATAATACCATAGTGAGTCAGGCAGACTTCGTGTAATGAGTAAATTGTCACTGATTCCAACAAAGTCAAACATGCTATCAATGCGAATTTCTTTCACCAATCGACCTGTGTTACTACGCACGTGATATGTACTACCAAATCGAAAGACAGCTAGACTATCTCCCGAGATAAAACCTTTGTATTCATGGGTCTGCTCGCTAAATAGCTCTTTCCCTTTTAAATCAAAGTAATAGTGCGCAAAACATGAATTATAGCTCTCAGGTATGCCCAAAGTTGAATCAACTCTCGAATAAAAACTGCCATGGAACATGTGCCCTTCTTTGAATAAATTGGAAAAGTACGGAGGAATGAGGTAGTTTCCTTTAAAGTCAATGAAGCCATAACTGTAATTGGTGTCTTTAACAATGGCACCGTTTTCATAGACACCATATACCTGTTCGAATTGAGGTTCGATTAGATACTTATCAGGTTTGCCTGGCTTAACAAATCCATACAGTCGACCCTGTCGATATGGGATCATCTTCGCCCTTTTTCCGTTCAAGGGATCATGTTCACGCTCAAACTTGTCTATGTCTTGGTAGAAATCAACACTGTAATACCGCTCTAACGTATCGATTTGACCATAAGTGCAGTGCGCCATTAATAACGCCAAGGACACGCCAATCAATCGAAAAAGTAAGAATCTTGTGTTATTCAAATGAGGTTGAGAATAGTGAGATTCAAACTTACTTGATTAAGCGCAATTGTACGCTGACTTCAGCAATAAAATCTACGTGTCTGTCGAGATGGATTAACCCTTATTCCTGTCACCAAGAATAGGCATATACGCCTTCCATGGACCAACCGCTTCTTTCGTTTGTGATGCAAGTACTCGACACATTTGTGCCAGATGATTTAAGTCGTGTGCCACCCAAGCGTTAAGCAACGCATCAATGGTCACTGGACCGAATTCTGGGTGGATGCCTTTTAAAAACATAGCATCTTCAGACAACTGTAAATTTCGCAACTTGTCTAAGTTAAATGCGCGTTTGCTTTTAAACCTTAGCAACAAATCGTCTAAGCTTAATCCTTTGCATTTTTCAACATGACCGTTGCGATCAAAGGCCGGAAACTTTTTGGACTTTTTATCCGACAAAATGATCTCCAATCGAGGAAGCCAATCCGCCTCTTCACAGTGAATTAAATGACCAAGAATGTCGTAAAATGACCAGGTTTCTGGTCCTTCATTGGCGTGTATCCATTCATCACTTAACTCTTCAGACAGTGCCTGAATGACGGTTGGTGTGTTTTGTAACAATGGGTAACCTTGTTCGAATGTGTACTTCATTGATTTACTTTTTAATTATTTGGTTGATTTTATTAAGTTCAAATATCGCAGATAGGTTTTTAAATTTCCTGACAAATCTCCCAACGTCATGGTTAGACTCCCTTACAAGGTTTGAAAATAAGTTAACTAACCACTTATTGCTAGCAATGGCGGGCTTCTAAGAATCTATATAGGTGATTTATTAACCATAACGTTGGGAGATAAAACCAGGACGTTGGTTAATCTAAAAAGTGCTTAAGGAACCTATAATTCGATTTGTTTTTGTACGAATTCGAGGTTTGAACCATTTAAAACTATCGCTTAAAAAAAGCTAATTTTCAAATCTAAATTAGACAACACTTGTTAAATACCGTGTAGATTCGCATTCCCTGATTTGAAAACGACGTACGACTATATCATCACCGGTGGTGGGGCCGCTGGACTCTTACTCGCCTTGCGGTTCGCTGAGGAGGATTATTTTATTAACAAGTCGATATTAATCATTGAACAGTCATCCAAAAACCAAAACGACCATACATGGTGTTTTTGGTCGAAAGAAGAAACGTTTATTCAAGACTGCGTCTCGAAGCAATGGCCTTCGGTACAGTTTAAAGGCATTGGATTTGATAAAACAGAAAAAACGAATCCCTACACATATAACAAAGTCAGAAGCGTTGACTTTTATGCATTTGCCCAAAAACAATTGGGTCAAGCCAAAAACATTACCTGGTTACAAAGCACTGTTGATCGAATTGAGCAGTCAACTGCGGTTGCGAAGGTGTACACAAGCGAATGGATATTTGAATCAAAGCACATCTTTAATAGCATCCCTTTTAACAAGGATTATGTCGCTGACCCAACATTTCCGCTAATCAATCAGCACTTTGTTGGTTGGTTTGTTAAAACCAAACAAAACATTTTCAACCCTTCAGTTGCCACCTTCATGGATTTCGATATTCCACAAAATGGCAATACCCGGTTTATGTATGTGTTGCCAACTTCTGAAAACACGGCACTAGTGGAGTATACCCTGTTTTCAAAAGAGGTTTTGGATAAAGAAACCTATGAACAAGCCATACAAGCGTATTTGGGTAAGATAGGCGTTCAAGAATATGAAATTGAAGAAAAGGAAGCTGGATGTATTCCCATGACGTGTTACCCATTTTGGCAACATAATTCAGAAAACATTCACCACATTGGCGTGGCAGGTGGTTGGGCAAAACCCAGTACAGGTTACACGTTTAGGAATTCTCTCGTTAAAACCGAAACAATTGTGTCGCAACTAAAGAGTCAGACCAAAATAAACACAAAGCAGAAACGTCAGTTTTGGTTTTACGATTTACTGCTGCTCGACATCTTACACAGAACAAATGATAAGGGCCAGCTACTTTTTACCGAGATGTTTAAACACAATTCGGTCACAGATATTTTTAGATTTTTAGACGAAGAATCCAGCTTCTGGCAAAATATGAAAACCATTTGGTCAATGCCCAAAGCCATCTTTATCCAGGCATTGCTACGTCGCATTTTTGGTAGAAACTAACTATTAATTTCAGCCGCTATTTTTTCAACATCTTGCAGATTCATACAGTTGAAATGTCCTTTCGGGCACGATTCATATCCAATTTTAGAGCAAGGTCGGCACGACAAGTCTGGTACTTCGAACATCACAGAATCAGGAGAAGCTTTATACGGGTACATACCAAATTGTGGAACGGTATTTCCCCAAATCGATATCACCTTCTTTTTATATGCTGCGGCAATGTGCATCATGCCAGTATCATGAGAAATAACGGTCGTTGCGTTTTTAATCACTAGTGCGCTTTGATTGATGCTCAGTTTTCCTGAAAGGTCCAGTACGCGGTTGCAATGATTTTGAATTTTAGCTCCAGCTTCAACGTCTTCTTTGCCACCGATTAAGACGACGAGACTCGAAATACCATTACACAACTCAATCATCTTTTTGATTGGCAATTTTTTTGTTTGATGTTGTCCACCAATGGCAAAGCATACAAAGTCAGAGGGTAATTCCGCTGGTAGTTGCGTATCAGGTGGAACAAAGAAATCCAATCCTTTGTCATCGTTTTGTACGTTAAATTTTTGGGCAACATCCAGATATCTGTCAACAATATGTACGTCTGGCATGGCGTCTTGTTTCAACTTGACCAACCGCCATTTCTGCCAGTTTAATTTGTTAACTCGTTTATAGGGAATGAGTAATGTTAGGCTGACTCGCTTAGATCTTAAGTTGTTATGTAAGTCAACGATGAAATCAAATTTCTCAGAACGCAGTTGCTTCATTAATTCGCCGAAGTCAGAATCCAAGCCCCAAATCTTATGTACGTATGGATTATGTTCCAACAATCCCACAAACGACTTTTTAGTCAAATAGTGGATCTCGACACCTGGAACTTGTGTATGTAAACACCGCAATACTGGTGTTGTTAAGACAATGTCTCCAATAGAACTAAACCGTACAACTAAGACTTTCATGCAGTCGCCGAATCTGTTGCTTCTACCACCCAATAACCTAATTCACGCGTAATTACTTGTACCGCTGTACCCTCAGAAATAAAATCACCTAAAGACTTTACGTCCATAATCACACCTTCAATTTTGGCTTTGCCTATTGGTCTAATGTCGGTATGTGCAACTCCTATTTTTCCAGTTAAATCGCCATTAACTGGGACTTGCAATGAATGACCAGTCTTGGCATCTTTTAAAGTAGTGGTTAAAATCAACCGCTTAAACAATGGACTATTCGTCATGCCTTTGCCAAAGATGATTGCCCCGACGACAAATCCGATTAAGGCAACAAGTACAACCATCAATGCACGTGTTAATTCTATTGCAGATGAATTGGTGAAATCAAAGTCCACATTCCGAATCATACTCAAAATTAAACTACCAACAGTCAATAAGATGCCTGTAATTCCTGCGACGCCAAAGCCAGGTATGACAAAGACTTCGAATCCAATAAGGACAATTCCGACGATAAATAATAATATTTCCCAGTTTGCTGCCAATCCGTCTAAATACAGAGGAGCGAAGTATAACATAGCTGCCAAGAGAGCTGCCGCTAACGGAAAACCAATTCCCGGACTTCGTATTTCAAAAAAGATACCCCAGAAAATGATCATCATCAACGCACCTTGTAATGCAGGCTTTGCTAGAAATCCAACAATCTTATCCAGATTTGATTTAGTTACTGGAATCACCTCAGCATCACGCAAACCCTCGTTTGATAATATTTCTTTCACCGATTTCATTTCACCTTCGCAATAGCCATTTGTAATGGCTTCCGAAGTCGTAAAAGCAACAATTCGAGCACTATCAATAATGCCTGGAATTACAATTCTATCATCCACCATGGCTTCCGCTATTTGCGGATTTCGCTTATAACGAATGAGGGTATCACCGTTTTCAATGATGGTGTCATAGCCGTGACTCTCGGCCGTTGCACGCATAATAGAGCGCATGTAAGACTGATACTTGTCCGGAACTACTTCGCCAGAACCGTTAACAACCGTGGCAGAGCCTATGGTCGCTCCTGGCGCCATGTATATTTTATCACAAGCTATCGAGATTAATGCACCAGCTGATCCCGCATTTTTGTTAATGAAAACATACACAGGTATGGCTTGGTCTAAAATGTTTTTTCGAATACTGTCGGCGTCAATCAACAATCCACCGTACGTGTCCATTTCAAGAATAATGAGATCGGCGTCAGAAGATTCCGCAACTGCGATGGCTTTGGCAACCAATCTGCTAGCTGAAGGCGCGATTTCTTCTTGCACTTTTACGTGTATGACCTTTTTGTTAGATGATTGACCGAAAGTCAATAATGCATTGAAGAGGAGCAGAAGTATGGCAAAGTGTTTCATTTAAGCAACAATGTGGCTGTTTATATGGATATAGTGTGTGCAAATTACCTTAAAAAATAAGATTGAAGGCAATAAATTTGTTTGGAATAGTAGTTGTGTATTTGATACAGACGAAATAGAGCTAGAAATGAAAATAATGAGACGAATACTCGGAGTGACATTTGTATTGATGGTGTCAACTGTAATGAGTTTTGCAAGCACGCAAGATTCAATAGGGACGAAAGTCAAAAACGGTAAAGTCTTCATTTTACACAAAGTTGAAAAGTCACAAGGCTTGTTTGCTATCAGCCGCATCTATGGCGTTAGTCTAAACGACATCATTGTTGCTAATCCTGGGTCAGATAAAATGCTGCACATCGATCAAATTTTGCTCATCCCGACTGGAAAAGATGCAGAGTTAGAGGAAAAAGCAGTGACAGATTACTTCGCTGAAGACAAAGCCCCATCTCAAGTGGTGGAAAAAACAGAGTCGAAGAAAACAACGTTTGCCAAGTATCACACGGTTGCCAATGGCGAAACATTATATTCCATTTCCGTCTTATACAAAACAAAAGTGGATGTGATTAAGGATTTAAACGGGTTAGAATCTGATGTGTTAAGTCCAGGTCAACAACTCATGGTGCCTGCAACCAAAGAGGAAAAGGACAAGCAAGACAAAAAGCTTATTGAGGCAAAACAAGAACTTGATGACGCATCTGACAAATTGGAAGAGATTAAGGAAACAGTCAAGCCAAAAGAATTACGTGACGATCCAGTGGTTGAAACTTCTGAAGTGAAAGGTGAAAAATATACCATATCGGTTGAAAAGATAGCCAAATACAATACGGAGAAAGTAACTGAAACAGGTTTTGTAGAAGTATACGATGTTGAAGTTACCGGTGCTAATAAAAGAGTTTGTTCTCACCATAGTGCAACCATTGGCAGTACCATGATGGTAACAAATCCAGCCAATAACAAATCTGTATTTGTTAAAGTGGTAGCTAACCACAAGTTGAAGGAATCTAAAGGCAATATTATCCAACTGAGTAAATCAGCACTCGTTGATATCGAAATGACTGACCAATCAGCGATTCAAGTGAGCTTTGCCAGATAATACCCGACTTAAAAACTATCGTTTGGAATGGCAATTCTTGCCATTGGTATTATGCATTGTCTCTTTATTTTTTAGTCGATTCTTACTTTCTGTAAGCGTTGGACTTATGTTAATTTGGGTCATCATTTTCATAAAACAAGGCGACAACACTTTTCGTTCGGTCATGTCGAAAGCCGCTAAACACATTCTAATCGCCATTTCAATCTGGATGGTTTTATTGATATTAGACGTGTTTCGATCTGGATTTACAAACGATTGGCTAGAGGAAGTTTTGTTAAAAATACCATTGATTGTAATTCCAGTATACCTTTTATTTCTACCAAAAGATACCTGTAGTTTTACCAATTCTTGGCTCATATTCACTCTGGTGACTACCGCTGTTGGATTCGTCAGTACCGTGCATTATTGGTTGAATTACGAAGAAATCAATGCACTGTTACTGCAAAGCAAACACGTACCCATTTTTGGGAACATGCACCACATCTATTTTGGTGTCATAGTTTCCTTGTGTATTTGGTTGTGTGTTCATTTCTATAAAAAAGACATGCACCGGAAGATTTGGTTGGTGTGTGGTATTTTGTTGCTTGTCTTTATGCATATTCTTGCGTCAAGGACTGGTATTGTTGCGTTTTACTCTGCGACCTTGATATACATCTTTGCTGCATCTTTAAAGGCAAAGCGATATACTATTTTAATCATTGGCGTTTGCGGACTTGTTTTGCTACCCATAATTGGGTATCAAGTATCTGGTTCGTTTAAAAACAAAGTCGCCAATTCTGTGGAAGACTTTAATGCCGTTCAGTCGGGTCAGGACATTAATTACAAATCACTAGCCATGCGCATTGAAGCATGGAAAACAAGTGGGAGAGTGATTGCTAAAAATCCTATCACAGGCGTGGGGGCGAGTAGGGTGGACGATCATTTACAACAACAATATCGAATAGATGAAACGGTGTTGTATCCTGAAAATAGAGTAGGGCCTCATAACCAATTTATTGAGATGACATTGGCACATGGCATTGTTGGCGGACTATTGCTGTTGTTTATTGTACTGATATGGCTCATAAATGTCAAACATTCTCCAGCCATCTTAGCGGGTGCCGTGGTGATTATCATGAGTTTCTTATTAGAGTCATTCTTAGAAAGGCAGCAAGGTATTTTAGTGTTTTGTTTATTCTTGTTTTCGTTTATTCAACTACCTTCGAAAAAGTAGAAACAAACACAGCTTTGACGTTGTCTTTGAAACACATTTTGCTGTAAAACGTTATGTACAAGAGATATACTATGAAAAAAATTGCACTTGTTTTATTAACTGTCATTACTGGAACTTCAACAATCTACGGTCAGAAAAGTGATTACAATGAAGATTTCTTTTTGGCCTTACATTCCTCGTTTTATTTGGATTACATCTGGACACCATTAGAAGTGGCTTACGCCCCAACTGGGAATATGAAACCAGATCCAGATAATCCAGGCAATACAATTCCAATTTACGCAGAAATACCTTTTCAGTCGTTTACCAACAACTTTGTATCGTTTGGCTTAGAACCACGATACAACATTAGAACCTTAGACGAGAATTCAGCTATCGCTATTTCGGCTCCAATCACTATTGGACTTGGGCAAGTGACAGCGCCACCTTACAGCGATTTTTCTGTTGGAGGGATAGAAGGATTTGGAAGTATTCAAATACCCTTGTTTGCTAAGCTTTACGTTGGATCTGGGTCCACCTACGACTGTGAAAAAGACATTGGAATTTCCATGGGCATTGGACTTGAATACAACAAGGTTGGACTTATTCGATTTGATCAATCACAATCATCCTATAAAGGCAAGACTGGTTTTGTTTTACCTGTAGCGAGCATTGGTTTTCATTTTTGGAGAGGCTATAATCCAGCGGAAATAAACATAAAATACGGTCATACAGCGCCAGCATACTTTAGTTATGATAGAAACGGCGACAGCATTCGAGATGCGACCAATGGTAAAATAACACAGGGAAAGGGACAAGGTAGAGTCATAAAGGTTACGATGTCTCAAATTCTCAATTATTAATAGTAAGGATACTTCACTCATAGATGAAGACCATCAATAGAGAAATAAGCTGGTTATCTTTTAACGAGCGCGTATTACAAGAAGCCGAAGATTCAATCAATCCGTTGGTTGAAAGAATGCGGTTTTTAGGTATTTTCTCAAACAACTTGGACGAATTTTTTCGTGTTAGGGTAGCAACCATTCGTCGGTTAATCAAGTTACAAAAGAAAACGGACGTTCAATTTGTCGAGTCACCTCAACGTGTCATGAACCATATTCATGAAACAGTTGTCAGGCTTCAAAAGCGATTTGATAAGGTCTACAATTCTATCATTAAAGAGTTGGGCAAAGAAGGCATTTTTATCATCGATGAAATGCAGCTTAATAAGGAACAACGAGAATTTGTCAATGACTATTTTCTTCAAAAGGTGGAACCACTTTTGGTACCTATCATGTTGAAAAGACTCAAAAAATTCCCCTACCTCGACGACGACGTCAATTATTTGTTTGTTGGCTTTGCTGATAAAACCAAACAGCAGCAATACAGCTTAATAGAAATCCCAAGTGACCAATTGAGTAGGTTTCTCGTTTTGCCAGAACGAAAAGGAAAGAAATACATCATTTATTTAGATGACGTGATTAGAGCCAACTTAGGACGAATCTTTAGAATATTTGACTGTGAAGATTTCGATTCTCATGTGTTTAAAATAACGCGTGACGCTGAGCTTGACTTGGATGACGACATTGTTGTTGGGTTCTACGACAAACTAAAGCGTAGTTTGGAGAAGCGAAAAAAGGGAGAGCCGTTGCGGTTTATTTACGATCAGCACATGCCTGAAGACTCTGTACAGTACCTCATGAAAAAGATGAATCTGTTTAAAGAGGAGAACATTATCGCTGGCGAACGGTATCACAATTTTAAAGACTTTATGAAGTTCCCAAATGTGGGAGAGTCGAAACTAGTGTACAAAGAAAAACCGCCATTAACCCATAAATACTTAGAAGGCCAAAGAAGCATTATTGATGCAATAGCCAAAAAAGACATCCTTCTTCACTATCCGTTTCAAAACTTTGACTACATCATCGACTTGTTACGTGAAGCTGCCATTTCACCCAATGTCCGAAGTATTAAGGTGACTATATATCGATTGGCATCGGATTCAAAAGTGATTAACGCCTTAATCAACGCAGTTAAAAACGGGAAAGACGTAACGGTTGTGATTGAGTTACAGGCACGTTTCGACGAAGAAGCGAACTTACAATGGGCCAAAACGCTAACAGACGAAGGCGTTCGACTTATATTAGGTTCTCCAGGATTAAAGATTCATTCGAAGCTGATATTAATAGAGTACAAGGCCAAGAGTGGGCGTAACAAAGTAGCACATATCGGTACGGGCAACTTCCATGAAGGCACCGCCAATGTTTATAGCGACATTTCTCTGTTAACGGCACGTGCTGAAATCACCGAAGAAGTCGAAAAGGTGTTTAGCTTTATTGAAAAGCCATACGTGGCCACCAGGTTTAATCATTTGTTGGTCAGCCCGCGTTACACCCGTAACAGTCTATTGTTGCTCATTGATGAGCAGATTGCTTGCGCCGAAAAAGACGATTCTGGGTACATCATGGTGAAGTCTAATAGTTTGATGGATACCGAAATGATTGACAAACTGTACGAGGCTGCTGGTAAAGGAGTGAAAATTGAATTGATCATTCGCGGGATATGTTCATTGGTTCCAGAAGAGCCTGCAGCAAAAGGAAATATCAGAGCTATCAGTATATTAGATTGCTATTTGGAGCATTCACGCGTTTTCGTCTTTGGCAAAACGGGTGCACGAAAAATGTATATTTCGTCTGCTGACTGGATGACAAGAAACCTCGATAGGAGGATTGAAGTAGCCACACCGATATACGACGAAGCCATTCAGCAAGAGCTGTTGGATTTTATCGCCATACAATTGCAAGACAACGTGAAAGCGCGGACTTTTGATGAAAACATGAAAAACGAATATGTCACCAATGACAAGAAAAAAACCAGAAGCCAAGTAGATTTTTATACGTATTTAGAAAAAAAGTAGACTATTGAAACCCCTCAAATTTGCCTCCATAGACATCGGTTCTAACGCGATTCGCTTTTTACTGGCTTATGTTTTTGAGACAGAAGATGGCCCCTTCTTTCGAAAAGGCTTGCTGTTACGGGTTCCGCTTCGATTAGGTGACGACGCCTTTAAACTAAAGCGTATTTCCATTGAGAAAGAAAAGCAAATGATTGAAACGATGCATTCATTTAAACACTTAATGAAGGCACAAGACATCATTTCTTACAAAGCATTTGCCACCTCGGCTATGCGGGATGCGATTAACGGTCCCTTGATCGTAGACCATATTAAAAAAACCACAGGGATAAAGATCAACATTATTTCTGGAGAGGAAGAAGCAAACGTTATCTCTGGCGAAGAAATACCAGCATTTATTAAAGCTAAGGATAAAATTCTATTTGTCGATGTCGGTGGTGGTAGTACAGAAATCACGTATCACAACAAGAAAAAGTCAGTCAGAGAGTCTTTCAACATTGGCACCATTCGGTATATGATGGACGAAGTGAGTAAAGACGAATGGAAGCGCTTAAAGAAATGGTTTGCCGAGCATAAGTTGATTGACAGCAGTATTCCAATCTTGGGGTCTGGTGGTAACATCAACAAGATCTACAAGCAACAACGACTTAGAAATACGGACATGCACATCACGACTGCTGGTTTACGACAGTTTTATGAGCAAATGAAACCGTTAACGTATACGGAGCGTATCATTCAATACAATTTGAATCCGGATAGGGCGGATGTGATTATACCAGCTTGTGAAATCTTCTTATCGATTATAGAGTTCACGTCTACCAAAAAGATCTACGTACCTAAAATCGGACTTTCTGATGGTATTGTCCGTTCGTTATATCAAGAATACTTAAAGAAAAAGTAAGGAACTATTCTCCTTCAGAACCGTCTTCGTCATCATCGCCTGTCGCGTTGCTTTTGTTTTCCAACTTATCCAATGCTTTGAGTTTTTGAGCAATTTCATCCAAAATGGCCTGGTCACCGTCATAAGCATCTTGCACTCCTTGCAAGGTTGCTCGTGCTTGGAAATAATCTTCTTCAGCTACATAGATATCCGATAGCAACACGAAGCCCTTCACCACCCAATATTCGTAGGATGCATAAGCCTCGCTTAAGCCAAATACTTCAGTTCTTGCCTCGTCTAACTTACCTTGGTCGAACAACACCTTACATCTGTAATATTGGGCTTCAGCACCTTCCTCGGTTGCAGATTCCTTTACCACAAAGTCTAGATGGAACATAGCCGTTAAGAAATTGCCAGCACCATATTGAATTTTACCTAGTACAAGGTTGGCTTCAATTAAGTATTCGGATTCAATGTTTTCAATTGGCAATACGTCGGTTGCGTTTTTCTTGGCAGCGTCTAAATTACCTAAGGCATAGTTGCAACGCATCTGACCAACAACGGCCGATATGAAATGGACTTTACTACTCGCCAAACGCTCTAACTTACTAAAATAGGGTAGGGCTTTCGTGAGCTTTTTCTGCCAGTATAACAATTCAGCCAGCTTATAAGTCGCATCTTCTAAATACTCACTTAACGACTGATCTGCTACATATTGATAATTCTCAACTGCGATGTCGTATTTGTCCTCGGAATAGGCACACTCTGCAATGTAATAATGGGCTTGTGTTACGAAATATCCAGATTTGCCAAAACGGTTTTTGTACGCGGTAAATCCTTTGGTTGCGCCAGCACAATCACCTGTACGGTATTTCTGCAACGAAGTTTCATACAACACAGAATCCTGGTAAGTAACTCGAACATCACTGTTCGGGCGACCATTGACATAATCAAACCATTCATCCAAAGTGCCCATGTTAGTGGCAACCGTTTCACCTTCTGCATAAGCATCTTTTGCAGCGGCAGTGTTGGGATATTGTTCGATTACTTTCTTACAATACTCCATGGCTTTTTTATAATCACCAGAACTACCAAAAATTTTGCCAATATACAGGTAGCTATTAGGTGTATAAATGCTTGCTGGATGATTGTTAATCACTCGATTGAACATGGTCATTGCCATTTCTGGTTGACGTAGATACTTGTAATACGTAATGCCTATTTCATATAAAGCGTCATCTACAAACACAGAATTTGGGAAACTGGTTTCTATTCGCTTTAAGGTCTCTACCTTTTTACTAGGATTGCTTTTTAGACCATAGATAATACCTGTTTGAAACAAGGCGTAATCACTTTGTTCGTATTTGCCATTGGCTACACTGGCATATGCGCTGATTGCATCATCGTATTGCTTTTTAAGAAAGTAACTATCTCCTAAACGCAAGGCATTGTCGTTGTGGACATTAGAGCCTTTGTCTTTGGCCACCGACTTGTATTTGTTGAAGTAGTTTAAGGCTTTGTTTACGTCCTTTTCCATGTAGTGGGTGTAACCCATACTGTATAAGGCTTTGGTATAATAAATGCTTTTGGTCGACTCTGATATGTTCAACATGCGGCTGTAATTGGAGCGTGCATTAGCATATTTTCCATCCATAAACAACATTTCCCCTAACCAGTAGTAAGATTGGGCTTGCAGTAGTCGATAGTTGGTAAACCGCAACGATTTCTCAAAATACGTTTTCGCTTCGTCGTAGTGTCGATCAGTAAAATGCTGTTCGGCCCTGTTGTACGTTATTTTCTGGTAAATGGCTTTACTCTGATCGTTAAACGATTTAATCTCTTCTAATACCCTGATGGCTTGGTCGTAGTTTTTGGTATTTACCAACATTTCAGCCAACATTCCCTTTGCATCATCGCTGTATTTGCTATTTGGATAGGTCTTAATAAATTCTTGTGTCGTTTGGATGGCATTGTTATGGGCACCTTGCTCAAACGCAAGTTTGGCATAATTGAAATGCGCTTCTTCCTGGATTTCTTTATTGTAATCCATTCGCTTGGCAACACCTAGAGCTAAAAAGGCTTTTTGCTTATCGTCGGTGGCAAGAAAACTTTGACCGAGTTGGTAATTGGCGAGTTGACCTAAACTTGATTCCAATCCCGATATTCTTACAAACGCTGCTTGTGCTTTTTCATGATCATCATTTAGAAAGTGCGTAAAGCCCATCATATAGATGTCTTCGTTCGTTAGATAAAACGTTAAGTCATCTATTTTAGCAAACATTTCAGACGCCTTTTTATACTCCTTTAGTTGGAAATAAATTTTCCCTTCTAACAAGTCATACTCTTTGGCATATTTGTCGTTGCGGTGCTGTGATACGTAATCCTGTGATGGCTTGAATCCCTTCTGCGCGTAGTATATCTGGGCGATGTACAGGTGCATAATTTCTGGACCTTCAGACGATATACGCCCGAAACTCTGAAGCGCACAATCATAGTCCATTTTTTTATAACACATGTAACCATAGAAGTAGTTGGCTTCTGTATAGTACTCACCTTTTTGATTTCTTATTTTGTTAAAGTGTGCTTTGGCCTTGTCATAATCGTTGGTTCTAAAAAAAGCATACCCCATTTTAAAATTCGCTTCTTCCCAGTATTCTTTTGGCAAGTTCGAGATGGTCAACTCTTCGTAGTATTTGGCCGACTTCTTGAATTTTCTGTTGTTGAAATAGTAGTTCCCTAACTCAAACATAGCCAAGTTGTGCATGGCTGTTTCTGGATTGTTTTTGAGATACCTATCCAGTTTGCGGTCATAGTTATGATGATCTAGCTGCATATGGCTAATCAAAGCGTAGATCCGCGCTTTTTCGGCTAGTAGCTGGTCTTTATGATCTGATTTTAGGTACAGTTCAAATTCTTCAATGGCAGGACCGAATAAGTCTTTGTCATAAAGTTCAACCGCGTGGTAATAGGTTTCTTCAGCTTGTTCATAGACTTGTGTCTTTTGTGCATATCCATATACGACGTGCAACATCATGAACATGATGCCTAAAAAATATCGGATGCGAGTACCCAGTTGCATAGTTGCCTTTTATAAGTATGTTTCAAAAATAACTGTCAATACGCCTGTTTTGGTATTTTGTTCTGCACATATGTGGATAGTGAGCCTGTATGCATCGGCTCTTTTTAGGTCGACAAAATATTTATTGAAAACATAGAAAAATGTATTGTAAAATTTATAAATGACATATTTTTGCATCCCTTAAAAAACACGGTGGTTGTAGCTCAGCTGGTTAGAGCATCGGTTTGTGGTACCGAGGGTCGTGGGTTCGAGCCCCATCATCCACCCAAGTTAAACCTTCATCATTCGATGGAGGTTTTTTTATGCCTTATAATCAAGCGTCATTTGTGTTTGTTACACGGGAGTATAGAATAAAGAGAAAAGAAAATAGAAAAGAAAATAGAAAAGAGAAAAGAGAAAATAGAAAATAGAAAAGGGAGGATAGACTTTTTATAATATCAAGCGACACTTAACTATTAGATATAAAGTAGTACATACTACCTGACGTCATTCATATCAATTATTGACTATTCGAGAGGTTTTGAAAATTAATTACATTTGATGAAACACTAAATCATGACCACAAAACCAATTGACTCGAACGAAATAAACGACTCAAATTCTCAAACAACTTCAGTTAACGCGAAACCAATTCCAGGAGTATCTGATAGGGTTCGCGCGGCTGTGACGGATTCCGTGGTGATGATTATTTTGTCAGTAATCGCTTCACAAGTATTGAATAAGTTTTCAGTTGATATGGAAGTAGTCAGAGGCATATTGTTAGTGCTCATCTTTGGTTTATACGACCCAATATGCACTTCTTTTAGTGGCGGCACCTTGGGACATCGCATGATGGGCTTACGTGTAAAAAGACAATCGGATCAATCAAAGAATATTCCAATCCATTTAGGTGTAATCCGCTATTTGATCAAATTATCTTTGGGTACTATTTCTCTTTTAGTGGTTTCTAAAAAGTCAAGACGGCATGCGATACACGACATTGCAGCAAAATCTGTTGTGGTCTATGCTTAGGTAGCAGTGTTGCTTCTATGCTGGAGCTGAACAAAGAGAAAAGAGAAAAGAAAAAAGAGGATAGACCAAATTAGATAACATGACAGTCAAACAGTCTTGAGTCAAACAGTCTTGAGTCAAATTCTACTATTCACATTCTAATCAGATACATGTTGCGAAACAAGATTATTGAAACAATCTTTGCACCCAGATACAACCTATGAAAATTTACGCTATCAGCGGTTTGGGCGCAGACGAACGCGCATTTCAGTTTCTTGAGTTTCCATATGAAGTTGTTCATGTAAAATGGATAACACCAGAAGGTGATGAGTCGATGAGTTCTTACGCAAAACGTTTGTGCGCGCAAGTAGATACTTCAGAGCCATTTGCCTTGGTCGGACTTAGCTTTGGTGGCATGCTAGCGACTGAAATGTGTAAGTTTATAAAACCAGTTCACACCATTCTACTGTCTTCTGCAGAAACCAAAAAGGAGATCCCATGGTGGTTTAAAATGATAGGTAAAATGAAACTAACGAATGTTGTTCCTAATGGCTTTGTGGAAATTCCTCGACCATTGGCCAGTTGGTTTTTTGGTACCAAAGACCCAGAAATGTTAGACTACATTTTGGAAGACGTGGACTTAGACTTTGTTAAGTGGGCTGTAAAGCAAATCATGACTTGGGATAATAAAACGCCTGCAACCAATGTGACTAAAATATACGGTACGGCAGATCGAGTGTTACCACCCAAAAAGAAATCAAAAGCGATATTAATCAAAGATGCGGGACATTTTATGGTGGCCGATAAAGCAGCAGAAATAAGTTCCATCCTTCAATAGAAATTAACCACTAAATCTATTTAGTTATGCAAAAAGTCATGTACCTCTTTCCACTTCTATTGGGTTTTGTGTTAATCCTGGGCGCTTCAACTGCGTTAATAAAACATCTAAAGAAAAATCAAAAACCTGGTTGGACGGTTATCGTCACAGGCATTGTAGCCCTTTTGTTGATGTTTGTTATGTTTAAAGGCGTCTACAAACCATATGGCTTGTATGAGAACCATTATAAGCAAGCGACCCAACTATCTTTTCCTACGTTGGGAGATTATGTCTTTGCCGATACTTGGATCGATGATGCTGAAAGTGATGGCTATAGTTCCATTGCATTGATACAGTTAGACACCAAAGATTTGATCACCTTAAAAGATCAGCTAGAGACCTTAAACTATGGAAAAATTAGCGATACCTTAAAAATTAAAGAAGGTTTAGACGACCGTTTAGCGTATGTTCTGGCACTGAGTGAATCAAAAAATATCGTAGAAGAATTTGGCTTGGTAGAGAAACGCCAGGAGAAAAGAAATGGAATGTTGTTTAAAGTTGATAGAATTCGTTATTACTTTGGATTTTTAGACGACCATAAAACAGTCGTTGCCTACATAATTAGCAAATAGAACCTTGCCTGTTTATTCCATAATGCGTGACCATCTAGTCGATACAGCGGTGGAAGAGCTATGGGCCTTTCTAACAAACCCGAATAATCTCGAGAAACTGACACCAAAGAAATTTGGTGGGAAACGCATTGGTGACGTTTCTAAAACAGTCATTGAAGAAGGCATGACGGCAAAGTACCAAATCAAACTACTACCTTTTGTTACTATTAATTGGGTCGCCAAGTACAAAGACATTAGGCAGCATGATTGCTTTACGGACGTGCAAGTTAAAGGTCCTTTTCGTAGATGGGAACATCAACACATCATCATACAAGATCGTGAAAATGTGATTATGAGAGACATTATTACGTTTGAGCCACCTATACCCATTATTGGTGAATTCTTGTATGAAAACTTCATTTTACCTAGGTTTTTCACCTTGTTCAATTACCGTGATGCGCAATTAGACATTTTGTATCCACCACAAAAAAGAAAGTCGAAAAGACTAATGAAATATTATCGTAAATAACATGAATCGCTTAAAACCAATTAAGTCAGTTGTGCGTTCACAACTTGTTCAAATGGGTGGCCACATCATAGATCAACCGCTACCACACGATTCAATAGAGTATATAGATCCCTTTCTACTCATCCATCATTGGAAAGGAGCATTGTTAGGCGGACAACGTCAAAACGAAGTTGGAGTGGGACCTCATCCACACAGAGGATTTAGTCCTGTAACCTTTGTGTTTAAAGGAAACGTGGTACATAGGGATTCTCTCGGTAATAAAGCCACAGTCAATGCCGGAGGAACACAGTGGATGTTTGCTGGACGTGGAATCACCCACAGTGAAAGACACTCTAAAGAATTTGTTGAAAACGGAGGTGAACTCGAGTTTATTCAGTTTTGGGTAAATGTACCCGCCAAGCACAAAATGGATCCTGCTTTTTACCAGCCAATTGAAGCTGCCGACACACCGTTAATTGAATCTGATAAATCAAAGATTTGGGTAGTGTCAGGTGAATTCGAAAACGCCAAAGGACCAGCACCCACCTTTACAAATCAGACACTGTTAAGAGGTGAATTACTTCGATCAGGTGAGCGAGAAATAGCCATTCCGGCATCATACAACGCACTTCTGTATTTGCTCGACGGTGAAATGAAGGTAAACGGTGAACAGGTACATGCCAAGGAAATGGTTGTCTTTGAAAACAGCGAAGAGATAATCGACATTAAGGCAACATTTGATACGCGATATATTTTGCTTAGCGGAGAGCCTATTAACGAAAAAGTGCAGTCTTACGGACCGTATGTGATGAACAACCAAACAGAGATTATGGAGGCCATGCGGGATTATCAAATTGGAAAGATGGGAATCTTGATAGAGGAGTTTGATTAAAATCAACCGTATCTTTACGATTGATTTATGAAAGACATAACTAAGAAGTACGACGCGGGAGATATTACAGTAGTCTGGAAACCTGCTAAATGCATCCACGCTGCAGAATGTGTGAAAGCCTTACCTAACGTGTATAAGCCAAAGGAAAAGCCTTGGCTTACCCCCGAAAATGCAAGTGCAGAAGAACTTAGAGCCCAGATAAAGCTTTGTCCCTCTGGTGCCTTGAGTTATCTAGAAAATTCAGATCAGAAGGACGTTAAGACATCAACACCAGCCGCAACCTCCATTCAGGTGTCACCAAACGGACCGCTGTTATGCAAAGGCAGTATTGAAGTAAAAAAGGCTGATGGTACTATTGAGCTCAAAGACAACATGACGGCATTCTGTCGTTGTGGTGCATCAACGAATAAGCCTTACTGCGATGGCAGTCATAATAAAATTGGTTTTCAAGGGTAGTTGATGGAGCAAGGAGCACTAAATCAAAGTGCCTGGCTGCACCTTAAAAAGTTATCGGAAACTAAGTTTCAGTCCACAGTGATTGACACGAATAATACGTGGGGATATCAAATTCAGCCAAATACGACTTGGGAAAAAGGTTTGTCAAGTCTAGAAATACAGCAATTAGAACACTTGTTTGGTTTTTCATTTCCTGACGATTATGTCCAAATGCTACAGGTGATGAATGGTTTTGATTTACCACATGTTTCTTTTGATCCAGATAACGGTATCATTGATCATTATGAAAGGAGGTGTTATACATATCCTGACGATTATAAACAAACCCAATGGCTAGTTCAACTGGTACGTGAAAACCGGGATGTGGTGGATACAGTTCTGTCCGAGGCTGGGTATAATTCGAAACTAATTGAAGGGTTTATTCCACTTTATGGGCAAAGAATTCTTGTCGTAAGTACAGATAAATCTTGTTCGCCAGTACTCTCAGTTCACGGTGATGATGTTATCGTTTACGGAGATTCACTTCTCACTTACTGGTATTATGAGTTTGATCTCGTTCCTTAACAGTGGTGGAACAAAGCTTGACTATTTTAATGAATAACTATCACATTTTACTGCGATGTATTACCTTGCAGTATGGGAGTTAAAGGAGAAAAAAATACCAATGCGGCAAAATCCACCACTTTAAGATAGAAGGCCAATGATCTTGCGGACTTAATTACTGGGAAATTGAGCCCAATAGGCGGAATCACCAGTAAAAAAATGTTTGGTGGTCATGGGATCTTCCACGACGGTAAAATGTTTGGATTGATAAGTGCCAAAGGACAAGCATTCATAAAATTCGATGATTCGGTACAAAAGACTTTAGAGGAAATGGGAGGTGAACGCCACTCCAAGATGCCTTATTTTTCTGTACCCGAAGAACATATTCAAACACCCATATTTGTCGAACTCGCACAAAAGGCAATTGCACTTTCTAAGTCATGACCATTAAAGATATATATCGAGTCATTTTAAGACTTATAGGCGTATTCTTTTTTATCAGATACGTGATGGGAAACTTGGCGGCAGCTATGTATTCCACCTATAATAGTTATGACGTAAATTCAATCATCAGTTCAGCCATCTCGTTTGCTATGGTACTGGTTATTTCGCATATCCTTGTTTTTAGAACGGACATCATCATTAAGTTTTTACATCTTGATGAAGGCCATGATTCGCATCAAATAGCCACGTCGGACCTCTCGTCTCACAAACTGTTTAAGCTGGTATTTGTGTTTACTGGAGTATTGCTGGCAACAGACTATGCCGTAACTTTTGTGATGCAGATATATTATTTCTTTGCCGAGAATATCTCAAATAAAGTGCCTATTGCTTCAAATTTTAGGCTCCAAGAGTTTATGTATTCTTTCATATCCATCCTATTTGGTTTGTTTATTAGTTTAAATGCAGCCAAACTTGCAGTCTGGTTTGGCAAAAAAGACGAACCACGACAATAAAATGGATAAAATCAGCGATTACTTAAACGTCAACAAAGAGGCTTGGAATAAAAAAACCCCAGTTCATTTTGCTTCAGAGTTTTATGACAATGAAGCCTTCATCGCGGGGAAAAACTCCTTGAATAGCATCGAACTAGCATTACTAGGTGATGTAAAAGAAAAGCGCATATTGCATTTACAATGTCACTTTGGTCAAGACAGCATATCGCTAGCCAGAATGGGAGCGGAAGTAACGGGCGTTGACCTTTCAGACGTCTCAATTAAAATCGCCAACGAATTAGCAGAAAAAACAGATACCTCAGTGAGGTTTATCGAATGTGACCTGTACAGTTTGGACCAAGTCCTAAATGAGCAATTCGATATCGTTTTTACAAGTTATGGGACGATTGGCTGGTTACCAGATATGGACCGCTGGGCTGATGTAGTATCCAAATTCCTAAAACCAGGTGGACAGTTTGTTTTTGCAGAATTTCATCCAGTTGTTTGGATGTTCGACGATGAATTTGCTGGTGTTGGATATAACTATTTCAATGACGGCCCGATTCATGAAACCCAGGAAGGGACCTATACCGATCGTGATGCAGACATCCATGAAGAATACGTCATGTGGAACCACGGCACTTCGGAAGTGTTAAACGCGTTAATCAAAAGTGGTTTGGTCATCAATTCATTTAACGAATTTGATTATTCGCCGTACAACTGCTTTATGCATACCGTCGAATTTGAACCGGGTAAATATAGAATTGAACATCTGGGCAACTACATTCCAATGGTATACAGTTTGTTGGCGACCAAGCCAGCATAATACACGACATATTAAACGGTACAGAACTTGCGTTTATACTGTATAAAATACTAGTCTTTTACTAAGTCTTGTTTGAAACAAGACACTGCCATTTGATACAAACAACTGATTATCAAATAGCTTTGTTTAAGTAAGTACAGATAAACACCAGTGATGAAGCGCTTTGTAATTCCAACCTTTCTGTTTGTGATTCCATTTTTGGGATTTTCGCAGCAAGCGAATTATAAAAACGGTTTTGGCATCAACCAAGATTTTCACGATTACAATGTCCGTCTACTCGACAATAAAATTACCAGTTTTGATTCTTCCTTGTCACAGTCGATCCGTATTTCTTACAACCGATATTTAGGTCGGTTATGGGGTTTTTCTGCTGGAATAACCAATGGGTTTTTGCTAAATCAAACAGAAGAAAATACACTCATCCGAAAGTCGTATTTGTTTGGTGGGGATCTAGACTTGATACTTACCTTAAATAACGGTCGGTTTTTGCCAGTTCACTCAAAAGTAGCGCCTTACCTCTCGTTTGGTTATAATTTCAATTATCTATCAGCGTACAAAACCATTGGCATTACACCGATGGTCATTAGCAACGAGTACGGTTTTGGTTTTAACGTAAAACTCGGACCCAAATCAAAAATACAAGTAGGAGCAGCGTTAAATCAGCAACTCAATGGAGATTTCGATACCCACATGCAATATCGATTGGGCTTTTCTCAAAGCATAGGTAAAGAAAAGGAAAACATCAACACACCTTCCAAACCTTTAGATTACGACAACGATGGAATCGCGGATGTCGACGACAATTGTCCAACCTTACCAGGTATTTCAGCAAAAGGTGGTTGTCCTGAGTCGTGGGCAGAAAGTGGAGCAAACAAACTGATGAGTGATTCTATGTTTGCCATGATTGAAGCTTTAGAGAAATCAATCTCTAAACTCAAAACAGACATCGACGTGCTAACTCTAAATCAAGTAGTCGAAGTTGTTTGTGATCCAATAACCGGTGAAATAGTTGAGAACAAAAACGTAAAAACTCCAGCTGATACAGAGGAAAATCCTTCTGGCTTTGGTGAAACAAAGGACAAGCCAACGATTGAAAACAAACCGGTGGCAGATAAGAATGATCCTCCAAAAGATACTAAGACCACAAATCCTAATCAACCAAATACTAATCAGCCAGACAAAACAGCTACTCATCAAATAGCTGATAAAAACAATCCAGTTTCGAATGGGAGTGGAGATGTGTCAAATCCGATGGTACGATATAAGTCTGACCAAGAGGTCTCTTCCTATTATGTTATAGCCATTTCGACG
>Ga0055584_100001310_pt1 | contig 24445 bp, 23 predicted proteins | sample OSDHelmetaG_FD_58716 | JGI IMG/M metagenome (GOLD analysis project Ga0055584, IMG submission 58716) | Pelagic marine sediment microbial communities from the LTER site Helgoland, North Sea, for post-phytoplankton bloom and carbon turnover... | ecosystem: Environmental > Aquatic > Marine >...
GTTTTTTGGTTTTTTGGTTTTTTATGAGTACAAACTATGTCACGACTCCCTCCATTGATCGCACTTTCGTATTTCGAAGTTGCCGCTCGAACAAAAAGCTTCGCTAAAGCGGCTAAAGAACTAAACGTTACACCCGCTGCAATCAGTCACCAAATTAAGTCGTTAGAAGAGTATCTTGGCGTTGAGCTTTTTGTTCGACACCACCGACGTGTCAGTCTTACTCCAGCCGCGCGTGCTTCGTTACCCGAGTTACAAGATGGTTTTAAGTTGTTAACAGAGGCGGTTGATAATATTCGCCTATTCAGTGAAGAGCGAAATATTGTCACTGTTTGTGCAGAGCCCTTATTCGCGACCAAATGGATTGTGCCACGCTTACATCGTTTCTATACTCGCTGTCCAGAAGCTGAAGTGCGATTACAAGCAAGTTTACACTCGGTAGATCAATCTCGCGGCAGTGAATTTGGACAGTCGCATCTGAAAAGAGCCGGAATAGATGTTTCAGTACGCCTAGGTTATGGTGACTATGCAGCGCTTGAGCCCCAACGTTTGATGAACCTTGAATTAGTCCCAATGTGTAAACCGGGTTTAACATCAAGCCTTAAAAATAATCAATCCTTAGGTGAGTATCCCTTGTTGAGTGACAGTACATTATCACGTTTTGATGTTCCTTGTGGTTGGCATCAATGGCTTCAACAAGAGAATAATGAAGAAACAAAACCCCTAAGGGAGTTACGATTTGGCAATGGATTGTTAGCGCTAGAAGCCGCCTTGTCTGGGCAGGGTATTCTTCTTGGTATGAAAGCACTACTGTCGCCAGAGCTTTTATCAAATAAGTTAGAAGTAGTAGTCGATAGTCCTATGCGCTGCGATCAAGCCTATTATGTAGTTAGTGCTGGCCTAAATAATGAACGTTCTATTGCGAGAGAGTTTCGAGAATGGTTATTGGAAGAAGCCTGTAAATCCGACGCTTAAATAAAATATAGCGGTAAGATTTAATCAAGACGCTCATGAAAAATAAGCAATATAGAATTCACCTCAGGGCTGCATACCCAAAGTACAAAAAATTGCGTAAAGGAAAGAAACGTTATGTCTTTACTTTGTGCGGCTTGCAGTTAGGTTGGATGATAATTACTCGCAGTTCTAGTGTAATTACGTAGCGCAACAGATGTAATTATCTATTTCTTATAATAAATTACTTTCAACCATATTATTAGAATGTGTTTTTATAATTTTTACTAATTCTTGTGCCGTAGAAGATAATGGAATTCGCCTTTTTTTAACAATACCAACTCTTCGGCTAACTAATGGTGATTTAAGGGGGCGACACATCACACCCTGTGATTGTAGCTGTGGCTTACATAATGACGGCATAACACTAACCCCAAGCTGTTCTGAAATCATTTTACCAATGGTTGCTAATTGATTCGCTTCAAATTCGATATTTAATTGAATATCATTCGCTTTGATCGTTCTTTCAATCAATTCTCGAATACTTGATGGTTTTTGTAAGGCGATAAATGGGTACTGAGCAATATCCTGCAATGAAATATTTTTATACGTTAGTAACGGATGATTTTTAGGAAGCGCAACAATAAAATTATCACTAAATAAAGGGTAGAAAGTTAAATCATCACAGTCGCTAGGTTCAAATGTTATCGCTAGTTCAACTCGTCCTGCCCTAACCATAGCAATGGTATCTTCAGCGATAACATCATGAACTTTTATATTAATATTTGGATGTTTTTCACGAAATAATTTTATATAGCCAGGTAGTAAGCTACTTCCCACAGATGGCATAGCGGCAAGGTCTAACTTCCCTCGTTTTAAAGAAAATAAATCATTAAGATCATTAAAGGCATTATCCCAATCATTCAGTAATAACTTTGCCGTAGGGTAAAATTCTTTTCCTTCAGGGGTTAAAGCAGACGTTTTAGTAGAACGGATAAGTAATTTACCACCAATGTCTTGTTCTAAGTTTTTTATAGCAATACTCAATGCTGGCTGGGATAAGTGTAACAATATGCAAGCCTCAGCAAAACTACCTAAATCAACAACAGTAACAAAGGCGCGTAATTGTTTTATCGTGGCATTATTCATAATAAAATCCCCTTTGAAATATTTAAAATATTTATTAATGGTTACAAAAAATTAATTTGATAAATATTGCATCATGGTTGAGTATTAGTGTCAATATTTTAAAGAACAAACCTCACAAGGATTAAAAAATGGCTGGATTTGATAAAGTAGTGACAAGCTATGAAGATGCAATGGCGGGTCTTGAAGATAATATGACTATTATCGCTGGAGGCTTCGGCTTATGCGGTATACCCGAAGGATTAATTGCCCAAATACAAAAAATGGGTACCAAAGGGCTGACAGTAGCATCAAACAATTGTGGTATTGATAATTTTGGTTTAGGTTTACTATTACCAAACCGTCAAATTAAAAAAATTATCGCATCGTATGTTGGTGAAAATGCAGAATTTGAGCGTCAAATGATGTCTGGCGAATTAGAAGTTGAATTAACGCCACAGGGAACTTTAGCTGAAAAAATGCGAGCTGGCGGTGCTGGTATTCCTGCATTTTTTACTGCTACTGGCGTTGGTACACCTGTAGCTGAAGGTAAAGAAGAGCGTAACATCAACGGCCGAAACTACATTTTAGAAGAATCACTTACAGGTGATTTTGCTATTGTAAAAGCGTGGAAAGCCGACCGTTACGGTAATTTAGTGTTTCGTCATACCGCTCGTAATTTTAACCCTATGGCTGCAACAGCGGGTAAAATTACAGTAGTCGAAGTAGAAGAAATTGTTGAACCCGGTGAGTTAGATCCTAACGAAATTCATACCCCTGGAATTTATGTTAATCGTTTAATCAAAGGTAACTTTGAAAAACGTATAGAACAACGCACCGTGCGCACAGCTTAAGGAGAATAATATGGCTTTATCTAGAGAACAATTAGCTAAAAGAGTTGCTCAAGAATTACAAGATGGTTATTACGTTAACCTTGGTATTGGTATTCCTACTTTAGTTGCGAACTATGTGCCAGAAGGCATGGAAGTAATGCTTCAATCTGAAAATGGCCTTTTAGGTATGGGACCATTCCCTACCGAAGATGAAATTGACGCTGATTTAATTAATGCGGGTAAACAAACCGTAACCATGGCAACAGGCGCATCATTATTTGATAGTGCAACCTCTTTTGCAATGATTCGTGGTGGACATGTAGATTTAACCGTACTGGGGGCATTTGAAGTCGATGTTAATGGCAACATTGCATCTTATATGATTCCGGGTAAACTAATTAAAGGAATGGGCGGCGCAATGGATTTAGTTGCCGGTGCTGAGAACATTATTGTCACAATGACACATGCGTCTAAGCATGGCGTATCAAAACTATTACCTAATTGTACCTTGCCATTAACAGGCAAAGGATGTATAAAAAAAGTAATAACAGATCTTGCTTATATAGAAATCAAAGAAGGTAAATTTCATTTAATTGAAAGAGCACCGGGTGTGTCAGTAGAAGAGATTATAAAGTTAACTGCGGGTGAACTTGTCGTTCCTGAGAATGTTCCGGAAATGCAGGTTTGAAAATAAATAGTGACGTAATAGTACTTTTAATTAGTTTGTGATTTTATCATATACCCGTTTTACTTGAATATATGGATAAACATAGAGAAAATAAACCAGAAATATGAGACTAGGTTAAAAAACTATGCGATATTGGATTGAGACACAACTTAGTAATGCTTTAACTTATATAAGTAAGCTTGTTAAATAGATTTGGTTTGACAAATTTTTTATTATTTAAATTTCACAACAAACGTAGATAATTTAAAGGTTTTAAATTATCTACAAATTCTAAAACGGTGCAGTTTTGCGCTCAAATTGATTGAGGGATAGATATGGAAGATGTAGTAATTGTAGCAGCGGGAAGAACAGCAATAGGAAGTTTTAGTGGTTCTTTAGCAAAAGTAGCTGCCGATGTGCTTGGTACAACAGTTATTAAAGGTTTATTAGCCCAAACTGGTGTTGCACCAGAACAAGTTGATGAAGTTATTCTAGGTCAAGTTTTAACCGCAGGTATGGGACAAAACCCTGCACGTAAAGCATCAGTTAATGCAGGTTTACCTCATACAACGCCCGCGATGGGCATCAGTAAAGTTTGTGGTTCTGGCTTAAAAGCTCTTCATTTAGCCTACCAATCAATCGCCTGTGGTGATGCAGATATTGTTATTGCCGGTGGTCAAGAAAGCATGAGTCAATCAGCTCACGTTTTACCTGGTAGCCGTAATGGCGTAAAAATGGGTGATTGGAAAGCAGTAGACACAATGCTTAGTGATGGTCTTACTGATACATTCGAAAGCTATCATATGGGGATTACAGCTGAAAATATAGCAGCTCAATATGATATTTCTCGTGAAGAGCAAGACGCGTTTGCTGCTGCTTCACAAAACAAAACCGAGGCAGCTCAAAAGTCTGGCCGTTTTAATGATGAAATAATCCCTGTTGTGATTCCACAACGTCGAGGTGATCCTATTACCTTCGACACCGATGAGTTTCCTAAACACGGTGTTACCGCTGAAGGTTTAGCAAAACTTCGCCCTGCGTTTAAAAGAGATGGTACTGTAACCGCAGGTACTTCATCAGGCATTAATGATGGTGCAGCGGGTGTTATTATGATGAGCGCATCAAAAGCAGCTGAACTTGGTCTTAAAGTTCTTGTTAAAATTAAAGCTTATGCAAATTCAGGTGTCGATCCAGCTATCATGGGTACAGGTCCAATCCCAGCGGTTCAACGTTGTCTTAAAAAAGCAGGTTGGACAGTTGATGACCTTGACTTAATTGAAGCGAATGAAGCTTTCGCAGCACAAGCTATTTCTGTTAATCGTGATTTAGGTTGGGATACAAATAAAGTCAATGTTAATGGTGGTGCAATTGCGCTTGGTCACCCAATTGGTGCTTCAGGTGCACGTGTTCTTGTGACTCTAGTTCATGAGATGTTAAAACGCGATGCTAAAAAAGGTATAGCCACTTTATGTATTGGTGGTGGTATGGGTGTTGCTTTAGCTGTAGAACGTTAATTCTAAAATAAAATAATTGTTATACTTTTTTAAAGACCAGCTTTATATTTAGTTGGTCTTTATTAAAATGAGCTTATTATTTTAAAATCACACTATAAAAATGAGAGTAGATTCAGTAAGGAACCTGATTTAAGTTGTATCAAGTCTAAACTTAACCTATGTTAAGAAAATAAAAATAAAAATAAAATGGAAACTGAATATGGCGAGAAAAGAAATGGCATTTTTAAGTATGTTTGTTGTCCTATTACTAGTTTTAGTTGTTATTTAATAGCGATTTACTTACTGATATAACTGACTTGTTTTGGTGAGCTAGCTTACCAAAACATCATTTAAATAAAAAGTAGACTGTTCACAATTAAACGATAAATATTCTACAAAACAGAACGCCAGCTTAACTCTACCCTCAAAAAATAAAACTATAATTAACAATAAAAATCATATTAAAACCCTACTTGAATATTATAAAGTGAGCTTTGTCACTTTGTAGGTTAATATAACTTACTCATAAATATTCTATATAGTAACAATTTTGAACTTTTTAAATAAAAACACCTTACTTTTTGATCTCGATGGAACCCTAGTTGATAGCGTGCCAGACTTAGCTTTATCGGTAAATAAAATGTTAGTTGAATTAGGTTTAGCACCTTTTGAACAAGACGTTATTCGAGGTTGGGTTGGTAATGGCGCTAATATATTAATTCAAAGAGCCTTATCAGGTAGTGCTGAAGTTTCAAAGAATCTTGATAGTAATTTAATAGCAAAATCATTAAATATATTTCATCGAATTTACCAAACATATAACTGTGTTGAAACTCAATTATATGAAAATGTATTAGAAACCTTAACTGAACTTAAAAATAGAGGCTACCGACTCGCGATAATCACAAATAAACCGGAACAGTTTATTCAACCCATAATTAACGGTTTAGCCTTGGATAACTTATTTGAACTCATGATAGGTGGTGATACGGTAGAACAATGTAAACCTCACCCATTACCTTTACATTATGCTTGTCAGCAATTATCAGTGACCGTTGAACAGTGTGTGATGATAGGTGATTCTAAAAATGATATTTTAGCGGCCAAAGCTGCAAAAATGCAAAGTATTGCACTCACCTATGGCTATAACTATGGTGAAGATATTTCTCTTCATCAGCCAGAGATAGTATTAGATCATTTTGCTGATTTACTTAACGTATTAAGCTGATACTTTAAGTAAGGTTGCTAATCGCTACTTTGCCCCAAAGTTGATATCCGCACTTTAATGACCATATCTTTTCCATCTTTCACTGGTGGAATTGATTTTGTCATATTATACGCACCAACTATTGAGTTTGTGATTAGTTACTTGTGTTAGTTTTCCCTTCTTTTTTATACAGACTACTTTGGATTAAGTGATTAGCTGTCTTTACAGAATATAGGACCAAGAGTTTCATTAATTCATCTTTGTTATTTTCTGAGAGTACAGTAAAATAGCTAGCTTTTAACCGTTCTGTAAAGGTGAATGATGAAACGCATTGTTTTATATATTTCAGATAAATGTCCCCATTGTCGTGAAGCTCAAAAGTACTTGGATGATAACGGTATTAAATACAGATTAACAAATGCGAAAATGCAGCGTGGTAGAAAAGAACTTGACGCTATAGGAGCGCGTTCCTTACCAGCGCTTAAAGTTGGTAATGACGTAATGATTGGTTGGAATATTAAAAACTTTAAGAAACTATATTCCGAAGATTAAGAGGCAGAATTATCTGCCTAGATACTAAGCGTTAAGTGCTAAGCATTAAGTGCTAAGTAATTGAGCAACCGATAAGTATATCTATTATGGCTCAGATTTTAGTCAACACCTATAGCTATTACATTTAATTACGCAACGTTATTATTTAAAGTCATTATCAGCAAACGCTTGTAGGGCTTTGCCAAATAACTCATTACGCCAGCCAGCTAAAATATCAACGTTAGGGGCTGTTCCTACCGCAGGGGTATTTAAAGAGAATTCTCTGATATTGTTAACGTTAAAGTGCCAACTTAAAAATTGATTTATTTGCCTTTTAGAAGCTAAATTTTCTACCGCTAAGTTGTTTTTTTCGGCTATATCAATAATAAACGTTTTTACGGTTTTAAATATTTGCTTATATCCTGGGTATTCATCTAAACGTATCATTTTTTGAGGATAATCACTTTTACTCACTAATGAGGCTTGTTTTACTATCGACAGTATTGTTTTGCCTTTATGGCGAATATCTTGTATTTCAGCACCGCTAAGTTGGTTCATCGCTTCAATACTTTGAGGGTTAGATTGAGCGATTGCCATTAACGTATTTTCTTTAGCAACAAAACCAATAGGTAAGTCTCGTTTTTTAGCTTGTTGAAAGCGCCAGCTAGCTAGATGCTTCAAAGTATTAAGCTGTTCTGGGTTCAACCGACAAACCAATTTCATTTGACGATATAAGTTTTCTTCATCAATGGGAGTAAATTTTTTATCTATTGATAATTGTGACTCTTGCTTAGCGTAATCTAATCTACCTACTTGCTCTATTTCAGCTATAAATTTAGGATAAAGTTGAAATAAATAATCAACATCAGCGCTTGCATAATCAAGTTGCTTTTGAGTTAAAGGTCTTTTGGTCCAATCAGTACGTGACTCTGATTTATCGAGTTCAACTCCCGTATAGTGCTCAACCATTGCAGCATAGCCTATAGATAAACCATGACCAAGAAACGACATAACAATTTGGCTGTCAATTAAGTTAACCGGTTTACAATTAGCACAGGTTAAAAACACTTCTAAATCTTCTGAACAGGCATGTAATACTTTAACAATATTTTCATTAGTCAGTAGTTGCCAAAATGGAGATAAATCATTAATTGCGATAGGGTCAATTAATGCTAATTGCTTACCATCAAAAATCTGTAGTAAGCCCAACTTGGGATATAAAGTACGAGTACGAACAAACTCAGTATCTATCGCGAGCACTTCCGCTTTGTTATATTGCTGACATAGTTTTTGTAAACTGATTTCATCTTCAATTAATTGATACTGCATAATCATACTCATGATATTTCAAAATATTGGTTTTAGAATGCCTGAGCAATTTATGTTCAAGGCGCTTATTTTTATGAAAGGTGTTCTCAACTATAGGGGTAACAATTAGCCTTATTGACTTAGGCCTTCCCAAAGGAAGAATGCTTTGGGGAGGCCAGAGTAAATAACTTTTGACTTTTATTTTCTACGACGGCGATTAGCCTGTTGATTACGTTGTTGATGTTTTTTAACTGAGCGACGAATACGTCGACTTTTCGCATTATCCATCGCTTTTTCATCTACTTTAACTTTTGATTGTGTTTCAGCAGTTAAATCGACTAATTTACGATAATAGTTTACATCTTTCAAACCGAGTTCAGTCCAACCACCTAGTGGTAATTGACGTTGCATTTCCATATCGCCATAACGAACACGGATTAATCGACTCACTTGAACATCTTGGCTTTCCCATAAACGACGAACTTCACGATTACGCCCTTCAGACAATACAACATGAAACCAATGATTACGACCTTCACCGCCACGATAGGTTATTTTTTGAAAACGTGCCATGCCGTCTTCTAATTTAACGCCTGCACGAAGTGTTTGTAACATTGCTTCATTAATTTCACCAAATACACGTACTGCATATTCACGTTCTACTTTTTGTGATGGGTGCATTAAACGGTTAGCTAGCTCACCATCAGTGGTAAATAACAACATGCCCGATGTGTTAATATCTAATCGGCCTACGGCAACCCAACGACCCGACTCAAGAGGAGGTAAACGATCAAAAACAGTTATTCTGCCTTCAGGATCTTTACGCGTACACATTTCCCCTTCAGGCTTGTTGTACATCAAAATTCGGCAAATATCATCGGCTTGTGCGGTCAATTTAACTTGATGACCGTCAATACGTATTTGTTCAGTACCAACAACCCTATCACCTAAATAAGCATTATTACCATCAACACTTACACGACCTGCACTGATCATCGCTTCTATTTCACGTCGAGAACCTTTCCCCGCACGCGCAAGAACCTTTTGTAATTTTTCAGAGTCTTTTACTGTGGCTTTTTGAAAATCAACTTTAACTGGCTTTTCAACCAGTTTAGCGCCTTTAGCTGTACCTTTTTTAGGATCAACTCTTTTCCCTTTTACAACGCCTTTTTTAGGTGCGGATTTATTACCTACACCACGGTTGCCGTATTTATTATCAGTTGACGCTTGTTTGTCTTTAGGCGACTTTTTATCTTTAGATGGTTTATTGTCTTGTGACATGTATTACTCTCTTACGTCAGTAATCGTTCCCAAGTAACTAACTTCTGACTCATTTATGCATAATTAAATAATGGTAGTAAAATACTGTTATTTAAATGGCGAAGGATCACCCTCACCCACTCGCAGTATTTCAATATCATCATTTGAAAAATCTATCACGGTAGTGGGATGTTCTCCCAAATAACCACCATGAATAATTAAATCGACTTGATGTTCTAGTAAATCTCGAATTTGCTCAGGATCGCATTCAGCCATTGATTCACCTGGCATGATCAAACTCGTTGACATTATAGGCTCTGCTAGTTCAGCCAACAAGGCTTGAGAAATATTATTATCGGGCACACGAATACCAATCGTTTTCTTTTTTGGATTCAATAACCGTTTAGGCACATCTTTGCTGCCTTTAAATATAAAGGTATATGCGCCAGGGGTATTGTTTTTCAACAATCGAAAAGCACTATTATCAACATGCGCATATTCAGACAGCTGTGATAAGTCTTGGCAAACTAACGTGAAATTATGATTTTTATCTATCTTTCGAATTTGACAAATACGCTCTAAAGCTTTTTTATCCCCTAAGTGACAACCAAGGGCATAACCTGAATCAGTAGGGTATACAATTACACCGCCGTCATTAACAATAGCGACAGCTTGTTGCATTAAACGACCTTGCGGATTATCAGGGTGTACGTAAAAAAACTGGCTCATGATATATTCCTATTTATAATAGTCGTTGGCACTAAGTTAGAACTAGATTAGAACTAGATTAGAACTATAATTTACAACACAAAAGACAGGTTATGGCCAAAGTGCCCATACAGGTTTTACGCTATCAGGTAAGATTAAATTCTTACCTAAGTCTGACCATTTATTAGGATGATGAAAGTCAGACCCTGTTGATGCATGCAAATCATATTCTAAACAGTAGTTTAACATTATTTGTCGTTGTTGTGGATTCATTTGCGGCAAAACAATTTCTAAACCATCACCGGCACATTCTTTAAAATGCACAATAAGACGTCTAAGCCATTTTGCTGATAAATCATAACGAATAGGGTGAGCTATTACGGCACTTCCACCTGCAGCATGAATAGCCTCTACCGCTTGCTCTATAGAGCACCAAGTTGGTTTTACATAAGCTTTTTGTGTATTACGCCCTTTTTTTCCTAAATATAGGTCAAATGCTTTTTGTATCGTACTAACATGACCTTGTTGTAGTAGCACTTTGGCAAAATGTGCGCGAGTGATTGAACCTTCACCGGCAAGGTTTTTCGCATCTTGATATGCATCGGGAAAACCACAAGTTGCAAGTTTTTCGCCAATATACAGTGCTCGTTGTTCACGTGCTTGCTGCTGATTAGCAATTAATTGCTTTAATTCATTATTATCTTGATCAAAATTATGACCAACTATATGTATTTCAAATCCTTGCCAAGCTGTTGATATTTCGATACCTGAAATTAACTTTATTGGAACATTTTGTTCATTGATATAGCGCTGTGCTATATCAATTCCTGTCAGTGTATCGTGATCAGTAATCGCTAAAACATCAATTTGATAGTTAACAGCCCTGTCTATCAAGGTTTGTGGCGATAAACTTCCATCTGAACAATGAGTATGACTATGTAGATCTATTCGGCCATGAGAAAAGCCTTCTTTTTTTTCAATGAGTAAAGGGAAATCAGTAGTTGACAGCAACGCCATAATAAGGTCTTCTATAGGGACTTTTTGAAAGTAGGCTTTTATTAGTTTTGAATTAGCGTAAAACTAGACAAAACAGCACTACAAACAAAAGATAATATAATTAATAGCAAGTTTACTGAGAAGAACGAAATAATGATACTAGCAAAACAATTTAATTTAACTAACCTTATTTGGTGGTGGCATAACTCTATATAACTGGGTTGTGATAATTGTGTGTATCTCGTTAAAGCTAAAAGTAAATATAAAAGCTAAAACAGAACAAGAACCAAATTTCAAAAACCCGCTTAATTCAGCGGGTTTTTTACGTTAAGTGCTTTATTTTATATAATCAACAGGATTGACAATGAATAAAACAAGAACATGGTTTCTTTGGTGGCTACAACCAATTTATGCCGGATGACCGACCGTTAATTTAATAAATTTAAGAAGAAAACCATGACAAAAGATAATCAAAATTCAACAAGCGTTTCAACATTAACCGATAGCGCAAATTACCAAAGCGATCCTTTAAGTGTTTATCAATTGCTTTGCCATAATAAACAAAATAATCTGCTACTTGAATCAGCTGAAATCACGCAAAAGCATTTATTAAAAAGCTTATTACTCACTGATGCCGCAGTTAAAATTGTTTGCAATGGCAATACAGTAACGTTTAATGCGCTAACACTTAATGGTCAGGCTGCGTTACAATTTGCATCAATACAGCTTAAACCTCATGCACATTTAACACTGACTAACGATCAACAAACCTTAACGGCTACTTTTGCCGATACCCCAACAGAGCTTGATGAAAAAGCAAGATTAATGGCAATAAACCCTTTTGAATGCTTACGTTTATTTAACCGAATAGACAATAGTGACAGTCATCATTTTGCTATATTTCTTGGCGGTGCTTTTGCTTTTGATATGGTAGCTATGAGTGAAAATCTTCCTGATGTACCTGATGGCGAAAATACCTGTCCGGATTTTGTTTATTACTTAGCTGAAACATTAATTGTTATTGATCATGAAATAAAAAGTACCGAAATCATAGCGAATATTTTTTCTAGCGAGTCTGAAAATACGAAGACGAAGGTACAGCAACAGTTAGCAGCCCGTGTAAATGAAATAAAACAACAATTATCAAGTAATATCACTACGGAACATATTTCATCGTTGGTAACCAATAAACCAGCACTAATTCAGCCAAAAAATGTGGCTGAATCACAAATGATATCGGTTGATATTAGCGATGAGAAATTCTGTCAAACGGTTGAACAATTAAAAGAGAATATTCGTGCGGGTGATATTTTCCAAGTAGTCCCTTCTCGCACATTTTCAGTGCCTTGTGTCGATAGTGTTGCCGCTTATCAGGCATTGAAAACAAGTAACCCTAGTCCTTATATGTTTTATATTAGGGACAGTGATTTTTGCATGTTTGGTGCTTCACCTGAGTCAGCAATAAAATATCAACAAAATTCCCATGAAGGTAAACGTCAGGTTGAAATTTATCCTATTGCTGGCACGCGCCCTAGAGGATTTAATCCTGATGGTAGCATTTCCCTCGATTTAGACTCTCGTATAGAACTTGAATTAAGACAGGATAAAAAAGAATCAGCTGAACATATCATGCTAGTTGATTTAGCCCGAAACGATGTTGCTCGTGTTTGTAAAGCGGGAACTCGTTATGTTGCTGATTTACTAAAAGTGGACAGATATTCTCATGTTATGCATTTAGTTTCACGAGTGTGCGGTACTTTACTTGAAGAACTTGATGCATTACATGCTTATCAAGCGTGTATGAATATGGGCACATTATCTGGCGCTCCAAAAATCAAAGCAACCTCACTTATTAGAGAAGTGGAAGGTAAACGACGTGGCAGCTATGGCGGTGCTGTAGGTTATTTAACTGGCGATGGTGAAATGGATACCTGTATTGTTATTCGCTCAGCGTTTGTTAAAAATGACATTGCCTATGTCCAAGCAGGCGCAGGGGTTGTTTATGATTCGGTTCCGCAAAGTGAGGCGGATGAAACTAAACAAAAAGCACAAGCAGTTATTAGTGCAGTATTGTCATCAAACAAAGTAGCAAGCCAAATGGCAAACTCTGCACAAGGAGCAAAATAATGAAACAAACCATTAGAAATAGTGAACAAAAAACTAAGTTATTTATGCTCGATAATCTTGATTCATTTACTTATAATCTTGTTGATGAATTTCAATGCTTAGGGTTTGAACCTACTGTTTATCGAAATACTTTAACCGCTAACTTTATTTTCAACAAAATGCTTGAACATACTAAAGAAAGTGGTGAAAACTTGATATTAGTATTATCACCTGGCCCTGGCGAACCAAGTAAAGCTGGTTGTTTAATGGCGCTAATTGAATTATGTGCAGGAAAAATACCAATGCTAGGTATTTGTTTAGGACATCAAGCACTAATAGAACACTATGGCGGCAATGTTGGTCGTGCTGACGATATAGTACACGGAAAAGCATCCGCAATTAATCACTCTGGTAATGGCCCTTTTACCAATATTCAAAATCCATTACCGGTGGCACGTTACCATTCTTTGGTAGGCAAAAACATTACAGATAAGCTTTCAGTTATTGCTGATTACAAAGGCATGCCAATGGCTATTTGTCGTGATGCAGACGCTGTATTGGCGTATCAGTTTCACCCTGAATCAATTTTAACCACTTTTGGCACTACACTATTAGCGCAAAGTTTCGACTATTTACTCACGTTAAGTGAGCGTTTACACAACGAAGCGCAAGGAGCATAACATGACGAATATATTATCAACCTTGGTTGATGGCCAAGATCTTGACCAACAAACGATTAAAGCGTTCTTTGAACAAATGCTCAATGGCGAAACAGATCCTATTTTATTGGCTAGCGTATTAACGGCATTAAAAATTAAAGGTGAAACACCTGCAGAAATATCAGGTGCAGCCATTGCTATTAAAAATGCAGCAACAAAATTTCCACCACAAAAAACGACTGTTGCTGATTGTGTTGGCACTGGCGGTGATGGTGCTAATACTATTAATATTTCAACTACTGCCGCTATTTTAGCAGCGGCATGTGGGTTAAAAATGGCAAAGCATGGTAATCGTAGTGTGTCTAGCATGTCTGGGTCTGCTGATTTACTTGAAGCATTTGGTGTTAATTTAACGATGTCACCCGCGACGGCCAGTAACTGTTTAGACAAAGCCAACCTTTGTTTTTTATATGCGCCGGCATACCACAGTGGTTTTAAACATGCCGCAGCAGTACGTAAAGCAATGGGCGTTCGCACAATATTTAACATATTAGGTCCGTTAGCTAACCCTGCGTATCCTAATATTATGTTACTTGGTGTTTACACGCCGGAATTATTACGACCGATGGCTGAAGCTTTACAGCTGACAGGGGTTGAGCGTGCTTTTGTTGTATTTGGTAGTGGCTTAGATGAAATAGCCCTTCATGGTGAAACGCAAGTAATAGAAATTAAAGATAATAAGTTAATTGAACGCACTATCTCACCACAAGATTTTGGCTTAAAAAGTTATTCTCTTGAAGAGATCAAAGGTGGCACGCCACAAAAAAATGCTGATATTATCAAAGCAATTTTATCGGGTAATGGCCAAGAAGCACATAATGCAGCTGTCATTATTAACTGCGCGGCATTACTTTACTTACATGGCAAAGCAAAAGATTTAAAAGACGCGGCTCAAATTGCCAGTGATGTATTAAAAAGTGGCAAAGGTTTAGCAACCTTAGAGCTTCTCGTTTCACTCTCTAATAAACAATCAGCAGATGAGAATAGCCTTGATGTGAAAAGTGCTCGTAAGGAAGAAAAATAACATGGCAAATATATTAGAAAAAATAGCGGCCAATAGACGTATTGAAATTGATGCACTTAAAAAAGATAAACCCTTAGCAAGTTTTATTGATGAGCTGACACCAACAAAAAAAGATATGTATGCCGCGCTTAGACGTACCGAAGACAAGCCTGAAGCAGGGTTTATTTTAGAATGTAAAAAAGCATCGCCATCAAAAGGATTGATTCGCCCTGACTTTGATGTGAAAGCTATTTGCCAAACTTATGATAAATATGCTGCTGCGATTTCAGTTCTAACAGATGAAAAATATTTTCAAGGACATTTTGATTACTTAAAACTAGTCACTGAAACAGTTAGCTGCCCAGTGTTAAACAAAGATTTTTTTGTTGATGCTTACCAAGTCTATTTAGCGCGTTATTATGGCGCTGATGCTATTTTGTTAATGCTAAGTATATTATCTGATGACGAATATTTAGCACTAGCTAAGATTGCTGAACAATATAATTTAGCCGTGTTAACAGAAGTATCAACCGTTGATGAGTGCGAAAGAGCCATTAAAGTAAACGCTAAGATGATAGGCATTAATAACCGTAACTTACGTGATTTAAGCACTGATATTGTCCGAACGTTTGAGCTTGCACCAACCTTACCTGATGACACTATTATCATTTCTGAATCAGGAATTTACAGTAATGCACAAGTCAGAGAGTTAGCACCAGCTGTTGACGGTTTTCTCGTAGGTAGTTCATTAATGGCGATGGATAATAATCGCTATAACGATATTGATCTAGCCTGTCGTAAGCTTATTTTTGGTGAGAATAAAGTCTGTGGTTTAACCGCACCTGAATATGCAATTGCTGCAGCAAATGCAGGAGCACAATTTGGCGGTTTAATTTTTGCAGAAAAATCACCTCGCGCGGTCACTAAAGCTCAAGCACTCGACATAATAAAAGCTAAACCACATTTAGAGTATGTGGGTGTTTTTGTAAATCAACCAATCGCTGACATTATTGATTTAGTACAAAGTCTCAACTTAACTGCTATACAATTGCATGGCGGCGAAAATGAAACCTACATAACGACACTTAAAACACAATTAAGTGAAAATAATTGTGACACTTGTGATCTATGGCAAGCTAAATCCGTATTAGATACTGTGCCTAGTTTAAGTAAACAAGTCGCTCACCATGTGCTTGATGGAAAATCCCCTGGCTCAGGTAAGCCGTTTGATTGGCAAATTTTGTCAACAAGTGAGCAAGACTTATCTGCTAGCTTTTTAGCTGGCGGTATTAATAACGACAATATTCAATTAGCCCTTAAGCAATTAACCGAATTAGATTTATTTGGACTCGATCTCAACTCAGGTGTTGAAAGTAGCCCAGGTATTAAATCCAGCCAAAAACTAACGCAAGTTTTTGCGCAAATAAGGAATTACTAGAAAATGAGTAATACTAAAAGTAACGAAATAAAAGAAACTTTACCTGCCTATTTTGGCGAATTTGGCGGCATGTTTGTCGGTGAATTATTGGTGCCCGCATTAGAGCAATTAGAACAAGCGTTCATTGAATCACAAACGGATGAAGCATTTTTAACAGAATTTAATAACCTACTGACAAAATATGCGGGGCGTCCCACACCTTTAACTTGTTGTCGAAATATTGTTAAAAATCCACTCGCAAAAATTTATTTGAAACGTGAAGATTTACTACACGGTGGCGCGCATAAAACTAACCAAGTGTTAGGCCAAGCTTTACTGGCAAAACGTATGGGTAAAACTGAAGTTATTGCCGAAACTGGTGCAGGTCAACATGGTGTGGCAACGGCAATTGCTTGTTCACTGTTAGGCTTAAAATGTAAAGTTTACATGGGTGCAGTAGATTGTCAGCGTCAACAGCCTAACGTATTTCGCATGAAGTTAATGGGCGCAGAAGTTATCCCTGTAACTGCCGGTTCAGGTACCTTAAAAGATGCGGTAAATGAAGCCTTACGTGATTGGTCAGCTAATTATGAAAATGCCCATTACTTATTAGGTACTGCCGCTGGCCCACACCCTTTCCCAACAATTGTGAGAGAGTTTCAAAAAATGATTGGCGAGGAAGCCAAAGCACAATTTTTTGAAGAAGAAGGTAGACTACCTGATTATGTTATTGCTGCCGTGGGTGGTGGTTCAAATGCCATTGGCATGTTCAATGATTTTATCCAACATGAGGAAGTAAAATTAATTGGGGTAGAGCCTGGTGGTAAAGGCATTGATACGGATAAACATGGTGCAACCTTAGTTGCTGGCACTAAAGGCATGTTACACGGAAATTACACCTACGTAATGCAAGATAAATATGGTCAAATTCATGAATCTTACTCTATTTCAGCCGGGCTAGATTACCCTGCGGTTGGACCTCAGCACGCATTTTTGAAAGAAACTGGCAGAGCACAATATGTGCCTATCAACGATGATGAAGCATTAGCTGCCTTTCAAGAGCTTGCTATGACAGAAGGAATTATACCTGCACTTGAATCGGCTCATGCGTTAGCGCAAGCGCTTAAAATGGCTGAAGCAGCAACGTCTAAAACAATTTACTTAGTCAATTTATCTGGACGTGGTGATAAAGATCTTGCCCATGTTCACGCCGTTTTGCATCCAAATGAACAAGCCGATGACACAGGCGTTAAGCACAGAGGAGAAGCGTAATGGAACAAACAACAAATACACAACAAGCTGGTTACCGTTACCAACAAGCTTTTGCTGAGTTAGCCGAAAAAAATGAAAAGGCTTTTATCCCTTTTGTTATCATTGGTGATCCTAATGCTGAACAATCTTTTAATGTTATCAAAGCATTAATTGATGCTGGCGCTGATGCCTTAGAGTTAGGCATTCCATTTTCAGATCCAAGCGCCGATGGCATTACTATTCAAATGGCAGCCCTTCGTGCACTAAATTCAGGTATAAATACTGATATATGTATCGATATACTAGCCAAAGTACGTGAATATGCACCTAATATTCCTATTGGTTTGTTGCTATATGGAAACTTAGTTTTTGCGCGTGGCATTGATGATTTTTATCGAGACATGGCACAAGTAGGTGTTGATTCAGTCTTAATTGCTGACTTACCTATTCGTGAAAGCTTACCCTTTAGAGAAGCAGCACTAAAGCACGGCGTAGCACCTATTTTTATTGCACCACCCAATGCAAGTGATGATACCTTACGCGAAATATCATCTTATAGCCGCGGTTATACTTATGTATTGAGTCGTGCCGGTGTTACTGGTGTTGATGTTATTGAAGAAAGTACTCAAATAGAATCCCCTGCAAAAAATTTAATTAGTAAATTAAGACAGTATCACGCTGCACCACCTATTTTAGGATTTGGTATTTCAGCACCGCAACAAGTTAAAGAAGCGTTAACTGCAGGAGCAGACGGTGCGATAAGTGGTTCTGCGGTAGTAAAAATCATTGAAAATAATTTAGCTGATAATGAAAAAATGTTAACTGAATTGACAGCGTTTATTAGTAAAATGAAAGCAGCTACTAAGAATTAAACTAAATTATTAACTAGTAGCATATCAAGTGCTGCTAGTTGATTTCTATTCGCTGTAATAAAATTGTCACAAGAAAGAATTAAAGTACTCTCGGAATGAATAACGAGATAATTTAATGAAAGAAACAATTCGATCGATAATATCAAACAAACTCATCACTACTGCTTTTCAACCTATTTTCGATATAGAAAATGAAGTTATTGTTGGTTACGAAGCCCTCACCCGTGGCCCTAAAAAAAGCCCCCTATATTCTCCTGATTTATTATTTGAAGCCGCTGAAAAAGTCAATCTACTATCTGAGCTTGATCTACTTTGTCGTGCAAATGCTATTTCTAAATTTGTTGAGCTAAAGTTAACCGGTAAATTATTTATTAATATCTGCTTGAATGTCATGCTTAATAAAGATCACCCTCATGGCGAAACCATTAAATTAGTAGAACTATCAGGCTTATCGCCCCAACAAGTGGTTATCGAAATCAGCGAAAAATCTCCTTTTCCAAACAACGATATACTCCTTAAGACACTGAATAAGTACCGTCAATTTGGCTTCGATATTGCTATAGATGACTTAGGTGCCGGCTATTCAGGCCTTAAACAATGGAGTTATCTTCGTCCAGACATCGTCAAAATTGACCGATATTTTATTGATCAATGCGATCAAGACGTAATGAAAAGAGAATTTCTAAAAATTCTTTTTGAATTAGGACGTATTTCCAATGCTCATGTTATTGCTGAAGGTATAGAGACAAAAGAAGAGTTTGAACTTTTACGTGAATTGGGTATGGTTTATAGTCAAGGATTCTTCTTAGCAAAGCCGAGTGAAATACCTCTTAGAACCTATCCTACGCTTGATATTTGCTCCTACTCAGAGAATGAATCTCGGTTAGGCACGATTGCCACCCTCGTCACATCAGCACTTACGATTAAGTATAACCAAAGTGTTCATGATGCCTATGATATTTTTATCCAAAACCCGCATATTCATGCCATTCCAGTACTCAATGGCGTAAAACCATTAGGTATGATATACCGCAATGAATTAATGGAATCATACTCAGATATTTATGGCCGTGCCTTATTTGCAAAAAAAATAGCACAAGATATGATGTTCAGTAAACCCATGATTATTGAACATACAATGCCCTTAGAACAAGTGAGTGCTTTACTAACGGCGAGAGCAAATTCAGAGTTTACTCACCCAAGTATTATCGTCGAAAATGGTCATTACCTTGGTGTTGTTTCACCACGAGATTTATTAAGAAGTATTACCGACTCGAAACTAGAAAAAGCTCGCTATGCCAACCCACTCACGGGTTTACCTGGCAATGTAGTGATAGAAAAAGAAATTGATTATATGTTAACAAAACAGAAAAGTTTTCATTTAGCTTATTTAGATTTGAATCATTTCAAACCGTTTAATGATATTTATGGCTATGCAAAAGGTGACTTACTGCTTAAAGCGTTAGCAAATTGCATTATGATCAATACCAACAATAAGCATTGCTTTGTTGGTCATATTGGCGGTGATGACTTCATCATTATGTTCAAAAGCGATAACGTAGAAGTTATTTGCCAAAAAATATTGGACGATTTTGCCAAACAAAGCTTAGTTTTTATTAATGAAGAGCACCAAATACAACAGGGCTATAGCGCACTTGATCGCAGAGGTAATGAGGTTTTTCATCCCTTAGTTAGCTTGGCTATTGGTGTTATTCAGCCCGATGCTGCTTGCTATGCTTCATATCATCAAATTGCTGATTTAGCGTCTAAAGCCAAATCAGAAGCTAAAAAACAAGCTGGAAACAATCTATTTATTTGCCGAAGACGAAAATCACAAAATAGTGAAGAAATCCCCAGAATGACAAATGAATTAAAAACGGATGCGGCTTAAACCCTTAACATTTTATAAGACAGTAAAATTACCGCTATCGATATAAGAATAAAAACACATGACAACGCGTAATAAAAGCCGCGATGAAATCTATTTTTTATTCTAGCTATTAAGGACGTTTTACTTTGGGAAACAATAGGCACTTGAGAAAAAATCAGTATCATTAAATTCACTAAGGCAAGCCAAGCTAACGCGAGAAAGTTTAACCTTATTTCACTCGACTCTGCTGCGCTGGGCATAACAGAAAAAATCAATTGATATACAATGTTAGTAATAAGTACTATTGCTAACAGATAAGTAAACTTATGAAAGGGTTTTAACGCTAAAGATATTTTAACTAAGCAAGTAATCATCTATTCATTATATACCCGTTACCAAGCGAGTGCTTGGTAATTAATTTTACTGTAGCTATTAAAAGATATAACTAAATTATGAGCTACTAGCTCAATACCAATTGAGCTAGTTACCGTCATTTATTTATTTGTCATTTGGATATACTCATCGCCATTCCCTGTTTGACTTAATTCACCATTAATAAACTCTAAATAGGTACATTCGTCTTTAGTGGTTAAACCATCTTTGTGCTTACGTTGAGTCCGGTAAAATAAAACACGTATTGTTTGCTCATTGTGAGCATAAGTTTGAGAAAAATCAGCAACGCCCAATTTTTCTTGCATATCAACAAAACTAGAACCAAGCTGAATTTCTGCTATTTTTTTACGGTTTTCGTACGCTCTATCTCCACTATCACCCATCAGTGAATGGTCAACTTCACCATCATTCACCGAAATAACACATCCAGATAAGGTTGATGCTAATGGCAAGGCTATCAATAAAACAAGTAGTGATTTTTTCATTTGAAACTCCAGTTTTAATTATTTTTTTAAATATTATTAGAATACAAAATTTATAAAGCAAAAAGTAAACCAAATAAAAAGATAGCAGTAAGTTATTGATTTTAAATAAATATACATTGACTGTTGTTTTTTATAGCAGACATCGATAGTAATATTCGCTAAAATATAGCAAATCTAACAATTTGGTTAATCAAAATGACAATAAATGATGAAATATTAATCTCAGCTAATCAATTAGCCAATGCAGGTAAAAAACCAACGGTAGCGTTAATCAAGGCAAAACTAAATGTGAAGGTACCTTTACCTGTCATCATATCAGTATTAAAAGCTTGGCAACATGAACCAAATTTTATTTCAAAACCAGAAGAAAAACACGCTGTAAAGAAAGAAGGTGAAACAACTGACACTGCAGTAGAAACAGACCTTTTCAGACAGAATCTTAATGATGAACTAGCCCAAATGAGACAAGAAATAATTGAATTAAAGCAACTAATAAAGCAGGTAATAGAACAACAAAAAAACTAATCTGCGTTTTTAATCACCGGCGTTAATTGGCTGATAAACTGAGCCAATGAATCACTAAGTTGTTTGTGAGGTTTGCAACCTACACGCTCAACCCAAACTGAACCACTGGTATTATCTATTGAAATAATCGTATCTTCTTCATCCGTTACCGCAAAGAAAATAGTCTCTTGTTGCTTTAACCTACGCTTCATTAAAATATGACCGATGAGGTTTTCTTGCAAACGTTGAAAATCATTTTTATTCCAAGCAAATAATAATGATAATTCTCCTTCATCACAACGTGCATCAAGGCTTTCACTGTAGAGTAAAGTAAAGTAAGTTTTGATATCGTTATGCAAAGTAAGTTCTAACGCTGACTCAACATTCTCAAAACTTAATTCTTCACTTTTTTCTATGGCTGTAGGTTGCCAATAAACCTTACCTGCGGGTGAAGGGGTTTTCTCTGTCGTTTCTTGTTCACAAGGTGAAGGCCATTCATCATCTTGTTCAACGGTAGGTAAACATGCATGAACTTTTTGATACTCTACAATATATTGTTCAGAAAATTGTTGCAGTATTTGTACTAAATTTTCATTTGATTGATTTGATGATGTCATCGATGAGAAGATCCTTTAAAATAGCTAACTAGCATGGCAGACGATAGAAAAAATTTATGGCAACTTACCAAAACTCAAAAGCACTAAATAATTTAACATTGGGTAAAAGCACTGAGTATTGCAGTGAATATAACCCAAACTTGTTACAAGCGGTACCTCGAAGCTTAAATAGAGATGATTTATCTTTACAAAGTAAGGGTTTGCCTTTCGTTGGCGAAGATGTTTGGTATGGCTATGAATTATCATGGTTAAATGATAAAGGTAAGCCGATTGTTGCTGTCGCCGAGTTTCGCTTTCCTTGCGTTAGTCCAAATTTAGTTGAATCAAAGTCATTTAAATTATATTTGAATAGCTTTAATCAAAGTAAATTTTCCAGTTTCGATGAAGTTAAGCAAACCCTTATTAAAGACTTATCAGCTACCGCTCAAACGCAAGCTGATGTGGTATTGTATAACGTTGGCCAATGCCCAGCATTGGCTATAAAACCAACGGCGAAAGATACTCTTTGTATAGATGAAGAAGACGTTACAATTGAAAGTTATCACTATCAAGCTGAGTTGCTTAGTCAAGCACAAGCTAACACATCAACCGACAACGTAACAGAAAAACTGGTTAGTCATTTACTGAAATCAAACTGTTTGATTACCAACCAACCTGATTGGGCCAGCATCTATATTGACTATAAAGGGAAGCCTATCGATCACGCTATTTTATTAACGTATTTAATCTCGTTTCGACAGCACAATGAATTCCATGAGCAATGTGTTGAACGTATTTTTTGTGATCTACAGCAGTACTGCCAATTAGAAGAACTTACGGTATTTGCCCGCTATACTCGCCGAGGTGGTTTAGATATTAACCCATTTAGAAGCACGCATTTAACGCGTGCTCCGATTATGAGAACGCTTAGACAATAAGGCTAAGCGTTCAGTTTCAACTGCATGCTAAGCTATTATGCTTGGCTAGCAGCAAGTGCTTGTGTAAGATCGGCTAAAATATCGTCGATATGTTCAATACCGATAGATAATCTTACCATTTCTTTACTTACACCTGCTTTTGCTAATTCTTGCGCATCAAGTTGTCTATGTGTTGTAGACGCTGGGTGACAAGCTAAAGACTTAGCGTCACCAATATTCACCAAACGTACTACAAGGTTAAGCGCGTCAATAAACTTGGCACCGGCTTTTTCACCACCCTGAATGCCAAAACTTAAGATACCACTACTACCATCAGGTAAATATTTTTTCGCTAATTGATGATCGCTAGATGTTTCTAAACCGGAATAGTTAACCCAAGAAATATTTTCATGCTTAGTTAAATATTCTGCAACTTTTTGAGTATTAGAACAATGACGTTCCATTCGAAGTGGCAATGTTTCTAAACCTTGCAAAATCAAAAACACATTCATTGGCGAAATTGCAGCGCCCATATTTCTAAGTGGTACAACGCGTGCTCTGGCAATAAATGCTGCCGCGCCAAATGTTTCAGTATAACTCACGCCATGATAAGAAGGATCAGGATTATTTAATTGGGCAAAACGTTCTTTATGTTCGCTCCAAGGAAATTTACCTGAATCCACAATAATACCGCCAACAGAAGTACCGTGACCACCAATATACTTAGTTAATGAATGTACAACAATATCTGCACCGTGCTCAAATGGACGACAAAGAGCTGGACTTGCTACGGTATTATCAACCACTAATGGCACACCATGTTTATGCGCTATTTCAGCCATTTTAGCGATATCAGCAATATTGCCTGATGGATTACCGATAGTTTCACAAAACACTGCTTTGGTATTTTCGTCAATCAAATTTTCTAATGCGGTAAAATCATCATGGGCAGCAAATCTAACTTCAATGCCTTGTTGCGGTAAAGTATGAGCAAACAAATTATACGTGCCACCGTATAATTTATTGATACTAACAATGTTATCACCTACTTTAGCTATCGTTTGGATTGTCGCAGTAATTGCTGCCATACCTGATGCTAGCGCTAAACCAGCAATACCGCCTTCAAGTGCGGCTACTCGTTGCTCTAAAACAGCTTGGGTTGGATTACCTATACGAGTATATATATTACCTTCTACTTTAAGATCAAATAAATCAGCACCGTGCTGAGTATCATCA
>Ga0055584_100001312_pt1 | contig 24400 bp, 28 predicted proteins | sample OSDHelmetaG_FD_58716 | JGI IMG/M metagenome (GOLD analysis project Ga0055584, IMG submission 58716) | Pelagic marine sediment microbial communities from the LTER site Helgoland, North Sea, for post-phytoplankton bloom and carbon turnover... | ecosystem: Environmental > Aquatic > Marine >...
CTTCTCAACCAAACCCTCTCCGTAATCACTTATTTTTCTACGAAAATTAGGTCCGTGCTGCCCTGGAGGGTAGGTTCTTCTTTCAAAAGCTTTGTTGGCAGGAAAAATCGCCATGCCAAAGCGTCTGTTGATTCGAGTGGTGGGGCCAGTGTAACGAGACATAATGAAAAGTTTCAGATAATGGGTTAGCTATTGATTAAACGCGTCTTCTTTTGGGCGGGCGGCACCCATTATGAGGAACGGGAGTAACGTCGACGATGGAGCTTACGATAAAGCCTAGACTCTGTAGCGCTCTGATTGCCGAATCACGCCCCATGCCTGGCCCTTTGACTTTGACCAAAACCTCCTTCATCCCATGTGACATTGCAGCGCGTCCAGCATCCTGGGTGACGACTTGCGCGGCATACGCCGTAGATTTTCTTGATCCACGAAAATTGCATTTTCCAGAACTGGACCATGAGATGACATTGCCCTTCATGTCAGAAAAAGAGACCTTGGTATTGTTAAAGGTCGCAACGATGAAACAGATACCGGAGGAAATGTTTTTACTTCCCTTGGCCTTGCGGATCTTTACCTGTTCAATATTCGCACCAAGCAAGTCCTCAGCAGTTTCTTCTTTCTTTTTCCCTGTATCTGCATCTCCTGATTCATCATCAGGAGACGACTTGTTTTCGGGGTCCGAGTCGGACTTTGCTTCCTTGTCTTGCTTGGAAGCACTCTTCTCTTCGGGCTCGGATTTTATTTCCTTAGCCTTCTTTTGAGGTTTGGCTTCAACAACATCCGACTCAGGTGATTCGGTTGGTTCAGGTGCGGGGTCCTTCTTCTCTTCGGACACCACTTCGGGTTCCTTTTCCGAGGGTAGATCCTGCTTTGGTTCTTCTTCCTTGTTTTCTTCTTCGCTCATAAAAAAATCCTAGGCTTTGCGGACAACGCCGACTGTCTTGCGTCCGCCTTTGCGGGTTCTCGCATTGGTGATAGTTCTCTGACCGCGTACGGGAAGTCCGCGCTGGTGTCTCAGTCCGCGATAGCAACGTATGCTTTGCAGACGCTTCAGGTTATTGGTAACCGCTCTTCTAAGGTCGCCTTCTACCATAATCTTTTGATCAATGATGTAGTTGGTTATAAGACTGAGTTCCTGCTCGTTCAATTCCTGCGTCCGCCTGTTTGGGTCAATACCCGTTTCTTCGAGTATTTTTTTGGCACGGGTTGGTCCAATGCCGTAAACGTAGCGTAAGGAATATTCAATTTTCTTACGATTTGGTATATCAACTCCTAGCAATCTAGCCATAATGTGTCTCTTCCGTTTAGTTAAAGTTTTTTTGATTTAATCATGTCATCAACCCTTCAAGGCCGCGGCAGCAAAACCTAGCACCAAGAGGATAACAGAAATATAAATGAGTGGCCTCCACTGTGCCTCAAAATCTTTGAGCTCCAGTGATTCAATACCTTGACTTGCAGCCGCTGATCTTCCTTTAATCCGGCCCTTTCTCAAGAACCCGTCGTAGTGTCGCTGAAGGAGGAAGGTCTCTATCTGTCTCATCGTGTCCAAAACCACACCGACGATAATCAACATACCCGTACCACCGAAGAAGGTCGCCACATTGTAAGAAACTCCGGCTGTATTGAAAATAAAATCAGGAAAAACAGCAATGATGGTAAGAAATATGGCACCAGCCAAGGTAAGTCGGGTCATGACGAAATCCAAAAAACGGGATGTCGGCTCGCCTGGTCGAATACCTGGAACATACCCTCCGTTTTTCTTTAAATCATCGGCGATCTGAACCGGTTTGAACATAATCGAAACCCAAAAATAACTGAATATTAGAATCAGTCCGCCATAAACCAAGTAGTAGATCCACCCCCGGTTGGCAAAAACATTACCCAGTTCAATTGCCCAATTCAAATCTAGGGCTGCACCAAGCGTACGAAGAAGTTGAGCCGGAAACATCAAGATGGCACTGGCGAAAATAACAGGCATCACTCCGGCGTAATTTACTTTGAGCGGAAGGAAGGAACTTTGACCGCCAAACACTTTGCGTCCTACCATACGTTTGGCGTATTGAACGGGGATTTTTCTTTGGGCTTGTGTAACGGCTATGATTCCGCACACGACCAGAAGGAAGAGACCGATCATCAAAAGTGCTTTCAGTAGTACCATCTTGTCATCGGTGGACTCAAAAATCATTACATACGCATCATGCAGTGCCTTTGGAAGGTCCGCCAGAATACCAACAGTAATAAGTAAGGAAATACCATTTCCTATTCCGCGTTGGGTAATCTGTTCTCCCAACCACATAAGAATCAGGGACCCCGTAGTGAGAAATACCACGGTCAGAAGAAGAAACAAAAAAGGCGAATTGGGGTCGAAAACTACAATATTTCCGAATTTGCCGGGGTCGAAACCATTGATTAAACTACCTGGACTGTCCCGCAAGGCTACTGCAAGTAGCCCGCCTTGAACCATACAGATTACTATGGTGAGGTAACGCGTATACTGTGATATCTTTTGTCTACCAGGTTCACCCTCTTGTTGCAAACGGGCAAGTTGAGGGAAGACCGCACCCATCAACTGCATGATGATTGAGGCACTTATGTAAGGCATTATTCCCAATGCGAAAAGAGCACCATTAAGAAGCGCTCCTCCCGTAAACATATTGTAGAAACCAAGAATGTCGTTGTTGCCGGTATCGCTCCTCTGAGTTTCTTGGAATTCAAAAAATTCCTTGATGGGAGTAGGGTCGACCCCGGGCAAAGGAATGTTTGCTCCAACTCGAGCAATAAAAAGCAACGCCAAGGTGAAGAAAATCTTCTGCCTAAGCTCAGGAATCTTGAGAGAGTTGGTAAACGCTGAAAGCATAATCAAATAGATTTAGCCAGAGTTATTCCGAAATAAAAGTTCCGCCGGCAGCTTCAATTTTTTCTTTTGCCGATTTTGAGACTAAAGAAACGTCAACCGAATAAGCCTTGTCAACGTCACCAGTACCCAAGAGTTTGACTAATTTGGAATTAGGGCGAATCAAGCCTGCTAGTTTCAAGCTTTCTAGATCGATCTTCTCACCAACAACCTTCGAGAGATCCGAAAGGTTAACAACCGAACAAGGTTTTTGAAAACGAGCTCTGTTAAAACCTCTTTGAGGTAACTTTCGGAACAGAGGCATCTGACCGCCCTCGAAGCCAGCTCTCAAAGAGTAGCCGGCCCGCGCGCCAGCACCCTTGTGTCCGCGACAACAAGTTTTACCGTGTCCATTCCCTTCGCCTCTGCCCAAGCGCCTTTTTCCTTTATTGGAGCCTGTGGGTATTTCGTTTTCTTTCATGACAAGATAATTTTTAAGAAGTGGGCTCTACGGTCTCTGCTAGTACTGGCTGAGGTTCCGATGATATTCGAGTAAAGGATGGACCCTGAACTTCCTCACCCCGAATATTCGAAATTTGCTCGGCGGTACGAAGTCGAGAAAGACCGTTAAGCGTAGCGGTGACGACGGACAATTGGTTGTTGGAGCCTAGCGATTTGGATAAAACGTTTTTAATCCCAGCAGCTTCAAGAACAGCTCTCACACCACCACCGGCAATAATGCCGGTACCTGGGCGGGCAGGGCGAAGAAATACCTTTCCTCCGTCGTAGGTTCCCAAAATAGGATGGGGAATGGTATCGCCGGAAATTGAGACGGGGCCCATCGCCTTTTTGGCCTTATCGGTGCCTTTGCGTATCGCATCAGGGACCATTTGAGCCTTACCATAGCCAAAGCCGACATTCCCTTCCTGGTCTCCAACGACAACCAAGGCGGCAAAACTAAATCTACGGCCACCTTTGACGACTTTGGCGCATCGATTGATGTGGACGACTTTTTCAAAAAGTTCTGGGCCTTCGTCCGGCGCCACGACTTCTTTGGTATTCTTTTTTCTGCGGTTTGGTTGACTCATAACTTAAAATGTAAGGCCTTCTTTCCGAAGTGAATCCGCGAACGCCTTAACGCATCCGTGATATTTCCGGCCTGCTCGGTCGAATACGACAGTGGAAACGCCTATTTCTTTTATTTGGGTTCCAAAGGCGGCACCTAGTTTTTCGGCACCGGCAACATTGGGGAGGATTTCCTTGAATTCGGCATGGGTTGTGGCAATGGCAGCAACAGTGTGTGACTTTTCGTCGTCAATGCACTGTGCATGAATATTTTTATTTGAAAATCGAACACAGACCCTAGGGCGATCCGCCGTTCCATTTATTTTCTTTCGAATTCTCCAACGCCTCTTTTGGGCAAGTTCTTTTTTCTTTGAAAGCTTCATCTTAAATTATTTTTAGGCTGATTTCTTGCCTTCCTTGCGACGGACGTATTGTCCAAGAATTCTTACACCTTTGCCTTTGTAAGGCTCGACAGGATAGTAGCTCTTTATTTCGGCCGCAACTTGACCCACTTTTTGTTTGTCGGGGCCTTCAACGTGTATCTTAACGTTATCGGCAACCGTAATCGCAACTCCTTCGGGAATGGGATGTTCGACGGGATGAGAATAGCCTAGCTCCAAATCGATGATCGCCCCCTTTACCGTGGCTCTGAAACCTACACCCTCAATGAGCAAATCCTTGCTGTAAGGTTCTACAACACCTTTAACCATGTTGGCTATAATCGAGCGGGTCGTTCCATACTGCGAACGTGCCTCACGACTTTCATCAGTTGGATTCACTACAACCTGCTCACCTTCAACTGTTATCGCGGCTAAAGGAGAAAAGGTTTTGGATAGATTTCCCTTTGGCCCTTTTACGTGAATGGTGTTTTGTTCAAGGGTAATCTCTACACCTGATGGAATGTCTACGGGTACTTTACCTATTCTGCTCATGAATGAAAATCCTTTATGCCTTTGTTACCAAACACTGCAGAGGAGTTCTCCTCCGAGCTTGTTTTTTCGTGCCGTTTTGTCGTCAACAACCCCTTGAGGCGTACTGAGAATGGATACGCCCAACCCACCGAGGACACGGGGAATATCCCTGTAACCACAATAGGACCTGCGTCCAGGGGTACTAATTCGATTAATGCCCCTGATGGCATGTTCTCCATCCACATACTTGAGTTGGACCTCTAAACATTTGTGACCTTTATCGGACTTGGCTTCGGAGCAATCCAAAACAAAGCCCCTCTCCTTGAGAATTGAAACGATTCCAGCACGTAGATTCGAATGAGGGTAGGTGCAAGATGACTTGCCGGCTTGGCCCGCATTTCGAATAACGGTTATAAAATCTCCTATTGTATCATGAACGGACATATCTAGTATGGTTGGGTGGTTGCCTACCAAGATGCTTTGATGACTCCGGGCACCTTGCCTTGAAGAGCAAGCTCGCGGAAACTAATTCGGGACAAGCCAAATTTTCTGATAGTGGCTCTCGGTCTTCCCGTTAAAGTGCAACGATTGACCAATCGAACGGCCGATGAATTACGTGGGAGCTTGGCCAATTTGGCTTGTGCTGCGTAAAATTCCTCTTCGCTGACCTCAGGGTCGGCTATGATTTTTTTGAGAGCAGCGCGCTTGGAAGCGTAACGGGCTACCATTCTCTCTCTTTTCTTATTGCGTTCAATGACTGACTTTTTTGCCATGGTATAAAAGGTTGGAAAATTAAGCGGCTTCTTGTGAAGAGCTTTCGCTGGAGTGCTTGCGAAAAGGCATGCCTAAGAGTTTAAGTAGTTCATGGCCTTCTTCGTCCGATTCGGCAGAAGTGACTATGGATATATCGAGTCCGGTGTTTACTCGTTGGCGTTCTACGTTGATTTCAGGAAAAATACTGTGGTCGGTGATTCCCAAGGTATAATTACCGCGGCCATCCAACTTGGATGGAACGCCTCTGAAATCACGGATGTTGGGGAGGGCAATTGCAATAAGTCTGAGAAGAAACTCCCACATCTCATTGCCCCTTAAGGTTACCTTGATACCGACTGGCATACCTTCACGGAGCTTAAAGTTCGAAACGCTCACCTTTGCTTTCACGACAACCGGCGCTTGTCCGGCCAAAGAAGCGATGTCTTTTCTAAGCTCGGTTATTCCGTTTTTGTCTAACTCAACGCCAAAAGAACTGTTAAGTACGACTTTTTCTATTTTGGGTGCTTGGTGAACGTTTGCATACCCTTGACTCTTCATCAAGGAAGGAACGGCTTCCTCAGCGTAAATTCTTTTAAGTTCGGGAATGTTCATAACTTCAATATTTGGGGAAAATCTAAGAAGAGTTATTTGGTTTGAGCGGCCAGCATAACGTTCGAATAGTGAATGGACGCTTCTCTTTCAACGATCGAACCCTGTGGATTGTCTTGCGATTTGCGCTCGTGTTTCTTGATCATATTAACCCCTTCGACAATGACTCGATTTTTGTCGCGCAAGACCTGCAAAACTTTGCCTTTTTTGCTTTTGTGGTCTCCCGCGATGACGATGACTTCGTCTCCCTTTTTTATACTCTTTGCCATAATTACAAAACCTCTGGGGCTAATGATATGATCTTCATGTATTTTTGCCTGAGCTCACGAGCAACAGGTCCGAAAATGCGGGTACCCTTGGGAGTTCCGTCATCGTTGACTATAACTACGGCATTTTCGTCAAACCTTAGGTAACTACCATCTCTTCGTCTCATTGGAGCACGAGTTCTAACGACAACCGCTCTTACAACGGTTCCTTTTTTTACAGAAGCTTCTGTAGAGCTTTCTTTAACGTGACAGACGATTATGTCACCTATGGAGGCGGTTTTTTTGTTCTGACCAATTCGACGAATCATCCGGACTTTCTTAGCCCCGGTATTATCCGCCACCTCGAGTCTGCTTAGTAGTTGTATCATGGTTTAAATTTTAAACGACAGGTGCCTTTTCGATTATTTCAAGGACTCGCCACCGCTTCATCTTGCTTAGGGGTCGTGTCGCTACGATACGAACCTTGTCCCCGACTTTAGACTCGTTGCTTTCGTCGTGTACATGCACAGTCGTCTTTCGACGAATCTCTTTTTTATAGAGAGGATGGGGCATTTTATACTCATAAACGACCTTAACAGACTTTTCACCCGTCTTGGATCTTACGACACCGATCAACTCTTTACGATTGTTTCTTGTGGATTCTACACTCATTTGAAAAGTATCTAATTTACCTTGGTTTGGTGAAGCACGGTACGAATGCGCGCACGATCACGTCTGATGCTTTTGATCAGGTGAGGTTTTTCAACTTGCCCGGTTTGTTTTCGAACCTGCAAATGCAATAATTCGTCACCAAGTTCACGGTGTTTCTTCTGCAATTCCGCTTCGGAGAGCTCCTTGATTTCAGAAAATTTCATAGTACTAAAAAGTTTGAGCACGAGTAATCAAGCGACACCGGAAAGGAAGCTTGGCATCTGCCAAGCCAAGTGCTTCACGAGCGAGCGACAAGGAACAGCCGGCTATTTCGAACAAGACATGACCTGGCTTGATAACGGCAACCCAATGATCGACTGGTCCCTTTCCTTTTCCTTGCCTAGTTTCGGCAGGTTTTTTCGTAACGGGCTTGTGAGGAAAAACACGAATCCATACTTTTCCTTTCCTTTTTAAATGACGGTTGATTGCTACACGTGCAGATTCAATCTGATTGGATGTCATTCTGCCCCGCGTTAAAGACTGTATTCCGAACTCCCCAAAAGAAACCGTGTTGCCGCGAGACGCAGTCCCGCGCACGCGTCCTTTGTGAACTTTGCGAAATTTCGTACGTGATGGAAGTAACTTTGGCATGATGAGTCGTAAGTTGGCGGATCAAAAAATCTTGTCTTCGTCTTTAAGGCAAATCCAGCACTTGATACCTATGATGCCATAGACGGTATTGGCTTCGACCAATCCATAATCGATATTTTCTCGGAGAGTGTGTAAAGGTACGCGGCCCTCACGCTGTTGTTCGGTCCGTGCGATGTCAGCTCCAGCCAAACGACCGGCACATTGAATTCTAATCCCTTCCGCACCCATGGACATGGTGGTCTGGACTGCCTTTTTCATTGCTCTGCGAAAAGCAATTCTGCGCTCAAGTTGCAGTGCGACGTTTTCCGCTACAAGAGAAGCAACAAGGTCAGGTTTTTTTATTTCCTGAATTTCAAGCCTCACGTCCTTACCGGTAACACGGTTCAAGGAATCTCGAAGGGAATCAAGTTCCTGTCCTTTACGCCCAATCACTATGCCGGGGCGTGCCGTCCAAATGGTGACCCGTGTTCTTGTGGAAGCTCTTTCTATAACGACCCGCGGAACGGATGCAAAACGCAGTTTCTTTTCCAAAAAACCGCGTATAACGTTATCCTCAGCCAAAAACTTAGAATAGTCGTTCTTGTTTGCATACCAACGCGCACTCCAGTTTCTACGAACTCCGAGCCTAAAACCAATTGGATTAACTTTCTGTCCCATAATAAATCAAGCTTCGTCTGTTAAGGTGATACGGAGATGGCTCATCCTTTTTTTGTAGGGGTGAGCAGAACCGCGTGCGCATGGTCTAAAGCGCTTTAAAGCCGGTCCCTCTTCGACAATGGCTTCGCTGATGATCAAATCATCGGCGTTCAAATTAGAATTGTTTTCCGCGTTTGCCATTGCCGAACGTAAGGTTTTACCCAAAAGACGAGCTGCTTTTCGGGGAATGAATTTTAAAATGGATACGCCCTCGGTTGCCTTCTTTCCGGGGAGAATGCGAGCTACCTCTCTTGCCTTCTTGGGAGAGATTCTCATGTATTTGGAGTATGACTTGATTTCCATAGTCTACTTTTGGGTGTGAGGATTGTGTGACTTGAAAGTTCGTGTAGCCGAAAACTCTCCCAACTTATGTCCAACCATGTTTTCGGTAACGTAAACGGGAAGAAAGTTCTTACCATTGTGGACTGTAAAATTAAGGCCAACGAAGTCTGGAGTTATGGTTGAACGCCTAGACCAAGTTTTGATTGGTTTACGATCGCCACTAGACTGTGCCTGGGAGACCTTCTTCATGAGATTAGAATCGACGAAGAAGCCTTTTTTTATAGATCTTGTCATGGAATAAAATTATTTGAGCCTTCTGCCGTTCCGGCGGACGAGGATTTGTGAATTGGATGGCTTGGATTTTTTTCTGGTAGGGAAACCCTTGGAGAGTTGGCCCCAAGGGGAGGAGGGATGACCTCCACCCGAGGTTCTGCCTTCTCCACCACCCATCGGATGATCGACGGGATTCATGGCTACACCACGAACGCGAGGACGACGGCCTTTCCAGCGATTTCTTCCCGCTTTTCCGATAGTAGATTTTTGGTGACTGGCATTTCCTACGGAACCAATAGTCGCGCGGCAATTTTCCTTAACAAGGCGGATTTCTCCACTTGGCATCTTTAATGAAGCTTGCCCGCCGTCTATTGAAACCAAACGAACCTCAGAGCCAGCTGAGCGAGCAATGACCGCCCCAGCGCCAGGAAGCATTTCCACGCAATGGACCTTTGTGCCCATCGGAAGCATATTCAAAGGAAGACAATTTCCAGGCTCAAAATCGATTTTATCATTTGAACTCAACACGGTGTCTCCGACATTGAGATCGGCCGGTGCCAAAATGTAGGCTTTTTCTCCGTCGGAATACTCCAATAAAGCCAAATGGGCAGTACGATTAGGATCGTATTCGAAAGCAATCACAGTAGCTGCCTCGTCCAATCGCTGCCTGCGAAAATCAATTTGACGGTAAAGACGCTTATGGCCTCCGCCCCTGCGACGGGATGTTATTCTGCCGTATGCATTGCGACCCTTCTTGCGATGAACTCCTTTGGTCAAAGCCTTTTCAGGGCGCTTATCGGACAGTTCAACCTTGTTCTTGAAGTAAAAACGGCCGGAGGGCGTAACTGGTTTTTGTTGTACTACTGGCATGATTTGCTTCCTCCTATTAGGCTAAGTCAATGCTGTCACCAGCTTGCAAGGTAATGACGGCTTTCTTAAAGCCACTGGTAAACCCCTGCTTGTTTCGACGGGTTCTATCCCTTTTGGCCTTGGGCTTTACATTTAGAACGTTCACTTTCAATACTTTTACTCCGAAAGCATTTTCGACAGCACTCTTAACATTGGTTCGTGAAGCACTGCTTGAAACGATGAAGGAGTATTTGTTGAGGTTGGCGGAAAGCATAGTTGCTTTCTCCGTCAACAAGGCTTGGTTTAATATGGAAACTGTTTCCTTCATGACTTGGGTTCCTCGTTACCAAATTTTGCAAGAATGACATCCAACCCCTTAAGGCTAAAGATGATTTGATCAGCCTGTACGATATCCAATGCGTTGAGGTCCTGAGCTCTTCCCAAACGTGCATGGGACAAATTTCTGCCAGCAAGACCGACTTGATCGGTGAAAGCATCCGAAATAACCAAAATCTTCTTAGACTCTGGTGCGATGGAAACTAGGAGTGACTTGAAGAGTTTGGTTTTAGGTTCAGCTACTGACCATTCTTCTATTAAAGAAATATTTTCTGCAGCTGCCTGATCGCAAAGTGCTCTTTCCATCGCCAAGTGCTTGATTTTCTTGTTAACCTTCTGGTTGTAAGAACGAGGTCTTGGACCAAAAGCTACTCCTCCTCCACGACGCTGTATCGCTCGCTTATCTCCGGCACGCCCAACACCCAGACCTTTTTGTCTGTGAATTTTCTTACCGGAACCCGAAACTTCGGCTCGGGTTTTTGTGGAGGCATTGCCCTGCCTTTGGTTCGCATGTGTGGCTATTATCACCTGACGGAGAGCATCCTGACCTTTTCCTTCCTCCATAGTGGGAAAGTGGGGAACATTATGTTCGCTGGAAGAGGTACCGTCGGTCTTAAACAACTTGAATTTCATAATACTGTGCTTACGAGGGGTTCTTGGATTTCTTCGCTACCCGCAGGGTAATGATAGAGCCCTTGTGACCAGGAACACTGCCTTTGACCAAAATCAGGTTCTTATCGGCAAGTATTTTGACTACGGCAAGGTTTTGGGTCGTACGGCTGACGTCTCCCATGTGCCCAGGCATCTTCTTGTTTTTGAAGACACGCCCGGGCCACTGGCAGAGTCCGTATGAGCCCCCCCTGCGATGAAACATTGATCCATGAGATGCAGGTCCACCCGCAAAATTCCAACGTTTAACTACACCCTGAAAGCCTCTGCCCTTTGTTTTGGAAACGACATCGATCATTTTAACATCCTTGAAATGATCTACGGTGATTGCGTTTCCGCGCTCGAAATCATGTTCATCGGGGCACCTTATTTCTTGGGCAACCTGCTGAGCGTCAACACCAGCTTTCGCAGCATGACCTTTGGAGCAATTGTTTGCTTTGTTGGGCGACTTCCCTTGCGGGTTGTACCCGATTTGAATGGCTGAGTAACCATCCTTGTCAATTGTCTTGACCTGAAGGACGGGACATGGACCAGCTTCTATTATAGTGACCGGAACAAGATTATTGTCACTATCGTATACTTGGGTCATCCCAAGCTTTTTACCTAGTATTTGAAGTTTCATACTTTAAGCGGCAGGCGGCGAATGCCATTTGAGAACCTGCTTTAAAGGTTTTGTTTTGTTAAACGTTGATGTTAATTTCTACACCTGCCGGCAAATTGAGTTTCTTAAGTTCGTCGACGGTTTGTACAGTTGGTTCGATTATATCGATAAGTCGTTTGTGAGTTCGTAATTCAAATTGATCCATGGATTTCTTATCCACGTGCGGTGACCGGTTGACTGTGTATCGCTCTATGCGCGTTGGCATGGGGATCGGTCCGGCAACACGAGCACCTGTGCGTTTAGCCGTATCGACGATATCTGATGCGGACTGATCAATGACCCGATAATCGAAGCCTCTGAGTTTAATTCGTATGCGTTGTCCGTTCATTATTAAGTACGAGCTGGTTCCCGAGATGATGTTTCAACAATTCCCTGAACAAGGCTTTGGGGTACTTGCTCGAAATGCGAGGGGGTCATGGAGTAATCTGCTCTTCCCGAAGAGAGGGAGCGCATGTCAGTTGAATAACCAAACATATTTTCGAGCGGAACGAAAGCGTCTATAACGCAGACAGTACCTCTTGTTTCCATCCCCTGAATTTGGCCACGGCGACGATTGAGATCTCCCATCAATTCTCCCTGATATTCATCGGGAGTTGAAACCTCGACTTTCATGATAGGCTCCAATAAAATAGGAGAGGCTTTTTGCATAGCGTCCTTGAAAGCAAAAATTCCGGCCATTTTGAAAGCCATTTCAGATGAATCAACATCATGAAATGAACCGTCTATCAAAGTTACTTTAAAATCTATTACGGGATAACCAGCAACCACTCCTCCTAACGCTGCTTCTTTGATTCCATCGAAGGTAGGTTTTATGAATTCCTTGGGTATCGCTCCACCAACGATTTTGTTTTCAATCTCAACGCCTTTACCTTTTTCTTGGGGTTCAAGATTGATGACGGCATGACCATATTGGCCGCGACCACCTGATTGTCTGACGAATTTGCCTACACCCTCGGAAGCGTTCAGCATAGTTTCGCGATAAGCGATTTGTGGCTTTCCTGCAGTTGCCTCAACTTTAAACTCACGAAATAAGCGGTCACGAATAATATCGAGATGCAACTCGCCCATCCCCGCAATAATCGTTTGCCCTGTCTCCTCGTTCGTAGTCAATGCAAAGGTAGGGTCTTCTTCCGCCAAACGTTGTAAGCCGATCCCCATCTTCTCTTGGTCAGCTTTGGTCGCTGGTTCGATGGACATGGATATGACTGGTTCGGGAAATGAGGGAGGCTCGAGCCGGATATCGAGGTCTCTGTCAGCTAAAGTATCTCCAGTTACGACATCCTTTACTCCGATGAGCGCACAGATATCACCCGAGTAAGCGACTTCGATGTCCTCTCTGGCATCCGCTTTCATGATCATGAGCCTGGATACACGCTCAGTTTTCCGTGTGCGTGGATTGTATAGGGGCGTTCCTTTTTTAAGGGTACCTTGGTAAATGCGGAAAAAGACCAATTTGCCTACATAAGGATCGGTCATCAACTTGAAAGCTAATCCAGCTACTTTTGCAGAATCATCGGGTTTGACCGCTGTTTCGACACCGTCCGAATCTTCACCCTTCATTGGGGGAAGATCAAGTGGGTTTGGAAGGTAGTCGACCACTGCGTCCATGAGCATTTGAACTCCTTTGTTCTTAAATGCACTTCCGGGAATAACCCCTACAAACTTTAGGGACAGAGTAGCTTTACGGATGGCGAGTTTGAGTTCGTCTTGGGAAATGTCCTCTCCGCCGAGATACTTTTCTGCAATTTCATCGTCAAAATCAGATACCGCCTCTATGAGAGACTCGCGGTATTCATGGGCCTGACTTTGGAGTTCGGAGGGAATTTCAACATAGTCGAATTTGACCCCGGATTCATCGCTTGCGTCGTAAACACACGCTTTCATCTTAACGAGATCAATGAGACCGTTGAACTGGTCCTCGGCACCAATGGCCAAATAGAGAGGATGAGCATTTGCCCCCAACTTGTCTCGCATTGTTTGGACCGCATTCAGGAAATCCGATCCCATCCGATCCATCTTATTGATGAAAGCCAAGCGAGGGACGCTGTATTTGTCCATTTGCCGCCATACTGTCTCGGATTGCGGTTGCACACCTTCAACAGAAGTAAAAACTGCAACAGCTCCATCAAGAACACGCAAGGAGCGCTCTACCTCAGCGGTGAAATCAACATGACCAGGAGTATCGATAATATTAATACGATGATCGATTCCAGTGAAAGGACCGTCACTCGTAGTCCAACCGCAGGATATTGCGGCTGAGGTTATGGTAATACCCCGTTCACGTTCTTGCTCCATCCAATCGGTGACCGCACCTCCCTCATGGACTTCGCCTATCTTGTGGATAACTCCTGAATAGAAAAGGACGCGCTCGGTACAAGTGGTTTTGCCGGCATCGATGTGCGCAGCTATTCCGATATTTCTGGTATGCTCAAGTACCGTTGGGCGCTCACTTGAATTGGCAGAGGAAAATTGACCGTCTTGGCTCATTTGAAAAAGAATAATTACCGCTTTACCAACGAAGGTGGGCGAATGCGCGATTGGCTTGCGCCATCTTGTGAGTTTCCTCGCGTTTTTTCACCACGGATCCAGTGTTGTTGTATGCGTCAATCAGTTCAGTGGCCAAGGACTCTGACATGGTTGATCCCTTACGGGCGGATGCCGCTTTTACAACCCAACGGAAAGCTAAGCTCTGTTGACGCTCAAATGGGACTTCGATCGGTACTTGATAGGTTGCTCCGCCGACTCGACGACTCTTTACCTCGATTTTAGGACGGATGTTTTCCAATGCACCGAGTACAAGTTCGACTGGGTTCCCCTTTTCGAGTTTTTCCGCCATTTTCTCAATCGCACCGTATACGATACGCTGTGCGATTGATTTCTTACCGCTCTTCATGACTGAATTAACCAGTGTACTGATCAATGGACTCCCGTGAAGAGGATCCGGTATTCCTGGTCGTTTGGTTGCTTTGCGTCGACGTGACATGGCTATTTCCTAGGTCGTTTTACTCCGTATTTGGAGCGGCTTCTCCTGCGCTTCTCAACACCCTGGCAATCCAAAGTGCCCCGCACTATGTGATAGCGAACACCATTCAAGTCCTTGACTCTGCCTCCACGAAGCAAAACAATGCTGTGCTCTTGGAGAGTATGTCCCTCGTCGGGTATGTAAGCAATAACTTCATGGCCAGTCGTCAGGCGCACTTTGGCTACCTTGCGGATGGCGGAATTCGGCTTTTTAGGCGTTCTTGTGGTGACTTGCACACAGACGCCTCTGCGAAAAGGGCAAGCCTTTAGTGCAGGTGATTTGGTCTTGGCTTTTTGCAAGCGACGACCTTTGCGAACCAGTTGGTTAATCGTAGGCATGGAGTAGGAATTTAAGGAAAAACGATAAGTAGTAACGTATAATTGATTTAGCTCAAGTCTTTTTTATCGATAAAATGAGATCTCTGTTTACTTACTAGACAACTTCTTCCTGAGATACTTCGGGTTTTCCGGAGCCCAGACTATCTATCTTGAGTCTACGCCACTTAGGTAGACCAGTACCGGCCGGAATCAAGTGGCCCATGATGACGTTTTCCTTGAAACCTTTGAGTTCATCAACCTTACCCAGCGTTGCTGCGTTGGTAAGAACCCGAGTAGTTTCCTGGAAAGAAGCTGCGGATATGAAACTGTCCGTCTCCAAAGAAGCCTTGGTTATTCCCAAAAGGATAGGCTCGCCTTCGGCTGGCTTTCCACCTTTTTCGGCAATCTGATCATTCGCATCCATAAAGGCGAATCTGTCGATTTGATCGCCCCAAAAGAAGTCCGTGTCGCCAGTATCGGTAATCCGAACCTTGAAAAGCATTCGCGAAATGATGACCTCGAGGTGCTTGTCGCTGATGGTAACCCCTTGCAAACGATAAACCTTTTGAATTTCCTCAATGAGATACTCTTGGACAGCAGACGGTCCGAGTATCTCCAAGATTTCATGCGGATCCTTGGCGCCCTCCGTTATCAATTGCCCTTTCTGTGCAAAGTCGCCAGGCTGTACAAGAACATGCTTCCCGTGAGGAATAAGGTGTTCCTCCACTTGGCCAGACTCCTCGTTGGTGACTAGAAGCCTCTTTTTGGATCGAAGGGTACCCGCCTCGGATACAATTCCATCTATTTTCGCCATCTGTCCAACATTACCCTCTTTTGGTCTACGGGCCTCAAAGAGTTCTGCGACCCTCGGCAGTCCCCCGGTTATATCTTGGGTTTTAGACGCCTGTCTTGGAGTTTTGGCAATGATTGATCCTGCATCTATTTTGGTTCCTTCATCAACTGCGACCTGAGCTCCAGTTGGAACAGAATAAGTTGCCAAAGCGTTTCCACTGGAGTCCTTTACTATAACTTGGGGATGCAAGTCTTCTTTGTGCTCGATGACAACCATGGACCTACCTCCCGATGCATCTCTTTCGACTTTGGTCGTAACACTCGGAAGCATGTCTTCAAATGCGATTGTTCCTTTCTTTTCGGAAAGAATCGGAATATTGTAAGGGTCCCATTGGGCAAGTAGTGCTTCTTCTTCGGCCATATCGCCGTCCTTGTAATGCAAGAGGGCACCGGCAGGGATAGGATAATCGTCCACTATCCGGTCATCGGCATCCAAAACTTGAATGGATCCTGTTTTATTCAGCGTCACTTGCTGTTGGCTTGCAAGAGTGACCAATCTGAGTCCCTTGAACTTGAGCTTACCAGCCTTACGAATGTTAATCACCGGATCTTCGCGACCAGCACTGGCAATACCTCCGATATGGAAGGTTCTCATGGTCAACTGCGTACCAGGTTCTCCAATCGATTGAGCCGCAATAATTCCAACGGAGGAGCCCTCCTTAACCAAACTATTTGTGGATGGGTCAATACCATACTCCAAGGCAGTCAGACCATTCTTAATACGACTCGACAGCGGGGACATCATGCGAACTCTCGTAATGCCAAGGGCGTCTATCTTTGAGGCAATTTCTTCGGTTACCAAAGCACCTGACGCAACTACTTTCTCGGATGGGTTGGAAGGATCGTATACGTCGTCAGTCGAATACCTTCCGATTATCCTGTCTCGAAGAGGAACCACTTCATTGTCGCCCTCCATGATAGCTTTCTTCACCACGCCGTCTCTTCGTCCGTCATCCTCGCATACAATAATGCAATCCATCGCTACGTCACAGAGTTTTCTAGTCAAATAGCCGGCATCCGCTGTTTTCAAAGCCGTATCCGCCAAACCCTTCCGAGCACCATGGGTCGACATAAAATATTCAAGGACAGAAAGTCCCTCGCGGAAGGAAGCAAGGATAGGTTGCTCGATAATCTCACCGGAAGGTTTGGCCATCAACCCACGCATTCCGCATAATTGGCGTACTTGCTGACGGTTACCTCGTGCCCCGGAGTCCATCATGAGATATACAGGATTAATGGTATCTTTGCCCAAATTGTGTTCCAATGACTTGAAAACCTCTTTGGCAATGTCGTCGGTGGCAGTTGTCCAAACATCGATGATTTTGTTATGGCGCTCACCGCGGGTAATGATCCCTTTCTTGAACTGATCCTCGATTTTGTCGATTTCCTTACGAGCAACTGAGATCCTCTTTTTCTTTTCGGGAGGAATGATCATATCGAAAATTCCTATCGAAATTCCTGCCTTTGTCGCCATGTCGAACCCAAGTTCCTTGAGGCGGTCAAGAGACTCGATTGTTTCTTCTTTTCCTTTGAGCTTGAAGGTCTCAAGAATGAGATTCCCCAAATCACCCTTTAGTGCAGGTTGGTTGAAAAAACCAAGTTCATCTGGCCAAATTGTGTTGAATAGGACACGTCCGACTGTAGTTCTAATAACAGTTCTCTTGGTAATTCCATACAAGGTTTCATGACCTTTGTCGGGATTCTTAAGATTGATCCAGTCATGAAGGTGAAGTGCGCCTTCCTGAAGCGCCCCCAGAGCTTCCTCCAAAGAACCGATCAAAGGACATTTATCCTCTGGGTTGGACTCGCCGGATTTGGGGTTCATGGTAAGAAAGTATGAACCCAGAACAATGTCTTGAGAAGGGGTCAGGATTGGCTTTCCACTTGAGGGAGAGAAAATGTTATGAGTCGCCATCATCAAAAGCTTTGCTTCCATGATCGCTTCTACCGACAACGGAACGTGAACGGCCATTTGGTCTCCATCAAAATCTGCATTATAAGCCGTACAAACCAATGGATGTACTCGTATTGCGTTTCCTTCAATCAGAACTGGTTCGAAAGCCTGAATGGACAAGCGGTGAAGGGTGGGTGCCCGATTAAGAAGAACGGGGTGCCCTTTGGTTACCTCCTCTAAAATATCCCAAACTTCAGGGGATCTGCTTTCGATCATTTTACGGGCACCGCGGACGGTATGAACAAAACCAAGTTCCTTGAGGCGACGAATGATAAACGGCTCAAAAAGAATAAGAGCCATTTTCTTGGGCAATCCGCATTGGTGCAATTTAAGTTCGGGTCCAATGACAATTACCGATCTACCAGAATAATCAACGCGCTTACCCAATAAATTTTGCCGAAAACGACCCTGTTTGCCTTTCAGCATATCACTGAGTGACTTGAGGGCTCGATTGCCGGATCCAGTTATGGCGCGACCATGCCTGCCGTTGTCAAAAAGTGCATCCACAGCTTCCTGAAGCATGCGTTTTTCGTTATGGATGATGACGTCCGGAGTCTTCAGTTGAAGAAGGTTCTTCAGGCGGTTGTTTCGGTTAATCACACGCCTGTACAAGTCGTTGAGATCACTCGTTGCAAAACGACCGCCCTCCAAAGGAACCAGGGGACGCAGATCCGGTGGAATCACCGGTATGGAATCCAAGACCATCCACTCGGGAGAAGCACCGGAATTGATGAACCCTTGAATGACCTTCAGGCGACTGGATAGTTTCTTTTTAATCTGCTTAGACTTGGTATCATGAACTTGATCGTAGAGATCCTCTAGCTCTTCTTCCAAATTGATGCGGCCAAGGACGTCGCGGACAGCCTCTGCTCCCATCTTTGCTTCGAAATCATCGCCAAATTCATCTTGTGCTTCGCGAAATTCTTTATCCGAAAGCAATTGTTTTTCCTCCAGAGGAGTGCTACCTGGATCGGTAACCATGTATTGCTCGTAATAGAGAACTCTTTCCAAGCTCTTTGCCGTCATATTGAGCAATAGACCCAAGCGGCTCGGCATACTCTTTAAAAACCAAATGTGTGAAACGGGTACGGCAAGTTCGATATGACCCATGCGATCTCGTCGGACGCGAGATACGGTAACCTCGACTCCACATCGGTCACAAATAACGTCTTTGTATTTGATGCGCTTATATTTACCGCAGGCACATTCATAGTCCCTAACCGGACCAAATATCTTCTGACAAAACAAACCTCCTGGTTCTGGTTTGAAAGTACGGTAATTAATGGTTTCAGGGTTCTTGACCTCACCTTTGGACCAAGAACGGATGACATCCGGAGAGGCTACCGTGATTGACACGCGGTCCATGGGTCCAACTTCTACACCTAATGCTTCGCTAACTGCTTCTACGCTCATATTTTGCCTTATGGTAAATTGTATAAATAAGTTGTTCGGGAAATCAGAGTGAATCCGCACCAAGGACCCTGATGTCCAGGCACAGACTCTGCATTTCTTTCATGAGAACGTTAAATGATTGAGGAGTACCAGCTTGCAAAGAATTGTCTCCCTTGACCAACGATTCATATATTTTGGTTCTTCCAGCTACGTCATCCGATTTAACCGTGAGAATTTCCTGAAGGGTGTAAGCCGCTCCGTACGCCTCGAGTGCCCAAACCTCCATCTCCCCAAATCTCTGACCGCCATATTGTGCTTTCCCTCCAAGGGGTTGTTGCGTGATCAAACTGTAAGGGCCAACCGCACGGGCATGTATCTTACTTGAAACCAAATGATTTAGCTTCAGCATATACATGTAGCCTACGACGATTTTTTGGTAAAAAGGTTCTCCCGTACAACCGTCGTAAAGAACTGATTTTCCAGTATCAGGAAGCTTGGCTTCCTTGAGGTACTCTTGGATGCGGGTTTCTGAAATACCGTCAAAAATTGGGGTTGCAACCTTAAGTCCTAATTTCTTGCAGGCCCAACCCATATGAGTTTCCAAAACCTGGCCAACATTCATTCGACTTGGAACACCCAGAGGATTTAAGCAAATTTCGATTGGTGTTCCGTCGGGAAGGAAAGGCATGTCCTCTTCGGCAACTATCTTGGCAACAACGCCTTTGTTACCATGGCGACCTGCCATCTTGTCGCCAACGCGCATCTTTTGTTTTTTGGCTACGAAGACTCGGACATTCTTTATTGCCCCTTGGTTGATTGAATCACCTTGTTCAATGGCTTCTATCTTACGGTCGCGATCATCTTCGAGATCCTTGAACTTTGATTCATAGCTTTCGATAATTTCAAAAACTTTGATTCGAACCGGGGAAGGTGGTATTTCAATATACCTGTGAACCGAAGCAAGTCGACGCAACAGTGTCTTGGTTATTTTTCGATTCGATGGAATGATAATGTCTCCGGTCTCAACATTTGTTACATTCAGGGGTATTTTCTCGCCCAACAAAATGTTGGACAAAGATTCAGTCAATTGAGCCCGGAGTTCCTCGGTTTGATTACGAAAATCCTCCTTGATCTGCTTCATTTGACGACGGAAATCCGATGGAGAAAGTTTTTCCTGTTCGGCATCCGTTCGGCTGGAAACTTTAATGTCCATGACAATTCCTTGAGTTCCGGAAGGAACCTTCAGGGAACTATCTTTAACATCGGCGGCTTTCTCTCCGAAGATAGCACGCAACAATTTCTCTTCAGGGGCAAGATCCGTTTCACTCTTAGGCGTAATCTTGCCCACCAAAATATCGCTTGGTCTCACTTCCGCACCAATCCGAACGACTCCTAGGTGATCAAGGTTTCTAAGTGCTTCCTCTCCGGCGTTCGGTATATCTCGAGTTATCTCTTCGGGTCCCAACTTAGTATCGCGAGCCGTAACCTCGAATTCTTCAATGTGAATCGAAGTGTAGATGTCGTCCTTGATCATTTTTTCCGAGATCAGAATAGCGTCTTCGAAATTATAACCCTTCCAGGGCATGAAAGCCACGAGAATATTGCGACCCAAGGCAAGTTCGCCGGAATCAGTGCAAGCGCCATCGGCAAGAGCTTGGCCTACTTTTACTTTGTCTCCCTTGCGGACGATAGGCTTTTGGTTGAAACAAGTTCCGGCATTCGAGCGAAGGAACTTTCGTAGATCGTAACAATAAATTCCACGCTTATGATCGTTTCTGGGTTCCTTTAGAAAACGGGGGGGGAGGGTCCCGTCGTCAGAAACGACAACACGCATACCGTCGGCGAGCGCAACGATTCCTTCCGAATCCGACACGGTTACCGTCCTTGAATCTTCCGCTACCTTTTTTTCAATACCCGTACCGACCAAAGGTGATTCGGATTGTAACAAAGGGACTGCCTGTCTTTGCATGTTCGCACCCATAAGAGCACGGTTGGCATCATCGTGTTCAAGAAAGGGAATGAGACCGGCTGCTACGGATACGACCTGCTTGGGAGAAACATCCATGTACTCCACTTCCTTAGGGTCATATTCACCAACTTGGTCTCGATATCGACAAGTGACGCGACCAGTCAATTTTCCAGAGGAAGGGTCAATCTCGCAATTTGCTTGAGCGATTAAGAACCTTTCTTCCTCAAAAGCATTGAGGTATTGAACATTCTTTGGGTTTTTGTCGACGACGCCATTTTTGACAGGGTGATAGGGAGACTGAAGGAAACCGAACTCATCAATCCTGGCATATGTAGCAAGGGTATTTATGAGTCCGATATTTGGACCTTCCGGAGTCTCAATTGGACAAATACGCCCGTAATGTGTAGGGTGTACGTCACGAACCTCAAAGCCCGCCCTCTCTCTATTCAATCCACCGGGTCCAAGAGCCGAAAGTCGGCGCTTGTGCGTAAGTTCTGCCAAAGGATTGATTTGGTCCTTGAATTGACTCAATTGGCTACGAGCGAAGAAGTCTCTCACAACCGTAGTCAAAGCTTTCGGGTTAATAAGTTTGCCCGGAGTAAGCGATTCGACACCTTGGTCGTAAAGCGTCATACGCTCTCGAACCACCCGTTCCGTTCTGGCTAATCCACTCCGGCAAACATTTGCCAAAAGTTCACCGACCGTACGGACTCGTCGATTTCCCAAGTGGTCGATGTCATCAATACCCATGTCGAAAATAGAACCAGCGTCCTCGCGAGCTTTCTGTTCATTACTCTTGCCGCGCTTCAAGTCGGTAAGCTTGCGAGTAGCCGCTACCAAGTCTTCTACGGTGGTGATTCTGACGTCGAGAGGAGTATCGAGATTAAGCTTCAAGTTGAGCATGTGGCGACCAACCTTGGCCAAATCATAGCGCTTGGAATCAAGAAACAATCTTTTGATTAAAGCTTCGGCATTCGTGCTGTCGGGTGGCTCGCCGGGTCGCAGTTTCTTGTAAATTTCCTTAAGAGCTTCGTCTTTGTTTTTGGTCGTATCCTTCTTGAGGCAACGAATGATGGCACCTTCGTCTACCGAGGTGTCAATGGCGCGAAGCTTGGTCTCTCCTGCCTTCTGAAATGCACGAAGATAAGTTTTAGTCAAAGGCTCAAAAGCTTTTGCCAGGACTGCACCTTTTGCACGGTCGAACATAGGCTCGACCAATACATAATTGGATACGTTGTCTTTTTTTAACAAATCTTCAATCGAAAGAGTATCTATGTCATAAAACAGCTCAATGATCTTTTGATCGGAATCTTTATCTTTGTCGGGGTCCCAATCCAAGAGCGCCCGCAAAAAAGTGGTAATAAGGAACTTGCGACGACGGCGACGGCGATCCAAATATACATAGAGCAAATCATGCTGGTCGAACTGAGCTTCTATCCAAGTACCTCGATCGGGAATGATTCTAAAGCCATGCAAAGTTTTGCCACTAGTATGAGTGGATTCCTCGAAACTTACGCCAGGCGAGCGGTGAAGTTGACTGACAACGACCCGTTCGGCGCCGTTAATGATAAAGGATCCTCTTTCGGTGACAGTAGGAAGTTCGCCCATGAAAATCTCTTCCTCGCTGTAAAAGGGTTTGCTTTGACCTTCGACCTCAAGGCGCAACCTCAGCTTAACCTGAAGTGGAGCTGCATACGTACAATTTTGGTCAATGCAGTCCATCTCCGTAAGCTTGGAGTCGCCCACCGAATAACTGACGTATTCAAGGCGAGATTTTTCATCATAACTAAGTATGGGAAAAACTTCCTTGAATACAGCCTCCAACCCAGCTTGCTTGCGATGTGTTGCGGGTACGTCCCGTTGCAAAAAATCATGAAAGGAATCGACTTGATTTTGAATCAAGTTCGGGGGATCAATGACTTCGGATAGTTTTCCGAAATTTAGTCTTTTTTTTGAATCCATGACGATTTTATCTGAATTGGAGAGGGTTATAAAGAAACTGAAAAAGCCGCAGGCTGACTAGCAACCGTACGGCTTAGTTAAAATTTAGAGGAAAAAGAAAAGAAACATTACTTAATTTCAGCTTTGGCTCCAGCGGCTTCGAGTTTCTTGGATACCTCTTCTGCTTCATCTTTGGAAACACCTTCTTTTACTGGTTTGGGTGCTCCTTCGACAAGTTCTTTTGCTTCCTTGAGTCCTAGTCCGGTGATAGCTCGGACTTCCTTGATGACGGCGATTTTGTTGCCGCCAAATTCGGTAAGAACAACATCGAATTCACTCTTTTCTTCAGATGCTGAGTCAGCGTCTCCGCCTCCTGCTGGAGCTGCTACTGCAACAGCAGCTGGTGCTGCGGCACTCACTCCCCATTTCTCTTCGAGTTCCTTGACGAGATCCGCTATCTCAATTACGGATTGGCCGCTAAGCCAATCTACTACCTGGTCTTTTGTTATGTCTGACATTTTTAATATACCTCCTTGCCTGAATATGATTAGTTCCTATCGGAGTTTAAGGGCTAAACCCCTAATTTCTTCTAGGTTGGTGGTTGTTATTTTATTTTTTTCGGACAGGTTTGTCCTCAAAAGTTTGATGAAAATTAGTTTTTGTCTTGTTTTGCTTTGAGCACGGTTACCAAACCGCGCGATGGTGCGCTAAGAACTCCGACAAGTTGAGTTGCCGATGTATTGAATAATGAAAGAAGCTGTGAACGCAGGCCTTCAAGCCCGGGTAACTTGGATAGCTTTTTTACCTCTTCAGCTGTGAGTAGACGATCACCAAGGGTCCCAGCCTTAACCGGAACTTTCTTGGTGTCCTTAAAGTACAAATCGAGTGCCTTTGCAACTGCAGATGCATCATCCCCACCGATAACAATGGCGGTATGCCCAGTTAGGTGTTCCGACAAATCAGGCAGGTTTTTTTCTTTTGCTGCAAGTTTAAGGGATGAATTCTTTACTACGTGAAATTCTGCACCTCTTTCAGCCAGTTTACTTCTTAGCTCGGTCGTTTCCTCTACATTAATACCTTGGTAGTCAGTCAAGAAAACATACTCCGAACGTGAGAGGTAGTCCGAAGCCTCCTTTACCAAATATTCTTTTTCAGGTCTCATTGTATTTTTAGGATTGGGCTATGGAAGATCGATCAATGCGAACGCTAGGGCTCATAGTGCTGCTTATGTAGATCGTTTTGACGAATCTACCTTTGAGCCCTTCAGGTCGGGAACCCATAACCGCCTCCAAGGCCGAGTTGGCATTCTCTTGCAATTGTTCTTGCGAAAAGGAACGCTTGCCAATTACGACTGCAAGAGATCCCGTCTTATCCATTTTGAATTCTACCCTGCCGGCTTTGACTGCATTGACTGCTTCAGCTATGTCGTCAGTCACAGTACCTGCTTTAGGAGTTGGCATAAGACCGCG
>Ga0055584_100001313_pt1 | contig 24400 bp, 31 predicted proteins | sample OSDHelmetaG_FD_58716 | JGI IMG/M metagenome (GOLD analysis project Ga0055584, IMG submission 58716) | Pelagic marine sediment microbial communities from the LTER site Helgoland, North Sea, for post-phytoplankton bloom and carbon turnover... | ecosystem: Environmental > Aquatic > Marine >...
TTTTCTTCTGATTCAGGTAAGGTAGACAACGGTAACTTTATATCCTCCTTGAGTGGTGAAACTAATGCTTCAGCTAACTTTTCTTGTATCTCCTCTTGAGAGATAGCATACTCTGCCATAATCATATGGTGTAGCTTTTGCTGGTTACCTTGCCATCGGGTGATGTCGATATTCTCAAGACCGTACATTAACAATTTGTACAATCCCCATAAAGTATCTCTATCGGTATAGGTATGTACAGGCTTAGTACGTTCTTTCTTTACAGCCATAGCTTGCGTAGGAGTAACTAACTCATGTTCAAAGTACAATGCCCCCATAACACGACCATAACCCTCCTCATCAATCTGCATTGCTTTCATACGTTCTTTCTCAGCAATCACTTTAGTAAAGTGTTGATGAGCATTATCAATTAACCCTTCGATAACTTCGTATGCTTCTTTGTCAGCATCTCCAGTATGCTTACGTATCCAAGACAAACCTTCAGTTCCAATTAAGGAAGCCTTGTTGTCATGGATGTAACCACCAATAGCACAAGAAAATTTAACCTTCTTGTTATATGAGTTCTGCCATGTGAATAGCATTCCCATATCTGCATCTACTGTTGATTTGATATACACTTTTGCAAGTGCTACTTCACCAGCATATGAATAGCTGTAATGAATATCTTCTATCTCCAGACTCGCATTGTTTAATTCATTCTCAACCTTTTGGATTATATCTTCGTGAGAAATAACAGTGTACGTGTCAGTCTGTTGTGGTAGTGGTACTGAGATTAAAAACTTCTCAGTACACACACCTTTGTCTGTGTTCTTTGCCATTAAAGTAATGTTGTTTGTGAATAAATAGGTTCAACCGATTCAATTTCCTTTCGAATTAAATTCATGTAGAACTGCTTATTGATATTGTAATCTTTGAAATCTTTATTGTCATCGATTTCAATTGCAACTTGTTCCAGTACTGCTGAAGCTTCAACTTTCTCGGTCTTTATTAATAGGTCACCCTTCTTGTAAGACTTTGTAATTTTACCTTTGGCATTTACAATCTCAACATCTTCGGTTGCTATCTTTCTTTCTTCCTTGATTAGTTTACATCCCTTCCCGGATACAAAATAACGTACTGTTTTTTGGGTGTCATTGTTATATAACGTCCCGTCTTCAACACAAGTTTGTTTTATTTTCCAATCCCCTTTTGCTCGGATACCTGCACAAAAATCATAGATGTTTGTACACTTCTCAATCGATCGTTCTGGTTTCATGCCGTGTACAAAATGATTGTATATAGCAATTGCCTTCACACGGAAACTCTTATTTTTATGGAGCTCCTTGTTGACATCAAATCGTCCTTTACATTTAACAGGATAGTGATAATACTTACCGTCCACCTTCTTTATTAAAGGCTTTGGATACTCACTATGGAATAACTTTTTTGCCTCTTCAAAATCTATCTCGTAGCCTCGGAAGATTCCAATGTAATTATTTACATCCCATATGATAAGCTTTTCATAATGCTCGTATTCAAGCACGAGGTTTGTCATCTTCTCCCATTTAGCACAAATCTCATTGTATAGATTTTCATACTCTTCCGGGAATATTATTTCACCACCATCTGTGTTTACCATTACTGGTCGTGCTCCTGGTATCTGCTCACACAATTCTTCCATGAGTTGTACCAATAACAATTGTCCATTACAGGTGATTTGCATTGTGAGCAATCCATCCTTTAGGAATGAGTGTTGATCATTACTTAATCCAAATGCTGAATTAAGTACAATTTTATACAGATAGTTGAGAGGATTACTCTTAGGGTACTTTAACCTCTCGTTGTAGAACCACTCGTATCTTTCGCAGAATATTTCTGACGGCAGGTGAGCAGGACTCCATCCATTTCTAATACATAAGTTTGGATAGTAGGACTTAACATCGAATGACTTAACAATCATTCCCTTTCCTTGCTTATACAATCCTCGCTTGGCACCATGGATTCCACCAAGGGCAAATGAAAATTCTAATCCCCGGTAGGTCACTTTATGTTTGAAGCTACCTTTTAAGTTCTCCCCATCCAACTCCAATCCTTTAAAAGTATTGAGTGTTTTCTGTAGAGGTCGAGTCTTGAATTTAATATACGGTAGGATAGCATCTTGCAAAGGTATTACCCTCCTATAGGTACGTTTGTCCTTGAGTTCCCGTCTACTAATCCCCATATCTTTGCTAAGTAAATCCATAAGGATAGCTTTAACAAGTTTTGGTTCCGACAGGTTCTGCAGGTCTAACTTAAAGTGTTCAGATAAATCATCACGTACATGTATAAGCTGGGTGTTCAGAGCAAGTAGTGCACGAGTAGACATACAATCGTTAATACAATATTTTCGTAGGTCCTTGATTTGTTCCTGAGTAAGGATGTCTTCTGGCTTACAATTCATATCCATGATATTGTGCCAGTCCATGTTATATTGTAACCATTTTAATGAGGCAAACTTCTGCTTGTTATTGTAATTGTTAATAGCAGCTAGGTCAATCTCATTAAATGGTAAGTCGGCTACAGGATATTTCATCCAGCCTTTCTCGTTCTTAAGTTCAAGTAATTCCTGAACGAACTTAAATATTTCACGGGCAATTTCTCCACCGGTTAATCTTAGTAGACGGCTTCGATTCTTAATACAAAATACAGCAACTTGTGAATCAAATTGTAGTCCATTGAATGATACAATGTACTGTTTACTTTTGATAAGTTTCTGCTGGAATAAAAGGTACTCCTTGAATTCATTTTTGAAATCGGATACCTCAAATTCTACAATGTCTTTGGGATCCTTAATGTTTATGTACATGGCTAAGAAACAGTTTTTAATTGTCTCATAGTCATACACTCTGGTCTTCTTCATAAACAATAAGAGATAAAAAAAAGGGTATCGATTTCTCAATACCCTTTCGTAATTAATAATATGTTACACTAAAAACTGATTCCAATTGAAGTCGTCGTTTATTGCATACATCTTTAAGAATGCATCGATTTCTTCTGGAGTTCTAATGTATTGTTCATGGTATGTATCCATGATATGACGTTCTTGGTGGTAAGGAAGCTGATCCGAATTACGACCTGTATTCCTTTTTGCTTGCCCTAAATTGTCAATCTTAGGAACTAATTGGAACATTGGTTTTTTATGCTTGGTGATAACACCTAACGTTTTTGTTTCGGGATCGAACATAAGCTCAACAAATGGACACTTATCATCCATCGGTATACCACAAAAACTTGGTATAATCTTGTTGTCGTTTGACTTGTGCACACTTGTCACCAATAGGATGTTTCCTATTCGAGGTAATGTGTTAATCGTTTGAGCTGCTTGTACGTTTCTTTGAGTAGCCTCCTTATCTACTTTTGGTGCATCCGATTTTTTTTTGGATGTCTTTTTTGTTGGTTTCTTTTCTGCGACTGCCATTATTTTTTATTTTTTTCAAATATATAGAATCTCTTACAATTCTACAAGCCCGAGTTCGTAGGCCATTGGTAAATCATAGTTGTGCTCCTCGTAATGCCATTTAGCCTCGTCAAACTTATCTTTAGCCTTAATCTCCCATTCTCTAAGGGAGTCAGCAGATACATTGAACGGATAAACTTTATCGTTTCCATCGATCACAAGGAAAGTGAACACTAATTTCCATGCACGTTTACTATTCTCTGGAACCAACGACATAATTAACTGTTTGTATATGATTGCTTGCAACCAATACATATATTCAGATGTTGGGAAATCTTTTAACCAATCTCTCATATCTTTTGAGGTGGTCTTCAAGTCGGTTACATAGATTGTTTCGTTCTCGTTGTCAACTAAAACGCAATCGATGATTCCTTTAAGACCGAAATCATATCCGGGCAGGTCGCATTTAAGCTCCATCTCTTTCCGAATATCTTTTTTGATGGTATCGGAAGTAATATAAGGTAGAGCCTTCTTAGAGGCAAGTATTGCCTTTGCTTTTACGTCAGCCTTTTGAACCATATCTAAATCGACAATGGTTTTCTTCTCCCCTAATATCAATACATCCCAATACTTTTTATTCTCTATTGTGATAATCTTTTCTAAACGTTTTTCATCACCAGTAAGAGTGTTGCCATTCTTATCCGCACGTTTAGCGTCTACTAGATTTTGATATAGCTCTGCCTTCTTTAACAGTTCTATAATCTCATCTTTGAATTGTCCCATGACAGGATTGTTGACTTGACCATCAAGCATTGCCGGTCTACCATGCAGCCTCCACAAGTCGTCTATTACAGCTTTAGCTGAAGGAGTTGGTATTTTCCCAGGCATTACAACGAAATTATCGTCGAAGTTCTCAGGTTCAAGCACAAGACAATGCAATAGCTGTCCGATATCAAGGTGCTTTGCACTTATATCTTTACGTTGACGTAACACATAGTCATTGTAAAAGACTTTAGGATCTAACAATAACTTCACTAATGAACTGAAGCTGAAGTAGAACTTTTCTTTTTGAAACTCTTCTTTGGATACAGCATCTACTCCGATGTCTGTTGATAATTTATTTGTCATTTTAGATTCTTAAATGGATCGTTACCAAACTTTTTGGTACTCTTTGCTTTTGATGCTTTTGCTTGTGCTGCAGCTGCTCTTTTTTGTGCATCTATAGCTCCTCTGTCAAACATACCTCTTACCTTTCTGTCGTCGGTACTATTTTCGTTTACCCTATACTCGGTACAAATTGATTTAATTACTCGTGCCGAAGGTTGCAAGTTATGTTTTTCTGAATGTAATGCCCAGAGTTCCATCATAAAATCTAATGTAACTTCTGTAGGGATACCTTTAGCTCCACCAACAAGGTCGTAAACGTAGGCATATAGCCTTGGACTTACCATCAATTGACTACTCATTACGTACTTGGTATTCCAACGCTGTGGAATTAAACACAATATATAACGAAACGATTCCTCTATATTACAAGTATCGATGAGACTTATAACTAAATTCAGATCTTCGTCTGTGCCATTAATCATTTTCTTTAACCGATCGTAATCGGTAGATTTTAATATTCTTTTTTCTCTCATAAATAAAGGGGGAGCCTAAACTCCCCCTGGTATTTTACTCAAGTATGTTGTCAACCACGTAGTCGTTGAATAACAGTTGAGTGAATTTCCCACCCTCCATGTTAATCAGTTTACGACCAAGGACGAACTTCAAATCTCCTCCAAGTACAGGAGAGGTAATAACCTCCTCCATTCTATCTTTAAGAGCATCTGTGAATTCATCATCCTTCATATTGAAGGCAATGTGGTTCATCAACCTAGTAGTAATTACAAAGGCTATGTCACCTCTATATGTACCACTACCGTTGATTAACTTCTCAAGCTTTCCTTCTATCTTGTCCCACTTGGTTTTGTCGTCAATCAACTCCTCAGTTGTGATTAATTTATCCATCTTGTTGTGGATGAACGCTGTAAATTGAATTGTAACTTCAGGTCCTAATGAACCTTCACCTAGCAACTGGATTAACTCAAGACTTTCATCCGTGTTGAAATCCTTAATGCTACTGATGATGTTGAAGAATTTTGTCATACTTCTAGCATTTACATGCTTTCCTTCAGTAGACATAATCTCCTTGTTCATAAGGGTAAAGTTAATGCAACGGCTATCGATACCAGACTTTTCAGCCCACTTAGCCCAAATCTCAGCATCAAATTTAAGATTCACATTCATGTATCTTGATTGCTGTGCCGGATCCTGGTCGGTAACATTATACATTCCATCATCTGGGTTAGACGATAGGAAGATAGTCCATCCTTGAGGTAACTTCCAAGTAGCATACTCTTGACGGTCAATCAGCTCCATTACGGCTTGAGTAAATCGTTGGTTTGCCCTAGTGTAGTCATCAAGGATTAAGATACCATTACCACTCTTTCCCGCTATCCATTCAGGGATTGAATACCCCATACGAGATTCGGTACTTGTCTTGAAGCCTAATCCATTGTAACTCTCGATGGCTGCCTCTTTAACCCATACAATTTGGTTACGTGCTTTACCACCTTCTTCTTGAGACTCGATTCTTTTAACCATTTTATATTCGGTAACAGGAATACCGATAAGGTCACCTATCTCCTCAAGAGTTGCTAGGTTAAGTTTCACGATGTTCTCAGGCTTATACCCAAGACTCTTACCAACTTGCTCAATAACGCTGGTCTTACCAAGCCCTGCATCTCCAATTACATTCATAGCAATTGGCATAATACCTTTTGCTTGTAATTCCAAGTTAGTGTTAATTGTGTGTAATAGAACAGATTGCAACTGCTCAATGTTGATTTCGGATTGTTGTGATTTTTTGCTCATACTGTATTAAATAAAAAATAGTTAGTTTAATTTTATCTTCCTTCCTGGAAGTGACTCATTGATTTGGTCACAAGCTGAGGAGTGACACCATAGTATTTGTCCTCGTGCTTCTTTAACATCCCAAGATTCACCATCGGTAAGATAGATGAGGCAGGAGTATTTTTTAAGATTCTTCTGGTAGTAATCTACTACAGGTGCAAAATTAGTTCCTCCCCTACCTTTTACAGATAAAGGTTTTTTAGGATTAAATATGAACTGATCTTGTATAATAGTATCACATAGGATAATCTCGATAGTATGCCCCGTCTTATGCATATGGTGTAGCTCATTTTGAAATTCCATGAGTTCTTCTACAGATACGGAACCAGATGTGTCGATACCGATGAGTATATTTGAGAAATACTTTTCTCTACTACCCTGCATTGATGGGAATCTATTACTCTTTTTACGACGAGTTTTAGCTATGTGAGTTTTAGTTGATGTACCTACGAAACGTTTTACGAAAGCTCTCCAATTGAATTTAGGTGGCTCAATAACGTCCATCTTTTTAAGCATATCTTCTAATCCTGCAGGTAAACTACCGGGTTTAGTGCCGACTTGTTTGATGATAGTACGAAGCATATTTTCGGTATTCTTACCAACCATCTTCTTGATTGGGTCTGATGCATTTTTAATATCTTCCCACGAATGGTCAGGTACCGTGATAGGCTTACCGTTCTTATCCTTTGCTTGTTGCCCACCAACGGGAGCATTACCATCTTTGTCCTTCGGACTTCCTTCCCCCTTATTTCCACTACCAGCGGCTAACATATTGTTAAGGGTTTTATCTTTGCCACCCTTCTTGTTTTCCATGAGTTTCTCATAGTACCAATTGGTGGTCTTACCTGCCTCCATATTGTCAAACTTATCAAGGGTACACCCACCGTCAGGCAGTAGTTCAGCATCGATGGTTTGATTGATGAATAAGTCCATAGCTATATTAGCTATTTCCTTATCCTTAAGGTGGTCGTATTCGGTAAGGTGAAAATATATGATGTGTCCTAATTCATGGAGCACCAATCCTTCCTTATGTTTATCCGATAGTGTATTCCAAAAGTCTGGATTAACTGACATCTTAAACATAATACCTTCTAGCCCTACCATTGCAGTAGGCACACGTAGGCTTATTTCCTTATGAAGACTGAGTAGTACTGAACCATAGAATGGTTTGTCGTACAGCAGTTCCTTTGATATTCTAATTACATCTTTAATCATACTGAAAAGGAATCGTTAATTAATTTTTCATCTGCCAGATTACGTTTGGCATCGTTATACAAGCCTTCTACATAATCTCTGTAGTATGCATGAGCATGGTTGAGATTATCGTCTGACCGTAAACAATTAAGGGATAGCTCAAACATATCTTTCGGACCGTATGAGTTTAAATCATCTGACTCTGTATTTGATACAGGTCTTGTATCGTATGTTTTAAGTAACCCTAAGATTACATCCTTAGTTGACGGAACTTCTAAGAATGAGGTGACTACATCCCCTTCATTCTTTTTTGCTTCGTGCATTCTAATCAAGCATATGACAGCTATTACGTTGTCCTTGTTCATCTGCACATCCATTAGATGCGTAGCAAGTTTATGATTTTCTACTTCGTTTGTTGTTATTAGTTTTTCTATTTTTTCTAGCATATGTTTCTAGCAAGTGTGGTTTTAAAAATAGTTTGGTATTCGTTAGTCCATGTTCTCTGTTGCAATCGGCAACATCTTTCTCGACATCAAACTCTGTGTAAGGTATTCCATACTCCTCCTTATATTTACGGGAAGCCTTCTTACCTGCAGAATCATTGTCAAATAGAGTAGATATAAACGGGTATCGTTTACGATAGTATTTCAATTGCTTGGTTGTGATCATATCATTCTCACTATTAGGAGCTATGCATTCGACATTAGGGAAACCTAATTTCTTAAATGCCATGAGGTCTTTTAATGACGCTAATATGATTAACCATCTAGCTTTATATTCCAACTGGTCATGCCCTTGTATATAGTTAACAATCTTAATAAACTTTGTACGCTTATCCTTCGGATTGTAAATCTTATACAACGTACCATCCTTTCTAAAATATCCGTAGCAAAATGGCTTGTTGAATACCACATGAGTAACGTCATCTCCTTGAGTCTTCTCAAAGGTGTATGATGCTAGTGGTTTAACACAATGCTTTTCTAAATCTTTTGAACCGATATGGAATGACATCCAATATTTTGCGTCATCCATATTCCATGCACGCACCTCAACATCAACAACCTTATAGGTAGTCTTCGTTAACTTACGTCGTTCAATGGTGTCATAGTCTCCATCCTTCCATAGGTAGTATACTTTTCTAAAAGCATCTTGCCTAGTCTGAAGATTGTAATACTCCTGTATGAAATCAATAGCATCACCTTTTATTCCAGCAGAATAATCGTTGAACTTATACCTACCGTTTTCATGTAGGTAGATTATCATAGAGGGGTTAGTGTCTTTCTTATTGAATACTGATTTTATTGATACTGATTGTCCTTCCAACTTCTCATCGAGATTCAAGAAATTTTCGAATATCCATTCATTTGGTACAGGGAAAGTATCTGTGGTAAAAACTTGTGTGCTTAAGCCCATAGTTTAATTGTCATTAAAAAAGGGTGAGGTATTCCCCCACCCTTTAATGTAAGTAATTCTACTTAGTCAGCTGCAAACGGATCTTCTGCATCATCGTCTACTGCAAACGGATCTTCACCATCGTCATCGGCACTAGCCTCAAACAACGGATCTTCGTTTTCATCATCATCATCATCACCAAACTTTGCTACAGTTGCAGGAGCTTCTCCTTTAATTTGCAAGTGCAAAGCTTTGTCATACTCAAGTAAGTCTGCATCATCGTCTACAGTAGTAAACAATTTAGACCCACGAGTAAACTTAGGTAAGTGCATGTAGTACTTTGGATATCCATCATCCCCTGGTACTTGTTGCCCTCCGATACACCATGACAGGAAGATGTCTTTAAATGGAGCCTTCTTATTGAAAGCCTCAACCATCTGCTCGATAGTATCAAACTTTCCATCAGCTTTATCCATCCAATCAGAATCGATCGTGATACATACTGACTTAAGGAACTTGATGATTTCGTCAATCATACTCCAAGTTTTTCCTTGCCATTCAGAATCTTTATATGGCCATTGGCTCGTCTTAATACGACCAGTCTGACCAAGATATCTTCCAAGTTCTTCTTTCTCTTTGTCGATAAAGAATCCTTCGAATGATTCTCCGAGTGGTTCAGTTTCCAAATCAAGTACTAGGTAGTACATCTCTTCACCTTCCTTGGCAAATGCTGGACGATCCAATCGGATGTTATTAATCTTGCAGGTATGGTTACCTGGCATAAATGTTTTAGGTAGTGCTCCACCACCTACTTTTACGTCTTTAGTTCCAATTTTTCCCATAACTTACTCTTCTTTTTTTTCTTCTTTTTTCTTTGTTATTTTTTTCTTTGTTGATTTTTCATTCTTAGGGGAAAAAATCTTATCCCAATATGTAACGAACTTTTCGTCTTCTCCATCCTCTCCTTCGATGTACTCGCTGATAAGGATGTGTTCTTTCTCTAAGTATCGGTGTCGTCCACCTGCACCCACATCTTCCGATGCCGTGAAGTTGATAAAGTTTTGCTTGCCTTCTCGGTACATGTACCCTATGGCATCAGCCTTAAATGTTGCAGCAAACTTACACTTCTTTGACATTTGAATATCAAGTGCTGTGAATTCCGAACCGTCCTTCTTGCTTATTGTAGCATACGTACTGTGAGCCAAGATGATTAGCTTTGGTGCACACTTCTGTAGCTTATCGATGACACTGTTAAAAACATCTGCCACCAACGCATATCCCTTACCGTAAGGCAAGTTCATTACACTCCCGTACTTAGCCTTACCAGATTCTGGATGGAGCTTCGTGTTATCCTTAGAGTCAGCAAGGAACCATTCCTTACCGTCAGGAGATTTAGCCCATTGTCTTTCGGCAACAGGTATACACATCTCCTCAAGAGCCGAGGCTGTATCGATAGCTATGTAATCATACGGAAAGTCAGCCTCCTTGATAGCCTTGCATATAGCATTGATATCTGAAACTTTCTTAACCGGATATGCCATAGCCTCAATAGCTAGAGTACCTCCTTCGAAGTCAAGCATTAAACAATTAGGAAGCTTACTCACTGTGAGTGTCTTACCTACCTTTGGTTTCGAAAATATAAGAGCCCTGTTCGGAGTCTTAATTACAGCCGGTCGGGGCTGCATGGGTAGATTAATTTCTGCCATTATTCTTTTTTCATTATTTCATTAAGCCACGGTTTCAAACTTACGGGCTTTCCTGTAAGAATTGCAGCCAAATCCCGAATAGTCAATTGATCTATCGGTAAGTCCTGAATTTCATCAGGATCTGTTATTCCAAAATCATAATCAGGCTCTTTCTTTTTCTCAACTATTGCCTCTAGTTCTGTGAAGGGTATCAAATACATATGACCTTCACCATGACTGAGTGGTTTAGTTGGGTAATCTCTGGCCCAATTAGGATTGTGTTTCCATTTATATAAAGTTCTCGTTTCATCCTCTGACACGAAAGACTTACTAACTTTTTCGGTATAGACATCCTTTCCATCCTTAAGCTCACTCTTAAATAGTGGCATTGATAACGGTGTTCCGAAGAACATCTTCGGGATGTAATGTGGATCGACTATACCTAATTTGTCGAATATTTCCTGATGTTTCTTTTTTAGTTCAGCAATCTTGTCCTTCTTAGTGAGTCCAACATTGCTACCTTTTGTAGATAGTCCCATTATTTAGTTGATAATTTAGTTTGCCCACCACCATTATTGGTAGGCACTGGTGCAGGTGTAGCTTTAGCTCCACGTTTACCAGGCTTTTTTGCTTGAGGTGGTACAGGTGCATCAACAATAGACATCTCATGGAACCGTGCCTCAAAGAAACTCATACGAGTATCTCCAGTACGTGTCTTTAATACATGAGCTGCGAGTAACGAATCGTCCTCAACAATAAATCTATCAGGTCCGTATTCAGTTATGTGTCGAAGTGCTGGACGGTCCAACACTATAAGCATATCAGCATGTTGATTCAATGCATCACCTCCAAAGATATCATTGGAGTTAGGGTAGTTTCCGTACTTGCCATTCTCACATCTGGCTGGAGTTGTTATCTCTCTGTTCAATTGTGATAAGATAATAAACACTATTGGAAACCTTTTCTTCAGCCGTGTAACAGCCTCACCTAAAGCATTAAGCTTGTCGATAGTTGACTGTCCTTTCATCTTCTTTAATAATACAGAATGGTCAAGGCTTACAATCGTTTTCTTGTATCCAGTAATCTTACCATCTGCATCCTTTGTTGCATGAAACGACATGTATTCGCGTATCTCTAGTTCAAACTCCTCTGCAGTAACCGAATCCTCAACGATGTCGATTGGATACTTAGTAGCAGCCTTTGCATACTGAGCACATTTAGCAATCAATTCGTCATCGATCACCAAACCTTCTCGTTCAGCACTACATAAATACTTGTAGCTTTTCTTACTGACAGATGAGAACTCACGTATCTTAGAGTTACGTCCAACCATTTCTAACTGGAAGTCTAACACACGGATGTTCTGTCCCTTGTTAAGCTTGAATGCCATACGGGTAAGCTGTTGTAACATTAGAGTCTTACCGCCACCTGGTCGAGCAGCTATAATAACTACTGAATTCCATTCGAACCCATCAATACCAGCATCATTAATCTTCTTCCATGGAGTAATCAAACTTTTGATCAATCCCTGCTGACGTTTTTTCATGTAGACTAAAGCTTCGTCATAAGCCTTTGCGTGTGATTTCCACCTCATACTACGTTGGATTTAATAGTTCGTTCTTCTTCTACTCCCCCCGTATTAAGAAGCTCACAATAGGTAGCTAAATCAGATGATTCAATTCCTTTGTCGTTCTTACGGATGAAATACATAGCTGTTCTCATATACTCCCAATTCTTTTGACGGAATTCCTCAACATATGTTTCGGTAGCAAGGAGTATAGTGTCCCACTCAAAGTCATACTCTTGAAAGAACCACATGAAGTTTTCAGTGATCCCTTTTGTGTTGCCTCGAGCATACTTATTATTTGGTAATTTTATTCCGGGAAACATCTCAATGTATGCGTCTACATTATCTTGTGCATTGGGCCCAAGTAATTCGATATTAGTGAGCTTTTTCACCGGCTTAAATAGAGCCTCAGTTTCTTTGATTAACTTCAATCCTTTCTCGGACAAAGTGCAATCACTGAGGTTGATATATACTGACGGTACCGACACTCTTATCTTGCTCATTATAGCAGATGACATCTTAGGTTTTAACTTAAGACGGTACAGAGTATGGTACTGAGTAACAGTAACTTTTCTTTTTTCTAGGATGTTAAAGAATGCAGTTTGTTTCAACATAGGCTAACCAAAACGAGGGCTACTAAGGTAGGTATTTTTCACCAATTAACTGGTGTTTTTTCCATCTTATTTAGAGCCTTATTTATCTTGTCAAACGCATCATCATGATCCCATTCTTCACCCTCTATTACATCAGGTAAAAAGAACTTTAAATGTTGTCGTCCCACCTGCTTTCCAAGGTGTTCAGTTTCCTTACCTACAAATACGAAGATGGTCTTAACAGTTCTATATGAGATAGCTTTGATTAACTTCTCGGTTAACGGAGCCCACATAGGCATATGGTCTGTTGCCTTTCCTATTGGGCAGGTAAGTCCAGCCGTTAAAAGCAGTACTCCTTCTGCAGGTAAATCTTTCAAGTCATTATGACTAGATGTTAATGCCTTCACGAAAGGGTTATCATATCCACTGAAGGCTAACCCATCAGCAACTCCCTTGTCGGGATGTGGATGGTTACCTACAATGACAACCTTCACATCCTCCAAAGCACATAAGTCATAAGACTTGAATATGTTTTTGATTAGAGGTGTGAATGGTTGACCTGCTTGAACATCACTCATCAGTTGGTTTAAGGCTAAGTCAAACTCTTCAGTTTGAAACATAGCTGAGATGATGTCTTTCCAAGAAGTCTTATCATACTTTGCAGTAAGGTTATTTATTGTATCTTTGATTCTCTTAGTGTTACTCATGAGCGATAAAAATTTAGATGATAAAAAGTTCGATGCCGTCCCGAAGGATGCCATCATTAATATAAAAGTATCAGGTGCGTTTTATCGTGACCTGAAATCTGTATTTAGTAATGTCCTACTCGATGGTGAGGACAAGGAGAGTGTCGGTAAGATACTCGACAACCTCGGTGATGATAAGATTACATCCTTAAAAGAACATAGGCTTTATCAGATGTTTGTATTGATTGCTCAAATTGAGAGAGAAGCTAAAGCTCAAGGTGTTACCGTTAAGGCAACAGCAGCTGAAGGCCCTACACTATAGGATCGAGATTCATATTCAGAAAGTTACCCATCTGTATTAGTATCTCAATTGCATCTGATAGTTCATCTTTAGAACATCCAGCAAATGACTGGAACTTTTCTTTTCCATTCTCATCTTTGTAAGCCATACCACATCGACGTTTTAATTCCTGCTTAACAGAAATCTTATCGTCTCCTTGCTCACTAGCTATTTCTGCAATACATACATGTATCTTTGCTAGTTGTGCCTTGGTATTATCTTCAGTCTTCAACTCGAATAGAGCTTCGACTTTATCTCCATCGGAGAGAGATGCAAGAAAGATTTTATACTTCTCCTTGCTTAAAGCATTTGGCATAACCAATTGCCCATCTTTTTTTATTAATGTTATTGCTAGTACTTGTTGACTCATACATCTTGGTATTCACATGTTTCTAAATCGAAATGCATATCATTCCATTCACAAAGCTCTAAGGTTCTATTCATTTGTTCGAAGTTATTTTCCTTAGAGTTGCATTCATCCCCTCCGTCACATCCTTTTGGACAAACTGGATCACCATAAGCATCATCATATTCTCCACAAAATACACATGATTGGTATTGTTCTTCAGACAATGATCTCTCCCTTAACAAATCTGTTTCAGCAATGTACTGAAACTCTCCATAGTATGACCCTTCTTCGTAACTATATACAAAGTTGACACCGAAAGGTTTACATAGCTGTATCATCTGGACTGGATCCGCTGACCATTTAGTGATAAAGTGTAAGGAGTAATTATCCTCAAGGACAATATCTCCAAACACTTTAGCAATAGAATAGCTTGGTGGTGAAAGTATAAATCTAAATCCTTCACCAGGAATCATCTTCTCAATACTCTTAGCAATAGCTTTACTAAGGTTCCGAAGTTGTGCTTCAGTACCCTCTAATTGTACGTTGTTGGAACAATCATTTGCCATTAGTCTACTACTTTAAATTGATTAGAGAATTTAATCTCCACTTTTTTCTTAGCTCTTGTGATAGCCGTGTACATCCAACGTGCTTTATTCCATTTGTCAGACAGCCAATCGGCATCGATGTACACATTATCCCATTCATTCCCTTGACTCTTGTGAGTGGACGTAGCATAGCCATACGTAGCTATGTTTAAGTTCTTCTTCCACAACCTTCTGCCAATTTTCTTATGATACTTACATAAGTTGTCGTCCATAAAGATTTCACGGTTACTCATCAGCTGGCCACTATGTAGTGATGGGATGTCAAGCTCCGGAAACAATAAAGTTTTGAAAGTCTTGTCGAACCCTTCAACCTCATGTTCAATCAGGTAGAACTTGTATCGTTTCTTTTTAGGATATAGTTTGGATCCAATGTTGATTGTCTTATCGTACTCCTTAATGATTTTAGGATACCTCATGGTATAATGTTCACCATTCAGGTACTCGGTATTCGCAACCGAGATTACTTTCTCCCCATCATTGACAAGGTTTACACAATCTTCCTCGAATTTAGCCTGACGTATCTTCTTGTTGTAAGCCATACGAGTTCTATTGGTAGACACTAGGACAACAAAGCTACGATCGTCACGGATATCAAGAGCTAACTCATTACTGAATATACGTGTAAGCTTAAAGTCTTGAGTGTCCTTATTGAGAATCTGTACACCTTTGTTATTACGTAGGTGTGTTGCTACCTCAAGGATAGCTCCTTCATTTCTCCGGACCTCATTAAGCTTGAACTTATAGTTGTCATTCAAGTCATCAGGGAAAGAACTCTCCCAATCAAATAACTTTGGGTCTTTACCTACTGGTTCCAGCTGGAAGTCATCCCCTAAGAATATAAGCCTAGCCTTTCTTTTCTTTGCTTCATCCATTAAATCCTCAAGCATAGTGCTGTCAATCATAGAGGCCTCATCCACTATGTATACAGGAGCCGTTGTTAAACCTCCTGCCATAATGAACTCTCCTGTATTAGGATCTGGTGCACCATATAAGATTTGATGGATGGTAGAGAAACGAGTCTTAGGTATTTGCTTTGACTGCATCTTATCTCTGAGCCGTTTAACTGCAGCATTAGTTGGAGCTAAAATGTCAGCATTACAATAGTTAACTATGTTCTCAGCAATGGTAGTCTTACCAGTACCTGCATTACCTGCAATTAAAAGGAATAATTCTTTAGAGTTTAAGAACGTGTCAACCAATAGCAAAGCTTTCTTTTGGTCCATCGTGTAATCAATCTCATCCTTACGGCATTCGAATATCTTACGTGGGTCTGTATTTTTTTTCATAGTTAACTGTATTTATATGGTATTCGTTTACTCATTGAAACTTTATTCCTAATCATATGCTTAAGCCTCTGTAAATGGTACTTGGTTTGCAATTTAACAGCATAATTAATACTATGTCTAGCATTTGATAATAAGTCGGATGCTTCATGATCATCACCATAAAATCCCCAACAACTATCGTCAAGTTTATCTATGGTGTATCCATAAACATCACCGGATTTCCAATAACTAAATGTCTGCACCTCATTATTTAGTATGTATCTAGCAACCTCACCTTGAGTTTTATTGGGATGGTATTGTTTCATCCATTCGTCATTAAACTCTTTGTTGAATTTTTCCCTAAGTATATAGATAAAACCAATTTGATTTCCTTGGCCCGTAGTATTGAAGGTATTATTATAACCTTCATGTAAAGGAAGGATGGCTACAATTTTAACGTTTGTAACATACCATACTTTTCTTGCATCCCAAAAGTCTTGGTCTGAATTTCCGTATGGGCCATCTTCTGGAAATATATCTTCATCCGAAGGCTTTAAGTCGCATTCGTTATTTACATAATCATCCCATACAGCCATAACACCTATGTTGTCCCAATCTCTTGGATCGTTTCCTGGTATATGGTCTTGCTCAATGGATATTTTAAATGTTTTGTAAGTAACTACCATTGTTTGTATATGTTTACACCCATTGCCGCAAACTCTCCATCTACAACATCCGTTTCGTTATTATTTATGGTAGTAATTGTAGCATGGAATGATTGGTTAGGTGCTATTTGTTCTCCCGGTCGTAGCTCTATTTGGTTAGCTCCGATGCGTTGCTTGATAAATTCAAGTAAATTAGCTGGAGATGTATTGTCTGGAATAAGACCTAAGATTTTGTTTTGTTGATGACAATCTATAATTGCCATAAGAACAGGTTCTATTTCTTCTTCTAACACTCCTTCAATTGGGCTAACTACTAAACAATTAGGTGATGATTCTCCAAGAATCTGTGTGGACTCATGGTATTTAGATATAAGGGGTTTGTTTTGTAAGCCTTTAACTACAAGAATCTCTAGTGGTGTTTCGGGTTTTAGTACGATTTGATTGGTTCCGTTAACGATGATAGTACTTTTCATTTCTTTTGCTTGTATTTAGAATTGTTGTGAATAGTTTTTTCGTGTTCTTTCTTAGCCGTAACAGTCATTATATCCCACAAAAAATCGTAGATAACAATGTCATTTTGAGCTTTCATAAATTCCACGAAACGTTCTTTACCTAGTGAAAGGCATACCTCAAATTTTTCACTTGTTGGAAATTGTTCCTCTTTATAAGGTGGTATAACAAATCTCAATTGTGAGTTAAGTCTTTCTGTATTTTCAATGAATCGTTCTTCATGTTGAACGTAGTCAGCCTTACGTAATGCATGACGTACTGTAGCATGGTCTTTAACCACGAGTTTTCCTTTATTGTTGGTATAGGAAAACATTGCACCCGTTTTAGCAAGTGATAGATTGTGTATATGAAATAGATAGGCATAAAGGTACATCCTCTGATCTATTATCTCGGCTTTTCTTGAGCCACTGTTTAAATTGTATCGAATAATGTAATTCTCTATGTCTTCTATTGTCATAATAGTTTCATTAAAATCATACCAAGTAGTGCCAATGCACAAGGCACTAGCACCACAATAGCATGTTCAATATTATCCCTCTGCTCGGTTGTCAGTTTTTTCATTCTTTTCGATATAAAGGGGTTTATCCTCTGTTAGAGGACGAAATGATAAAAATTGTTGTAAAGCTTTATACTCTCTAAATTTATACCGAGCATCGAAAGCTTTAGCCTTAGTGTAATCGAAGGTACATACTGCTTTATAACAGTAGAAATCTACTAGCTTTTTAGCATCTGTTACAAGAACTTTATACGTCTTGTTATCCATTCGTAACTCTGAGTTTAAATATAAATTAGTTATATCGAGTTCCATTTTTGGATTACCTTCATTCAGAAAGAATACTGCAGTCTCCAAATGCTTGTCTGTATTGACATGAGCAAATGCTTGGTATACTGCAGTTTGTAATATTGCTGATTCGAAGTACCACATCTCAACAGGTCGTCCCGATGTGATATTCTTATGCTCGATAAGTAGTGCTGATACATCGTTTACTTCAACCTCGTCAAAGGCATAGTGTATCAACTTATCTTCGATTCGATAAGTGCCTCTCATTTCCATATATTTGGAAACGGTTTTGGCATGGGCAACTTCGTTACCTTTTATCATTGCTTCTGTTACAGTTTTCTGAATGTTATTTTTTCTTTGATAGCAAGTCTGCATGGCAGATTGCTTTAATAATTGTGATAATGATAAGTGTTCCATTTCATTATGCTGCTTTTTGATGTAATTTTTTGATTTCTGGAATATACTTTTCAACCATTTTGATGATTTTAGGAGTAAGCTTCGTAATCTTATTATCAAATCCTCTTGATTGACTAACCTTCATTGTGTTTAAGTCAACCTCGATCGTTTCAACTGCTACTCCATCTATTTTTGCAGATAGCACTAATGAATTCTTTTTGTTGAAGTATTCACTTTGAAATATGCAATGTTTGAGGTCTTTTCCAACCTCTATGAATTCGTCTACCGATTTCATAACCTCAATGACAATGTTCTTATCTGAGATAAGCAAATCGAAGTAACGCTTTGTTCTTTCGATGTAATCATTGTTTTGCTTCTTAGCTCTTTCCACTTGTCGTTTATGGTTGGCTATTTTGTCAAGTTCACGTTGTTTACGATTGATGCGTTCTTTCTTAGCAACGAGTCTTTGATGAGCCTTGTGGAAGTCTTCTGGACAAACGTATTTGTCGCTATGCAGGTCTTTTCCGAAGTATGATAGTAAACGGATATAATCGGCATAGTCTTGTACGTTTTTAGACGGTATATGGTAGTAACGTCTGAAGCAAATCTTTAGAGCAGTCCATAAGTCATCTGAGAGATTATTATAGATTGCCATCTCAAGAAACTCATGCTCTCCATTCTTAAGGAGAGTTTCACATCTTGGATCAGTAACGATTCCCCACATGAAGTCATCATGTGATATCTTGGTGTGATTCTTAAAGGTGAATCCCATCCTAGTTATTTCTTTAGGAATCTTCTTGTTTGGATAGATGTCAGCGACATAACCTATACGTGTACGATAGTCTGTAGGGTTAGCTCTCTTTAGAGATAATTCTTTATTAAGATTCCATCCTCCTTGATAGCTACCCATCATGCCATTCATACCCACATTCATAATAGAGTATTTACGATTGATAGGGTCGTAGAATTTACGTGCTACCTCTACCGTTTGAAAAGTAGGTAGCTCATTTTTTGAAAGATATTTTCTAACATAGACTATCCGTACAACACTAATAGCTCCAACCTTATCGAAGATAACACCATGTCCTTCAGTATTTGTCCCACGACCATTATAAGTCATCTCACGAAGAGTTTTCTTACATGAAGGACATTTGATAGTCTTCTTCTTTTCTGGAAAGTTTCCTTCCCATTGGTGGTTACATTCTAAACAACATGTTTTCTTGTAATGATTGGTAGCATACCTCCATGTAGTACGTTGTTCCATCCATCTTTCTTGTGCGTATGACAAGGGTTTAATCTTTTCATTTTCTGCTACGATAAATCTTTGGTATTTGTTAGTTGGTTTCATAGGCTTAAAATAGTGAAGCTTGTCCTGTTTCTTCAACTTTCTTAGCTTCGGTTTTTGCTTGGTCTGCCTCTTTAGCTTTAGCAAGAGCATCTTGTGTGCTTTTAGGCATAGATTTAGGTGCTTTGGCAGGTTTCTTTCTCATACGGTCGATCTCTGCTTGAATAAGCTTTTGTTTAGCTTCTTCTTTAGCTTTAGCTATTTCATCTTCCGTTAGCATTACTGCATTATTGTTGCAGATATGTACTTCCGAGATAGGCTCACCTACTTTGATTTCATTTTCATCGTAGTAATGAACTGCCATTTGATATATTTCCTCGTCTGGGAAACCGAATGAACCACTTGCCTTAACTTGATTGACAATATAGGTAACACATTCATTGATGTCTTTCTTAGGGTTTTTTAATTTCTCAAGAAAGAGTTTATCTTTTTTAGCTAATCCTCTGAGGTGTGTTTTAATAACTTCTTTGAAAGCAACCGTTCCTTTTGGAGCTTCTGGTTTCTTTGGTTCAGTTTTTTTAGCTTTAATTTCAGGTTTTTTTACAACCTTATCTTTAGTCTTCTTTTTTGCCATATTTTATTTTTTAAGCATTATCATCTGTAAGTGCTAACCAAATTAGCCATACCCAAAACCAATTGGATGGGTAAATAAAACAGTATGCTATTCCTATGTATAAAAGTATTCTCATATATGATAGTATTAGTCAAAATCAAAATCCATACACGTTTGGTTTGGATTCTTTGGTTTGGATGAAGGCAATATACCTTTTTCCATATTCAATAAGTCTTGATAGGAAATTCCCGGCTTAAAGTCACCAGTAGTTCTTTCGGCATACCACATGAGTTCTTTCCATTGTTCTGGATACTTTGTTCGTAAAGTTTCCAAAGCTTTCTCTCCTTGCTTAGGACATAGGAAACAACCCGTTCTGTTAAAGTCTAAGTGATATTGTTCACACCATCCAACTTCTTGGAGGTATTCTAAAGCTCTTGCTTCAGTCCATCCCCAATCAGCTAATGGAAAACGATAACCTTCTTTCTTTCTACCGGAAGTTACACGCTTAGATTCATCAACTCCAAATCCTATGTATCGGTAGTTACCTAAACATATTGGATCCATCGTTTTGAACTTAGCTTCCCTACTCCAATAGCAATGGAAAAACATTAGAGGCCATCCTCGTTGTTGACCTTCCATTTTACCTCTTGTTACTTTTCCGAAGAACCAATCGTCCCATGTTTTTTCGGGAGCAACTCTACGGAACTCTATTCCAAGGCTTGTGATGTATTTTTCCATACGGTCAACATAAGCATAGAGTTGTGGGAATTCCTTCCCCGTATCTGCAAATAGAACTAAGTCTACTTGCATTTCCATTTCAATCATACGAAGTAGCATTGCTGCTGAATCTTTTCCTCCTGAGAAACATACAATGTGTTTTTTCATATCTCTGAGTAATGAACTAGAACTGCATTTGAATCTTTAAATCGTCCTTCGAATATTTCTTCTTGAAATTGAACATTTCTCTTAAAGCCATCGTATTCTCTTTGAACACGTTCTTTTCTTTCTGCCAATGCTTCTGCAGGTGTACGGAAATACTTTTTATAGAATCCGGGTGTATCCCTAACAGTATGGATATCTTTAGTTGTAAATTGTAAATCGTAAGAACCTTCGTTCTCACCTATTATCTTTACAATTCGTATGTGGTCAGAATCACTTTTTAAGATATAGTATAATTCCTGACCTACTTTTAATGGTTGGTTTTCTTCTGACATAATTTTTAGATTTAATATTATTGTTGCCGTAGTGGGGGTCGAACCCACGTCCGTCTACCGAAAGGTAGCAACTCTATCCACGCTGAGTTATACGACATCCGATTGTGCTTAAGCAATCTTTAAGACTTTACCCTCTCTACGGTCTTTTTCAAACTGTAGTTCTTTAGACGATTTTAAATGTCGTTTTTTAGGTAATCTTTTAGAAATAGATGCTGTGTCCAGTTTTTCAAATCCTGGTAGACAGCTTACGTTTTTTTCGAGTTCTATGATAGTAATACTCATACTTTTTCTAATTCAAGTTCTTGTACTTCAATACCAAGGTCGGCTAATTCTTCTTCAAGAGTTTTGCTTTTATCTTGGATTGGGATACCAAATCTTACTGATGAAAAACATCCAAACGGATAGCTTTCTTTTCCTAGTACGATTTCTTTTAATTTGAATCCTAGCTTACCGTCAAGAGATGGAGCTACACCAATTACGGTATACTCTTGATTTTTTTTTACCCACTTGTCTTGTGGAATTTCTTGAGGTTTATTTGTGTCATCAACACAAATTGCTGTGAACGGTACTGAAATTTCAATTGTTTCAGGCATATTTTTCGTTTACGATTTCAACTTTTAGATCTAAGTCTTTCAATTTAGTTTCCATTTTTCTAAGCTCCATGATGTCTTCCGATTGCTTAACGTGGCATCGGTCATTATTTTGAGCAATAAGACAGCATTGTTCTGCTTGTAATGGTAAATGACCTAGATGTTCCATAAGAGCCGTCCAAACGTATCTGAACGTATGCTCATGGTCGTTATACAAATATAAATGATACTTCATTTTGGTCTGTGTACGTGAATTTTAGATTGGTTAAATGATTTAAGTGCATTTTTAACCCAATGCAAATCTATAGAATCTTCATAACATAAGATATGTATGATTGCAGTTTCTTCTGGACTGAGCCTTAAGAACCTACCGATTTTTTGTCGTGCTTTTCTTTCGTTACTGAATGAGTGCATTATAATTCCAACTTTTAGGTTAGGAATGTTTGCTCCTTCAGACAACTGATCGATGCATGATAGCCTATAGATTTTATCCTCTTTAAATAATTGAAGGTTTTCATCTGATTTCGGGTTAGATGAATGACATGAGTGCTTACATAATTCATCTGCTTGAGCCTTAGTGTTTGCAAATACAAGAGTCTTTTGTTGTATCTTCTTAAGGATTTCTTTTACGTATTCTACTTTTGTAGGATAGGATTGAATTCCTTTCATACGGAGTATTCGTAACATTTGTGCTTGACCAGGCTTTGTTGCTCCATGGATAGCTTTATCCCAATAATCATAGTCGTTTTGTTCTGTATTAAACCATACTTGACCATTCTTACCTTTTTTCTCAACTGTTTTCTTCTTCTTTTCAAGCTTGAGCATATGCACGAAAATCTTGTAGTTATTCAACATACCGTTGTCGATAGCTTCGTCTACATGGTATTCGAATATCTTAGGACAATACTCATTACACATTCTAGCTTTTTCACTATGATTGCCTGATGGATATGTACCTGTTAATCCAAGTATTTTACCACCGTTTGCATCGTAGGAACTTAACCATTCTGCATGACTTTCCTTTAGGGAATGACATTCATCTAGGTATAGCCAATCGTGTCTGAGGTCTTGTTTTGGAAGACTTCTGTATGTTGTGAACGTGATGCATGATAGTAAATACTCAAACCCATACTCTTTAGCATCGTTAATCCACGATTCAAATATTTTTTTACGGGGTGCTGCTACACAAAAACTTTTTGTATCTGTGTATTGTAGAGCCATATGTTTCAGTCCAAGCAGAGTCTTTCCTCCACCCGTACCAATTTCTACGGCTATACCCGATCTATCTCCGATATAGTGTAATGCTTCAGCTTGGAGTTCCGATTGTAATTCTGCTTTAGTCTTTGCCATACTTAATAGTCTTTATATTCAGCATATCCGTTTCGTACTAGCCAATCGCTTATGTTGATTGTATCTTGTACGAACACTTCAGCTATAGTTCTACCATATTTACCTTTTCCTTCATCGGTAAAGGTAATGTCTTCTCCATCAATTAATTCACGTAATGCATCTCTTGATATTAATCCTTGAGGACGTTCTTCTCCTCTAAGTTCTGGTGCATCAATACGAGCTAATCGTAATTTTTCTTCTTTATGGATTGTAAATCCAAGTTCGGCATCTACGGTAATGGTATCACCATCGTAGACATACAATACGTGTGCATTATATTCATTGCATACATTCAGGTATACAAATGAACTCAGTGTTAATGCTAACCCTATTATAAAAGTATGTTTCATAGTTGTTTAGATTAGAATGAAACCATACCATACTCTAACTCTATATAATCCATTGGACTTAAGTAGTAAGAATAGATATCGTCGTTTGATTCAGGTGTAGGGAATTTACTTCTTCCCGAGTCTGTTAAGACGTTATGCCACCAATGTAGTGCTTCTCTCATATCATTTAAATTAGCCAACCTTTTTCTCGTGCTTCAATAGGATTAGCATGAATCCATTGATGTCCTTCTCGTGAAACTGCTAACCAATACTCTCGATCTAATAGTCTTTCGTTTTCACGACCATTGGTATGATGTATTTCGGTAGCTAGTGAACCGTTTACAGGACAATATTTATTCTCCTCTTCCATGAGGAAAACTTTTCGTGCAAGAAGATATGTTGCCTTCTGTTTTGCTCGTTTGTCTGATACTGGCTTGATACGGGTTGGTGGTTTCTTAGGGATTGCTCCGTAAGTTGAATTTTCTGCTAATTGTTTTGCATTGTGCTTCATAGCACAAGACTTACATAACTTAAGTCGAACACCATCTACAGTAACATTCTTGTAGATGGGTCCAACGTAAG
>Ga0055584_100001314_pt1 | contig 24389 bp, 22 predicted proteins | sample OSDHelmetaG_FD_58716 | JGI IMG/M metagenome (GOLD analysis project Ga0055584, IMG submission 58716) | Pelagic marine sediment microbial communities from the LTER site Helgoland, North Sea, for post-phytoplankton bloom and carbon turnover... | ecosystem: Environmental > Aquatic > Marine >...
AATACTAAGAGTAAGATTTAGACTATGAGCAGTTTGCACATTTTGGACTTTGAACGCCCCGTTGTAGAACTTGAAAGTAAGATTCATGAGCTGCGGCGTTTGTCCGACAGCGAAGATTTTAACATTGCTGACGAAGTCACGAAGCTGCAGGCGAAAATCGACAAACAGCTTAAATCGGCCTACACAAATCTAACGGCTTGGCAGAAAACTCAGATAGCGAGACACCCAGATCGGCCGCATAGTCAGGATTTCATCAACGGATTGATTGATGATTTCATGCCTTTGGCTGGTGACCGTGCTTACGCTGAAGATCACGCGCTAGTTGGCGGTATCGGGCGTTTCAGGGGCCAATCTGTCATCGCGATGGGCCAGGAAAAGGGCCGCGATATGGCCAGCCGGATGAAACATAATTTTGGCATGACACGGCCTGAGGGCTATCGTAAAGCCATTCGTTTGATGGAGATGGCGGACCGTTTTGGCCTTCCCGTTCTAACCTTTGTTGATACCGCGGGCGCTTATCCTGGTGTCGGTGCTGAAGAACGTGGTCAGGCAGAGGCTATCGCAAGATCTATCCAAACTTGCCTCAATCTACAGGTGCCGATGATTTCTACTGTGATTGGTGAAGGCGGCTCTGGCGGGGCCATTGCGATTGCGGCGGCCAATCATGTCGTGATGCTGGAACACGCGGTTTATTCAGTGATTTCTCCCGAAGGCTGTGCCTCGATATTGTGGCGTGATGGCGAGTACAATGTCGATGCGGCGAACGCGTTGAAAATTACGGCCCAGGATCTTCAATCTCTCAAAGTGATTGATGACATCGTCGAGGAACCGTTGGGTGGTGCGCACAGGCATCCTACACAAACCATTGCGGCTTTGGGCGACACGATCGAGAAAAGCTTGATTTCGCTCTCTGGTCTCGGCAAGACTGAATTGAAAGCCCATCGCCGTGAAAAGTTCTCGGCAATGGGACAAGAAGGTTTGGTTGGGTAGTCGAAACTTATACTAGGGCAAACTGAAAGCTTGCCTTTAGTTTGCGCTCAAGCGCCGCGTCCACAAACCCCGGTGAGTCAAAAGCCATTGGCGTTAGTATTTCCTCTGCTGCTAAGCTGAGGCCTTTAACTTTAGCTTACAGCACCGTGACACTGTTTGAACTTCTTACCTGATCCACAAGGGCAGGGTGCGTTTCTTGGCACTTTACCCCATGTGCTAGAGTCGTTCGGATTGATCTCATCGGCTGCTTGGTTGCGAAAGGGTTGTGCCGGTTCAATAGTCTCGGGTGAAGGGATATCATCGTCGTCTGGATAATCCATCTCTTCTGCTGACTGCAGTTCAATACGATTAATGACGACACAAACTGTTTTACGGATGTTGCCTAACAACTCTTCAAACAGTGCAAAGCTTTCTTGTTTGTATTCGTTGAGTGGATTGCGTTGGCCGATAGCTCTGAGGCCAATGCCGTCACGCAGCTGAATGACGAGCAACAGATGCTCTTTCCACTGTTGATCCAGGATCTGTAGCAAAATAGATTTCTCGGCAAGACGCATCGTCTCTGGGCCAAAGTTGGCTGCTTTACGAGCCATGTGTTTGTCGGCTTCTGCCACGATGCGATCATAAAGCTCTTCGTCTGCAACGCCTTCTTCCGCCGCCCATTCAGCGACGGGCAAGCCTAAGCCCAATAGATCTTCGATTGATGTTTCTAGGCCAGTTGTATTCCACTGCTCAGGATAAGAGCCCGCAGGAATATGGACAGTGATGGCATCTTCGATTGCCTGGTGACGCATGTCAGTCACGGTCTCCGACACATCGTCCGCCTTCATGATATCACGGCGCTGTTCATAGATGACCTTACGCTGGTCATTCATCACATCATCGTACTTCAACAGGTTCTTACGAATTTCGAAGTTACGGCCTTCAACCTTTGTTTGAGCTTTGGCGATGGCCTTGTTGATCCAGGTGTGGACGATGGCTTCACCCTCTTCAAGGCCCAATTTTTGAAGCATTGAATCCATGCGGTCTGAACCGAAGATTCTCATCAGATCGTCTTGAAGGCTGAGGAAGAACTGTGTTCTACCGGGATCGCCTTGGCGACCAGAACGACCTCTCAACTGGTTATCGATGCGTCGGCTTTCATGACGTTCAGTACCGATCACATAAAGGCCACCTGCTTCGAGAACTTGTTTTCTCCGTTCAGCGATGTCAGCTTTGATTTTGGCTGTTTTCTCAGCCTTTACCTGGTCGCTATCATCTTCGCTGACTTCATTCTCGATTTGTTTGGCTAGGTTACCGCCAAGCTGAATATCAGTACCGCGACCGGCCATGTTCGTTGCGATTGTCACAGAACCGGGGACACCGGCTTCAGCAATAATATTAGCTTCTTGCTCATGGAAACGAGCGTTCAAAACGGAGTGTTTGATGCCATGCTTGGTTAACTCGCCAGCCAGGAATTCTGATTTCTCAATCGAAACTGTACCAACCAGCACCGGTTGCTGTTTTTTGCTGGCTTCTACGATTTCATCAACAATCGCTTTGTATTTTTCTTGCTCAGTTCTGAAAACCTTGTCGTCTTCGTCGATCCGGATCATGGGTTCATTGGTTGGAACCGCCGTGACTTCCAGATTGTAGATTTCGCTGAATTCGCCAGCCTCGGTCAAAGCAGTACCGGTCATACCAGCCAGCTTTGGGTAGAGGCGGAAGAAATTCTGGAAAGTGATAGAAGCGAGCGTATGATTTTCTGCCTGGATTGAAACACCTTCTTTGGCCTCAAGGGCTTGATGCAGCCCTTCAGAGAAACGGCGTCCTTCCATGGCACGTCCGGAGAACTCGTCAATGATGACGATTTCGTCGTTCCGGACCATGTAATCCTTGTCTTTGGTAAAGAGCTTGTGGGCTCTCAGCGCAGAGTTGATATGGTGCAACAAAGCGATGTTGTGCATGTCATAGAGGGTTGAGTCCTGCTCCATAAGACCTGCTTCTACAAGCAAAGCTTCGGCATGTTCAATGCCTTCTTCGGTCATGTTGATAGAACGGGCTTTCTCGTCCATGTCATAGTCGGCTTCGACCATGCCAGGCATGACTTTGTCGACATCGCGGTAGAGGTCGGAAGAATTCTCCGCAGGACCGGAAATGATTAGAGGCGTTCTGGCTTCGTCGATGAGGATCGAATCAACTTCATCAACAATACCAAAATTGAAATCTCGCTGGACCATGGAGTCCAGACGGAATTTCATGTTATCGCGCAAATAGTCAAAACCAAGTTCGTTGTTAGTACCGTAAGTAACATCGCAAGCGTAGGCTACCCGGCGATCATCGTCGTCCATGCCCGGGACGATGGCACCGGTTGTTAAGCCTAAGAAACCATAAATCTGACCCATGTCTTCGGCATCACGTTTCGCCAGATAGTCGTTGACTGTGACGACGTGTGCGCCTTTGCCTTCAATGGCATTGAGGTAGACGGGCAGTGTGGCTGTTAGGGTTTTACCTTCACCTGTAGCCATCTCAGCAATAATACCTTCGTGGAGGATCATGCCACCAGCCATTTGGACATCAAAATGCCGAAGGCCGAGGGTACGTTTGGAGGCTTCTCTGACAACCGCGAAGGCTTCATTCATGACGTCATCTAGTGTTTCGCCGTTCGCCAGTCTTTCGCGAAACCGGGCTGTGCAAGCTTTCAGATCGTCATCGCTTAGGGCCTCATATTGTGGCTCTAGCGCGCTTATTTTTTCGGCGCGCGCCAACAATTTCTTAACCTGCCGGTCATTAACAGAGCCAAAAATCTTTTTGGCAATTCCTGCAAACATAGAGCCCTAATCCTGTACTAAACTGATTTCATTGCAAAATGGCTTGGGTAAACCGGCCACACAGATAGGCACTGTTTAGGGGACTGTCAATGACAGCGCGAGCAAACGCGATTGAATGAGAGCATTAATGACGGAAATGGCGCATTCCTGTGAAGACCATTGCGAGTCCCGCCTTGTCAGCCCTATCGATCACTTCCTGATCGCGCATAGAACCGCCTGGCTGGATTACTGCGCTGGCCCCGGCATTAATGGCGGCATCCAATCCGTCTGCAAAGGGGAAGAATGCGTCGGATGCTACGATACAGCCTTCTGTGGGAAGATTGGCGTCATCAGCCTTTCTAGCGGCGATCCTTGCTGAATCGACGCGGCTCATTTGACCGGCACCGACACCAAGAGTGGAACCATTTTTGGCGTAAATGATCGCGTTAGATTTTACGTGTTTGGCGACGCGGAAGGCAAACAACAGGTCGGCAATTTCCAAAGCAGTCGGTTGGCGCTTTGTGACGATTTTCAGCTCGTCGGGGCCTACTTGTCCGGCATCGCGATTTTGAACCAACAGACCGCCAGCGATTGATTTGTAGGCCATTCCAGGCTCTGCGGGGTCTGGCAAGCCGTCCGTCAACAACAAGCGCAGATTTGGTTTGGAGGCAATAACCGCTAGAGCGGCTTCATCAGCTCCAGGCGCAATGATAACTTCCGTGAAGATCTTAACGATTTCAGTAGCTGTCTCCCCGTCCAAAGGACGGTTGCAAGCAATGATACCGCCGAAGGCAGAGACAGGATCGCAAGCCAAGGCTGCCCTATAAGCTTCAGCCAAAGATTCACGCATGGCGACACCACAAGGGTTGGCATGCTTGATGATTGCAACTGCAGGAACCAAGAACTCTGACACGCATTCAAAGGCGGCATCGGTGTCGTTCAGATTGTTGTAGGAAAGGGCCTTGCCTTGGACGATTTCGGCGTTGATAGCACCCGGTCTCTTATCGCCGTTGGCATAGACCGCTGCACTTTGATGGGGGTTTTCACCATAGCGAAGAGTGGATATCTTCTTACCGGCAAAAGATATTTCCAATGGCATTTCGGTGCCGGCTTCTTTGGTCAACCAGGTTGAGATGGCAGTGTCGTATGCGGCTGTGTGGGCGTAGGCTTTTGCAGCGTAAGACCGTTTCTGTTCAACAGAGACATCCCCTGATTGCGTAAAAGCGCCAAGGAAACTGTCATAGTCGTTTGGATCAGTCAGAATGACCACGGAAGCGTGGTTCTTTGCGGCGGCTCTGATCATGGCGGGACCGCCGATATCGATGTTCTCAACACATGTGTCGTAGTCCGCGCCTGATGCCAGTGTTTCTCTGAAGGGGTAGAGGTTGACGACAACCAGGTCGATGGCCTCTATTCCATGCTCTTTCATCTGAGCAAGATGGTCATCCAAATCCCGGCGCCCTAGAATGCCGCCGTGGACTTTAGGATGGAGCGTTTTAACTCTACCGCCCAGAATTTCTGGAGATCCAGTCAGCTCCGCCACATCCGTGACAGCAATCCCAGCATCGCGAATGGTTTTCGCAGTTCCGCCAGTTGAAAAAAGCTGTACGCCCTTATCGCTCAAACCTCGAGCAAGCGGCAGCAAACCGGCTTTGTTGGAAACAGAAAGCAAGGCGCGTTTAATGGTCATGACTGGACCCTGATGTTTGAGTGAAACTTGGTGCTGAGATAAGGTGGCCAACCAAAGGGGTCAACCAACCGGCGCATTAAGCGGCGCTTTGTCGTACTAGTTTCAAGTATCCTAACCAGCACATTAACTTTGTTTTGAAAAGGACCAGACGATCAGTCGTGATTGATGAGCAGGGTTGAGGTGCACCACGATCTGACTTGTTCGACGGTGTTCGTTGCCTGTCAGGTGGATGGACTCAGTGACTTCTAACGAGCCGCCGTGGGCCTGGAAACGCCAGCCCGGCCCCTTATTGGGGTTGAGCAAGACCGCTGTACCGTCGGTCGTTAGAGAGGCTCTCACCTCGGGATGCAAATGAAAGCGGAGAACAGCGGGCACTTCCGCTGAACTTTCCCATCGGTCCTCACCCTCTAGCAATGCACCAGACTGGGCCATTCTCAAACGGCGGTGATGAATGCCCAGCCCGAGTTCTTCGTACCCGTCATGACTGGTGTCCAACATCAGCGTGTCATTGGTTTCAGAACGGATGGCCGTAACCAATCGAGGCTGCCGACCCAGGCCTTTTGTTTCCAAAATCTCGGAGGAATTGGTCTCATTGACCACAAGCGTTGAGTGCGCTGCCGTCACGCGCTGTGGCTTGCCCCAAAGTGCTTTCTCGACATGGCTACCACAGTTAACAATGAGCTTGGTTTTGCCTGAGCTGTACTCAAAGCTTAGCGTACCGGCATGACTTGACCTGTCATACCCGGAAGGAGCAGGGACGCCAACGTCAGCAAAAAGGCAGGCGTTTTTACTGGAGAGCCTTTGGAAACCAAGCTCTGTTGATTCTTGTGCGGTTGGCCCAGCCCCTCCGTCTGCCCATTTTAGCAACCGCTGGACGGCCTCGGGAGACACTGACGGAACAGCATTGAGGTGTGTGATCTGTCCATCTGGTTGTATGAAAAACCTTAGCGCTGGTGCCATTTTGGTGATGGCTTCATCCAGGAAACTTGGCTCTGCTAGTTCAGCTTGAGCAAAGGCGTTCCTGAGGTCGATCAAATCGCGAAGCACGATGAATTGGCTTTTGGGACACCGTTCTCTGTGAAAACCATCGCTAGCAACATCGGTCTTGAGCGCCTCTTCGATCAAAGTGATCCCTTGACGCCAAAGCTTAGGGCAACGTGGTAGAGCCAAACCTGCCGTGACGAGGCCTTTCGCGGCGGTGACAAGTCTGGCCCCTCTCAGACCAGCTGGTAAAACCTGGGCCAAATGATTGGCCTGGATATAGATCGAGGTAGCGACTTCCTTATGAAAGTCTGCTGGGGCGTTTTGTGATAGAAAATCGAGAGAAGATGTCCAATGATGGAGCCGTCGCCCTGTCACCAAAGGATGCCAAGAGTTCGGCCACCAGTAGCGGTTTTTGCTGATCCAGAAGGAGACCGTTTTTTGGGCGGCGATCGAAGCCTCTTTATCGCCAACGGCGCGCAAATCCCTCAACCAAACGAAGGAATGAAGTTCCTTCTTCCAGTGACGGGAAGCTCCAGCGGGTGCCCAAGTCGGTTCAGCTATCTGGATCAGCTCATTGTCGAACTCAAATTGCCCATCCAACAGCCGCTGTCCTCGCTCGGCTGAACCAGGCCAAAGGGACGTCGCTGACGTGTTCACTGTTTCAGGATTTCGGCGGTTGAGAACAAGCGGATAGAGCGGCGACGCAAGATAGGGCATCTTCAAGCGATAGCCGAGTTTTTCAAACCTAATGGGCGCGGGCTCATCGCCGCGCCAAAGCTCGCTCAGCTTAGCCGTTATCTCTTTTATGTTAATCTGTTGCAGCACTTCAAAAAGATCAATCTGATAAGCAATAAACTCAAATTGCTTTGAAAACTATGTGGTCGCCTTAGGCGGCCAAAACAATTCAGACTTTTTTGTAGCGAATCGAAGCCCTAGCAGCAAGAAGATATCAATTCTTGCGTTTTAGCTTGGCAAAGAAGAAACCATCCATACCGCCTTGGTCGGCGAGCATTGTTGGCAAAGTGCGGACCCAGCCTTCATCACTGATGGCCTCGGGAACAAGCGGTAAGGTTTCGGGGCTGATGGGAGAAGTCTCAAATTCTGGATGACGCGAAAGGAAAGCAGTGACTTGCCTTTCGCCTTCCTCTGGCTCTTGAGAGCAAACGGCATAGAGCAAACAGCCCCCTGGTTTAACCAGGTTGGCGGAGGCGTGCAGCATGTCCTTTTGTACAGGAACGTATTGCAACAGCTGAGCGGGATCGCGGTTCCAAAGAATGTCTGGGTGGCGCCTAATCGTGCCAGTCGCGCTGCACGGCGCATCAAGGAGCACCACATCGAAACGCTTAGAGGTTTTACCTGCCCACTCGGCGACGTCTTCTTCAATGACGTCGGCCTTGAGGTTCATGCGCGCGAGATTTTCATGAACGCGTGTCAGGCGGTGTTCACTCTTATCGAGAGAGATGACTTTTGCACCGGCGGCCACTAACTGGAGCGTTTTACCGCCAGGGGCCGAGCAGAGATCAGCGATATCCATTCCCTGAACATCGCCTAAGGCCAATACGGGAAGGGTTGCTGCAAGATCTTGTAACCACCACTGGCCCGTCTCGAATCCTGGCAACGAGGTGATGGTCGAGCCGACGGATTGCAAGCGGATTGTCGACTGCCCAAGCGCTTGCCCTTCTAATTTTTCGACCAAGTCGCCTTGTTCATTGCTATCGCGCAGGGTCAAATCAAAAGGCGGGATCGCTAGGAAGACTTTGGCAATCTCAGTGACTTGCTCTTGGCCGTAAGCCTTTATCCAGCGTTGTCTCAGCCAGATGGGCAGAGACACACGTTGTAGCCCAGCATCGTTTGCGATGCGCTCTTTCCATTTGTCTTGATCGCCGACAACCTTGCGCAGGACCGCGTTGCTGAGTTTTGCGATGCCAGACATCTTCCGCGCGTTGAGCAAGTCAACAGAGGTGCTGACCGCGGCGTGGTCAGCGGTTTCCATGTAAAGGATTTGGCAAATCCCCATACGAAGGATGTGCAGACCTTCTCTATTTCGATGCTCTAGCGGTTTTTCCAAATAGGAGTTAAGGACCAAATCGATCTGCCCCATCCGGCGCAAGGTCGTGGCGACCAGGTGGCGAGCGAAACGAACGTCTAGGTTTCCAAGATTGGCTTCCTTTGCTTTCTCATCGAAAGAGCTGTCGAGCGGAAACCCACGATCCAAGACCGCAATCAACACTTCCAGTGCCATTGTTCGAGCCAAATCGATTTTGACTTTTGGCTTAGGATTGGGACGGGAGTTTTGGTTGCGGTTAAACTGAGGTCGAGCCATTATCTTCTTGCGGATTCCCTAGCGCCAAGGGCCTTGGTGTAGTTGCCCCTGTTCTCTGGCCATTTCCATCAGAGCCTCGATACGATTGGCTGTTTTTGGATGGGTAGAAAAGAGGCTGTCACCGGGACGACCATGCAGCGGATTGATGATAAACATGTGCGCGGTGGCTGGATTTTGCTCTGCGCGTTCGTAATCAATGCCTTTAGCTGCTTGCTCGATCTTGCGCAAGGCATCTGCGAGCCAAAGTGGGTTCTTGCAAATCTCTGCGCCCATTCGATCTGCGGCGTATTCTCTCGTTCGGCTGATCATCATTTGGATGACACCAGCGGCCATCGGCGCAAAAAACATCGCGATTAAAACAACGATGATGTTGCCGCCACGGTTTGAACCGCCACGAAAAAACATGGCGAAATTAGCAAGCATCGAGATAGCGCCCGCTATCGTCGCGGAGATCGTCATGATGAGTGTGTCGTGGTTCTTAACGTGCGCCAGCTCGTGCGCCATCACCCCCGCCAATTCCTCGTAAGTGAGGCGGTTCATCAAGCCAGTGGTTGCGGCGACGGCGGCATTTTCCGGATTGCGTCCGGTCGCAAAGGCATTGGGTTGGTCTTCGCGAATGACATAAACCTTTGGCATCGGCAGTTCGGCATTGCGTGCCAGCTCAGCCACCATGTCGACCAGATCGGGTGCGGTTTGGGCGGTCACTTGCTCGGCGTTGTGCATCTTCAGCACCATCTTGTCCGAATTCCAGTAAGAGAATGCATTCATGCCAAGTGCGATCACAAAAGCGATCAATGCACCTGTAGCACCGGCAAGCAAATAGCCCATACCCATGAAAAATGCGGTTAGTGCCGCGAGTAGGAGAGCAGTTTTAGTAAAGTTCATTTCGGTGAATAAACCTTTCAGGTCCCTTCTTTAAATTCTTTGGTTACTCTGCCATATATGGGGAATGAATGAAAAATTTAAATCCCATACTGCCCCGACACCAACCGGTGCTCGCCTAAAAGCCAGACCAAAGCCTGGAGATAAGCCCATATCGAGAGCAGATATGGAACGTGCGCTCGCCGAAGCAAAACTGGCGAAAGGCGGCTCTTCCTCAGACAAACCCAAAGAAATCGGCGGGCGAGGGGGCTTGGAACCTACCCGTTACGGTGACTGGGAAGTTGGCGGACGCTGTACTGACTTTTAGTTCGGATCCGTTTCTGCCATTTCGCAGATGATTTGCCACTCTTCGGCAGTGACCGCTACCACTGACAAACGAGACTGTTTGACGAGCGCCAAGTTTGAAAGGCTTTCAGTGGCTTTGATTTCTGCCAAGGTGACGGGCCGCTTAACAGGCTTGACGGCTTTGAAATCAACCATGCCAAACCGTCCTTTGGGATCGGTGTGGTCCGGGTAGTACTCTGTGACCACTTCGACGATGCCGACGATCTGCTTTTCTTTAATTGAGTGATAGAAGAAGGCGCGGTCGCCAATTTTCATGGCCTTCATGTTGTTGGCGGCCTGGTAGTTACGAACGCCGTCCCAATGTTCTTTTTCCACCGACATCTGATCGTCCCACGACCAGCTTTCAGGTTCAGATTTGATCAGCCAATAATTCATGATGGTATATTTATCTCCAATCCTGGAGGAGCAAGGCGACGAAGGATCTTTTCGAAGATTAGAACTCGCTTGTCTCCGCAAGGTCCTTCGGTCGCTTGCACTCCCTCGAGGACAAGGGGGCTAAAGGATTACTCAGGCAATTCAATCTTATTCCACGGCTGAACAGTTACAGCCTCAAACAAACCGGCGGCCTTGTAAGGGTCGCCGTCAGCCAAAGCTTGGGCTTCGGCAATATCGTCATATTCAACGATAATTAGGCTGCCGTTAGGTTTGCCATTACTGTCCAGGGTAGGACCAGCGGCAAAAATGCGATCTCTCACGGCTTTCAGATGGTCCAGATGAGCGGTACGAGTATCCATGCGAACTTGCAAATGGTCGGCTTTGTCGAAACAGTGAATGGCAAAAAGCACAGATTTTCCTTTTATTGAGTTTCTTTTTTGTAGGGTCGGGCCAAGAGGAGGTCAATGGTGTCTTCCAGAGGCTTGTTGTCGTGAACAACGGCGTAGACTGCCGCGGTGATTGGCATTTCTAGGCCGAGTTTTTGTGCCAGTTCATGGACAGCCTTTGTTGTCATCACGCCCTCGGTGACGGCGGAGCGGCTGTTTAGGATATCTTGGACGGTTTTGCCCTGGCCGAGTTCGTTACCAAACGACATGTTACGTGATTGAAGAGAATTACAAGACAGTGACAGATCGCCTATTCCCGAAAGGCCCATCAGGGTTTTGGGATCGCCGCCGAGGGCCGCTGTCAATCTTGCGAGTTCTGCTAAACCCCTAGTCATCAATGCTGTGCGCGCACTTTCGCCGAGCCCTTTACCATGGACAATACCACAAGCGATGGCGATCACATTTTTCAAGGCCCCTCCAACCTGGGTGCCAATGATGTCCTCGCTCCAGTAGGGACGAAGTGTCCGACTGCCGATTGAGAGGCAAATCTTTTCACCAAGAGCTCCGTCAACACAAGCAAGTGTGAGGGCGGTTGGAAGACCTGCAGCGATGTCTTTGGCGAAACTCGGGCCAGATAGGATAGCAACAGGACGATTAGGAGCGTGATTGACGGCAATGGTCGTGAGGAGTTCGCCGCTGGCTTGGTCAATGCCTTTAGCAGAAATCACCATAGGGGTGTCGGAGGCTAAGATAGCGTCCCAGTCTCTGAAGGATTGTGCAAATTGTTGAGCTGGCCCCACGTAAAGCACAAGGTCGCAATCGGATAAACGTTCCTGGTTAGATGTGACGTCGATGGCGCCAGGAATGGCGGCACCGGGCAACCGCTCAACATTTTCGCGACGTTCTTTCATGGCCATGGCTGCCGCAGGTTTGTGCGCCCACAGCACAATGTTCCGGCCTTGCTGGTGGATAGCAATTGCGAGTGCAGTGCCAAAAGCTCCAGCGCCAATTACACCAATCTTAGAGAAGAGTTCCATGTTCAAGCCTTTGCTGCTCCTGCATAGATGGATTTTGGCGCAGAAGAATCAAGAGGCCACCGCGGTCTTGGGGCGAAATCCAGCCCGTCTGTTTGACCTAACTTTAGACGCTCAATCCCAGCCCAGGCGATCATTGCGCCGTTATCTGTGCAGAGTTCCAGCGGTGCAGTAATTAAAGGAGAACCCGCTTCTTTTGCTTGAATACGGAGGACTTCGGCGATCCGTTTGTTAGCCGCCACACCACCAGCAACGACCAAAGGCCTACCTGACCCAAACTGTTCCGTCATGACTTCAAAGGCGCGGCTGGTACGGTCGGCCAGACTATCGGCTACTGATTCTTGGAATGAGGCGGCTAGATCGGCTCGGTCTCGGTTGCTTAGCGGGCGTTCCTGTTCCAACAAGTCTTTTTGCCGCCTGACGGCTGTCTTCAAACCAGAGAAGGAGAAGTCACAATGTTTCTTGCGACGCATTGGCCGGGGAAGTGCGAAGCGGTCCTTGTCACCGGACTGCGCAGCGCGCTCAACGGCCGGACCGCCTGGGAAACCTAAATCTAACATCTTTGCTGTTTTATCGAAGGCTTCGCCTGAGGCATCGTCAAGGGTGGTGCCGATCCTCTGATAATCACCAACTCCTCTAACGATCAACAGCTGGCAGTGCCCGCCTGAAATCAGCAAGAGGAGGTAGGGGAATGCCACGTCATCGGTGAGCCTCGCGGTCAAGGCATGGCCTTCGAGATGATTAACAGCCAAGTAGGGCAAGGCGTGAGCAGCGGCGATAGCTTTGCCCGCCATGGTGCCAATGATCAAGCCACCGATTAGCCCTGGGCCCCCGGTTGCGGCCACGCCGTCCAGGTCTTCGAATCCGACCCCGGCGCGTTGTAAAGCTTCATCGATGATGGCCTCGATCTTAACAAGGTGTGCTCTGGCAGCTATCTCTGGCACAACACCACCATAGAGACGGTGATCATCCAGCTGAGAATGAATCACATTCGAAAGAATATCCCTTTCGGACGTCACTACGGCAGCGGAAGTCTCGTCGCAGGAAGTTTCGATCCCTAAAACAATCATTTACAAAAGGTTCTTTCGGTCGCGGGGCTCTTGTCAGGTCAGTTGATAGCTTTTAAACGTCTTACCCATGAGTGCAAAGACCCTTTCTATTGGTACCCGTGGCAGCCCGCTTGCTTTAGCGCAGGCCCATGAGGTTCGTGATCTTCTGTTGGCTGAGGCTGCGAAGGAATCTGTCGATCTGATAGTCGACGTTGTGATCTTGAAAACAACGGGTGACAAGATACAAGACCGGCCCTTGTCAGAAGTTGGCGGCAAGGGGCTTTTCACGAAAGAGCTTGAGCGAGCCTTGTTCGATGGTGATATCGACTTGGCTGTACATTCGATGAAAGATGTGGCTACGGTCTTGCCTGAAGGCTTGGAAATAGCCACTATCTTGGAGCGTGAAGATCCACGCGACGCTCTGATCTCAGAGAAATACGGCTCTTTGGATGAAATGCCAGCGGGCGCAGTGATCGGCTCGGCCTCACTTCGGCGTCAGGCGATGATCCTTTCCAAACGCCCTGATCTGAAAGTGACACTGTTCCGCGGAAACGTTCAAACCAGACTTGGCAAACTTCGCGATGGTCTCGCTGATGCGACTTTGTTGGCATTGGCCGGGCTCAATCGTCTGGGACAGCCAGAGATTGCTACACAAGTGTTAGCTCCGGAAGCTATGTTGCCTGCGGTTGCGCAGGGTGCGGTCGGCATTGAAATCAGAAGTGATGACGAAGAAGCCAGAGCTTGGTCTCAAAAGCTGAACCATCCTGAGACTGCTATCGTCGTGAAAGCAGAGCGTGCTTTGTTGAAAGGCCTGGATGGTTCTTGCCGTACGCCGATCGCTGGATACGCCGTGCTGGATGGCGGCGAATTGATTTTGAGCGCCTGGGCGGCTCTGCCGGACGGAACGCAAGCGCAATCAAGTAGAATTGTTGGGGCTCCAGAAGAAGCTGAAGAACTCGGTCTTAATTTGGCCCGGTCTATGCGCGATCAATTAGGGCAAGATTTCTTTGACCAGATAGAGGCCATAGGCGCTTGAAGAAAGTTTTGGTCACGAGACCAGAGGGTCCGGCTAAGGACAAAATTGCGGAGATGATCCGAGCCAAAGGGGCTGAGCCGGTCTTCTGCCCCATGAGCAGAATTGAGTTTCTTCCTTTTACTCTGCCCAGCCTCAACGTCTTTCAGGCTATCGTGTTCACAAGTGGCAATGCTGTGGGTACGATTGACAGTGACGATCGACTGCTGAAATCGCTACCCTGTTTTACCGTTGGTGATGCGACGGCTGAACTTGCAAGGGAAGCAGGGTTTGTTTCGGTGACGAGTGCAAACGGTGACGTCTTGGCATTGACAGACAGGATTATTGAACGATTAGATCCACTGGCTGGGCCTTTGCTCTATCTGAAGGGGGCAGAGACAGCTGGTGATTTGGATTCGAAGCTGAGCGCCGCAGGTTTTTCAGTTGAAAGCGCTGTGGTCTACAGAGCGGTTTGGCTTGAAAAAATTCCAGAAAACATTAAATTCGAAATAAATCACACAAGACTTGATTCGGCGACTTTCTTGTCGCCTCTGGCTGCTCGAAATTTTACAAAACTGATTGATGGCAGCGACACACCGATTGATCTATCATTAACAAAGGCCATATGCATGAGTGAAGCTGTGGCCAGAGAGATAAATGAAGAGGCTTGGGAGGGTGTTTTGACTTCCCCTAAACCTAACCTCAATGATTTTGTGAAACTTATTTGATTGCCGCTGTGAGAAAGGCGAAACTGCAAAGTGACTGAAGATAAAAAGGCCCAATCCGAACCCAATGACCCGCATGGCAAGGAAGAGATAGTCATCGATAACCCCGAAGTCATTGAAGAATTTCAGAGCGAAGATCAGACCTTGCAAAAAGGCAGCTTAATGCCAAGCGTACTCGTTGCGCTGGTTGTTTCTATTGTTGTTGTCGCCGCTGCTTACTTCCTGCGCGAGCCACTTGGTTGGAATGAGGGTCGTAGCCAGGCGCAATCGGTTGCAGCCTTGAGCGAGAACCTGCAAGGCAGACTTGCGACTCTTGAAAAAGAAGTTCGCGAAAAACCGGCAGACACAGCCGTGGCGGATCTGAAGCAGCAATTAGAATCTCTCAAAGGCGAGTTAAGCAAATTACGCACGGATGCTGCAGCTGCCTCGGCAAAGGGCGTAAGTTCTGACGATCTTGCAGCGCTCAGCCAGCAAGTGTCAGCTATGAAAGCCGCCCTAAGTCAAAACGCAGGCACAATCAAACAATTGAACAGTAAAATTCAGTCGCTGGTCGCAGAAAACGACAAGCTTGGGTCAGCTTTGGCAACAGTGAATTCCGGGTTGGCTACGGTCGAGCAAAAGCAGTCTGAACCAAGCGGTAATTCTGGACAAGCCTCGGCTTTCTTGGTGGCGGCTACTCAGGTTAAAATACTTGCAACGTCTGGGCAGAATTTTGAATCAGAACTCAATGCATTGCGAAAGTTAGCGGGTTCTGATACCGCTTCTAAAAAGGCAATCGAGGAACTCGCACCTGTCGCAAAATCTGGTATTGCGACCGTTGAGGCTCTGAAAGCACAGATGCCGGCTCTCATCAAAGAGATCAAAGCCATCGAGGCAACCGAAAATGATGCTTCTTTGTTGGACGCTGTCTTGGGACAAATGACGTCCGTGGTCACGGTTCGTCGGACCGATGGTGCGGAAACGTTGCCGGGCGTTGACGGTGTCATAGCGCGTGTTTCTTTGGCGTTGGATAACAGTGATCTCAGCAAAGCCATTCAAGAATTGCAGAGTTTGGGTGAAAACTATCAATCTGCAACCTCGGATTGGCTGGCCAAAGCCATCGAAAGTGAGAAAACGATTTCATTGTCCTCCGAACTTCAACTGACCGCTCTTCAAGCGATCAGTCAATAGGATAACACATTATGCTTCGTATCCTTTGGTTCTTTTTGCTCATTGCAATCGTTGTTTTTGCATCGCTTTGGATTGCGCAACACCCTGGGACCGTTGAAATTAATTGGTTCGGGCGAGAGGTCTCGCTTTCCACCGGTATTGCTTTGCTGGTTCTGTTGATTTTTACGATTCTAGTCATCTTTACTTTCTCTGTCCTAAGGGGGCTATGGCGCTCGCCCGGCAGTTTGATGAGGGTTTACAAAAACAACAAACGCTCTCGGGGCTACAAAGCTCTGACGTTGGGCATGGTAGCCGTTGCTGCTGGGGACCCTGACGAGGCCCGTAAGCAATCCAAAAAGGCCGATGTTTTACTCAATGAGCCGCCGCTAACTATGTTGTTGCAAGCTCAGGCAGCGCAGCTGAATGGTGATGAGAACGCAGCACGAAAATACTTCATTCAGATGCTGGACAATGAAGAAACAGCATTTCTCGGTTTGAGAGGGCTGACCAATCAAGCCATCAAAAAAGGCGACAGGGATGAAGCGTTAAAACTTGCCTACAAAGCAAAGAAATTGCGCCCTGATTCCAAATGGGTTTTTGAGCAGTTGCACTTGCTGGAAGCCAATGAAGGGCACTACAGCGAGGCACTGGAAGCCCTGCAAGAAGCGCAGTCGCGCAAGCTGTTACCAAAGGAAGAAAGCAAACATAAGCAAGCGGTGGTCCTAACCCAAATAGCCCTTGAAAAAGAAAAGGCTGGTGACCTCGAGTTTGCGTTGAACCGCGCTATCAAGGCTGTAAACCGTGATCCAAGTCTCGTTGCAGCACAGGAAGCACAGGCTCGGCTCTATGTTGCAACAAACCGCCATCGCAAAGCCGCCGCCGCAATTGAAAAAGCCTGGAAGAAACAACCTCATCCTGATTTGGTGCCAATCTATTTTGACGCTAAAAAAGTTTCAGAGGCTATGGACAAATACAAGGCGGGCGAGAAACTCTTTGCCATCAACGAGAATGATCCAGTGTCATTGATTGCCAAGGCGGAAACAGCATTAGCGGCTGATCTTTGGGGTGAGGCTAAGCATTGCTTAGAAGAGGCAATTGCCAAAAAGCCTAGTGAAAAGGCCTATAAGTTGCTGGCCAAGGTCGAGCGCGCTGAAGGTGGAAGCCCGGCTGCTATCACCGCTTATTTGGAGAAGGCGGCCTCAATCCCCCAAGAATCAATCTGGCTCTGTCAGTCCTGTTCGGAGCCGCACAAAGATTGGCAAATGCTGTGCTCATCTTGTGGCACTGTTGATAGCCTAAAGTGGCGTGCCGAGACGTTAATACAGAACAGACCTAAGCTGCTTTCTGCTGTAGAGGCAGAAGTAATTGAGACCGCACCTGATCAGACAAAGGACGACCCGTCATAAGTTTTTCGACTTCTGGCAGGACATCCAAACTTGGCCACAAGCCGTTTGAAAGCGCCTGAGCGTAGGGTTCTGGATAGCCCTTTTTCCGCATGGTGGCTGCTGCGGTGTTGAAATCGTATGACAATTTGTGATGACTGAATTCGATTGAACCGTCAGATTGTTCTTTGATCAGTGAGAACCAACAGTGTGGCTGCCCTTCGTTCGCAGGCATGCCGATAACACCGGCGTTGTGCCAGACTTTTGAGCCGAGGCACTTGGTGTAGGGAATGCCGTTGTGTCCGGCTAGTGTCACATCGACCGCTCTGTTTGCCATGTCTTCAAGAAGTGGTGCGTGATCTTGGGAAGCAAAGACAAAGCGACTGACTTCTGTCCTGGCGCCGTGAACGACCTCAAATCGCTGACCTGCAAAATTGAACTGTAGACTGTCTGGTAGGGCGGCTTTCCATTCGATTTGATCCGCTGAAACTTCTTTTACAGCCTGGTTGAACCACTGGACGGAAAGCAGATCACAAGCGGAGTCTTCCTCAAAGCCACAGCCGCAATCGCCAGCTCCTTCGGCCAGTGAAATTTCGACATTTCCCTTAATCACATGAATGCCGCTCTTTTGGATGAGGTCAGTCGTGCCACCGGGATCGCCACAATAGGCGACCACATCGCCCGTGCAGATGATGTTCGTGGCCGGAATGTTAAGTTGTTCCGCCTTGGCAAAGAGCGCTTCGGTCGCTTGGAGATTGGAATACGGCCCGCCAAACACTAATAGTGCGCCGGTCAACTCTCCGAGGTCTTTGACGATTGGTGGCATTAAGGCTCTGCTTCAAGTTTTTGCTGGTCTATCGCTTCTTAAAACGATCCTAAGGCCTATGAAATAAACCCTTTGTCACAAGGCGGTGAAGCCTCTCCTTCTAAAGCAAAATTTAGCTCTCACGGTTCTCGATTGCCTGAGTGGAGAACTGAACAAGCTCGCCGCGCCAGATTTGACGAACGAAGCAGAATGCTTTGCCGGATCTATCCTTGACGATCTGCTCTTGTTCAATGCCGACTTGCCAGGGCGTCACGTTTAAACGCGCAGCATCGGTTGGCTTGATCGAACCCATGCGGACGACGATATCAGCGGTATGCCCTAGTGTGCCGTAGCGTTCGGTTAACAACTCGTCAGAACCGTGTTTTCTAAGATCTGGGCAGAGATCAGGCGCGATGAATTCCGTTTCAAAGAAAATCGTGTGATCGTTTGAATGAAACAAGCGTGTGCGTTCAATTATGCTGGCCCCTTCAACGATTGTCAGTAATTCCGCTAATCGGGTGTCCGCGGTAACCTCTTTGCTTTCAATCAACTCAACCTCAACATCGATATTCTGCTGCTTTGCATCAGCGACGAAGTTAGACATGGAGTTGACGTTGTAGGTTAGCCGTCTGGGCGACACAAAGCGCCCACGTCTTTCTTCGCTGTAGGCCAAACCTTCGGCCTCAATCGCTTCCAGGGCTCTGCGGGCAGTCATGCGGCTGACGCCGTGATCCTCGGCGAGGGCACGTTCGGAAGGCAGGGCGGAATGGGCGTTCAAACGGCCATCATTGATCTGTGATCTTATGTGTTCGACGATCTGCCGGAACAAGGGAAGGTCGGGTGTCGTCTTTTGAGAGGAATCGGGCAAGGTGCCTAAATTTTCTTTGGCTGTGATTTTCTATTGCCTAGGGCAGAATTTTCTATATAGCAAATTACTGGTATATACCAGATTTTTGTCCCGGAGTGAAATCATGACTGAGCTTACACAAGAACAAAAGGATCGATTTTGGCGCGACGGTTTTTTGGTTGTCGAGGATGCAGTGACCCCTGAGCAGCTCGCCGGTTTACGGTCGGTTTTTGAAGGTTGGGTTGAAGAAAGCCGCCAACATGACGATGACTATGGTGATACCTTGGATGGTCGCAAACGCTTTGATTTGGAACCGGGGCATTCTGCTGAAAAGCCAGCTTTGCGCCGCGTACAGTCTCCCGAGGAAGTTTCAGAAGTCTATGAAGACATCATGCGCAATGCCCGCACGGTGGACATTGTTGCTGAACTGCTTGGACCAAACCTCCGTTTCCATCACGGGAAGGTTAATTCAAAACTCCCCGGAGCCGCGACTAAGGTTAAGTTCCACCAGGATTTCCCTTTCCAGGTTATGACCAATACCGACTTGATCACCTGTTTGCTTTGCGTAGACGAAGTCACTCTTGAGAACGGCCCTTTAGAGGTCGTGCCTGGCACCCACTCAGGGCCACTTTACAGCCATTGGCATAACGGTGTCTTCACTGGGACAGTCGCTGACGAGGTCTACGAAGAGCATAAAGACAACATCGTCAAATGCATCGGCAAACCCGGCTCAGTCTGCCTCATGCATTCCTCTCTGCTCCATGGATCAGCCCCCAACCTGTCAGACAAATCACGCACGCTCTACATCACGACCTACTACGCCGAAGACGCCATTGAGCTGAATGAGAACCACCTGCCGAGTAGATTCACTTATGAGCTCATCCGCGGTGAAGAAACTGGCCGCGTGCGTTGCATGGAAATTGATGTCCAGTTGCCAGAGAAGCCAAAGGACACCTCCTTCTTCGCGCAGCAAGCGATGGGGTAGGCAACGGCATCGTGTCTTTATCCTGTCTATAAATTTTTAGTCGTCAACTACAGTGGGAGGTTTCGAGTATAGAGCTTGACCATTGTTCCTGTAAGTGTGACGGTGTGCTGGAGCCAAACAGGGATCCCTGGTCCGAGTTGATTATCCTGGTTGGCGTGATGCTAAATGGATTGGCCGACGGTTGTGAGGAGGATCGCGCTGTTAGCTTCCTAATCAAAAGGAACAACTATGAAACTCTCTCGTTCAATGACTCTCGCCGCTGGCCTTGTTGCTGCGGTCGTTTTCTCTGGTCCGGCCTCGGCGGATTTCTGGTGGGAGACCGAAACAGAGGCCCTTTACTGGGACGGTGCAGTCGATAGCTACGGCGTTTTCCGCTACCTGCTGCGGGACCAAAATTACACAATGGACAAAACAATAACTTACTTCATTGATGATCTGGGCCCACTATACTCGTCAGGTGGTAGTATCGCCGGAACCCACGGTGGCCTTTGGTTCAGATACGGCGATGCATCCAAAAAATGCGGTTTTGAGATGGAAGACCCTTACGGTGTCGCGTCAAACAATTGGGGCAGTTTTGAAATCCAAATTGCACGCGACGAAAATTCTTTCACCATGAACGGAACGTCTTGCGAAGACGACCGCGATGCCTTTGTCCTCAAAGGGACAGAAGGTCTTGTGAAATAGTACGGAGGCCTTTGAGCTGCGCGGGAAGGGGTCGCTACTGAGTGCCAAATGTCTAGTCTAAGGTGTATTGCACGGATTTATTTTCCATTGATTGCGACGTACAACTCAATCTTTGGGTCAGTTTAATAATTCTGGTGTAAACATCAGTATTAGTCCCACAACACCAAACAACGTAACAAAGCTTAAAGCAACATATGCAATGGCTTTCAGCCACTTGAGTCGCAACTCAGGGAAAATTTCGCCTGCTAAAAATCGCCCAAACCTACCTTGCGGACTATTCTGCTTGCCGGGAGCCTTCCAAGGAACATAAGCGTTTTCCCAGTCTGAAACTCCTAAAAGCATGAAGATTACTTTTACTTGCCAAAAAAAAGCTATGAAAAACGATATAAACGCATTGGCAAAAAGCACAGGCACGAGCCAGTTAACAAGAATGGTCATAATTATTGTCTACCAATCGACTAAGAACATTCCAACGGTATAACAAACACTGGTCAAATGCACAGCATCGGTCATAGGGTATTTCTCAAAGGCTCGTTTGTAAAACAGGTTCAATCCAAGGCAAAAAAACCTCTGATTTTCATATCATAACCCGTATCATAATCTGAAATTCACAAACGGTCACCTGTCGGCGGCGCTTAGGGTGAAATTTGGCACTCAGCCGCTACCGAGCCCAGGAACAGTCCGTCGTGCAAGCTTAGCTGTCGGTTTAACCTCAAGGAGACGCCGGCTGACTATTTGGCGGCCGCTGACGAAATCTGGTTTTCAACGGGACCCGAGACGAGCCACAGAGAGGTTAGGCGACGAGGATCAATTGAATCATCGCAAATTCAATTAGGAGGGCGTTAGCTTGGCGTAGGCCTTACCATCCTTGGCTATCACAAACCCGCCAGGGGTACTGGGGTCGCTGGTCAACGTGAAGCAGCCACCTGCTGTCCACCCACTGGGTACCCCAGCTGAGTGACAGAATGAACTCCCTTGTGAAACTAGAGTGAAGCGCGCGTTGCCGCCGGAAGATATGACGTTTGTAGCACTGCGAGGGAAGTCAAATCGCCATGTCCCGGTCCAGGCTTCCCTGACAGGTCTTACGTTGAAGGTCTTTTGATCAAGTGTCGAAACAACATCCTGAACTCGGAGGTCTTTCTCAACTACCGTCGTGCCTGACGACGTAACAGTTGTTGTCGTCGTATGAGTAGCAACTGAATCACTGTTCCGGGCAACCTGACCTGAAGAGCAGCCTAGCAGGCTCATCGCACTGACCAGCAGCAGCGCATTAATACTAAGAGGTTTGAAACGGTCTCGTTTGGTCATTTCAAAATCGCCTTTACATTTTTATCCATTTTTAAATCTCTCTTTAGTAGAAATTGAGCTGAGATAAAAGCCCTTTCGCTGCCCCTGTTTGCAGGAGCGAATCAACGGTCGTAGCAAAGCAGGGCTTTCCTAGAGCAACGCCTGCTCCAAATCTGCCTTCAAATCCCCAATATCTTCAATGCCGACAGACAATCTCACAAGACCATCATCAATGCCCAAGCTGGCACGGATGTCGGCGGGGATGGAGGCGTGGGTCATGATGGCGGGGTGTTCGACGAGGCTTTCGACACCGCCGAGGCTTTCGGCGAGGGAGAAAATCTGACAGCGTTCCAGGAATTTGCGCGCAGGGTCGAGGCCGCCTTTGATCACCGCGGTTACCATGCCGCCGTAGCCATCCATCTGTTTGGTGGCCACATCGTGGTTGGGATGAGATTTCAAGCCGGGGTAGTAGACTTTCTCGATTTTCGGGTGAGCCTCTAGCCAGCTGGCGATTTCAGCCGCTGACTCACAGTGGGCTTTCATGCGGACCGGCAAAGTCTTGAGAGCACGCAGCACGAGGAATGAGTCGAAGGGTCCGAGGATCGAACCGACGGCGTTGGCCAAATAGGCCAGTTGATCGGCCAGTTCGTCACTCTTCGTTACGACGATACCAGCAACCACGTCTGAGTGGCCGTTCAGGTATTTGGTCATAGAGTGCATGACCATGTCGACGCCAAAGTCGAGCGGGCGCTGGACATAGGGACTGCAGAAGGTGTTATCACACACAGACAGCAACTTGTGTTTCTTGGCGATGTTCGCCACTGCTTCGATATCGATAATCTTCAACAAAGGATTGGTCGGTGTTTCGATCCAGATCATCTTGGTGTTCGGTTTGATGGCCGCTTCGACCGCAGACAAATCGCTGAAATCAACAAAGGAAAATTCAAGGTTGGATGAGCGCGTGCGGACGTTCTCAAACAGACGGTAAGAACCACCATAAAGATCGTCGGCTGCAATGATGTGTGACCCACTATCCAGCATTTCCAGGATTGTCCCAGTGGTTGCGAGGCCTGAGGCAAAGGCAAAACCGCGCGTGCCGTTTTCCAGGCTGGCAACACAGTCCTCGAGTGCGCGGCGTGTTGGATTGCTCGTGCGGCTGTATTCATAGCCCTTATGGATGCCAGGGCTTTCCTGGACATAAGTTGAGGTCGCGTAGATCGGTGTCATGATGGCGCCCGTGACGGGATCTGGTCCTTGACCAGCATGAATGGCACGTGTGGCAAAGCCTAAACGATTGGATTTCATGGTCTTGTTCCTGTTATTTTGTCGTGCGTCTAACGCTGGTTAAGCTGTAGGTGATTAAGCAAGTCGATCTTGGTCACCAGGCCCTCGAATTTGCCCTCGTGGGTGATCAGAGCTGTCATGCCGCCCTTGAACACCTGCATCAAGCGTTCAATGGGCTCTCCGGCGTCGATGGTAATCGGGTCGGTGGTCATGATGTCGGCGATTGAGCCGTCGAACGAACCTTTGTTTTTGAAGACATGGATGAGCAGGTCTTCCTCGTCTACCAAGCCGATGACCCGGTCATCTTCCATTACTGGCAACTGAGAAATGTCATAGAGTTTCATCTTGCCGTAAGCGGCGGAAAGGCTCTCTGTTTCAGGCATAGTGACGATTTGTTGTTCTGCAAACTTACGCGTAACAAGATCTCTGAGGTCGCCTTGTTTAGACCGTTCGATATGGCCGTTGTCCAGCATCCAAAAGTCGTTGTACATTTTGGAGAGGTATTTGTTGCCGCTGTCACAGACAAAAGTCACAACGTTCTTTTCTTCGGTCTGCTCGCGACAGTATTGCAGTGCTGCCGCAATCAAAGTACCGGATGACGAACCCGCCAAGATGCCTTCTTTCAACAGCAATTCTCTGGCGGTTTCAAAAGCCAGTTTGTCGGGAATGGTATAGGCATGTTTGACACGCGTGAAGTCAGAGATTGGTGGTAGGAAATCTTCACCAATGCCCTCGACTTGCCAGGAGCCTACTTCGTTCGAAACTTGGCCGGTCTTGATGTAGTGCGTTAGGATTGATCCTTGCGGATCAGCCAGAACCATGTCGGCGTCGGGGGAGGCGGTTTTGAAATAGTTAGCTAAGCCGGTGATAGTACCGGCTGAACCAACACCACAAACCATCGCGTCCACGCTCAAGTCCAATCCGTCGAGCTGAGCCGTGATTTCCGGGCCTGTTGTGGTCTCATGCGCGAAGGGGTTGGCGTCGTTACCAAACTGATTGACGTAGAAATAGCCGTTTTCTTCGGCGAGACGTTCAGCCATATCCTGGTAGTATTCGGGGTGGCCCTTGCCGACATCAGAGCGGGTCAGCAGCACAGCGGCACCCAGTGCACGAAGGTGGAAGATTTTCTCCTGAGCCATCTTGTCAGGCAGGACGATGATCAGCTTGTAACCTTTTTGCGCTGCGGTCAAAGCAAGACCCAGCCCAGTGTTACCGGCTGTCGCTTCAATGATCGTACCACCGGGTTTGAGGTCGCCAGATTTTTCGGCAGCTTCAATCATGGTTTTGCCGATGCGGTCTTTGATCGACCCGCCTGGGTTTTGATTCTCAAGCTTGAGAAACAAGCGGCACTTGCCGGTATCTATGCGGGTGACTTCGTGCATCGG